>Ga0326726_10004134_pt1 | contig 13286 bp, 15 predicted proteins | sample MHFenrmetagenome_2_FD_207603 | JGI IMG/M metagenome (GOLD analysis project Ga0326726, IMG submission 207603) | Lab enriched peat soil microbial communities from Michigan Hollow, Ithaca, NY, United States - MHF15MN | ecosystem: Environmental > Terrestrial > Soil > Wetlands > Peat | place: USA... | reverse complement strand
GTATCCGCCGATCATCAGACTGGGGTCGCCCAGCAAGACCCATTCTTGGATCGTCTTCTGGTCGATGCCGTCCCAGCCGAAGTCATGCCGCCAGTACACATGTTCGAACGTCGTGTGATAATCGATGTATGAGGAAATAGCTTGGCTGTACGCCATGCCGAGGACGTGCTGGTTGTTGGTGCCGTATTGGCGGAAGAACTCGGTGTTCAGGAAACTGTCTCCGGTGCCAATCGTGCACATGTTGCCTTCGGAGCCCCAGCCGTAGCCGGTGTTGCCGATGCAGGCGATCGCCCCGGTATGCGGCATCTTGACGAGGTACCAGCTCCAGCAGGACGGCGTCGGTGACCCGTAGGTGAACATGTTGTTGGCGACAACGAAGTTCAAGATGGAGGGGATGAGTGAGACGCTGAACATGCTGTTGTGGCAGCCGCCGACGCAGACAACAGGGAGTTTGTCGGTGTTGGCCAGTTTGCGCATCGGCAAGGCGGGTGCTTTAACGAACGGGAAGTAGGGGTAGATTTGTGAGACGACGAGGCCTGCGACTTGGCCGTAGCGGCGGTTACCAGGGATGCCGGCGTAGTGGTCACCCCACCAGTCGGGGCTACCGTGGCCGTCGAAATAGACGAGGCCGTAGCCTTTGCTGAACTCGCGGATGACGTCGTTTTGATCATGCCAGACACCGTTGGAGGTGAACACCTGGTTCGCAGTCCAATCGGAGGGCATGAAGGTGAGAGCGCCGCCTCTCCCTTGGAGGGTGTGGTTGCCGACGGCCCATTCGCCTTCATAGTAGTTCTCCATGTGGTCGTGACGGGCGTCAAAGATGATGTTACGGTTGGTGTCTTCGACCCAGACGTGGATGCTGGTGATGTTATGATAGGGGGCGGGTTCGTAGGATTTCCCACGGATCGTCAACACACCGGCGACGAATGAGACGTTCGCCCACCAGTAGAGGTCGTTGCAGTAGGCTTCACCATCATTTGGGGTGTAGGTGACGTCGGTGGAGCCAAGCGTGTTGCCAGGGCTGACGCTGACGATCTCGGCGATTGGGGGCGCGGGGTAGCCGTTGGCGAGCGCCGGGTTGAGGTTGTCGTCTTGGTTGAAGGTCACGGTTGAGTTCTGGGTGCGGTCGATGGTAATGTTGACGCGGTCTACGGGGCCTGTCTCGTTCCAGGGGTTGATGCTTTGTGCGCAGACGGTGTAGGCGCCCTCAGGAACCGTAGTGGTGTTCCAGTGGATGCCCCAGTCTTCTTGGTCGATGAAGCCGTCGCCGCTGCAGACCATAATGTGTTTGAACCAGCTGGGGTCTGCGGCTGTGGATTCGTAATTGATTTCTTTGTCGATGACGGTTTTGAGTTCTTTTTCACTGCTGCAGGCGAAGCGGCCGACGCCGAGGTCTGGATATTGATCGAGTTTGTCGAAGGATGTGTTGCCGGACCATTCGGCGTAAACGCCATTGTTGTTGCTGTCCCAGTTGTCGAAGGTGTAGCCGGACTGGTTGTCGTATTTGTAGACGTCTGCGTAGTAGAGGTCGCAGAGGTAGCCGGGTTCGTCGCTGGAGTAGTTGTACCCGGGGCCGCCGTCGTAGTTGAAGTTGCTGAAGCGGACGGGGAAATACCAGTCTTTAGCGCCATAGTTGATGGTGTCGCGTGGGTGTGCCCAGAGGCTGGATTTCAGGCCGCCGACGAGCAGTGCGTAGGTGATGTTGTGGGTTTCGATGGCGTCCTTGAGGAAGTACTTGATCTGCTCAGGTTTGTCCGCACCTTGGTACTGACTGTAGATGTCCTCCAGGGTCATAACGTAGGCTTTCATCCCGAAGCTGTTCTTGTGGTCGACGAGGCGTTGGGCTTCCGCCTGGAATTTCTTCGGGGTGATGACAACGAGGCTAAAAGGGTCCCCGGCCCGGATAGGTGCTTGTGAAGGCCTCTGGTAGGAAATGGAAAATGTAAGGTCGTGCGCAAGGACAAGGCGGCTACTCGCCGGGTAGTACTGAAGCGGGAAGAGGTCTACCGTCAGGTATGTTACGCGGGCGCCCGTGGAGCCAAGTCCGACGCCGGTGTGCATGCTGTACCAGGTGCCAGGATAAGCGTTGTCGCTTGCATAGATGCTGGCGTCGATAGGCGCACCTGTGACCTGGCGTGAGACGTCTCCACCGAGAGGCAGAGGCGACTTGGTCGGTGCAATCGGTTGTTCAATGGTCGTATCTTGGAGATCTGAGGCGTCGACCCGTACTTGAATGTTCGTCGTGCCGAGCGGCAGCTTGTAGGTGCGTTGGATCCGGGGTAAGGTCGGCTCACCTGGGTTCGCAAGCAGGTCGCTTGTCTCGGCGAGGGCTGCGTTGATGTACCCTGTTGAGGCCGGGGTCAGACGTATGGATGTGTCTGAAAACGTGAGCGTCTCCGTCATAGTGGCCGGTAAGGTAGCATTTGTGCTAGGTTGGGTGAGGGCGGCGGCGCTGCCGGAGAGGAACAGGCTTACGAGGAGGAGAGAGAATAGTTTCTTCATGGGGGTGTGTTCACCTCTGGGTTCTTTTATGCGGTTTTAGGTATATAAATATCACTTGGGGATACGTCCATGTCAGGTTACGTCCTTGTATTTCTTCGCGACCCGTTTGGTGAGCTCTCGTCCGAGTCGGATCGTGTCAGTTTCCGTCAGGTCGCTTTTTTCGAGAAGTTGGTCCATTTTTTGGAGGATGAGGAGTTTTTTGTTGATGGCGTCGCGTGCGACCGCTGACCAGTTGATTTCTGGGTAGAGGTCCATTTTTTTCTTCAGTTCTTCCGAGACTGAGAGGGTGATGCTGACCATATCAAACACCTGTGTTTTATGTATAATACGTTTGATATGTTTAAATATTTTTCTTCTAAGAGGAACCGAGAAAGACACGAACGACCTGCGAACAAGATACCGAAGGAAGTCATAATACGGTGTTCAACAATTATTTCAACAACCATTACAACGCCCGGGATGATGGGACCAGAAACGTCTGGTTCATCAACCCCGTCAGTGGTACCAATATCAACAGCGGGCCGAAGATCGGTGGGAACTGGTGGAGCGATTTTCAACCGGAACCACTCGGAGGGTTGTTTCCATCATCGCCACCGCTTGATTACCATGTGTCGGGCTCTGCTGGGAGTGTCAACCAGCATCCGTTGCCTGGTTTCGAAGTCCTCGCATTCATCTCAGCCTTAGCCATAGCACTCCTTGTCTTAAAAAAACGGAAGAGAGGGTAGATTTTCTCCTTTTTTTTCTTTTTCTATTTTTATTTCTCACTAGTGCAAGGATTATCCAATAAATTTAAATAATGTATGTAGATTGTTAACTCATACCAAGTAAGCATTTGGGGAGGTTGAATGGACTATGAGAAAAAAGATTGTTATAATCGCATGTCTGTTGTTTGCGATTCCCATGCTGGTGTTGCCCGTCTCAACAGTGTCAGCACAACCGATACTGCAAATCTCGAACGTCGCCAAACAAATTGGCAGCATTAGTGCGAGGATCCAGAACGTTGGAACAGCTGATGCGACGAACGTACAATGGTCTTTTACTTTTGTTGGCGGCATCATCTTCAGGCCAACCGGCGGTCAGATGACTGGAACGCTCGCGTCCCTTCCGGCTGCCACGGACGCTAACATTAAGACGCCTGTGTGCGGTCTCGCAGGGGTCCTTGGCATTCCCCAGGTGACGATTACGATATCAGCGAGTTGCAGCCAGGTGCCTTCGGTGTCCGTTAACGCTCTATGGCATCATATCTTGTTTCCACTTATCTGGTGATGGATACCACCATATACGTAGAGGAGGAAAACAGGTATGAAAAAGAGCATTCTTGGAACACAGTTGATCATAGGACTCATGATCCTTTGCCTTGGGGCAAACGTCGTCTCAGGCCATGGGGAGGGAAAAAACGATCAAGGGAATGTCTTCTCGAACCGCGCCTGCTCCTCACTTTGAAGAAAAGACCGTAACCCTGGTCACGAGCCTCTCGCCATCACCCAGACGCTGCCGCTTTTTATATCTTCATCACGCAATTAATTAACCTGGACCTGCTACATGACAGCATATGACAACACACTTCGATAGAATCCTCCTGGCTTTCTTCGTCGCCCTCCTCTTCCTTAGCACCGCGATCGCGTCACCACTCAGCACCCGTACACCTGCACAAGATCACTTTTCATCCCCACAAACCGGACTGCTCGATGTCAACTATGTCTACAACATCACCAAGGCGCTCAGCGACATCGTTTTCACCGATTACGGCCCCGGCGAGATCGCCAAAGGCCGCGAGTTCGGCACCAAAGGCGAACACCACGCCGCGGACATCCTACGCGACAACATGACCCTCCTCGGACTTCTCGCCACCAAAGACCGCCTCCATGACATCGCCCACCTTAACATCATCGGCAGAAACAACATCACCGACTACGACTGCACCCTGCACCACCAAGGCATCAGTGAGTCCGTGGACTGCTACATCGCCTCAATCTTTAGCGACACCTTCGACTACCACGGGCTGCAAATCCTGCAAAACCATCCGACCGCCACCACCCGTGACTACGTCCTCATCCAACGCTCCAGCTACCACCTCACCCTCGGCGACAGCCATTTTCCTTCCCTTAAATTCAAGCTCGGCGACTTCAAAGCCATCATCCCCATGATCATCGACAAACTCAGACACCCGCATTGGAAAGGACTCCTTGTCTACGACACCAACAGCTCCACCCATGACATGCCCGGCATCGCCACCATACCCATCGTCTTCATCAACGGCTCCGTCGGCGTCCGTGTCAACGCAAGCCCCAGCGACTACACCATCGACTTCCACCTCACCCAACAAAAAATCAAGGTCGAAAGCTACAACGTCATCGGAGAACTACCTGGCACCGACCCCACCAAGACCGTGATCGTCGACTGCCTCTACGACGGCTGGTGGAACCAAGCGACCGGCGACGCGGCGATAGGGATGGGCATCGTGCTGGGTGTCGCTAAATACTTCCACGACCACCACATCACCCCCCAGTATACGGTCAAGTTCATCGGGTTTGCCGGCGAGGAGTACGGCATGCGCGGCGCCAAATACTACATCGAGAACCACACTCATGAGCACATCGTCGCCGTCATCGACCTCAATCAACTCGGCTTCCGACAGACCGAGCCGCGACTCACCCTGCAGCTTGCTGCGAACAGCAAGAAGTTCAGCGACCACGTCTGGACGATCGCACAGCGAACCGACTACCTCAACAGGACAGGCAACGTCACTGGCATCGCATCCGTCGTCATGCCGTTTGGTCATATCAGCGACGATCACGCGTTTGCCCTCGCCCGTCCCTCATGGATCCCCGGGTACGGGATTGACACCGTCTGTTTCCTGAAATACGGCGCATGGCCGATGCATCACCGCGACGGAGAAAACCACACCAAGGGAGACGTCCTCAGTTTCTTCGACCCTGTTGATGTGAGTGCGACCGGGGACATGATCCTGAACGTCACACGAAGCCTCGCAGGATAATAGTCTTTAGAAAACCCTTGCATGTGACGAGCTACCTCGAGTGATTCTTGCGTTATTCTAGCGGGTAGTAGTCGAAATACGCGGTGTACACCAGCGGCCCGTTACACGGCGTCGTCGGCGTGGAGAACGTGAGCCGGACCATGACGTTGTTGTGCGTCATGGACGCGTTGAGCGCGGTGGGGATGGTGAACGGGAAGGCCAGGCTGCTGTTCAGGAATTTGAACTCCGGCGTCTCGCAGGTGATGACGGAGACCGTGGTCTTGCCGCCGGAGACGTTGTTGTAGAACGGCTGGGTCATGGTGAACGGTTGACCGGGGATGTAGCTTGTGGTCCAGGTGTCGCTGTCCATCTGATTCCTCTGTGTGCTGTTGCCTGTAGGGGTATGCGTAGTGTAGACGACGGTGTAGCGGTAGCCGTACAAGTGGGTTGTTTTGTCTGGTGTGGCGGGGCTTCTGAGGAGGACGACAGCGATGATAATGGCAAGAATAATGATGACAACGGTGATAATGAGCATCGTCTTCGTCCGCTTCTTCGGAGCAGACTGCTTTGTTGGTTGGTCGTCAGGAGCATTCATAGAGGTACCACGGGGGGTGTGCAACGCGTGGTCGCTATTTGTCTCTTTCTTTTTTTTCTCAGATTCGAAGGGAGAGTTTTTTCTATCTTTTGAATCTGATTAGCGTCTCCTATACTTTCGGTGACCTCCTTGGATATTTTATAAGCAAAATCTCGCTATTTTTCTTCATGTCGGGAGGTTTAAAATATGGTAAAAATAAAAGTCGATATTTCTAAGGAAACCGATAGCATTATTGAAAAAGTGAAGGCAAAGTACCACTTGCATTCCCGTAGCCAGGCAATTAACTTCATGGCCAAAGAATATCATGAAAAAATTTTGCCTGCCGACCAAACTCAGTTACTCCAACAGTTGGATACGATACTTGAAAAGAGCACATTGACCGAGGAAGATGCTCTCGTGATTGGGGAGAAGATCAAGAAAGGAATTGCCCAGAGACATGGACTCTATAAAGAGGATGTGCCAACTCTTAAGAACAAACGAAATGTACAAACTACGAACAGAATGAAGTTCGCGAAGAAATCCATCATGGTGGATCGGGAGCTTTCAGCCCTTGACACGTTTGCCATTGAGTTCTTGAAGATTCTTTCGAAGTACACCTCATACGTTGTCGTCAGCGGGTACGTGGTCATCCTGCTGGGGCGTGCGCGTATGAGTGAGGATATCGATGTCATTATTCCCAAGGTCGCACCAGAGTCACTTGCACAGCTCTACGATGATCTTTTGTCGAACGGCTTCGAGAGCATTAATGCGACAAAAGAGGAACTCGTTTCACTTTTTGCAGAACACATCCCCGTTCGGTTTGCGAAGCAAGGAACCATGATTCCGAACGTCGAAGTAAAGCAAGCACGAAATCCTTTTGATGACTTGGCGCTCAACGAAGCGATCACCGTGAAAATCCCTGGGGCGTCCATACGTATTTCTCCGCTTGAACAGCAGATTGCGTTCAAAGAGGCAGTCTTGAAGTCACCGAAAGACCTTGAAGACGCGGCGCACCTTCGAAATGTCGCGAACGTGCATCTGAATGAAGCGAGGATTCGTCAATTAAAGGAGCAGCTCCATGAGTTCTTTTACCGAAGAAAATGAACGAGAACGACTCGAGTTCGTACGAAAATGGGCAGAGTACGTCCGGACGCATCCTGACCAGGAGTGGTCTCATCAGCAGAACCTCATCATCAATTCCGCTTTGCAAACGGCGTCCATGTCAAAGGAACATTATCTATCGATGAAAACGATGAAGGCTGTTGATGAGGCGCGAGAGCGGGTCAAGAAAGGTCGTTACGTTACCTTGAAAGAGGCGAAGAAACGCGTCGGCCTCTAACACGCTATCATTACCCAATGATTGTGCTTATCCTTTCTAAGCTCCTCCTAGTAACCTTTAAGAGACGGTCATGATTCTCCCCCAGGGGACAGTATGTCGTCCAACGACTTCCGGTTCAGCCTCAACGACGCCCTGCGCGTCTTCTTCACCGGCGCCGTCAAAGTCAGCCTCCGGCATCCGTCCCAAGCGTTATTCTTCCTCAAGACCGTCCGGTGGCAACGAAAAGCGTCCCAGCGACGGGAACACTACGAGGCACTGGGCACACACGTCCCACCTATCATCATCTTCAGTATCACGCACAAATGCAACCTCAACTGCCCCGGTTGCTACGAGAAAGCCATCCGGCCTGCGGCGAAACACGAACTGTCCGACGACCAAGTCAAAGATATCGTGCGCCAAGCCCATGAGCTCGGCGTCAGTTTCGTCGTTGTCGCCGGCGGTGAACCCTTCACCCGGAAACATTTCTTCGACGTCACCAGCCAGTATCCGGACATCATCTTCGCCGTCTTCACCAACGGCCTTCTTGTCAATGCTGAGATGCTTGCGAAGATCAAGAAACAGAAGAACGTCATCCTGCTCATCAGCCTGGAAGGCTGCGAAGAGGAGACGGACGAGATCCGCGGCACCGGTGTCTACAAGCGGCTGGAGACGACGATGAAGACCCTGAAAAAGAACGGGGTGTTCTTCGGGACGTCACTTACAGTATCAAGTGCGAACTTCGCGACAGTCACCAGTGATTCATTCCTCCAGAGTCTCATTGACACCGGCTGCAAGTTCTTCTTATTCGATGAATACAACCCGATCAAGCCTGGGACGGAACGCCTCTTGATTACGGAGAAGCAGCGGACGCAGCTGATGGAGAAGATGAAACAGGCGAAGGAACGGTGGCGCGCGTTGTTCATCGCCGTCCCCGGGGACGAGGACTCGGTCGGCGGATGCCTGGCTGCGGGACGCGGTTTCATCCATATCAGTGCCGAGGGCGACGTCGAACCCTGCCCGTTTGCACCGTACTCCGACATGAACCTCACAGAGGTGTCGCTTGAGGAGGCGCTCCGGTCAGAGTTCCTGCGGAAGATCCGTGAGAGTCACGCCCAGTTGCATACGACGAGCGGGAGCTGCGCGCTGTGGGAAAAACGGGACGTCGTGATGGCGCTGCTGAAAGAGTCGAAATAGGCCATCCGTAGCCAATGATTAGCAGGTGTATACACAAAGTGTTCAACCGTATACAAAATGTATACGCTTCCCCGATGGACTACCTTCATAGGAACGTATATCTTCTCCGAAGTTCTTTTTCAATGTCTCCCTTGTATAACGGGTTGATGTAGACTTTCTCACCGTGCCTATGAGGGATTTTGATGACGATGCCCTTTCGTATGAGATCTTCAAGCGCTTTTCTCATGTCTCCTATCAAATGAGATGGTGCGGATTTTACAACGTTGTTAACTTGTAGGGTGGCATTTCGGCGGAAACATCGATTGCGCCAGAGTTTAAAGAGAATGTCCACTTGCAATTCAGACAGGTTGATCATGCGACGTCTCGATAATAGTTGTAAATTATTTTTACATCAGTGTAAAAAATATTAAATACTTCTTCGCCATATAGTACAAAGTGGAGGACACATGTTCCGTGACATTTTCGGGAGAAATCCGCGAACCAAGATTCTAGATTTTCTTGCGGATTACCCACGGTTTGACTATTCCATAACAGAGATTTCCGACAAGGCTGAAGTGAGCCGACCAACCACGTATAAGGTGATTGCCGCTCTTGTTGAAGATAAACTTGTTGTGAAAACACGGGAGCAGGGTAACTCGTCGCTTTATCAGTTGAACCTTGAGAATGATTTGGTGAGGGCCTTATTGAAATTCGATTTTGAAATGGCGTCTCAAAACGCAGTGGACGAAGGAACAGCTCCTTTGAAATACTCTCGACCAGCATATGTAGCAAAGAGAAAGGCGGTCGCCAAATCCTAATCAAAATTCTACATCTCCCCACTTGTCTTACTTAGAAGGTTCAACCATAATTTTTTCTTGATACTGTTCAAGCATCAATTCAATAGCTTTGCTTCGTGTTTTCAAATTATATTTTTCCATGACTCGTTGAATAATGAGTTCGCTTCTTTCAGTAAGATTAATTCTGAGTCGAACCATATTTACACCTCCCAAGTTATGTAGAAATGCAGAGGTTAAGAATTTATAAAAGCAGAGGGAGGGTCACCGAAAGTATCTGGCTCTATCATGGATGTTTGACTCGGTCAGAAACTATCTGCCGCGGTTAGCATTGTGACGGTCTATCTGTGCGGTGATGTCTTCGATGGGGACGTGTTTTTTCCTGGCGAAATCAAGGACTGTTTGTAAGGAAGAATCTTGGAGTGCGCCGTGGAGGAGTTCGTCGAAGTTGTAATGATACGTATAGTATTTCTTCTGTCGTGTTCCCCTGCGGGTTGCGGCGAGGGCGGAACGTTGTTCCGAGGTTGCGATGTCGTGTTCACGGCAGAACTGTTTCAACATGCTTTCAGGGAATCTGCGAAGGACGTCTTCCTTCCACCGTTGCTGGTGGTTGAATTCTTGTGTTTCTACCTTGAAAAGAGACATGGAACAGGCATGGCAGAGTCTCGTGCTGCCGCTCACGGGAAGATCGACGGTCTTGATCTCCTTGAACGTGCCTTCTTTGCCGCAGTGTTCACAGACGCGTGCCATTATTCTCCTTTTCAATGGCTCATATCGAGAAGATTGAATTTAATCTTTCTTAACGAGTTACAAGTATAGCATCTTGGAGACATGATAGATAGAATGTCTTTAAAATAAATCAATCAAAAGATATCAAAAATGATAACCTTCGCATAGAAAATTTTATTAGTGAGAAGCGCGATAACAACATAGTATGGATGCCATCACCGTCATCAAGAAGCTTGAGACGTATCCAACCTTCACAGTCGATACAATCGCTAACATCCTACGCAAAGACCCCTCCTACGCCAAGCTCTATCTTAATCGACTGAAACAACGACATCTCGTTCATCCACTCCAACGTAACGTCTACACGGTCCACACCGACCCTCTCATCGTCGCCTCCCACATCATCTGGCCAAGCTACATCTCCCTGTGGGCCGCCTTCCGCTATTACAACATGACGGAACAAATCCCTACATCCCTCTCAGTGATTACGCCAAGATTGAAACGGCGATCATCGCTTACCTTCGCCAACACTACAATCACATTCCACCATATGCCTGCCACCTGGTTCTTTGGCTATGAGAAACTCACTATCAGATCCTTTGAGGTGTTCATGGCAGAGCCTGAAAAAGCGCTCATCGACGCCTTGCTGCTCAAAGCCATCTCTGCCACCGAAACCTATGAAATCCTCCAAGAAACGCTGAAAACCTTATCGACCGAGAGACTTCTTACGTACACGATACGAACCAGGAATAAAGCTCTCATGAAACGGATGGGATGGATGCTCAGTTCCCAAGGGGTCACCGCAGCGAAAAGACTGCTTAAGTATAGCTATCAGACGACGATCCCCTTCGACTATGCCCGGCCGGTCCATGGTCGACGGGACACCACATGGGGCCTTATTTTGAACTCAGGGGCACAGTAATATGCTGACTATTCGAGAACTGACCGGAATCGCGGAACGTAAGCATCTTTCCCTACGGCATGCGGAGAAGGATTACCTCCTGGAACTCCTCTTGTACACGATTTCTGACGTGCGTCGAGACCTCGTGTTCAAAGGTGGAACCGCTCTCTATAAGTTCTACAACCTTAACCGATTCAGCGAGGATTTGGATTTCGACGTGGTGAACAAACGCTTCGACGTCGACCGGCTCACGACACAGGTCCTTCGGCATCTCGAACTCGTCGGGATGGAACGGACATTACTGGAGACCTCATCGTATGGGAAAGAGACGAACATCCGCTTCACCGTTCGTGGCCCCCTCTATGACGGGAGTAAATCAAGCATGTCTCGCGTGTCCATGAACCTCAGCAGGCGTGAGCGGCCGCAGACGATGCAGGACCGGTTCCTGACCGCTTCATATCCGGATATTCCTTCGTTTGAGGTCTCGGTTCTCGATGAACGTGAGATCGCCGCGGAGAAGGTCCGTTGCATCCTGACCCGGGAGAAGCCACGGGATGTGTACGACCTCTGGTTCCTCTCAAGACGTGGCATACAGCTGAGCCTTGCCCTCATTCAAAGGAAGTTGAAGATTTATGAGCTCCGCTATGACCAGGCGATGTTCAATAGAAAAATCAACGAAAAGCGATTGATGTGGAGCAGAGACCTTCGCGACCTTGTCATCGGTACACTCCCGTCATTTCAAGCCGTTTCCGCTGACCTTGAATCATGGTCACAGACATGGAAATAACTCAAGAAGCATCATACTCCATGATGAGACTTCTTTTCAGACCAGTTAACATCTTGGAGGCTTGATAAGAAATTCAGGGGTGTTTTCTCGAAGAAAAAAATCGCATCCATCAAAGATATTGATAGTATTTCATAGAAAAAATATAAATAATTTCATGATGATTCCACGTCATATTTTGGGAGGTTGCATGTAACTAAGATAGGAGGATGTGAACGGTAAGTTTTTCATTGCCTACTTTGTTTACACTGCCAATCTCATAAGGATAGTGAATATGTCTCGAAAACCAGGGCTTGTTGTGGATGTTGAGCCTGCTGTTCTTCAGTGGGCGGTCGAGACTTCAGGTCGAACTCCAAATGAGATTGCGAAAAAATTGAAAGTCACTCCGTCAACATTTCAGGAATGGTGTTCAGGCTCTGTTCATCCAACTGTTAAACAGCTCGAAGATTTGTCGAGAACGGTGAAACGTCCTTTAGCGGCGTTCTTTTTATCTCAGCCTCCAACAGAAGCGCCCCTGCCAAAGGATTATCGCCAACTTCCCGGTAAAGAAGGGAAATTCGACCCAAAGACAGTACTTGCAATTCGACGAGCCAGGAGATTACGTACAATCAGCAGAGACCTCGCAGACAATCTGAACATGCCGATGCAGTCAATAGTCAAAGAAGTGAAACACGATGAAAAATCTCAGACTCTTGCTTCTCACTATAGACAGGAATTCGGTTTTTCAACAGAATGCCAGGAGAATCAGCTGAAAACACCTTATGATGTTTTTACGTTTCTACGCACTGCCCTTGAGAAACGAAATATCCTTGTCTTTCAAATGCCGATGCGACTCGAAGATGCAAGAGGTTTCGCCCTGGTCAACGAAGTTCCCCAAGTGATTGTCGTGAATTCCGGTGATACGATAGAACCGCGAATTTTCACGCTCATGCATGAGTTCGGTCACGTCCTTAAACATGAATCTGGAGTGAGTATGCCTGAGCGAACCCTCTTTGAAACTAAGGTGGGGCCTGTTGAACGATGGTGTAATGATTTTGCCGCTGAATTCCTTTTCCCTCGCTTGCTTGCAGAGCAGGAATTCACGAAATATAAGGGATCCCTTACTGATCTGAAGACCCTTGGAGCGCTATCACGACACAACAAGGTCAGCAAAGGAATGCTCCTGTATAACATGTATAAGTTTGGCTTCCTTTCTCAACATGACTACCGTCAGTTTGTCCATCAGTATCGTCTCGATGCCGCCAAAGGGCCTGTTGTTGGGTTTCGTGGTGAGGGCGCTGAGAAACGGGTTCTTCGCGAGAAAGGCCATAAATTCGTCTCACTTGTCGCTACGAACTACGAGCAGGGATTGATCACGCGCAGCGACGCCCTCGATTTTCTTTCTATTAAATCTCCAGGCTTTGAGAAGGTCCTTCGCAAGGTCAAAGAATGAATCATGCAAACTATTACGTCATTGACACGAGCTCATTGATCGAGTTGAAGCGGTTTCCTGATGATGTGTTTCCTACTTTATGGAAGAATATTGAGTCCTTGA
>Ga0326726_10004133_pt1 | contig 13286 bp, 15 predicted proteins | sample MHFenrmetagenome_2_FD_207603 | JGI IMG/M metagenome (GOLD analysis project Ga0326726, IMG submission 207603) | Lab enriched peat soil microbial communities from Michigan Hollow, Ithaca, NY, United States - MHF15MN | ecosystem: Environmental > Terrestrial > Soil > Wetlands > Peat | place: USA... | reverse complement strand
ACGCGGCTGCCGGCGGGCCGCGCGTCGCAATTGGGCGAAGGCACGTAGCGCGCCTGCGCCACCCTGCCGTCAGGGCCGATTCTCATCCTTGATGCCAAGGCGCTGCATGCGGTAGCGCAGCGTGCGGAAGGTGACGCCGAGAAGCTTGGCCGCGGCGGTACGGTTGAAGTTGGTGCGCGCCAGCGCCGCGAGGATCGCCTCGCGCTCGACGCGATCGAGGTACTCGGGCAGCGGCAGATCGAGCGCGCCTTCCGCCGCGCGCGCCTCGGGCTCGTCGGCGCTGGCCGGCCGCAGGCGCAGGTCGTCCGGCCCGATCTCAGCGTCCGCCGCCAGCGCCATCGCGCGCTCAAGGATGTTCTCCAGTTCGCGGATGTTGCCGGGAAAGTCGTAGCGCATCAGCTCCTCGAGCGCCGCGGCGGAGAGCCGCGCGGCCGGGGCGCCGGGCTGGCGCGCAGCCCGCGCCAGGATGCTCCCCGCGATCAGCGGAATGTCCTCGCGGCACTCGCGCAGGGGCGGCATGTGCAACTCGATCACGTTCAACCGGTAGAACAGGTCCTGGCGAAACTTGCCTGCCTCGACCTGGCGCTCCAGGTCCTCGTGAGTGGCGCAGATGATGCGCACATCGACCGGGTCTTCCTGAGTGGCGCCGATCTTGCGCACGCGCTTTTCCTGGATCGCGCGCAGGAGCTTGACCTGCATCAGCAGCGGCAGGTCCGCCACTTCGTCCAGGAACAGGGTGCCGCCGTTGGCCGCCTGGAAGAAGCCGTCGCGGTCCTGCTCGGCGCCGGTGAAGGCGCCCTTCTTGTAGCCGAAGAATTCGCTTTCCATCAGCGTTTCCGGGATCGCGCCGCAGTTCACCGGCACGAACGGCCGCTCACGCCGCGCGCCCTGGGCGTGGATCAGGCGCGCCGCCAGCTCCTTGCCGCTGCCCGATTCGCCTGAGATATACACCGGCGCCTGCGTGCGGGCGAGCTTGCCGATCAGCTCGCGCACCTGCGCCAGCGGCGCGCTGTCGCCCAGCAACGGCATGTCGCGCGCCGGCTCGCCCGCCGGCTCCGGCAGCGAAAGCGCGGACTTGACCAGCGCGCGCAACTGCTCCAGCCCGACCGGCTTGGAAACGTAATCGAAAGCGCCGGCCTTGAGCGCCGCCACCGCGTTCTCGGCGCTACCGTAGGCGGTGATCACCGCCACGGGCAGGTCGATGCCAAGACCCGCAATGTGGCGCACCAGATCGAGCCCGTCGCCGTCGGGCAGCCGCATGTCGGTGAGGCACAGGTCAAAGCGCCCCTTTTGCAGGGCCTCGCGTCCCTCGGCCAGGCTGCCGGCGGCGACGACGCTCAGGCCCATCTTGGCGAGCGTCAGCTCGAGGAGCTCGCGGATGTCGGGCTCGTCGTCGACCACCAGAACATGGCGGTCGCGAGGCGGCGGCCTGCGTTCGGCGCGCCTCATGCGGACGCCCCGCCGCGGCAGACGATACGGAAATGCCCCCCGCCCGTTCCGGCGACGTACTCCAGCAGTGCACCATTGGCCGCGCTCAGCTCGCGGGCGAGATACAGGCCCAGTCCGGTTCCCTTGCTGTCGGTGGTGAAGAACGGTTCGAAAAGCTGTCCCTGGATGGCGTCCTGCACGCCGGGGCCGTTGTCGATCACGTTCAATTCTACTTGGTCGCCGAATGCGCGCGCCGCGATGCGCACCGCGCCAGGCTCCTCGCGCGCATAGCGCACGGCGTTGCGCAGCAGGTTCCACATCACCTGGCGCAGATGCTCGCGGTCGAACTCGGCCCACACACCGCGTGCCGGCTCGACGACCACCCTCCCCGCGGTCAGGGACTCGTTGGCAGCGAATTCCTCAAGGAAGGCGTCGAGCCACGCGCCCAGGGGAATGCGGTCGGCGGCGACACGATCGCGCCGGTTGAGTTGCAGCACGTCGGCCACCAGCTGCTCGAGCCGCAGCGTGTTGTCATGGATGATGCGCGTGAGGCGCACGCGGTCCGGCCCACGCCGCTCCTCGGCCAGCAGCTCCCCGGCATGGCTGATCGCGGACAGCGGGTTGCGGATCTCGTGCGCGATGTTGGCGGTGAGGCGGCCGAGCGCCGCAAGCTTGAGCTGCTGCGCCTGCTCGCGCGAGCGCGTCATGTCCTCCACGAACACTACCGTGAAGCGGTCCTCGGTTTCGGTATCGAGCAGGCGCGCGCGCACCTCCTTGCCGCGCGCCTCGAGGTCCACCGACGATACGGCCGGACGGCCGCCCGCCTCGCGCCAGGCGCGCCAGCGCGGCTCGAGGCCCGGCAGCACCGTGCCGAGCGGTTGGTTGCGCAGCGCCTCCATGCCGAGCAGGCGCAGCGCCTGCGGGTTGTGCTCGACCACTCGCCCGTGGCGATCGAGCACCAGCACGCCGTCGTGCATGTCCGCGATTACCAGCTGATTGACGCGCATCTGGTTGGCGAGCGCGCGGCCGCGCTCGCGCGCCAGGCGCTCGTTGGCCGCGAGTCGCTGCGCCAGCCAGCCGGTCGCGCCGGCGGTGGCGAAGTAGCCCATTGACAGCAGGCCCGCCGGCACCACGCTCGCTGACGGCAGGTCGAGCGCGAGTGCCCAGTAGCTTTCCTCCAGCAGCACCGCGATCGTGGCGAGCGCCGCGTACAGGAAGTTGAGCCGCAGCGGCGCGACCAGCCCCGCGCCGGTGAGCGAAATCAGCAACATCACCCCCAGGCCGCTGCGGATGCCGCCGCTCGCGTACATCAGCAGCGGAATGACGACGATGTCGAGCAGCGCGTGCAGCGTGAGCTGCAGGTTGAAGCGCTCGCGCACCGCGCGCAGGGCGAACTGCAGCGCGATGCTGAGCACCAGGTAGCCCACGCAAACAGCACGGAACAGGATGAGGTCGTGCGCGCCGAAATTGGTCGGCTCGTAAGCGAAGTAGGTGGCGCCGAGGAATAGCAGCGCGACCGCGATGCGGTACAGATTGAAGTACTGCAGCGAGATCCAGAACGAATCCGGCGGCGTGTCTCCGCGCGCGAACAGCGGCGAATGGGCCAGCGTCGGCATCAGGGGCGGCGCGGTCCGAGCCGCGCGTGCTCCTCGCTGCAGTACTCGCCCCCGGGGGCGGCACGCGCTTCGCTGCGCGGCAGATGCACGCCGCAGTGCGCGCAGCGCACCAGCTCGCCGCTTGGGCCCTCGCGCGGCGGCGCGTCCGCGCGCCGCGCGCCCAACGCGCGGCGCACCAGCCAGACCAGAACCAGCACCGCGAGCGCGAGCAGGACCAGGCGTCCCATGGCGCTATTCTAGGAACTTTGGGAAAACAGATTTGGTCGGGGTGACTGGATTTGAACCAGCGACACCTGCGTCCCGAACGCAGTACTCTACCAGGCTGAGCTACACCCCGAGGTGCGAGAAAAGCTAGTTGCGGCGCGTCACCGAGAAGGACGCCAATTCTAGCAAAGAATCCCTGTAGGCAGACGCCGGCAGGCCGTCAATGGAGCGCGCGGCAATGTCGGCTTCGCGCCGCGCTGCCTCGCGCGCGTAGTCCAGCGCGCCGCTCGACTTGATCACCGCCAGCACCGGCGTGAAGCCTGCGCGCCCGCCATCGACGATCGCGCGCCGCACCACGGCCCCGTCCTCCGGGCTCGCGGCCTGCATCGCACGGATGAGCGGCAGCGTCGGCTTGCCCTCGGCCAGGTCGTCGCCCAGGCTCTTGCCGGTCTCCTGCGCCTCACCCGAGTAGTCCAGCACGTCGTCGATCACCTGGAACGCCGTGCCGAGGTGCATGCCGTAGCTAGCCAGGCCCTCCTCCAGGGCCGGCGGCACGCTGCCCAGCACGCCGCCCAGGCGCGCCGCCGCCTCGAAGAGCTTCGCGGTCTTGCGGCGCACCACGTCTAGGTAGCGCGCCTCGTCGACCTCGGGATCGTGGCAGTTCATCAATTGCAGCACCTCGCCCTCGGCAATCGTGTTGGTAGCGTCCGCGAGCACCTGCATCACGCGCATGCTATTCAGGCCGACCATCATCTGGAAGGCGCGCGAATACAGGAAGTCGCCCACCAGCACCGAGGCCGCATTGCCGAAGGCTGCGTTGGCGGTGCTCCGGCCGCGGCGCAACTGCGACTCGTCCACCACGTCATCGTGCAGCAACGTGGCGGTGTGGATGAATTCCACCACCGCCGCCAACTCGAAACGCGCCTCGCCCCGATAGCCTACTGCGCCGGAGGCGAGCAGCAGCAGCGCCGGGCGCAGGCGCTTGCCGCCGCCCGCGACGATATACTCGGCGACCTGGCGCACCAGCGGCACGTCGGAGTCCAGGCGCTCGCCGATCAGCGCGTCCACGCGCCGCATGTCGTCGGCGACGGCAGCAAGAACGGTGCTGGCGGAGGGCTGCGTCATGGAGGTGCGGCTGGGCGCGGGGCGTAGCATACAAGGCTTTGACGTGAGGAGCCGGAATCTCCTATAATTCCAAGTCTTTGCAGCTCATTCGCTCATCATTTTCGCTACGGGTTACGGAATCCCCATGTACGCAATCATCAAGACCGGCGGCAAGCAGTATCGCGTCAAGTCCGGAGAGCAGGTGCGCGTCGAGTCCCTCGCGGCCGATGTCGGCGCCGCGGTGTCCTTCGACCAAGTGCTGGCCGTCGGCGAGGGCGACGCAGTGCGCGTCGGTGCGCCGCTCGTCGCGGGCGCCCAGGTCAAGGCCACGGTCGTGGCGCACGGCCGCGGCGAGAAGCTGAAGATCTTCAAGCTGCGCCGCCGCAAGCACTACCAGAAGACGCAGGGACATCGCCAGAACTACACTGAGGTCCGCATCGACGATATCGTCGGCGGCGCCTAACGACGGAGATCCACCATGGCACACAAGAAAGCAGGCGGCAGCTCGCGTAACGGCCGCGATTCGCAGGCCAAGCGGCTAGGCGTCAAGGCCTATGGCGGCGAGCAGGTGAACGCGGGCCAGATCATCGTGCGCCAGCGCGGCACGCAGGTGCATCCGGGCAGCAACGTCGGCATCGGCCGCGACCACACCCTGTACGCGCGCATCACCGGCAGGGTCGAATTCGCCGTAAGGGGCGCCGCCAACAAGAAGACCGTGAGCGTGGTCCCGGCCTAGCCGAGCCCCGCTCCCGCGAAGGCCCTATCGCTCGCGGTAGGGCTTTTTCATTTCCAGCCCATGAAATTCATCGACGAAGCGATCATCGAGGCGCATGCCGGCAAGGGCGGCGACGGCGCTGCGGCGTTTCGCCGCGAGAAATACGTGCCGCGCGGGGGCCCGAGCGGCGGCGACGGCGGCCGCGGCGGCAGCATCTGGGCGGTGGCCGACCGGAACATCAACACGCTCATCGACTACCGTTACGCGCGCATCCATCGCGCGGGCAACGGCGCAGGCGGGGGTGGCTCCGACAAGTACGGTCGGGGCGGCAACGACCTCGTGCTGCGCGTGCCGGTCGGCACGATCGTGCGCGACGAGGAGAGCGGCGAGGTGATCGCCGACCTCGCGCGCGACGGCGAGCGCGCCTTGCTCGCCAAGGGCGGGCAAGGCGGCTTGGGCAACCTCCACTTCAAGTCCAGCATCAATCGCGCGCCGCGCCAGTACACGCGCGGCCTGCCGGGCGAGAGCCGCAAGCTGCGGCTGGAGTTGCGCGTGCTCGCCGACGTAGGGCTGCTCGGGCTGCCCAATGCGGGCAAGTCGACGTTGGTGCGCGCGGTGTCGAGCGCGCGGCCGAAGGTGGCGGACTACCCGTTCACCACACTGAATCCGTCGCTTGGCGTGGTGCGCGTCGCCGAGGACGCGAGCTTTGTCATCGCCGACATTCCGGGCTTGATCGAGGGCGCGGCCGAGGGCGCGGGGCTCGGCCACCAGTTCCTGCGCCACCTCGCGCGCACGCGCCTGCTGCTGCACCTCGTGGACATCGCGCCGCTCGCAGACGACGCCGACCCGGTGCGGGACATCCGCGCCATCGCCGCCGAGCTGAAGAAGTACGACGTGTCGCTCCACCGCAAGCCGCGCTGGCTGGTGTTCAACAAGGCGGACCTCGCGCCGGACGCCGATGCGCGCATCGCGCGCATCCTGCGCACGCTGCGCTGGAAGGGTGCCTGGTTCAAGGTGAGCGCCATCAGCGGCGCGGGCTGCCGCGAGCTGTGCAATGCCGCCTACCGCTTCCTCGCGCAGCCGGCCAAGCCCGCGCGCGCGCGGCGTGCGGCCTGAGGCCATGGTTTCGCCGCTCGCCAGCGCCGGCACGCTGATCGTCAAGGTCGGCAGCTCGCTCGTCACCAACGAGGGCCGCGGTCTGGACGCCGCCGCCATCGCGCGCTGGGCCGCGCAGATCGCGCAGCTGCGTGCGCTCGGCAAGCGCTGCGTGCTCGTGTCCTCCGGGGCGATCGCCGAGGGCCTGCAGCGCCTGGGCTGGACCCGGCGTCCCACTGCCCTGCACGAGCTGCAGGCAGCCGCGGCCGTCGGCCAGATGGGCCTCGCGCAATGCTACGAGACCTGCTTTCGCGAGCACGGCATCGCCACCGCACAAGTGCTGCTCACGCACGCCGACATGGCCGACCGCCAGCGCTATCTCAACGCGCGCTCGACGCTGCTCACGTTGCTCACCCTAGGCGTGATCCCGGTGATCAACGAGAACGACACCGTGGTCACCGACGAGATCAAGGTCGGCGACAACGACACGCTTGCAGCGCTGGTAACCAATCTCGTCGAGGCGGACGCCCTTGTGATCCTCACCGACCAGGCCGGCTTGTACGACGCCGATCCGCGCCGCTCGCCCGGCGCGCGCCTGATCGAGGAGGCGGTCGCGGGCGACGAGCGCCTGGAAGCGATGGCCGGCGGCGTCGGCTCGAGCCTGGCGCGCGGCGGCATGATCACCAAGGTGCTCGCCGCCAAGCGCGCAGCGCGCAGCGGCGCGCACACTGTGATCGCCGCCGGGCGCGAGCCCGACGTGTTGCTGCGCCTGGCGCGCGGCGAGCGCATCGGCACGCTGCTGGTTGCGCAGACGACGCCGCTCGCGGCGCGCAAGCAGTGGCTCGCCGACCATGTGACGGTCGCCGGCCGCCTGACGCTCGACGCCGGCGCCGCGCGCGCACTGCAGCGCGACGGCAAGAGCCTGCTGCCCGTCGGCGTCACCGCGGTAAGCGGAGAGTTCGAGCGCGGCGCGGTGGTCGCCTGCGTGGAGCCCGCCGGGCGCGAGATCGCGCGCGGACTGGTGAATTATTCCGCCGCCGAGGCGCGGCTCATCATGCGCAGGGCCTCGAGCGAAATCGAGACGGCGCTGGGCTACGTCGACGAGCCCGAGCTCATCCACCGCGACAATCTGGTGCTGCTCTAGTATCCGCGGGCGGGGACAGCACCCCGGTTGGGGTGCCCGCCGCGCTTGAGCGCATCGATGCCTTCGGCCGCAGTGCGGATCGGCACCCCCACAGGGCAGAAGAACTCGCGCGACAGCGCGTAATGCCAGCGCTGCACGCTGCGGTCCTCGATGCGCCGCCAGGCCCCGGGATGCACCGACCAGCTGCGGTCGGTGCGGCCATAGGCGTAGGCTTTCACTTCGCCGGTCGCGCAGCGCATGCCTTCGTAAGTGACGGTCTCGGCGCCAAGCGGGCTGCGTACGATCAGGGTGTAGCGGACCACGCCGTCCGCGCCCGGCGCGAGCGACGCGCTATCGATGAAGAAGCGGTAATCGGAAGCGGAACTCACGAAGAACGGCAGCAGCTCCCCGCTGCCGGGCGGGGGCGGCGCCGGCATCGCCGCCTCGCGCCAGTCGCGGCGCTCCTGCTCGCGTTCCCAGTCGCTCTTGCCGTCCGTGGCCGGCGGCGCGCCCGCCTGCGCCACGGCAGCGGCAGGGATCACCGCCAGCACCAGCAGCAGAATGACGACGCGCCTCAGGAGAGATCTGCAGCGAGCGCGGCGCGTACCGCGGGCGCGACCGTCGTGCGCGCCTGATAGTAGGGGTGATCGACCCCCACCGAGAGGCCCGCGCCGCCGGCCAGCGCCGCGCGCGCGGCCGCATCGAACTCGAAGCGCAGGAAATGCACCGCCGCGGTCTTTTCCTCATTCTCGCGGTCGAGGTCCTCGTCGGCGATGGCGTAAATGCGCGCCTGCTCGCCCACCTGCACCCATGCCCGGTCTTCGATGCCCTTCAACTGCGACAACGCGCGCTTGCGCTCCTCGACGTCGGGATATTCGATCATCATGGTGGCCTTCAGGTTGCTGCCATCGGGCACCAGCGGGTTGTAGGCCTCGAGCTCTTCGCGGATGCCGGCGTCCTCGAAGATGCGCTCGATGCGCAGCATCTCCTGGATCTGGTAGCGAATCGTCAGCTCGTCCTCGAAGATCAGCGTAACGTGATCGCCGAGGGCCACCGTGCGGACCTTCTTGTGCTCGATGACACGCGCGCGAAACGCGTTGCGTTCGCGCGCGTAGGCCTCGAGCGACAGCAGGCTGCCGCGCTCGATCTTGGACATCCTCAGTCGGCGAGGGCGTCGAGCGCCTTCTGGAAGCGGTTGGCGTGGCTGCGCTCGGCCTTGGCGAGCGTTTCGAACCAGTCCGCGATTTCCGCGAAACCCTCGCTGCGGGCGTCCTTGGCCATGCCCGGGTACATGTCGGTGTACTCGTGCGTCTCGCCGGCGACCGCCGACTTGAGGTTGTCGCGCGTGCGGCCGATCGGCAGGTTGGTCGCGGGATCGCCCACCTGCTCCAAATACTCGAGGTGGCCGTGCGCGTGCCCGGTCTCGCCCTCGGCGGTGGAGCGGAACAGCGCCGAGACGTCATTCTGGCCTTCCACGTCGGCCTTCGCAGCAAAGTAGAGGTATCTGCGGTTGGCCTGCGATTCGCCGGCGAACGCGTCCTTCAGGTGCTGGTGGGTCTTGGTGCCTTTGAGCGCTTTCATCACTGTCTCCTTGTGCGAACACTTGCCTTGATCGGCGCGGCCAAATTACGCCCGCGAAGATCATTAATCAAATCGATTTTCACAATGTTGCTCATTAAGCATGGCTATTCGCGCTCAGCGGCCGAGCGCGGCCTCGATCTCGGCAAACGTGCGCGCCACCTCGCCCGCCTGCGGCAGCAGTAAGCCGAGTTGGCGCGCGACCTGCGACACGGAAAAGATGCCGCGCACCACCGCACGGCGCAGCGCGCGCCCAGACGGCGAACCCTCCGCGCCCGGCTCCTCTTCGATGACCAGCGCGTGCTGACGGCCAGCGCGGCGCAACGTTTCGAGCACATGGCCGACGCGTGCGCCCTGCACGTCGGCGAGCGCGATCACCTCAACCACTTCCGCCGGCGTCATCAGGTCGCCCGCGGTGAGCTCGTTGCGCTTGATGCCGCGCTCGGCTGCCACGCGCAGCGCCTTTTCGCCCAACACGTCGGTCGCCGTCAGCACGCCGAGAACGCTGTCGTGCACGTCGACCACCAGCAGCAGGCGCACGCCGCGCGAGATCATGAACTGGTTGGCGCCCTCGAGCGGCGCCTGCGGGCGGATGCTGGCCGGGCTGACGCGCAGCAGGTCGGTCATCACCTCCAGCGCGGGAGACTCGAGCGTCACGCGCGCCGGCTGCGCCTGCTGCGGCCGCCGGAATCCTGCGCCCGGGCCCAGCTCGCGGATCGGCAGCTCCTGGTATTGCCTGTCCATGTAGCCCTTTCCGGCGCGCCGTTCAGCGCACCGTCTCTTCCGCGCGCCGCGCGCGCCGGTCGGAGCCCAGATAGCGGTGCAGCTCCGTGAGCGCCTGCTGGTAGACCTCGCGCTTGAACTCGATGACTGCCTCCAAGGGCACCCAGTAATCGTGCCAGCGCCAGGCGTCGAACTCGGGCTTGTCGCTGGTGCGCAGACGGATGTCGCAGTCGCGGCCGGTCATGCGCAGCAGGTACCAGATCTGCTTCTGGCCGCGGTACGTGCCGCGCCAGTCGCGGCGCACCCATTTCTCCGGCACCTCGTAGCGCAGCCAGTGGCGCGTGCGCCCGAGGACGCGCACGTGCTCGGGCTTGAGGCCGGTTTCCTCCTCGAGCTCGCGATACATCGCCTGCTCCGGCGCCTCGCCGTGCTTGATACCGCCCTGGGGAAACTGCCACGCGTGCTGGTTGACGCGCTTGCCCCAGAACACCTCGTTGCGGCCGTTGGCGAGGATGATGCCGACGTTCGGACGGTAGCCGTCACGGTCGAGCATGGCCACACCACCTAAGTTAGAATTCCCACGCATTTTTTCACAGGCGCACCGCAATTACAACGCGGCGCCACACCGATGCGCACATCGCGATTCCACCTCGGCACGATCAAGGAGGCGCCCGCCGACGCGGAGCTCGCCAGCCACCGGCTCATGATCCGCGCCGGCTACGTCCGGCGCCTCGCCGCCGGCATCTATACCTGGCTCCCGCTCGGCGTGCGCGTGCTGCGCAAGGTCGAGGCCATCGTGCGCGAGGAAATGAACCGCGCCGGCGCCATCGAGCTGGTGATGCCCGCGGTGCAGCCTGCCGAGCTGTGGCAGGAATCCGGCCGCTGGCAGGCCTACGGCCCGGAGCTGTTGCGCTTCAAGGACCGCCACGAGCGCGACTTCGTCTTCCAGCCGACCTCGGAGGAAGTGATCACGGATCTCGCGCGCGCCGAGCTGAAGAGCTATCGTCAGCTGCCGGTGCACTTCTACCAGATCCAGACTAAGTTCCGCGATGAGCGCCGCCCGCGCTTCGGCGTGATGCGCGGACGCGAGTTCGTCATGAAGGACGGCTATTCGTTCCACGCCGACTACGCGGACCTGGAGCGCGAGTACCGCGTGATGTACGACACCTACACGCGCATCTTCACGCGCCTGGGGCTGAAGTTCCGCGCCGTGGCGGCGGACACCGGTGCCATCGGCGGCACCGGCTCGCACGAGTTCCAGGTGCTGGCGGAATCGGGGGAGGACGCCATCGCCTACTGTCCGGACTCGGACTATGCCGCCAACGTCGAGCTCGCCGAGGCGCTCGCACCGCGCGCGCCGCGGCCCGCGCCCGCCGAGCCGCTGCGCAGGGTGCCGACGCCCGGCAAGACGCGCTGCGAGGATGTCGCGGCCCTCCTCGGGCTGCCACTACAGCGCACGGTCAAGGCGATCGCCGTCTTGCATGACGACGCATTCCACCTGCTTCTGGTGCGCGGCGATCACGAGCTAAACGAGGTCAAGGCGCAAAAGGCCATCGGCGCGTTCCGCTTCGCCAGCGAGGACGAAATCCGGCAGGCGCTCGGCGGGCCCGCCGGCTACATAGGGCCGCCGTCGGCCGGCAGCCGCCCGGGGAGCGCGCACGGCGTGCATGTGATCGCCGACCGCACAGTGGCGGCGATGAGCGACTTCGTCTGCGGCGCGAACGAGAAGGACTTGCACCTCTCCGGGGTGAATTGGGGCCGCGACCTGCCGGAACCATCCCTCGTTGCGGACATCAGAAACGTGATGGAGGGCGATCCCAGTCCCGACGGCACGGGCACGCTGCGCATCCAGCGCGGCATCGAGGTCGGGCACATCTTCCAGCTGCGCACGAAATACTCCGAGGCGCTGAAGGCAACGGTGCTGGACGACAAGGGCGCCTCGCGACCGATGGAGATGGGCTGCTACGGCATCGGCGTGACGCGGCTGGTGGCGGCCGCCATCGAGCAGGGGCACGACGAGCGCGGCATCGTGCTGCCGGTGCCGATGGCGCCCTTCGCCGCCTGCCTGGTACCGATTGCCTACGCCAAGAGCGAGAAGGTGCGCGCAGCCGCGGACAGGCTGTACGCGGAACTGCGGGAAGCCGGCGTCGACCTGCTGCTCGACGACCGCGACGAACGCCCCGGGGTGCTGTTCGCCGACATGGATCTGGTGGGGATCCCGCACCGCATCGTGCTCTCGGATCGCGGCCTCGCCGCGGGCGAAGCGGAATACAAGTCGCGCCTCGCGGCGCAGCCGCAGGCCGTGCCGCTCGCACAGATCGCCGCCTTCCTCAAGGAACGCCTGGCCGCGGCATGACGCGCGCCGGCACCCCTGCCGCACTGCTCGCCGCCGTGCTGCTGTTTCCGCTCGCCGCCCACGGCGGTGCGCAGGTCTACGAACCGCTCGCCGAGGCGGTGCGCGGCAAGCTCTCGGCGGCGATCGCCGATCGGTCGGTTCCGGAGCTCGCATTCCGCGACAGCGAGGACGGGCACAAGTGGATCTTCGAGATGTCGCGGCGCCTGGAGCGGCGCATCGCCGACCGCAAGCAGCGCCTGGAGCTGCTGCGCACCGTGCATTTCGAGGCGGTACGCGCGGGCCTCGACCCGCAACTGGTGCTCGGCGTGATCGAGGTGGAGAGCGGCTTTCGCAAGTACGCCGTGTCGCGCGCGGGGGCGCGCGGCTACATGCAGGTCATGCCGTTCTGGGTGAAAGTCGTCGGCAGCCGCGGCGACAACCTGTTTCACCTGCGCACCAACCTGCGCTATGGCTGCGTGATCCTGCGCCATTACCTCGACATGGAAAAGGGCGACTATTTCCGGGCGCTTGGCCGCTACAACGGCAGCCTCGGCAACCCGGACTACCCGCGCGCAGTGCTGGTGGCGTGGAAAGTGCGCTGGGGCTACCAGGGCGCGACCAGCTGACGTGATGACATGATGGGTGCGCTGCTCGCCGACTTCCGCCTGCGCCGCTGGTTTTCCGGCGATGCGCCGCTCGAGCGCGGCACGGTGGTGCTCGGCCACCGGCGCGTGTACATCATGCCGACACGCGCCGGCTGGATGTACGCCGCGACCCTCGGCATCCTGCTGGTGGGCTCGATCAATTACGCGCTGCAGCTCGGCTTCGCGCTCACCTTCCTCCTGGCCGGGCTGGGCTTGGCCGGCATGGTGCATACGACGCGCAATCTCGCGCGCCTCGTGCTCAGCGCCGGGCGCGCCGAGCCAGTGTATGCGGGCGAAAGCGCACAGTTCCGCCTGCACCTGGACAACCGCTCGCCCTTCGACCGGCCCGCGATCCTCGTGCGCCACCTCCGCAGCGGCGTGCAGGTGGCGCTCGACCTGCCAGCGGGCGGCGCGCGCGAGGCGGTGCTGCCGGTGCCTGCGCCCAGGCGCGGCTGGCTGCGGCTAACGCGCGTGATGCTCGAAACGCGCTTCCCGCTCGGCCTGTTCCGCGCTTGGAGCTACTTCGAGCCCGATGCCCGTTGCCTGGTCTATCCGCGACCCGAGCGCACGCCGCTGCCCGCCCCCGCGGCTGATGCCGCGGCGGGCGCAGCGCGCGCCCAGGCGCAGGGCAGCGACGACTTCAGCGGCCTGCGCGGCTACCAGCCTTCCGACTCGCCGCGGCATGTCGCCTGGAAGGCCGTGGCGCGCGCGGAGGACATGC
>Ga0326726_10004132_pt1 | contig 13289 bp, 13 predicted proteins | sample MHFenrmetagenome_2_FD_207603 | JGI IMG/M metagenome (GOLD analysis project Ga0326726, IMG submission 207603) | Lab enriched peat soil microbial communities from Michigan Hollow, Ithaca, NY, United States - MHF15MN | ecosystem: Environmental > Terrestrial > Soil > Wetlands > Peat | place: USA... | reverse complement strand
GGCGCCGGGAATCACGACCGCGCCGAGCCCGCGATGCTCGAACGCGCGGAACGCACTCAGCGTCGGGTGCGAGTCTTCGATCAGCACGGGGAACGCACAGGCCTCGACGAGGTCCTCCAGGAGAGCGAGCTCGGGCTCGCTTCCAGCGGCCGGCGTCACGAGAAGCCCCGCGACCGGAATGCCCGCGAGGTCGTCAGCGATGTCCAGAAGGTCGATGGGAAGAATGCGTACCCATCCGCGGGTCACGACGCGGCGTTCTCGCACGGTCGTCTCCACGATCAGCGCCCCCGGAAAGGCCTCGGCCACCGATTGCAGCCAGTCCTCTTCCGTCAGCGCGCGCGCGCCGAGCACAACCCGTGTCGCTCCCGCGTCTATGCAGCCCTCAATTTGGTCGGCGGCGTTGCTTCCCGCCGACACATCGACGTCGACTCCCACGTCACGACAGATCGCTTCGACCAGGCCCATGTTGGACCCGCGTCCGGCGACAGCGTCCCGGTCAACGACGTGCAATCGAGAGAAGCCCTCGGCCGCCCAGCCCCGTGCTACTGCGAGGGGATCGTCCGACCCTAGTGCGCCCGCGATTGGAGTCCGAGCACACGCGCCGCCGAAGAGCTCCAACTTGGGGATGACGAGCATGCAACAAGCTACGGCGGCCCGACTTGGCGGACCGCGTTGCGTAGACTTGACTTTGTGAATAAATTCACATTCTTCCGCAGTTCTGAAGTGCTCCAACTCACGATCAGCTAGGCACTCCGGAGGTTCCCAGCAATGCGGTTCAGCGGATTGGTGCTCCTCGCCAGCGCGACTCTCGTCGGCGCCTGCGGCGGCGGCGAAAGCAAGGCCAAGGACACAGCAAACACTCCTGCCGCGGCGGCGAACCCGCCGGCGAATCCGGCCCCCGCAGCCGGTGCGGTGGCGAAGATTCCTGCCACGGGCAAGACAGTTGAAGTCAAGATGATCGGCGACGACAAGGGCTATCGATTCGAGCCCGCCGATCTCACGATCAAGACGGGGGACGCCGTAAAGTTCGTCATGGTCGCCGGCGGTCCCCACAGCGTGTCATTCGATCCCGCGACGACGCCGGCCGATTCGAAGGCCCAGCTCGACGCGAACATGGACGCCAAGGTCGGCGAACTCACGGGCCCGTCGCTAATGAATCCGAACGAGGAGTACATTGTCTCGTTCGGCGGCGTGAAGCCCGGCAAGTACGAGTACCACTGCACGCCACACCTCGCGATGAACATGAAGGGAACTATCACCGTTCAGTAACGCGCGACGGTCGAGCACAGTCCAGAGCGCGGGGCCCCTTGGCCCCGCGCTCTTTGTCGTCTAGCAAGCTCGGTAGCCCCAGTCCCAGCGACATGACAGACTTCGAGACATGACGCAGCCGACCGCCGAATTCTCGGCGTTCCCGCATCGCGGCATCTCACGGCAGGCATGGCTCACGGCGCGCGCCCGAAACGCCGTGAATCGTCCCGTGTTCATCGGCGCGGTGGGCATCGGCACCTTCGTAGCCGTCCTCGTGTCGCTGGTGATCACTCCCTTTCAATCGCGCCGGTCGGGAGCAGCGCCGCTCACCGCCGCGCCGCGGCCGGATACCGCGCTCTACGCGTCGGCGGCCCTGCACGCACATGCGCGCCTTGCGTCCGTCGATTCGGCCCTCGCGCAGGCACGCTCGGCGGCCATCGCGCAACCGCGTGGAGTGCCGATTCTGAATCCCAACAACCTCGTCGCGCGCGATTCGCTGTCGGCGGCCGCCGGGAACCTCGACGCCCTGCTCACGAGAATCGAGACGGCGCCGGTCGTCGCGTCGTACCGAGCGCTGGCGCAATCTCCTCCCATGGCGAATCAGCCGCGCGTGAGAGCGCTCCTCGATTCGCTCAACGAGGTCGAGCGTGAACGCGAAGCATTCGGTCTCCCGGGTGGCGGCGATTCGGCAGCGGCCGCGCTGGCGGCGCGCGCGACGGCGGTCGGGCAGGCGATTCAAGCCATCGGGCGCGCCAAGAGGGACTCACTCCGCCAGCTGGCTGCCGGCCTGGGCGTCGCCGGTGACCAACAACTGACCGCGAGCACGCCAATCACCGACACGATCGGGTGGGTGGCCGAGCGCGATTCGGCCCGGTCGATGGTGGTCGACGCCGAGACCGCCCTCGTGAATGCGCGGCGAAGAGCCGACGACTACGATCGTGACGCCGCGCGCGCCCGTGCGGCAGCCCAAGTAAGCGCGCCGCCGGTTGCGCTGCTCGGAGCCGCGCTCGTCATCGGCGTCGTCCTCGGATTCGGGACCGCGTTCTTCGGCGAGATGCGTCATCCGCGAATCAGCGACGAGCACGAGGTCGAGCGCGCGACCGGGGTCAGAGTGCTGGCCACGGCGCGACGCCGGCCTCGCGATCCCAACCGCGATCGCCGTCTCGCGGATCGTCAGGCTCCGCCGTACTTCGATCCGCGGGCGGCAAGCTATCAACTGACTTACTTGCACGTGGTGCGCGCGGGAGCGACGAGATTGTCGCTCACCGTCACCGGAGCGGACACCAGCATCGCCGCCGTTGTGGCGATGAACGTCGCCGCGATCGCGGCGGACGAAGCGCGCAGCACCATTCTCATCGACACTGACGCGCAGATGCTGCCGGTCGCGGCTGCCCTGCGTTGCCACGCCGAGCCGGGCATCGCAGACGTCCTTCGCTCGCACATCGATTGGGCGGAGGTGACGACGCAAACGATGGCGGGACGCGATCGGACGATCGACGTGATCCCGAGCGGCATGTCACCCGTGCCGCTCGACCCCGCGGCATTGACGGATCTGTTTCGGCAGGAAGCAATGCGGCTGGCGCGGCACTACGAAGCGATCGTCGTGGTCGCGAGTCTTGAGCACGTGACCGCGGGCCTCGGCGGCGCGCTTCCCGTGCCCGACGTTGTCGTCTGCGCCCGCGTTGGACACACGCGACTCGACGACCTGCGCGCCGCGCTCGATGGCGTTCGGCAGGGGGGTGGCACGCCGATCGGAGTCGTGCTCTGGGACTCCGTTCCGCCGCCGCCGCTGAGCGCCGAGCGAGTCGAATCGAGTCCTCGGCCGTTGCTGACGGCGGAGATGCAGGCGCTGACGCGTAATCGGTGACCGACGTTTGCGCGACGGCTTCCTGCGCGCGAGACGCGCGGCTAGCATCCGACTCGTGTGGGCCGATACCATCCTGAGCGCCGAGCGGCAGTACGTCGCGCGCATTCTCGCCTGGGCGGCCCTTTCCATCGTCGCCGCGACGACGATCGCCGTCATGCTGTCAGCGCGCCGCATCAAATCGCCGGTGCTCGCTCATTTCGCCGTCCAGCTTGGAGGCTGGGGACTCGTGCTGGCCCTGATCGGTGCGCTCGAGTGGCAGGGTCTGCACCTCCGCGACCTGGGCAGCGCGACGCGACTTGAGCACGCGAGCTGGCTACGCGTGGGCTTCGACGTCGGCGTCATCGGAATGGGCGCCGTGCTTGTCGCCGCGTCGCGCTGGTTCGGCCGAAGCCTTGCTGGTATGGGCGCCGGAGCCGGACTCGCGGTGCACGGCGCCGCGCTCCTTGTCTTCGACCTCCAACTGGTGGCCGCGGTCTCCAGATGAGTGCCGATGAGTGAAGGGGTGATGGATCTGCGGCACGAGCCGCGAGACCGCGCGTACGCACTGCTGCACTCGCAGATGCTCGGCGTTCTCGCCGGCGTCGACGACGAGATCACGGGGATGGCGACGCTCGCTTCCCTTCTCCACTACTCGTTCGGGAATCTGTGGTCGGGTTTCTATCGCGTCGTCGCCCCCCAGTTGTTGCGTGTCGGGCCATACCAGGGCACGCTCGGCTGTATCGAGATTGCCTTCGGACGAGGCGTATGCGGGACGGCCGCCGCGGAACGCCGTACCGTGATCGTGCCCGACGTGTCCCGATTTCCAGGACACATCGCCTGTGACGCGCGCGCGAAGTCCGAGATCGTGGTCCCGGTGTTCGACCGTGCCGGAGCGCTCGTGGCCGTGCTCGACATCGATTCTGAGCGTCGCGCAGCGTTCGACCAGTCCGACGCGGACGGCCTCGAGCGTATCGTTCGCTGGTTCGCCGGCGAAGGTCGCGGTTGACGCCCTCGGAATCGACGTGTAGGCTGATCTGTCCATGACCAGTCCGGGCTACTCCGATCGTGTGAACCATGCGCTGGCCTTCGCGGCCAAGCATCACGATCAACAGGTGCGCAGGGGGACTCGCGCACCGTACGCGACCCATCCGGCCAACGTCGGGATCATTCTGACACGATATCAGCGGGACGACGCCGCCGTCGTGGCCGGAATTCTCTTTCAGGTCGTCGAAGACAGTGTCCTGCAGGGCTATTCTCGCGAGACGCTCGACCAGCGCATTGCCGGCAAGTTCGGCGAGGCCGCGCTCGAAATGGTGCTGGCCGTCGTCGAACGCCGCGTCGATGACGACGGAGTCGAGCTGTCGCCGGGCGAGCGGCGCGACGATGCGCTCGCGCGACTGGCCGGTGCGAGCGACGCCGCGCGATGGGTATGCGCCGCCCACGTATTGCACGACGCCGGCACGCTGCTGGCCGACCTCCGCCGAACCATCGACCCGGGAACCGTATGGACGCGCTTCTCGGGCGGCCCCGTCGAGACGGTCCGTGGCTATCGACGCGCCGCCGATCGGCTGCGCGAAGTGGGGTTTCGCGTCGAGATCATGAACGAGCTCGAGACCGTGGTGAGCGCGCTCGAGGTCGCGTCACGCGATCAGCCCGTCGCGCCTTGAGCGCCGCTCAAACCGCGGCGGTCTCTCGATAGCGGGCCGCTATGTAGTCGTCCAGGATCTTTAGAAAATCTTGAACGATCCCGTCGCCCTTGAGCGTCGTGAAGAGCTGCCCGTCGACGTACACAGGCGCCTTCGGCTCCTCGAAAGTTCCGGGCAGCGAGATACCGATGTGGGCGTGCTTCGACTCGCCCGGCCCGTTGACGACGCAGCCCATGACCGCCACGCGCAGCTCTTCGACTCCTTTGTGGCGCTCCCGCCAGGCCGGCATCTGCTCGCGGATGTAGGTCTGGATGTCCTCGGCCATGTGCTGAAAGAAGGTCGAGGTGGTCCGGCCGCAGCCGGGACACGCCGTCACCTGGGGGGCAAAACTGCGCAGGCCGAGCGACTGGAGGATCTGCTGCGCCACGAGGACCTCCTCGGTGCGATCGCCGTTCGGCCTCGGAGTCAGCGAGACGCGGATCGTATCGCCGATTCCCTCGGCGAGCAGGATCGACAGTCCGGCCGTGCTGGCGACGACGCCCTTGGTGCCCATCCCCGCCTCGGTGAGACCGAGATGCAACGGATAGTCACAGCGCCCGGCGAGCCGTCGATACACCTCGACGAGATCCTGCACGCCCGACACCTTGGCGGAGATGATGATGCGGTCGTGGCCGAGCCCGACGTCCTCCGCGAGCTCCGCCGAGCGGAGCGCGCTCGCCAGCATCGCTTCGATGTAGACCTCGCGCGCGTCACGCGGTGAGCCGGCGCGAGCGTTCTCGTCCATCATCGCGGTCAACAGATCCTGATCGAGCGAACCCCAGTTCACGCCAATACGGACCGGCTTCGCGTTGTCAACTGCGATGCGGACGATCGTGCGGAAATTCTCGTCGCGACGCTTCCCGCCCACGTTGCCGGGATTGATCCGATACTTGGCGAGCGTCGACGCGCACTCGGGATACTTCGCGAGCAACAGATGGCCGTTGTAGTGAAAATCCCCGATGATGGGAACGGTGATGCCCGCGTCAGCGACCCGGCGCGAAATCTCGGGGACGGCCGCGGCCGCCGGCTCGTTGTTCACGGTGACCCGGACCAACTGAGATCCCGCCCGCGCGAGCGCGACCACCTGCTCCGCGGTCTGGGCCGCGTCGGCGGTATCGGTGTTGGTCATCGACTGCACGACGACGGGCGCCGCAGATCCCACCTGCACGCCGTCGATCAAGGTGCTGACAGTTGGTCGCCGATTCGCCTGAGCCAAGGGCACGTCCTCCATTCGCGCCAAACGTCGAAAGATACGCCGCGACAGGCGCCGGGGGCCTCGGGTCCGAGTCCGGCTGCTTGACCACGCTTCCCGGGGCTACTACTTTGGCCGTCGCCTGAAACCGGGGCGTCCGCGGGTGTCGGATGACGGGTTCGGGTTACACGACCCGCGCAACACGGTGTTGTAGCGGACGGACCTCAGGGAGTAGAAACATGCGCACGACGGGAAAGGTGAAGTGGTTCAACGACGCCAAGGGGTTTGGATTCATCACGCCGGACGGCGGAGACAAGGACTGCTTCGTCCACTACAGCTCCATTCAGGGAAACGGGTTCAAGACGCTCGCCGAGGGTGAGCCCGTCGAGTTCGACCTCGTGCAGGGCCAGAAAGGACCGGCCGCGGAAAACGTGAGCAAGATCGCGGCGCGTTAGAAAAATCGAAAGACGAAATACGGGGCACTTCTCGACCGAGAGGTGCCCCGTCGTCGTCTCATGGGGTGCGGTGCGGCCGCACGGTCGCGAGTGAGGCGATCGTCAGCGAGAGCGGCGCGGTCGGCCGCGCCGACGCGGCACCGTCGCTTCCACCGCCTCCGCGATCCGCGCGTCGACAGAGGCGATGAAGGCAGATCGATCGAATCGAAGCTCCAGCTCTCCGAGCACCAGAATGGGCTCTCCGGGCACGGCGGACAGCAACCGCACCGCCAGCGCGGATGCCGGCTCGAGCGCGATGCCCATCGCGCGGACCAGTCTGGACACCAAGGCGACGTGGTAGACGCCCACATTGGAGATTCGGCGGGTTGTGCCCTGGCCCGCTGAATCGATGCCTGGCAGCTCGAATCTCGCGAGAAGATTGTCTATCCAGCGATGCTCGGCGCCTGCGGCATGTCGAACTACATCAACGTGATACGATCTAGACAAATAACTACTCCAAACAGAGTAGATTTACTGCCACGGCAGCAGGATATATAACTCATGATCGAGTATAAATATCCGCCGAGTGTTTGACAATCGGGCTCGGGCCCTCGAGGTCCGACCCCAGGGCGGGGGCTCGTAAGCCCAAGGGCGTGCTCCAGCCGCACCTTCGGATCGAGCGATGGACTCGGGTTCCCGAGTCTCAGAGCGACCGCTGCGCCGCCTCGAGTTGGGCGCGCACCGCGGCAGGTCCGGTGCCCCCGTCCAGCTCGCGCCACTCGACGGAACGGGTCGGCGACAAGGCGTCGAAGACGTCCGCCTCGAATGACGAATGCGCGACGGTGAACGCCGCCAACGGCAACGCATCGAGACCTTTGCGCTCCTCCTCGCAGCGTCGAACCAATCGGCCGACCGCGTGATGCGCGTCGCGGAACGTGACGCCCTTACGCACGAGATAGTCGGCGAGGTCCGTCGCCATCATCGCTGTCGACAGCGCGCCGCGCATGCGCTGCGTGTTGAACTCGCACTCTTCCAGCGCGCCGGCGACCGCCGGCAGAACGCGCAGCAACGTATCAACCGCGTCGAACAACACGCGCTTGTCGTCCTGAAGATCCTTGTTGTAGCTGGTCGGCAACCCCTTGAGCGTCGCCACGAGCGTCGTGAGATCGCCGAGTACGCGCGCCGCGGATCCGCGAGCGAGTTCGAGCGCGTCGGGATTGCGCTTCTGCGGCATCATGCTCGAGCCGGACGTGAATCGTTCGCCGAACCGCACGAACCCGAACTCACTCGAGCCATAGATGATGAGATCCTCGGCGAGGCGCGAGAGGTGCGTGCCCACCATCGTCGCCGCGAACAACAATTCGGCGACGAAATCGCGGTCACTGACCGCGTCGATGGAATTCTGAGAGATGGCGCTGAAGCCGAGGCTTTGCTTCAGCAGCACGCGCGAGACGGGATACGCCGAGCCAGCCGCGGCGCCCGATCCGAGCGGAAGGACGGCCGCGGCTCGCGATGCGGCGCGGAGGCGCGCGCGATCCCGATGCAGCGGCCAGAAATGCGAGAGCATCCAGTGCGCGGCAGATACGGGAATCGCGCGCTGCATGTGCGTGTACGACGGCATGAGCGCTGTCTCCAGGCCATGCGCCTGGTCGATCATCGTTTGCTGAAGGCGCTTGACCGCGGCTTCGAGCGTCTTCGCGGCGTCCATCGCCCAAAGCCGCGACGCCGTTGCCACCTGATCGTTGCGACTCCGTCCCGTGTGCAGCTTCGACGCGGCTTCTCCGACCTCTTCGTGAAGGAGCCGGTCGATCAACGTGTGCACGTCTTCGTCAGTCGGCGCCGGCGGTTCCCCGCCCTGCAGCCGCGCGGCGACGCGATCGAGTCCCATTTCGATCTCATTGCTCTCGTCCAGCGACAAGACGCCCGCGTGATACAGCGCCACGGCCCACGCCTTCGAGAGCCGCACGTCGTGCGGCCACAGACGATAGTCGACGGCGATCGACGAGTTGAGCGCGTCGAATTCGGCGGCGACGTCCGACGCGAAGCGTCCGCCCCAGAGCTTGTGCCCCGCCCCCGGCGCGCCCGACATGGGCGACGTGGCCGTCACGCGATCTGCAGCGCCGGCTCGGCCGGCGTCTCCACCGGAGACGGGGCCGACGTCAGCGCCATCTCCTGATCTTTGAGCGCGCGCACGCGAGCCGGCAGCGCGAACAGACGAATGAATCCCGCCGCGTCGCTCTGCTGATACACGTCGTCTTCGCCGAAGGTGACGAAGCGCCCGTCGTACAGCGCGTGTTCGCTCTCGCGCCCGACGACCGCCGTCGAGCCCTTGTAGAGGCGCAGCGTCACCGATCCGGTCACGCGCTCCTGCGTCACGGCGACGAACGCGTCGTACGCCTCACGCTCGGTCGTCCACCAGCGGCCCTCGTACACGAGGTCCGCGTAGCGCGGTGCGATGAGATCCTTGGCCGCGAGCGTGCGACGATCGAGGACCAGCTGCTCGAGCTCGGAGTGCGCCGCGTACAGCAGCGATCCGCCCGGCGTCTCGTACACGCCGCGAGACTTCATCCCTACGAGACGATCCTCGACCAGATCGACCACGCCGCATCCGTGCTTGCCGCCGATCGCGTTCAGCTCGGCGATAAGCTCGACGGGGCCGAGCGGCACGCCGTTGACCGACATCGGCGTTCCATTCTCGAACCCGATCGTCACCGTCTCCGGCGTATCGGGCGCATTCGTGACGGACTGCGTGAGCATGAGCAGGTCGTCCGGCGGCGCGGCGTTCGGATCCTCGAGCACTCCGCCCTCGTGGGAGAGATGCCAGAGGTTGGCGTCTCGCGAATAGATCTTCTGGCGCGTCGCGGCGACGGGAATCCCATGCGATTCGGCATACGCGATCGCGTCCTCGCGGCTTCGAATATTCCACTCGCGCCAGGGCGCGATCACGGGCAAATCGGGGGCGAACGCCGCGTACGTCAGCTCGAAGCGAACCTGATCGTTTCCCTTGCCCGTGCAGCCGTGCGCCAGCGCGTCGGCGCCGACGCGGCGGGCGACTTCAACCTGGCGGCGCGCGATGAGCGGGCGCGCCATCGATGTGCCGAGGAGATACTTGCGATTGTAGACGGCACCGGCACGGAGCGTCGGGAAGATGAACGACTCGACGAATTCCTCGCGCAGGTCCTCGACGTAGCAGGCGTCAGCGCCGGAGGCGAGCGCTTTGGCGCGTACGCCGGCCAGCTCGTCGCTTCCCTGCCCGATGTCGGCAGCTACACAGATGACCTTGGCGCCGGCGTAATGCTCTTTGAGCCAAGGGACAATGATGGAAGTGTCGAGGCCGCCCGAGTAGGCGAGGACGATGATACGGGTCATTGTTGCGGCTCCTGTCTGTGCAATGTTATGCAATCAGACAGCATATTAATTCATCTGAAGCAGATCAGTCAATGCCTCAGGCGCCTCGTCGCCCTATCTTCGGTTGACGAGCGCCATCAGCCGCTTGGTTAGTGCCTCACGAGCAGCTGCAGATCGGCAGACGATGAGGATCGTGTTTTCTCCCGCCAGGGTGCCGATGATCTCTGGCCAGCCCTGCGCGTCGACTGCCTCGGCGATCGGCTGAGCACCGCTGGGCAGGGTGTGAAGAACGATCAGCTCGCCCACTCCGTCGATGCGCGAGAAGAGCTGCGGTAAGAGGATGTCCAGAGATGGTTTAGCCTCGTCAGCCACCATCTCTGGAAGCATGTATCTCGAGCCGTCGTCCCCAGGAGCTCGGACGACGCCAAGGTCGCGTAAGTCACGCGATAGTGTCGCCTGTGTGACGTCCCAGCCCTCCACCGCCAAGAGCCGTCGCAAATCCTCCTGATTGGCGATCCGGTGACTTCCGATCAGGCGCAGGACAGTGCCCTGTCGATCCTGCTTCCTAGTCATGCCGAGAGATGCGCATCGGGGGGTCGTTCCCGGCTCCCTGGGAGGAATGCTGCACGAATGAGTTGACTGGGCGCATATGCATTATTATGCATTATGCGTGGACAAGATTCCAGTTGGTGTGCTCGGCGCCAGCGGATACGCTGGGCGCGAGCTTTGTGCTCTGATAGAAGGCCACCCGGGCCTCGCGCTCGCGTTCGCGACGGCGAATGAGCAGCGCGGCGCGACCGTGCGCGTCCGTGGTCGCGCGTTGACCTATTCCAGCAACGACGACGCTCCGCTCGGTAACGCGGAGCTGATCTTCAGCGCGCTGCCGCACGGCGCCTCGAAAGAATGGGTGGAGCGCGCCCGAAGCGCCGGCGCGCGTGTCGTTGATCTATCGGCTGACCTCCGTCCTGGCAACGGGTGCGAGGGGGTCGCGTACGGACTCACGGAGCTGAATCGGTCGCTCGTCGCGGGCGCCGATGTCGTCGCGAATCCGGGTTGCTATCCAACCTCGATCCTCATCGCCATCGCGCCGCTGTTCGCGCTCGGTCTCGTCGCCGACGACGCGACGCTCGTCGCGAACTCGGCGAGCGGCGTGACCGGGGCGGGGAACTCGCCGAAGCGCGAGCTGCTTTTCGCCGAAGTCACCGAAGACTATCGTGCCTACGGCGTCGGCAACGAGCATCGGCACATCAAGGAAATGCAGGCGACGCTCGACTCGTGGAAGGCGGACGTGGATCTGGTGTTCACGCCACATCTGCTTCCCGTCGCCCGCGGCATCCTGTCGACGATCACCGTGCCGTTGGCGCGGACGCTCGACGATCCGCTGGCACCATGGCGCGAAGGCTACGCCGGCGAGCCGTTCGTCGAGATCACGGCGACACCGCCGTCGTTGCGCGACGTCGTTCACCGCAACGTCGTCCGCGTCTCGGCTGCGCATCTCGCCAACACGCGGTCGCCGATGCTGTTGGTGACGTCGGCAATCGACAATCTCGTGAAGGGCGCGGCGGGGCAGGCGGTGCAGAACGCGAATCTCATGCTCGGTCTGGCCGAGACCGCTGGGCTGCCTGCGTGACGCGCGTCGTGAAGGTCGGCGGCCGGCCGCAAACCGATCCGCGCCTGGCGGGGATCGTCGCCTCGTGCTGGAGCCGCGACGCCGGCAGCGTCGTGCTCGTGCACGGCGGCGGCGACGAAGTGTCGGCGCTCCAGGCGGCGCTCGGCACCGGCTCGACGTTTGTCGAGGGTCGGCGGGTCACGACCGCGAAGGACATCGAGCTGGTTCGCATGGCGCTTTCCGGCAGCGCGAACAAGCGGCTCGTTGCGACGCTGGTGGAGTGCGGCATCGAGGCGGTGGGTCTCTCCGGCGAGGATGCGGGGCTGATCACCGCCGCGCCGATGGACGCGCAGCGCCTCGGGCACGTGGGTGTGCCGAGAACCGTGAACGTCGCGTTTCTCAAGCACCTTCTGTCCGGCGGCTACATGCCGGTCATCTCGCCGGTGAGCCGCGACGCGAGCGGCACGCTGGGCGCCGCGCTCAACGTGAACGGCGATGATGCGGCGGCGGCGATCGCCGCCGCGTTGGGCGCCGCGGAGTTGCTCCTCGTCGCGGACGTGCCGGGCGTGATGCGCGACGGCGCGGTGATCTCGTCGCTCACCCCCGACGCGGCTCGCGCGCTGATCGCCGAAGGCGTCGCCGCCGGCGGCATGCAAGCCAAGCTGCAGGCGGCGCTTAACGCGCTCGCCGGCGGCGTCCCTCAAGTGCGGATTTCCGATCTCGTCGCGATTGACGATCCGGACCGTGGAACCGTGTTGCGCCGATTTGGAGAGCTCTCATGACGATTTCGATGGAACCGACGACGACCGCGCTGCTCGGCACCTACAAGAGGGCGCCGGCCCAGTTCGTCGACGGGGAAGGCGTCTACCTCATCGACGCCGACGGGAAGCGATACCTGGACTTCGTGAGCGGGATCGCCGTCAACGCGTTCGGCTACGGCGATCCGGAACTTCGTCAAGCGATGCGAGACGCGGCCGACGGCCTCATTCACGTCTCGAACCTGTACTCGACCGCGCCCGGCGAACGCCTGGCGGCGACGCTCGTCGAGAAGTCGTTCGCGTCCAAAGCGTTTCTCTGCAACTCCGGCGCCGAGGCGAACGAAGGCGCTTTCAAGTTCGCGCGCCGGTGGGCGCGGGGCAGGGGAGAGGCGAAGCACGAGATCGTCGCGCTGCGCGGAAGCTTCCACGGACGGCTGTTCGGCACGCTCGCGGCGACCGACCGTCCGAGCTATCGGCATCCCTTCCGCCCGCTCGCGCCGGGCATCTCCATCGTCGAGCGAGACATCGAAGACATTCGAGTCGCCATCGATACGGAGACGACCGCCGCGCTGATTCTCGAGCCGATCCAGGGCGAAGGCGGTGTACGCGTCCTCGATGCGGGGTTCGTGCGCGAGGTGCGCGCGCTCACGCGCGAGCGCGACGTACTCCTCATCTTCGACGAGATCCAGTGCGGACTCGGTCGGACGGGGACGCTGTTCGCCTACGAGCAGTTGGGCGTCGAGCCGGATCTCCTCACGCTCGCGAAGCCGATTGCCGGTGGCCTTCCCATGGGCGTCGTGTTGATGACCGAGGACGTCGCGGCGACGATCAAGCCGGGGGACCACGGCACGACATTCGGCGGCGGACCGTTCGTGGCAAGCGTTGCCAACCACGTCGTCGAGCGCCTGTCCGACCCGTCGCTGCTCGCGCACGTCTCGCAAACCGGCGCGTGGTTCGGGAAGCAGCTCAATGATCTTGCGCAGCGCAGCGGTCGGATTCGCGCGGTCCGAGGGCTGGGCTTCATGTGGGGCATCGATGTCATGGGCACGGCGTCCCATGTCGTCAATCAGGCGTTCGAAGCCGGCCTGCTCACGTGCACCGCAGGGGAGTACACGGTGCGCCTACTCCCGCCGCTCGTCGCCACACGCGACGACCTGAGCGACGGCCTG
>Ga0326726_10004131_pt1 | contig 13290 bp, 12 predicted proteins | sample MHFenrmetagenome_2_FD_207603 | JGI IMG/M metagenome (GOLD analysis project Ga0326726, IMG submission 207603) | Lab enriched peat soil microbial communities from Michigan Hollow, Ithaca, NY, United States - MHF15MN | ecosystem: Environmental > Terrestrial > Soil > Wetlands > Peat | place: USA... | reverse complement strand
AATAATGGTCTTCAGCTCGTCAGGTGATTGCTGGAGCGCGCCGGCGACGACCAACGCCACCGCGGCCAGCCGCATCCGCATTTTCACGCCGAGATGATAGCGCAGCCTCACGGTTTCGTCGGCGCTCGATGGCCACGTCTTCGGCGCGGCCGGCCGGGATCGGTAACGCCTTCCCAGTCATTGACGTTGTCGTCGGGGTCGAGCGCCTCCTGCGCAGGGCGGAGGGGCTCGGGCACGTGCTGAAGATTGATGCGCACGCGCGTCCATGTGCGGAAGCGCCCGCGCATCGCGTCGACGAGCACGTCGGCTGGCTCGAGACGCGCGCTCGCGTCGGGGTGACGTGCCTTCCATCGCTCGACGCCGGCCAACGCATCCGCCTTCTCCTTCGCGCGGGCGATTTCAATCAGCGGATGCTTCTGCTTTCGCTCGAGTGTCGGCGAGGCCGCCGGCTTCCGCCGCCGCGACGGCGCGACCCGCGGTTCTTCGCCCGCCTGCTTCCGGTAGTGAGGCGGCCACGGCGCATCGCCCAGACCGTCGGCTTCCTGCCGTTTCGAAAGCTCCAGCAGCGCGTCCAGCGATCCCGGCTGTTCGTCGATCGCCTGATGCCGGTCGCCAATCGACGCGAATCGCGCGGGCATCGTCGCGAGCGTGAAGTCGCCGGGCTCGCACGCCTCGATCTCGTCCCAGGCGAGCGGCGCCGACACGCGCGCATCCGCGGTCGGCCTTACCGAGTACGCGCTCGCAATCGTACGGTCTTTGGCGTTCTGGTTGTAGTCGAGGAAGACGCCGTGCCGTTCTTCCTTCCACCACTTGCTCGTCGCCAGCATCGGCGCGCGCCGTTCGACGTCGCGCGCGAGCGCCAGCGCGGCGCGGCGGACGTCGTCGAACGTCCAGCGCCGCTCGATGCGGACGTAGATGTGCATGCCGCGCGATCCCGATGTCTTCGGCCAGCCGACGAGTCCAAAATCCGTCAGCGTTGCGCGCACGACGCCGGCGACCTCGCGGATCTGCGTCCAACCGACGCCAGGCACCGGATCGAGATCGACGCGCAGTTCGTCCGGATGATCGAGATCGTCGGCGCGCACGGGATGCGGATGCAGCTCGAGGCAGGCGAGATTCGCCATCCAGACGAGCGCGGCCTCATCGCGTGGGACGACCTCTTCAGCGGTGCGGCCCGACGGAAACTGCAGCGCGACGACTTCGATCCAGGGCGGCCGGGACTCCGGCGCGCGTTTCTGAAAGAAGAACTCGCCGCCGACGCCGTTCGGATAGCGGACGAGCACATTGGGCCGGCCGCCTGCGCCGCGCAGCGCGCCGTCGGCGACCGCGAGGTAGTAGCGCGCGAGATCGAGTTTGGTGTGGCCCGTGCCCGGCAGGAGCACCTTGCTGGGGTTGGAGACTGCGACCTCGCGTCCGTTGACGGTGAGGATCTCCTGCTCGACCCGGCTCGGCATGCGCTGACTATAGCGAAATGGTCTCTGTTCAGAGCACGGCGCCGACCGTCACCCAGCGGCCGTCACCGACTTCGTCGCCCGAATCACCAGCCCCGCGACCGGCGCGCCTGACTCCATCCGCAATTCGGCGTGGCGGATCTCCGGCCGCAGCCCGGACACGGCGAGCAACCGCTCCACGTACGCGCGAGCGTGACTGTAACGGCCGTGCATTTCCAGACGGAAGTCGACGCCGGCCTCAAGTCCGACCGCGTGCTCGAGCGTGAACACGACGATCCCGCGCGGACGCAGCGCTCGCGCGGCGGCGGTGAGGACGCATTCCAGGTCGCCGAAATACACAAGCGTATCGGCCGACACAATCAGGTCGAAGGCTTCGCTGTTGTCGCGCAAGTACTCCGTCAACTCGGCGTTCAGCAGTGCGTCGTATACATTTTTCTCTTTCGCGCGAGCCAACATCCCCTTGGAGAGGTCGACGCCTGTCAATCGGCGCGCATACGCGGCCACGAGCGGCCCGCAGAGCCCCGTTCCGCAGCCGGCGTCCAGCACATCGAGGCGCTTCGAAGGTTCGAGACCCGAATCTGCCACCATGGCCGCCACGAGCGCCGGGGCGCGATAGGACAACTTTTCGAGCTTCGATTCGAAGCTGGCGGCAAAACTGTCGAACGTTCTCTCGACGAATTGGTCCGACGCGCGCGGCGGCACATTTCGACCCGTGCAGGCCGCCAGCATGTGCAGCGCAATCGGGTCCCCGGGTTCTTCGTCGAGCCATTCTTCGAAAATCTTCACAGCCTCGCCGACGTCCCCCAGCGTGCAGTGCGCCAGCGCCAGAAGCCTTCGCGCCTCCGGGTGCTTCGGCTTGAGCGTGATCACCTTGCAGTAGCACGCCACCGCCTCCTCGGTCCGTTTCAACCCATTGAGCAGGATGCCGAGGTTGGTGTAGGCGTCGATATGATCCGGTTGCAGCCGGATGGCCGCGCGATACTCCGCTTCCGCTTCGGCCGGCCGTCCCGTCGCCCTCAACAGCACGCCCAGATTGCTGTGCGCATTCGCATGGCTCGAGTCGATGGAGATCGCGCGTCGATAGGCGTCGATTGCGCGATCCAGCCGGCCGTCGGATTGATGGACGATGCCCAGATTGCTGTACCAGTCCGCCTGGTCCGGCCGCAGGGCGAGGCTGCGCTCGATCAGCGCGACCGCGTCGTCGCTCCGCCCCTGTTGATGCGCGAGTACACCGGCGTAATGCAGCGCCTGAGGGTGATTGGGGGCGGTCTCGAGCACGCGAAGATACAACTCGTGAGCTTCCACGAGCTGCTCATTTCTCTGCAGCAGGATGGCGAGCGCGACCGCCTCGTCGAGCGTTAATTCGCTGATCTAGCCTTCCTTGTTGCCCTTGATGTCGTACTTGAAGAAGACCCCGGCATCGAGCGACCCGTCGGCCTTTTGCGGCTTGTATTCGAGGTTGACCTTCGCAAACGCGAGAGTCACGGTCTCCGACGGCGTCTGGTCCCCGCCGCCATGCGCGACGCTGGTAATGATGATGTCGTTCATCTTGACGATGAGGTACTCCTGCTGGCTCCTGCCCGCTTTCCGATGCGTGATTGTCGCCTCTTTCAAGTGCACACCTGTCGCGCACGCTTGCAGAAGCTTCGGCGACGCCTTGTCGATATTGTGAACGATGGAAAGATCCCGGAAGGTCGCCTTGCCCGCGCCGCCGCCACCGGTCGCCACGCTACCGGCGTTCGTCACGCCCCACGAGAACGAGAGCACCTCGATCTCGTCTTTGTGTTTGTCGTCGATTGATTCGCCTTTGATGTCCCCAAGCTTGGCAAAGATGTCTGTGGCCATCTGAACACTCCAGAAGAGCGGGCAATGCGCTCACGTTACCTTAGCCGCGCCGGGAGGCGCCAGATGAGCGCTTCAGAAACTGTGAAGCGCGCCCTGACGCCGGCGAAGGCCGGGACGAGCTCGCGCGGATGCTGAGCCGCGGGCGAAACGACGAACGGCGTCAGGCACGGGACAAGGCACGCGCCAGAGTCCGCCGGTCGCAGCGTATACGGCCCGAGCGGCCCGCTCCCCCTGGGGACAACAGTCAGCGTGAGCGTCGTGCCGGTGAGCACGCCGGAGAAGTGCGCCGGTGGAGCAGGGTCAACGCCGATCGGGCCGACTTCGAGCCGGTAGGTCCCGTCGACGTCGAACGAGCCGTCGGCGCGAAGCATCGGCACCGGAAACTGTCCGTGTCCGCACCCGATCGTGAAGTTACATTGCGGTCCAGCGACGGACAAGCACGGACCATCTCCGGTCCACCGACCATCGGTGAAGGTGACGAGGCCTGGCTCCGTGGGCGGGCCGCCGCACGCGCCGACCACGCACGCCAGAATCGGCAGGACGCGAACCCATCGGAACATGTTAATCACCGTCCGATGCGCAAGATGCAAGAGCGGTGCTGAGCAGCGACGCGCGCCGATGGTGAGTGACGAAGGTAGGACGGGGAGGTCAGTCTTACACGGGACTATGTAAGTCCTTCAACGCCGCCGGCCGCAGGCGGCTGTGCAGCATCCGTCCTTGACGAACCACGATGTCGGGAACCGCCTCGACGTCGCCGACGGACGTGTGGAAATTGACGATGCACGCGCGAAGCACGTAGCGGCCGCAGATCACAGCATTGGACACGAACAGTTCGCCCCCGCGCTGCAGGCCGTCCAGCAGCGCCTCATTCAGTTGATTCAGGTATCGTTCGACCGCATCCTCTCCGCGGCGGGGCCTCAACTCGGTGGGGACGTACCGAAACGTCGTGATGCTCAGCGCCTGCGTCATCAGTTCAAGTTCGGGATGCCGTTCGACCGCGCGGGCCATTTCCCGCGACAGCTCGATGTCGTCGGCGATCATTCGGCGGTATCCGGTCGCCCCCACCTGTCGCAGCGCGAGCCAGACTTTCAGCGCTCGGAATCCGCGCGAATTCTGCAGTCCGTAGTCGACGAAATTCATCACGCGATCATCGAAGTGGTAATACGGCGGGTGATACGCGAACGCGCGGCGCAGCGCGTCGCGGTTGCGTACGAGCGCGCACCCCGCCTCGAGCGGCGCGTACAGCCACTTGTGCGGATCGACCGCCACGGAATCCGCGTCCGCCAGACCGCGAAGCTCGGGCGGCGCGCCGGGCACGCCAGCGGCAAAGCCTCCGTACGCGCCGTCGACGTGAAACCAGATCCGCTTCTCGCGACAGACCGCCGCGATCTCCGGCAGCGGATCGACGGCCCCGGTGCTCACCGATCCGGCCGTGCCCGCCACGAGGAAGGGAAGTCGTCCCGCCGCCATGTCATCCTCGATGGCGCGCCGCAGTGCCGAGACGTCCATCCGAAGCGCGGCGTCGGTTTCGATCCAGCGGATGGCGTCGGTGCCGAGACCGGAGACGTCAGCGGCTTTCTGAATCCACGTGTGCGCCTCCGTCGACGCGTACGCGACGAGCGGCCGGCCGGCGTCGCTGGCGACGCCCTTCGCGCGAATGTCCCACGACGCGGCGGCCGCGCGCGCCGCGAGAAAGCAGACGAGGTTCGCCATGTTGCCGCCGCTGACGAGCAGGCCGCCGTAATCCGCGGGCACGCCGATCAGCTCCGCGATCCATCGCACAGTCTGCGCTTCGATTTCCGTCGCGGCCGGCGACAGCGCCCACGAGCCGACGTTCGCGTTCAGCGCCGACGCAAGAAGGTCGCCGAGCATTCCGATCGGCGCCGGCGGCGCCGTGATGTATCCGAAGAATCGAGGGTGTGCGTTGAACAGCGAGTGATCGAACAGCTGTCGCGCGGTGGTTGTGAGAAGCGCTGCCGGATCGGTACCATGCTCGGGGAGCGGCCCCGTGAGGTCGAGCGCTTCACGGACGGCCTCAGGCGACTCATTGCGCGCAATCGGCCGCTCCGGCACCGACGCGAGCAATGACGCGAGTTGATCCACGAGCTGATGGCCGAGGACCTTGAAGGTCTCCGTGTCCATCGCAATCGGTGCGTGTCTGGAAAGGGAAGTCGACATCACGCTCTCACTTTGGACTTGCGAACGCATCGTCGATGCCCTCGAATAGATCCGACTCACGTTGCCGTGTGACGTTGACGAGGCTGAAGGCGCGGTAGAAGGACTGCCATCCCCAGAGTGCCTCGTGCTGGTCGGGATTGAGGCTCTTCAGGACGGCGTACGTGCCCACCTGGCATTCGTGACACGAGACCGCCCGCCACACGGTCGGCCACCATTCCCGCGTGTCGATGACAGTCGTGATCGCCCACTCCGGCCACGGCGTCGCCTGCCGTTCCACGCCGTCGACGACGAAGACCAGCTTCTTGAAGGCCGCCTGGTACGCGGCCCACGCGCGCTCGCCCCAGGCGAGGTAGTAGAGCTTCGACACCGCATGCGGCGGGCCGAGGTCGCGTCCGGCGTCGTAGGCCGCGTCGGCCGCCGCCACGATGGCCGCCGTCGTCAACTGCGAGAGCGCGATGTGGTCGGTGTGGCCGTACGCCCCGTCGGGCGCGAACGTCAGGACGACGTGCGGACGCGCGCGGCGGATCTGCTCGACGATCGCGGGCACGCCGTCGCTCACGGGCACGTGATCGAGCCCCTGGTCCTCGTAGTCGAGCACGGCCACGTGCCGGACGCCGAGCGTGGAGGCCGCCGCGCGCAACTCCCGTTCACGAATCGAAGACAGCGCGGCGCGGCCGGGATGATCCGCGCTGTCGACGGGATGGCCGAAGTAGCGCCCGCGCTCGCCGCGAGTGGCCGTCACGAGAACGGTCTCGACGCCCTCGCTCGAATATCTGGCGAGGACTCCGCCGAAGCCCAGCGACTCGTCGTCGGGATGAGCCGTCACCACCATCAAACGCCGCGCCCCAGTTACCTGCACCAGCCGTCTCCTTGTTGAGCGGCATGATCCGCCAGTTCAGAGGGGAAACTGTAGCGCGGTCGATGCGGTCTCGCCGTCCCTCCGTCAGGCCATTCTCGCGGAGCACATCAAAATGGCCTTAACGGGCCACGGCGGGTCGTCAAACGGCGTGTTGCGGCCTCGCGGAAGGCCGCGTCAAATAGCACAGGGGCTGGAAGGGATCAGCCTCAGTCTGCCGCAACCAGAGTGAGCACCCCCGGCCGCCGTACACAGTGCCGCTCCAGCATACCCGGCGAGCACGAGCAGCGCGTCTGAAATCCAGGGGTAGAACAGAACGAGAAGTGCAGAACCACTGCAAACGCGACGAGGATCCAGAGGCGTTTCGCCACGGGCGCGGATTATATGGGAGCGCCACGACGCGGTCGCGCCGTCGAAGGCGAGCGGACGCCTTTCTAGCGCGAGCCGAGCGGAATTGCGATCCCCAGGAAGAACCGCATGGTGGAGAGATCGCGCTTCTCGTCGGGCGCGAAGCGGTAGTCGTATTCGAAGTGCACGGCCACGCCGTTCCGCAGATAGTCAGAGAAGCCCACGCCAGGCTGGATCACACGTCGCGACGGACCGATGTCGCTCCACTGAGGTCCGACTAGCACCTGGGCGAAGAGACGGCCGGGTCTCGGTCGGCTATTGATAAGGCGCGTTCGTACTTGGAGACCGCCGAGCGCCGATCGCACCTGGTTCGTCTCGGAGACCGGGCACGGCGGCGTGCTGCCGCTCCTTGCGGGACAGCCGCCCCATGAGTCCCACGCGTTGGCGTAAACACTCAGCTCGCCGACGATTCCAACCGTGTCGCTGGGATAGATAGTCGTCGCGATGGCGAGGCCGCCATCGGGAAACGTCCGCCCCGTCAGACAGGGGAGCCCCAGTTGCTGGCACGTCGGTCGCTGATTGACGTCGGCCGGGCCCTCGATCGACACGCCCGCGGTCACTTCCACTATCGATCGGTAGTCGTCGACCGTCAGTATCGGGCGTGTTTGCGCGCGGGCCGGCGCCGCGGCGACGCAGAGCGCCAAGACGAACAGAGATGATTCGCGGACTCCGAGCATGGGAACCTCCTGCACCGGAGAATGTGAAATCGGTGCGATCGACGGCTCAGTCGGCGGTCCAGCCCACTGGTTCAGCGGTCGTCGCTCACCGAGCGGGACTCAACTGAAGCTTGCTAGGATGGGTTGAGGACTATGACAACTCCGGCGACAGAGGGCGTGCGAGTAATCCAGCCTGGCCAGACGTATCTGGGTAAGCAAGGCTTCACATATGGAGCGGGGGCTTCTCGGGAGACGGTAGGCGCGAAGCAGGTCTGCATGAACATCCTGCCGATGCCAGACGGTGCGCGGGCGAAGGTCCACTATCATCGAGGCATCGAAACGATCGCCTACCTTCTCGAGGGCGAATGCGTCGTCTACTACGGAGAGAACTTGGAACGCCGCGTCGCGGTTCGTGCGGGAGATCAGGTCTTCATTCCGCCTGACGTGCCTCATGCGCCGTGCAATGAGAGCGGTGCCCTATGTACGTGGATCGTCGTCCACTCTGCGGGCAGCGATCAGGATGGGATTGTCCTCCTGCCGGGACTCGACGCCGCCATCCCGCCAGCTCTGAACTCGCGGTGAAGTCCGTCCTCGCGCTCACGCGCCAGTTTGGGATTGGTTTACCGAGGAAACGGACGTCGAAAGGAGCGAGCGAAGGTTGGTGGACCAGATTTTCACCACTTGGAACTCACTGACGAGCTGGCTGCGGCAGATCGAGCATCTTACAAAATCCGCGTAAGTCCAGTTCGCTAAACGAAATCTGCCTTTCGGGCATCGCCGATCTTGTCTTGGCGAGTTGCGGAGCGTTGCGGGCGTTTTGACTTCATTGGCTGGCTGTCAGGGACGAGCCAGATTCGCGCGTTCCTGGAACTTCTGCCACTCCGCCACGAAATGACCCGGGTCGGCCGCGGGAGAATTGTGACCGGCTCCGAGCTCCAATGCCTCGGCATGCGGCAGCGTTCGAAGCAGAGCTTCGTTCATCGCGCGGTGGAATGCCACCGTCTGTGCGCCAGTGACAATCAGCGCCGGCATCGTGAGTCGGCGCAGTCGCGCCGGATCATCGTTGTAGTCGCCGACAGCGTAGAGACCGCGCAGCGAATTCCGATACTTCACCCACTGCGGCCATTGGGGTAACTGGCGAGCCGACCGTCCCCCGGCGCAATCTCCGAGCAAGCAACGAAACCGTTCAACGTGCTCCTCGCCAACCGAGCCGCCGCGCAGTGAACTCACCAGTTCCTGCATCTCGCGGGCTCCCTTATCATCGCGCCCGTGATTGCGCAGCATCCAGAATGCGGGTGGTTCAATCAACGTGAGCGTTCGCACCCGACGCGGATCGTCCAGCCCATACACGATTGCGATGACCCCGCCGTGGGACATCCCGATAATGTCGACGTCCGCCAAGCCCTTCGACTCCAAGGTGCGGCGTAACGCATCGACCTCGGTACGAATCGAGTAGCCGCTCGGCAAGGCGCGATCTTCCAAGCCGTACTGGACCGCGAGGCTTTGCAGGTTGAACACGCGTCGCGTTCGCGCCAGGACCTGCGGAACCTGGCCCCAGCCATCTGCGCCCAGAAGACCACCTCCGAGCAGGACGACCGCTGTTCCCTGACCAAGCACGCGGGTCTGCAACTGCAATGGCCCATCGGCCTGAGACGAACTGCGCGCGGAGGCCACCACGACTGCCGCCATGACTAGGCCAATGCCCATGACAGGCACATGCTGACTCCTCTTCACGATGCGAGGATAGGTCAGCAGCAGGCGCGGCGCAATGATGACTGGGGCGTTGATCGAACGGAGGACGGCAAAAGCCCGTCACGAGACCGGCGAGAGCCACCAGCGGTTCGACTAACGGTGTGGTTCGCTGATTTCAGACCCTTGGAATCAACGACTTGGAGTTGGTGGACCAGACGGGAGTCGAACCCGTGACCTCATGAATGCCATTCATGCGCGCTCCCAACTGCGCTACTGGCCCACACTGAGAGGTCGTTCCGCAGGAACCCGAACCCTTATGGTAGCCCCCGCGTCAGAGGCGGGTCAATATTCCGAGAAGATCCGCTGAATCTCGGCGCCATCTTTCGTCTTCGTCAACGCCATCATCAGCAGCAGCCGCGCTTTGACCGGCGCGAGATCTTCGCCCGCGACGCGGCGCGCGCGTTCGTCGGCCGTGAGCCCCGCGTTCGGGTTGTTGGGATTCGCGTTCGCGAGTGACGCCGCGCCGGCGGCCGCTCCAGCCGGGGGACCGCCTCGTCCGCCGCCACCGCGCTGCGGCGCGATCCGTCCGCTGCCGGTGCGTGTCGTCGAGACGACGACCGCGCCTTTCTGGAGCGCGTACGTGATGCCCGCGGGCTGCGTGCCGCTGGTCGCACCCGCGCCGGCGCCGGCGATCACGATGCCCTGCGCGCCCGCGTCCACGGCGGCCTTGATGAGATCGCCGTCCGCGCCCTGGTACACCCAAATCACGTCCACGCGCGGGAGCTTCGTCACCGCGCCGATGTCGAATTCGCTCTTCGCGGTGTGCCGCTTGACGACGTCGCGATAGAAAACGACGCGATCGGTGTCGACGACGCCGAGCACGCCGTAGCCGCGCGTCTGAAACGTCTCGAGCCGCAGCGCGTCCGTCTTGGTCGCCTCGCGCGCGGCATTGATCTCGTCATTCAGGACGACCAGCACGCCCTTGTTGCGCGCGGCTGGCGTCGCGGCGACGCGAAATCCCTCGAGCAGGTTCGCGGCGCCCTCGTAGCCGAGCGTGCTCGGATTGCGCATCGATCCGACGACGACCACGGGCTTCTCACTGCGGACGGTCAGATCGAGAAAGTACGCGAGCTCTTCGAGCGTGTCGGTGCCGCTCGTGACGACGACGCCGGCCAATCCGGAATCGGTGGTGAACAGCTCGTTGATCCGCTTGCTGAGCGCGACCCACTGATCGAGCGTCAGCTCGCTGCTCGCGAGGTTCGTGAATTGCTCGAACTCCGCCTGCGCGTACCGCTCGATGCCCGGCATCGATTTGACCAGCTCTTCGGCCGTCAGGCGCCCGCCGTTGCGGTTGGAGATCGTCCCGCCCGTCGCCACGAGGCGGACCCGGGGGACGTTGTTCTGTGATGGGCTCTGCGGCGCGGACTCCGCCTGCGCCGGGCCGGCCACAGCCGATGCCAGACACAGCGCCGCCGCGCCGATTGCTGCAATCGCGCGTCGTCTCAGCATTCCGCGATCCTACACCGAGCCGGTCGGGGCGGCCGCGCGGGCGTGCGCGCGCTTGAGCCAGTCACACAGAAGTTGCGCAGCTTCCTCGGGCGTGCGGCCGTAGAACGGCATCAGGGCCGTGGGAACCCCGGGCAAACGGACGATGTACGCGCGCCAGCGATCGGCGGACACCGCCATCGCCTCGATGAGGTACGGGCGTCCTGCGATGGATTCTTCAAAGCGTTGGACGGCAACGGTCACTGTGTGAACGAGAGTGCTGGATGTTGAGGAGAACGTCACCAATTGTACGCTCGTACTCGCCGCAATCAAGCGAAGCGGGCGACGAAACCGTATGCACAATGGCGATCGGGACGAATCTCGAATATCTGCGGGAAAAAAATTCTCACGATGTCGGTCCCTCCACAGGAAATGCACCGTCCATCCACAGGATTTCCACAAGCGCGTGGGAATGGCGTGCCGCGGGACGTAGTGGTACTCTTGAAACTTCATGTTCAACCGCTCGCTCGCGGCCGCGATCGCCGCGGTTGCGCTGATGGTTCCGGTGCGTGGCGCGAGCGCCGGCGACGACGCCACGCGGCTGCGCGTCTTTCTGACCGATGGCACGTCGCTCGTCAGCTACGGCGAGCCGGCGCGGGTCGGGGACCGCGTCATTTTCTCGATCCCGACGGCCACGACGCCGAATCCGCCGCTGCGTCTCGTCGACCTGCCGGCGGCGCGCGTCGATTGGGACCGCACGAACCGCTACGCGGCGTCCGCCCGCGCCTCGCATTACGTCGAAACGCAGGCTGAAGCGGATTACCTCGCGCTCTCGAACGACATCGTGCAGGCGCTGAACGACGTCGCGCTGGCCACGGAACCGGCCCAGCGCCTGGCGATCGTCGAGCGTGCGCGCAGGACGCTCGCCGACTGGCCCTCGAATCACTACAACTACCGGCAGGCCGAAGTCCGGCAGATGGTATCGATGCTGGACGACGCGATCTCCGACTTGCGCGCGGCGACCGGTCCGGGCCGGTTCGATCTCTCGCTTGCGGCCTTTCTCGATCCGCCGTCGATACCCGAGCCGCTGCTCCCGCCGCCGACTGTGAAGGAGTCGATCGAGCAGATGCTGACGGCCGCGCGCATCGTCGAGACGCCGGCTGAGCGGGAGTCCCTGCTGGTCATCGCGATCGCGGCGATCGATCGCGACAGGGACGCGCTGCCGGCGGACTGGGCGTCGGGCACACGCGCCGAGGCCGAGGCGTCGCTTCACACCGAATCGCGGCTGGACCGCGCCTATCAGTCGCTGACGGCGCGGACGATGGCGACCGCGAACTATCGCGCCCGTGTGGTCGACGTGCGCGGCCTCGAGCGGCTGCTGCGCAGCATTCCGCAGCGCGACGCCGCGCTCGGCGCGAAGCGTCCGGAGGCGGTGATCTCCCTCGTCGAGGCGGTGCAGGCGAAGCTGGATCTGGCGCGCCAGGTGCAACTCGCGCGCGATCGCTGGGCGCTTCGCGCGCCGGAGTACCGCCAGTACCGCGTCGCGATCCGGACGCCGCTCGACCTGTTCAGCAGGTTGACGCCGTCCCTCGAGGACATCAAGGCGCTGTCGGGATCGTCGCCCGGCGCGCTGACGGCCACGCAGCGTGCGGTGTCGCGCATCGTCAAGCTGGCGTCCGCGGTGACGCCGCCCGAGGACCTCGCCGCTTCACACGCGCTGCTCATCAGCGCGGTGCAGATGGCCGGCACCGCCGTCCAGATTCGGCGCGAGGCCGCGCTCGCCGGCGACATGACCCGCGCGTGGAACGCCTCGTCGGCGGCGGCCGGCGCGCTGATGCTCGGCGCGAAGGCGCGCGCCGACATCCAGGCGATCATGCGCCCCCCGCAAGTGAAGTGATCACGCCTCGTCGGACGCGGCTCGTACGAGTGCCCGATCTGCACGCGTTCCGCGAGGCAATCGCCCACCTCGCGAACCCACAACCAAGCACCCTGAACCCTGAACCCGGTCCCCTGAACCCGTCTGTCATCGTCGTTCCGACGCGAAGCGCCGGCCATTTGCTGCGCGCGTCGATCGGCGGCGCGATCGCCGTCAATCGAGACGAGCTCTACGCGCAGCTTCACGGCCGGCTGGCGGCGCCGCCGCGTCTCCTGGTCGGCGTCGAGCGCGACGTCCTCATGCACGCGGCCGCGCGACAAGCGTCGGCCGGCGCCGAGTTGTCCTTTCGCCTTCGGCCCGGCCTCGTCGCCGAGATGCTGCGCTTCTACGACCACCTCCGGCGCCAGCAGCAGCAAGTCACGCGCTTCGAAGAGCTCATCGGCGATGCCGTCGGCGGGCCGGATGACGACCGCGCGGCCGCGCGGCTGCGGAGGCAGACCGCCTTTCTCGCGGCCGCGTTCCGCGACTACGAACGCCGTGTCGTGGAGTCAGAAGCGACGGACGAGCACACGTTGCGCGCGCAGCTCATCGCGGAGCCGGCGCGCGATCCCGTGCGACACGTCGTCGTCACCGTGCCCGACTGGATTGCGGATGCGGACGGACTCTTCGTTGCGGATTTCGATCTGCTGACGCGCCTTCCCGGTCTCGAAACACTCGACATCGTGTCGACGGAAGCCGTGCTGCGGTCGGGGTTTCACGAGCGGCTCCACACATGGTGGCCCGGCCTCGACGAGGATCAATTCGTGGCGCGACAGAACAAGCCGGTCGTCGCGATTCCGCCGG
>Ga0326726_10004130_pt1 | contig 13293 bp, 14 predicted proteins | sample MHFenrmetagenome_2_FD_207603 | JGI IMG/M metagenome (GOLD analysis project Ga0326726, IMG submission 207603) | Lab enriched peat soil microbial communities from Michigan Hollow, Ithaca, NY, United States - MHF15MN | ecosystem: Environmental > Terrestrial > Soil > Wetlands > Peat | place: USA... | reverse complement strand
CGCTGTTTCGCCACTGCAGTTCCGCCGCACGTTCACCGTCGCTTAACGCCCGCGACAGAAAGTCTGACTTGCTGTCGCGGGCGCGCCACGTACATTCGAGGATTGGTGCAGTGCCGGTCCGGCACGGCTGGGGTTGCCCGTGAGCCGATGGACCCGACGACCGGCACGACGAGACGCGAAGGATGACGATGGGCGAACTGAAGGCGTTGCTCTTGGACATGGACGGCACGATCGCCGAGACGGAGCGTGACGGCCATCGTGTGGCGTTCAACCTTGCGTTCGCGGCGTGCGGAATGCCATGGAATTGGGACGAGGCGCACTACGGCCGCCTGTTGCGGATCACGGGCGGGCGGGAGCGGCTGATGCACGACATGCGCAGCCGCTCCGACGCGCCGATGCTGTCCAGCGACCGCGACGAACTCGCAGCGACGCTGCATGCCCGCAAGAACCTGGAGTACGCGCAGCTCGTTGCCGGCGGCAGCATCCCTTTGCGGCCGGGTGTCGCCGACCTGATGCGGGAATGCCTGGCGAACGATGTCCGCCTCGGCATCGTCACGACGACGAGCCGGTCGAACGTCGAGGCACTGATGCGCGTGTTTTTCGGCCCCGACTGGCAGAAGCGTTTCGCCGTCGTGGTGTGCGGAGAAGACGTGCAGCGCAAGAAGCCGGATCCGGAGGTGTATCAGCGCGCACTCGCCGAGCTGAAGATCGGTCCGCTCGCGGCCGTGGCGATCGAGGATTCACCCGGAGGCGTGGCCGCAGCGCGCGCCGCCGATGTGCCGGTGATCGTTACGCGCAGCGAGTATTTCCCCAATGACACGGTCGAGGGCGCGATCGCGATCGGCCCGGGCCTGCACACGCGCAGTGGCTGGCGCCCGGCCCTTATGCCCCACCCTGAAGGCGATACGCGCGTGCGGCTCGACGACGTCGCTTATTGGCGGCAACGGATGGAACTCGTGTCCGAGCTCGCGTAGGGCGACACGCCGGGCGCTCGCGGCGGTATCGCGGCGCGGGCGGCCAACCGCTACGCTGTGGGTCGCTTCTCGAAACAGAAGGGCCCACGCCATGACCATCGCAGTCACGCCCAAGGTTGCCCAAAACGCCGGCCTGGGACGGCTCGCATCGCGTCTGGTCGATGTCGATGCGCTGCCGTGGCAGACGACGCGCTTCCCCGGCATCGAAATCAAGACGCTCGATCGCAAGAGCGGCCTCGCCAGTTCGCTGATGAAAATGGCGCCGGGTTCCGAATTGCCCGGTGATCCATGACCAGGAGTTCAGCGCGCCGGACGCACGTTGCAGAGCCGGTTGCGTCAGGCGGGGCGCCGACCTATCAGGACGTGCTCGACGAAGCGCTCGAAGAAACGTTTCCGGCAAGCGATCCGATCGCGCCCGCGGTGATGAACGCGGGCGAGCCGGTATCGACGGGAAAGAACCCGATCGACTGGAAGCTCGAGCGCAGTTCCGCCAGCGCCGATCGCGTGCCGGCTCGCGGCAAGGGCGACGCCGACCGCGACGACGTCTAACGCGGCCTGCCCGGGCCCTGCTGCTTCACCTGGCGCGCCGTTGCTACCGGACCTGCTCCGTTTCCGCCACCAACGCCGCACTGATCGCGTCGTCGACCGTCTCGAGCCACACGAACCTGAGCTGCGCCCGCGCGTCCGGCGGGATGTCCTCGAGATCGCGCTGGTTGCGTGATGGCAGCAGCACCGTCGTGACTCCCGCACGCAGGGCGGCGAGCACCTTTTCCTTGACGCCGCCGATCGGCAGCACCATGCCGCGCAGGCTGATCTCGCCGGTCATTGCGACGTCCTTGCGCACGGGTCGGCCCGTCAAGAGCGAGGTCAGCGCGACGAACATCGCCACCCCGGCGCTCGGTCCGTCCTTCGGAGTCGCGCCCGCGGGCACGTGGATGTGGACGTCGCTCTTCTCGAACGGCGCGTCGCCGGCCGCCACGCGTGCCTTGACCAGCGACAGTGCCGCCTGGGCGCTTTCCTTCATCACGTCGCCGAGTTGTCCGGTGAGAATCAGCCGGCCGCTGCCCGGTGTACGCGCGGCCTCGATGAAGAGGATGTCGCCGCCTACCGGCGTCCACGCGAGCCCGGTCGCAACGCCGGGGAGTTCCGTTCGCAACGCAACTTCCGCTTCGAACTTGCGCGCGCCGAGGATCGGCGACAACGCGTCGGCCTCGAGCGCCACGCGTTGCGCCTCGCCTTCCGCGATGCGCATGGCGGCGCTTCGAAACGCACTTCCGATCTCGCGCTCGAGCTGCCGCACGCCCGCTTCGCGCGTGTAGCCCTCGATGATCGCCGTGAGCGCGGTGTCGCTGATCTCGCACCGCTCGGCGTCGAGGCCGTTGGCGGTGAGCTGGCGCGGCACCAGGTACCGGCGTGCGATCTGCAGCTTCTCCTGCGCCGTGTAGCCGGGAAGCTGGATCACTTCCATGCGATCGCGCAGCGGGCCCGGGATCGTGTCGAGCACGTTGGCCGTGCAGACGAAGAGCACCTGCGACAGGTCGAACGGCACCGCGAGGTACGTGTCGCGGAACGTTGCGTTCTGTTCCGGGTCCAGCACTTCGAGCAATGCCGCCGCGGGGTCACCGTGGAAACCGCCGGCACCGAGCTTGTCGACCTCGTCGAGCATCATCACGCAGTTGCGCGTGCCTGCCTTGCGCAGGTTCTGGATGATGTTGCCGGGCAGCGCGCCGATGTATGTGCGCCGGTGACCGCGGATTTCCGACTCGTCATGCACGCCGCCGAGGCTCACACGCACGAACTTGCGCCCGGTCGCCTTGGCGATGCTTTGGCCGAGCGACGTCTTGCCGACGCCCGGTGGGCCGACGAAACAGAGAATCGGGCCGCGCCCCGTAGGATTGAGCTTGCGCACCGCGAGATACTCTAGGATGCGCTTCTTGATCTTCTCGAGGCCGAAGTGATCGGCATCGAGAACGCGGCGCGCCTCGGGAATGTCGATCGGCGTTTCCGGCGGCACGGTCCACGGCAACTCGGTCAGCCACTCGAGGTATGTGCGCACCATCGAGTACTCCGCCGCGGTCTCCGGCATCCGCTCCAGGCGGCGCAGCTCCTTGCGCGCTGCCTTGTCGACTTCGTCGGGCATGTGCGCGTCAGTGATGGCGCGCTCGACCTCATCGATCTCCGCGGCGGATTCGTCGCCCTCGCCGAGTTCCTTCTGGATGGTGCGCATCTGCTCGCGCAGCAGGTGCTTGCGGCTGACGTCGCCGATCGCTTCGCGCGTGCGTTGTGCAACGTCCTGCGACACCTTGAGCACCTCGATCCGGCGCGCCAGCACCTCGAGCAGGCGATCCAGCCGGGCGCGCAGGTCGAACATCTCGAGCAGCGGTTGTTTTTCCTCGGCGGAGATGTCGAGCAGGCTCGAAATCACGTCGGCGAGCTGGGCCGGACTGTCGAGCGCCTGCAGCGCGGTCGCCGCCTCAGCCGGTACCTGGGGGAGGAGTTGGAGCGTCTCCATGGCGCGTTGCTTCAACGCGCGCGCGCGGCCTTCGATCTCGGGGTCGGCACGCTCCGGGTCGTCGATGTACTGGACGCGGGCCACCGGAAACGGAAAACCTTCGAGGAACTGCAACACGCGGAAACGGCGCAGCCCGCGCGCGACGACATGATGCGAGCCGTCGGGCGACGTCACGTAACGCATGATGGCAGCGCTGGTGCCCACCCAGTGCATGTCTTCCGGTGCAGGCTCGTCGACCTCGGGGCGGCTTTGCAGCAGTACACCGATCGAGCGCTCGAGACGCACGGCTTCCTGCACGGCCGCCTGCGAGCGGGCGCGCCCGATCGAAAGCGGAAACACCGTGCTCGGAAACATCACGACGTTGCGCACTGGCAGGATGATGAGCGCGTCCTGCGGGATCGGTAGCGAGGTGCCCGCGGCAGGCGTGCGCCGGCCAGGGTCGACATCGCCCTGAGTCACGCCATGGTTTCCGTCCAATGTTTCGTTCATCGTAGTTCTCCGCCGAGTTTTCGCAGAGTCAAAACCAGACACCCTTGCACGAGTTGCGGTGCGCTTGCCTCGAACCGGCCCGGCGGCAGCGCGATACGCCGCTCGAAGCCGCCGTAGGGGATTTCGAGCTGGTGCACGACATAGCCGGGCCGCCGCAGCGACACCCGGCGCTCGCCGCGAACGACCACCGCGCCGGGTTCGTACTGCACCTCGACACGGTCCGCCGCCACGCCCGGCATGGCCACCACGATGACGATCTCGCGCCCGTCCTCGAAGACGTCGATCGGCGGCTCCCAGGCGGCAAACGCGCGCGCGGACACGGTCGGGCGGAAGAACTGGCGATGCAGGCGTTCCGCCTGGTCGATCAGTTCGCACGCCTGCGCCCACATCCACACCGCAGGGTCTTTCGTGTCCGACATTGCGTCGTTCTCCACATTCTTCAAGCGCGGCTTGCGCCTCACCCGGCGCCGGCAACACACGTGCCCTGACCAAGTGAAGGCGACGCGGCAATTCCCAAGACCCTCGGGGCAAAGGTTTTGGGCACGCCCAGTGCGCGCGGTTTGGGCACGCCCAGTGCGCGCGGTATAACGGCGCAACCGTCCGCGGGCTTGGTGCGGACGGTTGACCTGCGCAGGCCGCACGCGGCCGGCGGACCCGGTCGCCGAAAGGACCTTCGTTGAGCGATCTCTCTTCCTTCGCCGTCACGCGCAAGTGGCCGGCGCAACACCCGGACCGCATCCAGCTCTATTCGCTGCCGACGCCGAACGGCGTGAAGGCGTCGATCATGCTCGAGGAGACCGGGCTCGCTTACGAGCCGCATCTCGTGAGCTTCGACACGCGCGACCAGTTTTCGCCGGAGTTCCTGTCGCTCAATCCGTACGGAAAGATTCCGGCGATCCTCGATCCGAGCGGTCCGAACGGCAAACCGCTCGGGCTCTTCGAATCGGGCGCGATCCTCATCTATCTGGCGGAGAAGACCGGACGCCTGCTGCCGCAGGACGCTGCGCGCCGGTACGAGACCATCGAGTGGGTCATGTTCCAGGTCGGCGCGGTTGGACCGATGTTCGGGCAGGTCGGCTTCTTTCACAAGTTCGCCGGCAAGGACTACGAAGACAAGCGCCCGCGTGACCGGTACGTCGGCGAAGCCAAGCGGGTGCTCGGCGTGCTGAACCAGCGTCTCGCCGACCGCCCCTGGATTCTCGGAGACGACTACAGCATCGCCGACATCGCGATCTTCCCCTGGGTGCGCAACCTGGTCGGGTTCTACGACGCAGGTGCACTCGTCGGCATCGCCGACTTTCCGCACGTCACGCGCGTACTCGAGGCGTTCGTCGCGCGACCGGCGGTGGCGAAGGGTTTGACGATTCCGGCACAGCCCAAGGCGGCCTGACCACTCGGCGGGGCGCGCGCGCCGAGGTGCGGCGGTGTCGAAATCCGCCGTCGCCGCGCGTCGTGCCGAAGCGGCGCCCGTTGCCGGCGACAACCCGCCGAGGATTGAAGGCCTTGCAATTTCTCCTGCTCGTCTATCAGAACGAGACCGCCATGCACACGCTTCCGAAGGACGAAGCCGGGCGGATGCATGCCGCCTACATGGCCTACACGGAGGCGATGAAGACCGCCGGCGTCATGGCCTGCAGCCGACGGCGAAGGCCGCCACCATGCGCGCACCCGGCGGCAAACAGAGTGTCGTCAACGGTCTATCAACCTTATTGGGCCGCACGCGCCGCGCTGTATGCACGAGCCGGCGACGCGGACGGCGCTGCGAACGCGTACCGGCGCGCCATCGGACTCGAGGCCGGTCCGGCCGTGCGGCGTTTCCTGCGGGCGGCGCTGGCGCGGCTTCAGAGCTTCACGAGACCTGCTCGCGCGCCGCGTGGTTCTTGCGCCAGGTGGCCGGCGGTGCGCCGAACTCGCGCCGGAACGCGCGGCTGAAGGCCGTGTCGGTCTGGTAACCGACATCCTCGGCGATGCGTGCGAGCGGCAGGTTGCCGCGGCCGAGCATGTTCGCCGCGAGCAGCATGCGCCATTGCGTCAGGTACTGCATCGGCGTGCTGCCTACCAGGTCGTGAAAGCGTTCGGCCAGCACCGAGCGCGATGTGTTGGCGGCACGTGCGAGGTCTTCGACGGTCCAGGCGTGCGCGGGGTTCTTGTGCATGGCGCCGAGCGCTGCGCCGACAATCCGGTCGCTCACGCCCGCGAGCCAACCAGTGCGGCCCTCGTGCTGCTCGTTCATGTACAGCCGCAGCACCTCGATGAACAGCACCTCGGCAAGCTTGGCCAGCACGCCGGCGCCACCAGGCCGTGGCGAGCGCGCCTCGGCGAGCGCATAACGCAGCGACGCTTCGAGCCAGACACCGGCGTTCGATCCGCGGACGTTGACGCGCACGATCGGCGGCAGGCCACCGAGAAGCATGCGCGCGAGGCGCGAGTCGCAGGCGAGATAACCGCACACCAGCCGCGTGGTCGCACCGCCGCCGCCGAACGCGATATGGCGGGGCCGGCGCGAGAGCACCGAGTCGAGCCGCTTGCCCGGCGCCGGCGCCAGCCCCGGCGCTGACGCCATCAGGTGCGCATCGCCTTGTGGAAACAGGACCGCGTCACCCGCGACGAGGCGCGTGGGCGGGGCGGCGCCCATATCGACATAGCACTCGCCTTCGGTGATCAGGTGAAAGATCACCACGCGATCTGCACCGGGTTCGAGGACGTGTGCCACCGAATCCGCGCGCTGCGACTGGTAGCACCAGGGCGCGGAGAACCGTGCCTGGACGAAGATCGCGCCGATCAGGCGCACGACGCGAAGTGTTTCTGACAGGGCGTCCATGGCTGCAGGTCAGGCGGTGGCGATGTCGACCCGCAGTGCCGTCGGCATCGCGTTCTGCAGCGCATTGGTAATCGGGGACCGGCGCATGCCCTCGGCAACTAGCGCGCGCAGCCGTTCGGCATCGACGCCGTGCGCAGCGATGCGCACGATGAGCTGAAAGTCGCTCGGAGCCGCGCACACGCGCTCGCCGTTCGGCTGCGTCATGCCGAGCAACGCGCGCGTGTCGGACCGGCTGCCCACTTGCACCTCCAGCGCGGCGAGCTCGATGCCCGCCGCCGCGGCGGCCATCGCAATCGTCGTTGTCGTGCACGACGCGATACCGGCACGGAAGAGCCAGCCGGGCGTGATGCGGTCGCCGGTGCCGCCCAGCTCGCAAGGCATGTCGCTCGCGATCTCGGCCCCGTTGGGGTGGCTCGCGACGACGCGTGTGCCGCTCTGCCAGCGCGCGGCAGCGGGCGCATCGTCATGCACTCCCATGTCGGGACGGCGCTGGAACACAGCCTCGGCGCGTCGCATTGCCGCCGCGAGATCCTGGTTTCCCATCGTGGTCTTGCTCCCGTCGTTAACTCGCGTGCACCTCAGCCTGGCCGGGGATCACTTTACTGTCGCGGCATTGTCGGCGCGACGGGCCGTGCGGCCAAGTCCGCATCGACCGGATGCACGCCCGCCGGACGCTCGGGCAGCAATCCCGGACGCCCGGCCAGTCGGGTTTGCGCGTGCAGGCGGCGCAGGACGGCCGGGCAGTGACTGGCGACGCCGAGGCAGGACACAGCCCGTTCCCCGGCCGCACAGTGCACGTCCGCGGATTCCCGCTCACTCGTCCAAGGAAAAGCCCCAATGAATGCACCGAACGATCTCAACATATTGAAGAGCCGCCAGCAGGTTGCGTGGGCAAGCGGTGACTACGCCGTCATCGGCACGACCCTGCAGATCGTCGGCGAGCAGCTCGCCGAAGCCTGCGACCTGCGCTGGGACGAGCGGGTGCTGGACGTCGCCGCAGGCAACGGCAATGCCTCGCTCGCCGCGGCACGGCGCGGCTGCAAGGTGACCTCGACGGACTACGTCGGCACGCTTCTCGAGCGCGGCCGTGAGCGGGCACAGGCCGAACGGCTGAACGTGAAGTTCGAAGTTGCCGACGTCGAAGCGCTGCCTTTCGACGACGCAAGCTTCGACGCGGTCGTCTCGACGTTCGGCGTGATGTTCGCGCCCGATCACGCGCGCGCCGCATCCGAAATGGCACGCGTGTGCCGGCCGGGTGGAATCATCGGGCTCGCCAACTGGACGCCCGAGAGCCTCGTCGGCAAGATGTTCAAGGCGATCGGCCGCCAGATTCCTCCTCTGCCGGGCGTGCAGCCGCCGGGGCTGTGGGGCACCGAAGCGCACCTGCACGCGCTCTTCGGCGCGCAGGCCGCCGCGATCGCGGCAACGCAGCGCGTGTTCAACTTCCGCTACCGCTCCGCCGCGCATTTCATCGACGTATTCCGTACCTGGTACGGGCCGGTGCACAAGGCGTTCGCCGCGTTGCCCGAGGAAAAGGCGGCGCAACTGGACCGCGATCTCACCGACCTCTTGAATGGCCTCAATACGGCCGGCAGCGGATCGCTCGTGGTGCCGAGCGAATACCTCGAGGTCGTCATCACGCGCCGGTAATGGAAGCGAGGCTGCAGCGGCGCATCCAGCGCTACGGGTGGGATCTCGCCGCGGCTGCCTACGAGCGCGCGTGGCAGGCGCAACTCACGAGCGCGCATACGCGCCTGCTTGCCTGCGCGGCGCCCGGTGCCGGCGAAGCGGTGCTCGACGTCGCCTGTGGCACCGGATTGGTCACCTTTGCGGCGGCGCAAGCGGTCGGGCCGCAGGGGCGCGTCCTGGGTGTCGACCTGTCGGCACAAATGCTCGCCGCCGCCCAGGACCGCGCGCGCGACCGCGAATGCGGCAACACGCACTTCGCGCGCATGGACGCGGAACATCTCGATCTGCCCGACGCGTCGTTCGACGTCGTGCTGTGTGCGCTCGGCTTGATGTTCCTGCCCGATCCCGAACGCGCCGTGCGCGAGATGCGCCGTGTCCTGCGGCCGGGGGGGCGTCTGGCGATCGCGGTGTGGGGCGAGCGGGTGCGCTGCGTCTGGTCCAGCGTGTTTCCGATCGTCGACGCCGAAGTCGTGTCCGAGGTCTGCCCGCACTTCTTCCGGATGGGACAGGGCGATGCGCTCGCGCGCGCCTGCACGGACGCGGGCCTGATCGATATCGAACAACATCGCTTCAGCGCGATCCTGGACTACGCGGACGCGGACGAAGCGTGCCGTGCGGCGTTCGTGGGCGGCCCGGTGGCGCTGGCCTGGTCGCGTCTCGACGAGGCCGCGCGCACCCGCGTGCGCGCGCGCTACCTCGAGTCGATCCGACCATGGCAGGTCGCCGCGGGCTTCCGCATGCCGGCAGAGTTCGTCGTCGTGGCGGCGCGCGTCGGGTAAGCACCGCGTTTTCCGATAGACCGTTCAACGCCTCGGAAAAGGGAAGAACATGCAGCAACCTGCGCCATTCTTTGTGGAAACCGGGTCCGGACCTGGTGTCGTCTGCCTTCATTCGAACGCCAGCACGTCGAACCAATGGCGCGCGCTTGCACAGTCCGTTGCACCGAAGTTCCGCGTACTCGCGGCCGATGCATATGGCGCTGGCCGCAGTCCCGCATGGTCCGGTAAGCGTCACATCCGGCTTGCCGATGAGGTCGACCTGCTCGATCCGGTCTTCGCGCGTGCCGGGGCGCGGTTCGGCCTTGTCGGGCACTCGTATGGCGGCGCGGTCGCGCTCATTGCGGCGCTCGCGTTTCCGCAGCGCGTTAGCGCGCTCGCGCTGTATGAACCGACGCTTTTTTCGCTGATCGATGCAGCCACGCGTCCACCGAACGACGCCGATGGGATCCGCAGTGCGGTCGCCGGCGCAGGTGCCGCGCTCGGCGCGGGCGATCCGGACGGCGCCGCCAGGTGCTTCATCGACTTCTGGATGGGCGAGGGCGCGTGGCAGCGCACGCCGGAGAATCGCAAAGCGCCGATCGCCGGGTCGATGGTCAATGTGCGGGGCTGGGCGAAGGCGCTCTTCGAGGAGCCGACGCCGCTCGCCGCGTTTGCGCGCCTCAACGTGCCGGTGCTCTACATGATGGGCCGGGATTCGCCTGCGTCTTCGCTTGGCGTTGGCAGGTTGCTCACGCGCGTCCTGCCCCACGTCGAGATCGTGGAGTTCGACGGCGTGGGCCACATGGGACCCGTTACGCATCCGCAGCGCGTGAACGAAACGATCGCTGAGTTTCTGGAAGCCACGATGGAGACGGCGGCTCCGGATTGCGCCCCTGCAGCCTTGTCGTAGTTGTTCTCTCGGACTTCTCCTTGCCCGCAATGGGCAAGGAGACGTCGGGCCCGGTCGCTCAGAACACCTGGACGTTGTTGCTTTCGCCGCCGGTGCCTTCGTTGACGTTGTTCAGCACATCGACGCGCACCGTGTAGCGCGGATCTTCCCAGTTGAGCGGATCACCGGTTGCCATGATCGCCTGGAAGCACCCGAGGCCGCCGTACTGGTTCTTCACAGCGAGGTCGGTGAGTGCATCGACGCGGACCACGCGCGTGCGGCTCTGCGGCCGCGTAAACGTGAAGAGTTGTGATGCGCCGCCTGCAACGCCGTTGACCGTCTGCGTGTCGAGGATCTGCGTCTCGCCGACCGAAAACCGAACCTGGAACGTGTTGGCCGTTCCTTGATTCGAGGCGTTGATCACGCCCCAGCGCGGACTGCCGACCGTGATTTCGCCGACGGCCGCCTGGCGCGGGTCGCGCGGAGTCGGCAAGCCCTGACAGAAGCCCGGATCGATCCGGCGCGAGCTCACGCTCTCACGGCGCAGCAATCCAAGCGGCGCGAATTGCGGCACGAGGTCGGGGGTGTTCGTTGTGCCGGTTCCGACGCTGATGATGCGCGGCGGAGGCGGAGGGGGCGTCGATGGGCCGCTCGTGCTGCCGCTCGACGCGTTCGTCGCGCAGGCATCGACGATGCGCAGCGGGATACGCTCGCTGCCGGACGCCCAGAGTGCGCGTGCGTCGCCGTTGCCCAGGGTCGCGGCGGTTCCGACATCAACGTCCACGTCGACGTATCCGATCTGCGGCATGCCCCCGAACATCGGGCTTGCCCCCGGACGATCCATCGTCCCGCGTCGAAAAACCTGCACGCTCACGCCGGAAATCGAATCCGATGCGCCGGTCGCGAAGTCGGCGTAGTCGCCGATCAGGCGCACGCGCACCTTGCCCTGGCGCGCGACCGAGATACGCTGCGCGCTGACGAAAGTGCTATAGGTGAGGATATTCGCCGCCGGGTTGCAAAGGCGGTTGTCGTGGGTGGGGCTCCAGAAGTCGATGTATTTGATCTCGGCACTTGCCGAACCTGCCGCGGCAAGACCCGCCGCCGCAATGAAGGCGGCGAGCGAACGGCGCTTGATGTGAAGCGAATGTTTCATGGCGCGACTCCTTTGAGAAGTGATCGGATGTGCCTCCGTCGCGCTCCCTCAGCGCGCTGTGGGCGTCTGCGCAAATACGGCGCGAGCCGCCACCTGGAACCGCAGCGGCGAATATTCACGTCGGGATGAAATGCCGGACCTGCCGCTTTCACTCGGGGCCTGGACGGGCGCGTTCGTCGATGGCGTGCTGGGGTCAGAGCGATGTCGTCGCCCGCGAGCGGACTATGATGAAAATCGTCGCCGCGCGAGCAGACGGCGAGGAGACGAGTCGATGCGGCTTTCGTTTTCCGTGGGTGCGTACGCCGGACGCGTGCCGTCGGCTTCGCTCGGACGGCGAGACGCACTCATCGCCGGCAGCGCCGTGCTGCTTCTGGCTGCAACCCGCGCGCACGCGCAGAACCTGCTTACGCAATTCACCGAGCGCGACGCCACGACCGCCATACGCACGGCCCTCGAGCGTGGCGCAGGCATCGCGGTCGATCTTCTCGGCAAGGCGGACGGCTTCTGGGGGAACGAACTCGTCCGCATCGCGCTGCCGGAGTGGCTGCACAAGGGCGAGCGGGCGATGCGGCTTTTCGGGTTCGGCAAGGACCTCGACGACCTCCACATGGGTATCAATCGCGCCGCCGAGCAGGCGGTGCCTGCGGCGCGGACTCTGCTCGTTGGCGCAGTGCGCGGCATGAGCGTGCAGGACGCCAAGTCGATCGTGACCGGCGGCGAGAATTCGGTGACCCAGTTCTTCGAGTCCCACACACGCAGCGCGTTGCAGACGCGCTTTCTGCCCATCGTCGGGGGCGTCACGCAGAAGATCGGCCTCGCGCGCCGCTACAACAAGCTCGTCGACCAGGCGGGCACCGTGGGGCTCGTCAAGCCCGACGACGCAAAGATCGAGCCCTACACCACGACCAAGTCGCTCGATGGCCTGTTTCTCGTCATCGGCCAGGAGGAGCGCAAGATCCGCGCCGATCCGGTCGGCACCGGCAGCGCAATCCTGAAGAAGGTGTTCGGTTCGCTCTAGCGCGATGCGGCGGCGGTCTCGCTAGGAAGCTGCCGGAGCAGAAGCGCACTTCCGGCAGCGACGAAGACGTACAGCGCGAAGAACGCCCAGGTCGTCATGCGCGCCGGGTCGAACAGCCCGAAGTGCATCAAGGCGGCGAGCGTCGCGAGCGAGGCGAACGTCGTGTAGAGCGCCAGCACGGCGCGCAGCGACTGCGCGGAAGACTCGCCCAGCGCCCAGGTCGATATGAATGCCGCGCCGAAGAAGAAGCTGCCGATCAGGCGGATGTTGATCGGCGTCATCTTCCAGGGCCACAACGGCTGTGCCCACGCAGGTGCGAAGAACATCACCACGCCGACCGGCAGCACGACAAGCAGGTGAATCGCGAAGAATCCGCGCAGCAGGCGCAAGAGCGCTGCCGGCAGCGGTGGCGATGAAGCGGCGCCTTCTCCGGTGAGTGCGGCCAGGCAGAGCAGGGACGCCAACGCGGCGAAGAACACGAGAAACCCAACGAGCGCGGCGGTGCGTCCCACGCCGGCGATGGCAAGCAATCCGGTCAGCACGATCAAAGCGTCGCCGAGGGCGAGCCAGACCAGGACGAACGTGTCGCGGCGGGTGGGCGCGCGCAGGCAGACCAGCGAGCAGACCGCACCGCCCACGAAGAGTGCCCCCATGAAGCGGGCAGCGAGGGGCGGAAGCGGCCATGGCCAGAGCGCGGCGCTCGCGCGTGGGAAGAGAAAGAGCGTCGCACCGGCGAAGGCCGTGACGGCGGTGTGCAGGCCGAGCGCGAATCGGGTGCGACGCTGCTTCATCACGCGGGACGTGCGAGCAGAGGCTGGACCCACGGCCAACAAAGGGCACGCAACCGGCGCGATCGATACGATCGCTGGAGCAACGCGTGCGGGTCGCGTTGTGTGCAGAAGTACCGGACAAGCGCCCGACAGGTGCGATTGCCGGCCCAGTCGTAGAGCCTGCGGTTGATCAGGGACGCCTGTACAAGCGGGCTCAGTT
>Ga0326726_10004129_pt1 | contig 13294 bp, 15 predicted proteins | sample MHFenrmetagenome_2_FD_207603 | JGI IMG/M metagenome (GOLD analysis project Ga0326726, IMG submission 207603) | Lab enriched peat soil microbial communities from Michigan Hollow, Ithaca, NY, United States - MHF15MN | ecosystem: Environmental > Terrestrial > Soil > Wetlands > Peat | place: USA... | reverse complement strand
ATTCCGCAGAAAATGGAGCGCCGGCGCGTCGGGGCGCGCTCGGACGTTTCCTTGGAAGGCGTCGATGATGCGAGTCGGCATTGTCGGCGAGGGGCTCGGCAGACGTTACCGCCGAAATCCGCGCCTCGCTACACCACGCATTAGCTTTTTCTCCCATGATTCGTGCCCTGCCACGCGCCGCGCTGATGTTGTGCGCTGCGTCCGCGCTTGCCGCTCAATCCGCCGCGCCACGTCCCGTTCCTCGGGTCGTGGACGTCGATCCGCTGCATCAGATCGGACAGAACGTGACGATCACGCTCCTCACGATGGGAAGCGGCAAGGAGGTTTGGGAGCTCTTTGGACACAACGCGCTGTGGATTCACGACAACGTCACCGGGCGCGACACGGTGTTCAATTGGGGTGTCTTCGACTTCCATCAGCCGCGATTCATCCAGCGCTTTCTCAAGGGAGAGATGCTGTACGCGATGGGCGGCGACCCGCTGAGCCAGCAGCTGGCGGTGTACCGCTACTTGAATCGCACCGTGGCCGCGCAGGAGCTGGACCTCTCCGTGGCCCAGCGCGATTCCATCCTCCATCAGATTCAGTGGTACGCGCAGCCGGAGAACATCAACTACCGCTACGACTACTACCGCGACAACTGCGCGACGCGCATCCGCGACATCATGGACAACGCGATCGGCGGACAGATGCACACGAAGGCGGGCTCGCCGACGGGAACGACCTATCGCTGGCAGTCGCTGCGACTGATGCAGGGGGACAAGCCGATCATGCTCGGCGTCGACATCGGGTTGGGCCGTCCCGCGGATCGCGACTTGACCCAGTGGGAAACGATGTTCCTTCCTCGGCCTCTTCACGACTTCGTCGCCACGCTCCAGGTGAGCGACAGCGCGGGCGCGACACATCCGCTGGTGAAGCGTGAATCGATTCTGTTTCGCGCGTCACGGGCGCCGGAACCCGACGCGCCGCCGGGGCTCGTCCCATGGCTCATCGGCGCCGGCCTGATCGTGGCCGGACTCTTCGCGTGGATCGGCAGCGCCGCGATGGCGGGCGGACGCGGCGCGCGCGTTGTTGCGAGCACCCTGATCGGCCTCTGGGCGATCGCCGCGGGAATTCTCGGGCTGCTGCTCACACTCCTCTGGACGGTCACCGATCACGTGTTCGCGCACGCCAACGAGAATCTGTTGTTGTTCAATCCGCTCTGGCTCGTGCTGGCGATCGTAGCCATCGCATCCCTCGCTCGGGGACGCCCGGGCACGTGGTTCCGCTGGTCCGCGACTGGCCTGGCGGCGCTCGCGACGCTGGCGCTCGTGGCGCACGTCGCCCAGCTGTCGGCGCAGGACAACCTCGCCGTGATCGGCCTCGCACTGCCGCCCGCGCTGGCGATCGCGTGGGTGGCGCGGCGGCCGTCTCAGTCGACGCCGAGATAGCGCAGAAAGAGCCGCGTCGCCTCCGGAACGAGGGCGTCGCGATCCACCTGGTCCACGCCCGGCGTGTCGAAGAGCAGGTTGTCCTGCAGCGTCGACGCCACGGCGCGCAGGCCGAATCGAATCGCGGCCGCGGGATTCGGATGATGGATCTCCGAGGCACGCGCCGCGAAGAGGGCGACGATCCCGTCGAGCGCTGCGGCGTTGAGCGCCGCGGCGCGGCGCTTGAAGTCGGCGTCGTCGTGAGTACGCGCGTAGAGGATCAGCGACCGGAGAAGGGATCGGTTCGCGCGATAGCCGGCGACCATGCCTTCGATGAGGCGACGGGCGAGCGTCTGGACCGAGATCTGGGCAAGGTGCGACGACGCGAGATTGGCGGCGTTGAGCGTCGTAGTCCGCTCGAAGAAGCGGATGTACACGGCTCGAAGGATCGTGTCCTTGTCCGGAAACCGGCGATAAACGATTCCCACCGACACGCCGGCTCGCTCGGCGATGCCGCGGAGCGTCGCGCCGTCCGGCCCCTCTTCGCGAAGCGCGTCTTCGGCCGCGGTGAGCAGGCGGTCGAGGGTCTCGCGACTTCGTTGCTGGCTGACGGGGTGGGGCGCGTCGGGAGAGGGCTTGGGAGGTCGGGGCATGTGGCGCGGGCGAAAACCGAGGCTTGACAGCCGATAAATGTGAGCGTATGATCTCATTTACGTGATCGCTCGATCACATCATAACGTCCACGCCGCCCCCCCGTCCACTCCCTCGGCCCATGACTTCACCCGCTGAACCGCTCCCCGGCGCCCCTCCGCTGCACACGATTGCATTCGCGCTGCGCGAGAATCACATCGTGCTGTCCGTCGCCGTGAACGGCCACGACGGCAACCTCATTCTCGACACGGGATCAAGCGCCGGCACGCTCGATCGCGACTGGGCGTTGGGGATCGGCATCACCGCGAAAGAGAAGCCGGTCCAGGCGCTCGGTGTCGCATCGGCCACCGCGTCGCTCGCCCAGGTAGCGTCGATTCGCTTCGGCACGGTGGAGCTGAGCGACGAGACGGTGGCGCTCATCCCGCTTGGCAACGTGAGCGCATCACACGAGGTGCCGATCCACGGCACGCTCGGGTATTCCTTCTTCGCGCGATTCGCCGTGGAGGTCGACTATCCCCGCCGCGTGCTTCGACTCTGGCCGGCGCCCGAGTACGACTACGATCGCGCGGGTGCGATCATTCCCGTGGATCTCAAATACCGGATCCCGGTCGCGAACGCTCGCCTCGTTCCGGAGGACGGCGAGCCCTTTGCGGCTCGCCTCGTGTTCGATCTCGGGACGAGCAAGTACGGGGCGATTCTCAATCAGCGCATCGTCGCCGAGCACCATGCGACGCTCGAGCAGTCGATGTCCGAGGTGCAGTCGCTCGGCGCGGGCTTCGGCGGGACGGCATCCGGCCGTCTCACGCGCCTTGATCGCATCGAGGTCGGCGGGTACTCGATTCCCGCGCCCGTCGTGGCGCTGTCGGAGACGAGCGACGGATTCTTCGGCGTGACGTGGGCCGAGGGCACGATCGGCGCGCCCTCGTACATCGACTCGAACGTCGTCGTGGACTACTCGCGCGCGCGGATCATCATCGAGCCGTCGCGGGATGGGGCCGCCGATGTCATGGCGCAATCGTGATCGCTTGCTGACCCGCCGCCTTCAGCTTCGCGTTCATCGCCGCGAGGTCCGTCGTGCGAAGCGTGTTCCATCGCGTCATCAAGGTCGCGTAGTCCTGTTCGGTCTTTCGGACAGCGGCGACCGCCTGCGTGGTCGGCTCCGCGTCGGCGTCCTCGAGGAGATTGAGTAGTTGCATCAGGTCGCCGTTGATCGACGAGAAGCTGATCTGACCGGGCGCACCGCCGCGACCTCGCCCGCCACCGCCGCGCCCCCGACCGCCGCCACCCTGGCCCGCGACCGCCACGAGCTGCTGGTCGAACGCGGCGATTGCGTCGGTGAGCGCCGCGTTGCCGGCGGCGCGATCGCGAACGGCGCGCAACTGATCGCGCGCCGCACGCGCGTGGTCGGCGACGGCCGAATCGCGCGCGATGTCGTCGTACAGCCGAACCGACATCGCGTGTGCTTGCGCGAGCACGGCAGGCGGCGTCTTCACGCGCGGGTCCATCTTGATCGTGAGCGGCGCGGTGTATGACTTGCCGCCCGCCGTGAGTCGCACCGTGTACTGCCCGGGCGCGGCCCACGGACCGCGCGGCTCGCGCGGCGTGTCACCGGGCGTCGCGGAGATCGGATAGTTGCCCGGCTGCGAGCTCGTGCCGGCCGGCGGCGCGAAGTGCACGTCCCACACGAAGCGATGGAATCCGGGCGCCGCGGACAAAACTTGGGTCGGTCGAATCCAGTACGCCGGCGTGTTGCCGAGGTCCGCGGGGGCCATGGACGTGTCGCGACTCGAGTAGGCGCGAATGACTCGACCACTCGCTTCGACGATCTCCAGCTTCACATCGCCCGATGTACCGTTCGCCAAGTAATAGTCGATGATCGCGCCGTCCGGCGGATTGTGCGCCCACGGCTCGTCGGGCGGAATCGGCGTGTCGGGATACTTGCTCCAACGGAACCGATACGCGGCGGCGGGCCTGAAGAGCGTGACGGGCGCGGATTCCGTGGCCGCCGTGATTTGGCGCAGCGGCGCGATGTCGTCGAGAATCCAGAACGACCGTCCGTGCGTGCCGACCGCGATGTCGTCGTCCTTGACGATGAGATCGCGGATCGACGTGGCCGGCATGTTGAGCCGGAGCGACGACCAGTGATCGCCGTCGTCGAACGAAACCCAGACCTGCGTCTCGGATCCGGCGAAGAGCAGGCCTCGCTTCTTCGCGTCTTCACGGACGACGTTGACGATCGCGCCGTCGGAGATGCCCGTCGTGATCTGAGTCCACGTCTTGCCGCCGTCGTGCGTGCGGTAGATGTGCGGCTTGAAATCATCGATTCGCATCGTGTTCACGGCCGCGTAGGCGGTGTTCGCGTCGAATCGCCCCGCGTCCATGATCGAGATCTTGCTCCACGGACGCGCCTTGAGCTCGGGCGGCGTCACGTCCGTCCAGTGCGCGCCACCGTCCGTCGTGGTCTGAATCAGACCGTCGTCGGTCCCGGCCCAGATGCGATTGATGTCGACGTACGAGGGCGCGACGGTGTAGACCACGCCGCCGTGTCGAGCCCGCGCCGGCGCCGAGCTCGCGTAGACGCCGATGCTCGCCGGCACGATCGAATCGGTGCGTGTGAGGTCGGGGCTGATCTGCGCCCAGCTCTTCCCACCGTTCATCGTCTTCCACACGACGTTCTCGGCAAAGAACAGCGCGTGCGGATCGACGGTGGAGAAGACGAGCGGCGCCGTGCGGAGCGAGCGGAATCCTCCGCCGCCGCGGCCGCCGCCGGCGTGCGGCCCGACCTGCTGGATCTGGCCGGTCCGACGGTCGTAGCGCGACACCTTGCCGCCGTACACGAGGTTCGGATCGAGTGGGTCGGGCGCGGCGTAGCCGTACTCCTCGATGCCGGCGGGATGCCAATCCCAATCGAGGATGCGTCCGTCGTCGCCGCGGCTGCGCACGCACGCCGAGCCGGATTCCTGCTGCCCGCTGCAGAGGCGGTACGGAAAGTCGTGGTCGGCGGCGACGTGATAGAATGCCGCGGTCGGCTGGTTGAGCCACGAGCTCCACGACTCGCCGCCATTCACGGTGACGATGGCGCCCTGGTCGCTGGCGATGAGGATGATCTTGGGATTGTTCGGGTTGATCCAGATGCGATGATAGTCGTCGCCGCCGGGCGCGCCGCGCAGCGCCTTGAACGTCTTGCCGCCGTCGGTCGACTTCCATGTGACGACGCTCGCGGTGTAGACGACATCGGGATTCTTCGGGTCGACCTTCACCTCGGCGAAATCCGACTCGCGCGTGGAGACGCGATTGTCGGTGGTCGCCTGGTACCAGTTCTCGCCCGCGTCGTCGGACCGGTAGAGGCCGGCGTTTCGGTTGGCGCCCACCGTGGCGAACATGCGTGACGGCATCGAGGGCGCGACGGTGATGCCGATCCGACCGAGGCCGTCCTGCTCGAAGCTCGGCAGTCCTTTGCCGACTTTGCGCCAGGTGTCGCCGCCGTCCGTGGACTTGAACAGACCGCTGCCCGGACCGGAAAACTGCCCGTTCTCCCACGGACCCTGGCGCGATTCCCAGAGCACGGCGTAGACGATGGCCGGGTTGGCCGGATCGAGCACGACGTCGATCGCGCCCGTATTCTCGTCCTTGTATAAGACTTTCTGAAATGACGCGCCGCCGTCGGTGGAGCGGAACAGCCCGCGTTCGGCGTTCGGACCATACGGGTGGCCCATCACCGCGACGAACAGCCGGTTCGCGTCGCGCGGATCGACGACGATCTGCGGAATCTGCTGGCCGTCGCGCAGCCCGAGGTGCGTCCAGGTGCCGCCGGCGTCGGTGGACTTGTAGATGCCGTCGCCGGTCGAGAGATCGGGTCGCTGCAGGCCTTCGCCGCTGCCGACGTAGACCACGTTCGAGCTCGACGGCGCAATCGCGATGGCGCCGATCGAGCCGCTCGGCTGGTCGTCGAAGATCGGGTTCCACGTGCGGCCGTAGTCGGTCGTCTTCCACACCCCGCCGTCGACGGCGCCGATGTAGAAGACGTTCGGCTGGTCGGGAATGCCGGCCGCCGCCTTCGTGCGGCTCGCGCGGAAGGGACCGATCATGCGCCAGCGCATCTCGGAGTAGGCGCGCGGATCGACGCGCTGCGCGAGGAGCGACGCGACTGGCGCCGCGGCGGAAACGATCACGAGCAGACGAGAGAGCGTACGCACGTGCGATCCTTGGGGGGAGTGGGCGTTGGTCCAATGCGAACATGAGGCTGGCGCGGATTGTCGCACGCGCTCGGGAGCGCGGCAAGGCACCGCGCGCGAAACGTGCACTAACGAGACGGCGAGTCTGTCGTGAGGAAGCCATGACCACGCCCATGCCCGATCCGGGGCCGAAGCCGGGCTCCGAGCCGCTGCCGCGTCCCATCCCGATTCCGCAGAGTCCGGAGGAGACGCCAGTGCCGATCATCGACCTTCCGCCCACGCTCCCGTCGCCGGGAATTCCGGCCGAGGAGCCGCTGCCAAGCTGAACGACCTCGGCCCGTCGTCAGTCCGTCGTCAGCCCGCCGCCGGTGCCGGTGGCGCGTCGGCGTTCTCGGCCTCGGCACATGCGCCGCGATGCACCACGCGGTGGCTCAGGATTCTGACGTCGGCGTCCTCGTAGCGCGCGATCGGTTCGCCGCAGCGCATGCAGCGCGGAAACAACGCGTAGATGGACCGTGCCATCTCCTCGACGGCGGGATCATCGGGGCGCGCGGCGATGTCCATGAGGCGTATGTAGCATTCATGTGCCCCGTTGCGCCAGAGCACCGCCGCCGAACAACCGATGAACGACGTTCTCCTCAATCTGATGCTGCACATGCGTTGGGCCGACGCGCTCGTGGCCGACGCGCTCGAGCACGACCCGCCGCCCGACGCGGAGGCGATTCGCCTGTTCGCGCACATCGCCGCGGTCGAGCACCTCTGGTACGCGCGCATTCAGGGCCAACCGCCGGCGCTCGCGGTGTGGCCGGCGCTCACGACCGCGCAGGCGCGAGACGTCGCCGAGATCCACGCGGACCTGTTTCAGCAGATCGTGCAATCCGGCGACGAGACCGCACTCGCGCGGCAGGTGCATTACCGCAACAGCGCCGGCCGTGAGTTCGACAGCTCGGTCGGAGAGATCGTGACGCACGTCGCGATGCATGGCAGCCACCACCGCGGCCAGATCCTGCAGCGTCTTCGCGCGTCGGGGCGCGAGCCGCCCTACGTCGACTTCATTCAGTTCATGCGACGCAACCAGACGGGGTGATCGGCGTCACCCGCACGGCCACCGTTCGGCGCGCTCGCGCTCGGTCAATGCGCGGCGGTGCTGCTCTCGTCGTCGGGAGAGCTCGTCGATCGTCTCGGTCGGCTCGTCATCGGACGCGCGCCTGGCGCGCCGCAGGGCGTCGACCTCGCGAGGCTCGTTCTCGTCCATGGGGCTGCTCCGTCCATGGGGTGGAGACATCGACGGCAGCACGCGCCGTGCCCTCACATTCACCGTCACTCAGGAGCTGTCGCTGAGCAACGCGTTCGTACGTCGCTGATTCGCCGCTCGAGAAATCGGCGCTCGGGCTCGACGGTGGCGAGCCCGAGCGCCGTTTCATAGGCGGCCAGCGCCGCGTCGAATCGTTCGAGACGCCGCAGAAGGTCCGCGTGCGCCGCATGCAGGAGGTGATAGTCGCGCAGCTCGCCGCGCGCGGCGATGGCGTCGACGAGCAGCAGACCGGCCTGGGGGCCGTCGACCATCGCGACCGCGACCGCATGATTGAGCTCGACGACCGCGGTCGGCGCTCGGGCGAGGAGCAGCGCATAGAGCGCGGCGATCTGCCGCCAGTCCGTCTCCGCGGCGTTGGCCGCGGCCGCATGCAGCGCGGCGACCGCGGCCTGAATGGCGTACGGCCCGGCTCGGCCGGCCCGCAGCGTCGCGTCCACTCGCGCGAGTCCCTCCGCGATCTGGGCGGCATCCCACTGCGAGCGGTCCTGCTCGTCGAGGAGCATGAGCTCACCCACGGGCGACAGGCGCGTGGCGCGACGCGCGTCGTGCAGGAGCATGAGCGCGAGTAGCCCGTTGGCTTCCGCGGCCGCCGGCGTCAGCTCGACGAGCAGGCGCGCCAGGCGGATGGCTTCGCCGCAGAGCTCGTGACGGACGATCTCGTCGCCGCTCGTCGCGGCGTAGCCCTCGGTGAAGACGAGGTACACGACGGCCAGCACCGAATCGAGCCGCTCGGGAAGCTCGCGCGCCGACGGCACGCGGTACGGAATGCCGGCGTCGCGGATCTTGCTCGTCGCGCGCACGAGCCGTTGCGCCATCGTCGCGACGGGAACCAGAAAGGCGCGCGCGATGGCTTCCGTCGTCAGGCCGCACACGGTCCGCAGCGTGAGCGCGACCTGCGCTTCCTGCGCGAGGGCGGGGTGGCAGCACGTGAAGACGAGACGGAGCCGGTCGTCCTCGACGCCGCTCTCCTCCTCGAGCGCGGCGATGGTGGGCGGCTCGGGCGACGCCGGCGGCGCGGCGAGCGCGCTCAACGCGATCGTTCGCGCGTCGCGTCGCGTGCGATCGATCGACCGATGGCGGCCGGTGCTGATGAGCCACGCGCGCGGATTCGACGGAATCGAGCTCGCGCGCCAGGACTCGACGGCGACGGCGAACGCCTCCTGCATCGCCTCCTCGGCGAGATCGAAGTCGCCGAGGAGGCGGATGAGCGTCGCGAGAATCCGACGCGAGTCCTCGCGGTAGATGCGGGCGATGCGCTGCTGGACGTCTTCGCCCGCGTCTATCACGTCGTCATGACTGGACGCACCTCGATCGAGCCGGTGCGCGACCCCGGAATGCGCTCGGCGATGCCGATCGCTTCGTCGAGATCCTTGGCGTCGACGAGGTAGTAGCCGCCGAGCTGTTCACGCGTCTCGGCGAAGGGGCCGTCCGTCGTCTGCCGCTTGCCGTTGCGCACCCGAACGGTCGTCGCCGTGTTGGTCGGCTGGAGCGCGTTCCCGCTCTTGTAGTTGCCGCTCTTGGCGATGGACTCCGTGAAGGTGCGGTACTCGGTCATCATCGCGCCCGCGTCCGGTGCCGGCGCGTTCACCCAGTTCTGTTCGTTCTCGTAGATGAGCAAGAGGTACTGCATGGCCGTCTCCGTGATGAAGTGAAGGTGATTGCTCGCATCATCTAGTCGAACGGGACTGCCGAAAATCGACACCCGCGATAACATATTGCCTGTCTTGTGGTTGGAAGCAACGGCGCGGCGGGCCGAACCCCACGGCGGAGCGGGGGTAGTACGAGCGCCGGCCCATCCATAATTTGGGAAGATCCCCCCGTCTTCACGATCCACGCAGGTGCCATGATGCAAGCGAACCCAACCGCGAAACGCCTCACGCGCTGCCTAGCGGCCGTGACGGCGTGCATGCTCGTCCTCGGAGCAGGCCGGTCACTCGCGGCGCAGAGTGCGCCGGCTTCGTCCACGCAGCTCTCGAAGCTTCAGGGGTTCGTCCTCGACAGCATTCATGACGGTGGATTGGCGAACGCGGTGGTGATCGTCGAAGGGACGGGCCGCACGGGTGTGACACAGGCCGACGGGCGGTTCCTGGTCGACAGCATTCCGATGGGCAAGCATCGCATCATGGTGATGCATCCGCTGCTCGACACGCTCGGCGTCATCATGCGTACGCCCGATCCGTACGACTTCTCGAACGCCGTTCACACGTTGGATCTGTCGCTGCCGAGCGGCCAGCGCCTCGCGTCGGTGTTCTGCACTCCGGCGCAGCGTTCGCGCGGACCCGCGCTCATGGTGGGATTCGTGCGCGATCCGGATACGAACGGACCGGCCGTCGGCTCGAAGGTGTCGCTCGTCTTCCAGACCACGGACATCATCGGCCGGAAGCAGCCCCCAACGGTGCGTGAGATGCCGGTGGATTCGACGGGCCTCTATCGCATCTGCGGCCTCCCTGCCGACATGACCGGGAAGGTGCAGGTGTACCGAAACGGCGTCAGCTCGGGCGAGGTGCCGATCGCGGTGACCAAAGGGGTCGCGCTGCGCGCCTTCAGCGTGGCGGCCAAGCAAGTCGTCACGGAAGTGACGAACGACAGCGGCAAAGTGCGCCGGGTCGCGAAAGGATCGGCGAAGGTGACGGGCAAGGTGGTCGACAAGAGCGGGCGGCCGCTCGAAGGCGCGCGCGTCATGCTGCAGGACGGCGTCGGCGTCGCGATCACGAAGGCGAACGGCGAGTTCACACTCGACAGCCTGCCGTCGGGCACGCAGGCGCTCGTGGTGCGGAAGCTCGGATACGGCGTGACCGAGTCGGCCGTGGAGCTGTCGTCGTCGACGGCGACGCGCGCGACGGTGACGATGGCCGACTTCGTTCCCACGCTGGAGACGGTTCGCGTCGAGGCGGCGCAGGACAAGGCGCTTGCCGCGGTCGGGTACCTCGAGCGAAAGTCCGCGGGATTCGGCACGTTCCTCGACGGCAACCAGATCAACCACCAATCGATGATGTTCAGCGACGTCATGCGCACGGTGGCCGGCCTCAAGGTCGTACCGAGCGGGGACGGACGAACGTCGGTGGTCACGGATTCACGCAGCGCGTCGAACGGCTGCGTCAACTACTTCGTCGACGGCCAGCGCTGGACGACGATGACGCCGGGGGACATCGACGACTTTGTCCGACCCAACGAAATGGTTGCGGCGGAAGTGTACCACGGCTCGTCGACGCCGCCGCAGTTCCAGGTGGCCGGCCAGAGCAGCTGCGCGTCGGTCGTCGTCTGGACACAGGCGAAGATGAGCACGATCGGGAACCGGAAGAAGCCCTGAGCGGGCGCGGCGCCGACTGAGACATGACACAACGGCTTCGAGTCTTCATGCAGACGGAGATGGCGACCGAGTGCGAGGAGTGCGGCGTGCGATTCGACCTCGTCTCGGGAGGCGCCTGCGTGCAGTGCCGCAGGGCGCTGTGCTCGCGGCATCTGCACGGATCGTGGGTGCGGCGACTGCTGGTGGACGTCGGCGCCGATCCGGTCTGCTGCGCCTGCCGCGGCGGCGCGTGACGACCCACACGCCGCAGGATCCTACTTTCGAGTCTCGCGTTCGGCACAGCTTCGATCGTCAGCGTTTCATGGCGACGATCGGTGCGTCACTCGTGCGCGTGGACGCGGGCGAGGTCGACGTCGAAGTGATGGCGCGCGACGATCTCGTGCAGCAGCACGGGTTCCTGCACGCGGGCGTGCTCGCGTCGGCCGCGGACAGCGCGTGCGGCTACGCCGCGCTCAGTCTGATGCCGCCCGGGGCCGCCGTGCTCAGCGTCGAGTTCAAGATCAACATGCTCGCTCCCGCGGCGGGTGACCGTATCGTGGCGCGAGGACGCGTGATTCGCGCGGGAAAGACCGTCACGGTCTGTTGGGGCGACGTCACGGCGTACTCGGCGGCAAGCGAAAAGCTCGTGGCCACGATGGTCGCGACGATGATGACCGTGCGCGACCGCGGCCTGACCGACTGAGCGGACTCGGCACCGCGCCGATCACGTCCGGTGGCAGGTTCCGTGCGCTGTCGGGGCGTATGCCTCAGCGCCGCATCCAAGTCATCGCCTCAGCGCGTTCCGGCCGGCGTCCGTGGTGGCGCCCATGGAGTGGCGTGCTCACCGGCTTCGCGCTCGCGTTCGCCGCCGGCATGGCGACGGCGACGGTGACGAGGTCGTTCGGACATTGGAACGGCGGATTCGCCTGGGAACGCGCGCTGATGCTCCGGCTGCACACGCCGCTTCCGACCGCGGCCGACGACCTGGTGATGGCGGCGACGTTCTTCGGGACGAACATCGCGCTCATTCCCGCCGTCGGTCTCGCGTGTTGGTGGCTGTGGACGAAGTGCGGGCGGCCCGACGCTGCGGCGCGTCTCGCGGCCGTGCAGCTCGGCAGCTACCTGCTCAATCCGTCGCTCAAGGCGCTGTACGATCGCCAACGGCCCGCGTTGTTCGAGCGACGCGGGTGGTACGCGTTCAGCTCGTATCCGAGCGGACACGCGATCGCGACCGTCTCGGTCCTGCTCACCCTCGCCGTGCTGTTGCACGACGTGCGCGGATGGCGGTGGCCGTTCTACGTCGTCGTTCCGGTGATGCTCGTCAGCATGTACTCGCGCGTGTACCTCGGCGTCCATTGGCCGACGGACGTGATCGCGGGCATCGTCGTGGGCGCCGTGTGGCTCGCGGTCACGATGTACGCGTTTCGCGATCGGCGTCCGCCGTCACCCGAGGAGCGTCGCAAGCCGGGCAGCGTCGATGTTCCCGCCGCTGACGATCGCCGCGACGCGTTCACCCTGTCGTAGCGGCACGGCGCGCGTGAGCACGGCCGCCGTGGCCGCCGCGCCGGCCGGTTCCGCGAGAAGCTTCGCGCTCGTCAGGAGGTCGCGCAGCGCGGCGACGATCGCGTCGTCGCCGATGACCACGACATCGTCCGCGTAGCGCTTGACGATCTCGAACGTGAGGTCGCCGGCCATCGGCGCGGCGAGTCCGTCGGCGACGGTCTTGACGACGTCGAGGGTGACCGGGTGTCCCGCGTCGAGACTCCGACGCATTCCCGCCGCGCCGGTCGGCTCGACACCGTAGACGCGAATCTTCGGGTTCGACTCCTTGATCGCCACGAGGATCCCGGCAATGAGACCGCCGCCGCCCACGGGAACGACGACGGCATCGAGATCGGGCGCTTGCTCGAGAAGCTCGAGGGCGACGGTCCCCTGCCCCGCCATCACGGGCTCGGCGTCAAACGGGTGCGCGAAGACGAGACCGCGCTCGCGCTCCAGCTCACGTGCCTTGGCCAACGCCTCCATCCCGTTGGCGCCGAAGAGCACGACCTCCGCGCCGTAGTCGCGACTCGCCGCCGCCTTGAGCGGCGACGCCGCGGCCGGCATGACGACCGTGGCATGGACGCCGGTCGCCCGCGCCGCCCAGGCCAGCGACTGCGCGTGGTTGCCCGCCGAGAACGTGACGACGCCTCGCTCTCGCTCGGCGGAGCCAAGCTGGCTCAGATAGTTGAACGCGCCACGCGCCTTGAACGACCCAGTCTTCTGGAAGTTCTCGCACTTGAGGAGCAGGCGCACGCCCACCCGGTCTCCCAACCGCGTGGCCGACATGACTGGCGTCGTGTGAACGCGGCCGGCAAGACGATCGCGCGCGGCACGGACGGTAGCGAGAGACAACATGCGGGTTAGAATTCGCGGGCCGGTCGGTGAAGGCTCACACGGGGGGGCACATCCTCGTACG
>Ga0326726_10004128_pt1 | contig 13300 bp, 10 predicted proteins | sample MHFenrmetagenome_2_FD_207603 | JGI IMG/M metagenome (GOLD analysis project Ga0326726, IMG submission 207603) | Lab enriched peat soil microbial communities from Michigan Hollow, Ithaca, NY, United States - MHF15MN | ecosystem: Environmental > Terrestrial > Soil > Wetlands > Peat | place: USA... | reverse complement strand
GGAAGGCCTCATATCCCCCCGTTTCCGAATTGTGCACAACCGCCACGACGCCGTTTGCGCCGGATTCTGTCCACAAGGCGGTGACCGCGCCGCTTACCTCGAAGGGCGTGCTCACGGCGATAGGTTCCCGACCAGCGACTTCGAAAGCTTGTACCGCATCGCTCCTCCCCGCACCCGCTCCAGTTGCCAGAACCTGCCAACCCGACCCACAGCCGCTGCGCAGGCTGGCGATGTCACTGCCCCAACCCAGTTTTTCCGCCACTTGATCGGTGACGCCGTCGAGCAGATGGACTTTCTCATCCACTGCGGCCAGCAGCCACCAGGTGGAGTGTTCGCGGGGAACGGCCGCCGCCGAGTAAAAGGGGGGCGCCGTCGTTTGGTTGCCTACTCCGGGTGAGAGTACGCCACTGAAAAAATTTCGCGAGGAGGTAAAAGACGCATTCAAGCTGAACAGGTCCGTCCCGATCGGCCAGGGATCACTGCTCTCGAAACATGTCATTGCCGGCGGCGCGCCCGTCAGTCCTCGACAATAGACGCCGGGCAGGTAGGCATCAAAAAGATGATCTTTGTCCCTGCGCAATACCAGCCTTCCGCGCAGATCGCGCGGCCACGGTCGTGAATGGGCGACGGAAACGGAATGCTCCAGCAGCCAGCGGTTGTCCTGCATCCGGTAAGACGTCACCCTGTTCGCGTCCAACACCAGCATGCGTGCAGGATTGTCATCGATGACCGTAACATCCAGAATGCGTTCCGGCTGCGACCACAATGAAACCCCGCGGAGTACCATCGCCGAGGCCGCAGGTTCGACGGTCAGCACGGCGGATCGCGGCAGGGAAACCATCACCACCGAAGGTGCATTCGAACCCTGGCGAATCTCTGCGACCCAGACGTAGCTTTGCATGTCCTCGGAGAGTGAGACCCGCACGTTTGCGGCCGCCTGTTCGGGGGCAACGAAACGAACGCCTAGGACGGCCAATTGGGTCAGAAGATTGCGACGGATGTCGTCGGTTACGGCTGCACTGAGCGACGAGTGATTCAACACTTCCAGGACCATCGTCTTCGGGCCGGAGGCAGCCACGATCTTTCCTGCCAGCAGCCCTTCCGCACCGGCCCAGTTCTGCGCGTTTCCCGAGACGACGAAGAGCAACACAAACAGAACGGAGATGAAAAACCTCGAAAAGAGTGGCGTAAGCATGCCTGGGATGCGCAAATTGATGAGGGGATTGATGGGCGAATTATAAACTGCATAGCGCATGGCTCTGGACTCTGCACTTGGTACTCTCTGGGTTCGTCCGTTTAGCATTCAGCCCCAGACCCTCGCCCCCTAAAAGCAAAGGGCCCTACGAACATTGACCTGCGCCCGCCGGCAAAGGTTCCAATTTGTCGCGACTACTCGGGGCCTAGCGCTGGACGGCCGTCCTGGGCTGTGGCGCCCGAGGAGCGAAAAACGCGCAGAGCACCTTGCCGAAGATCAGCTCTTCCACAAGGATTGCGACAGCAAGCGAGAAGGTCATGCCCCCGATGACTGCGACGGTCGTGAATACGAGTTCCATATTTGCCTCCATTCGGACAGCCCGTATGTAGCGGGTGAATGGCCGTAGGTATGTTATTGAGTAGACATAACTTAGCTTTAGGCAAACGTGGGTATTCGACGACATCGTGTCAGGGCTGACACGGCCGAGCTTGTGTGGGGCGGACACTCCTGTCCGCCGCCTTTGACTTGGAGCTTTGAGTGTTTAAGTAAATCGGGGCTTTGTAACCAGGCAACCGAGATCACTAACAGAAAGGACAACCACAAAGGAAAAACAAAGCCAAAGGAAGAACAACTCCAAAAGCGTCGGACAAGAGTGTCCGACCCACACAAGCAACGTTAAGCTTGAAGCAAATCAGCCGAATCTAGAATTCCGGCTCAGTAGAAACTGCACACAGTTCTTTTTCTTCTTCTTCTTCTTTTCGTTCCGATTCCCGTCGCAAAACCGGTTCCGCTTCCATGGGGATCTCCTGACGCAGGGCGTCGAGCAGCGCATCCAGAATGACCTTCAGAGATTCCGGGTTTTCGGCCAGCACCCGTTCCAGACTTTCGCGATGGACAGCCAGTTCTCCGATTGGGCGGGCGCCGCTCATATCAACCCGGCCGCCTGAAATCGTAGCGCGCCGCCAGCCGTTCGCCCCCAGGGCGGTTCGCGCGAAGGGATAGTCAAGACTCCCCGTCGTCATCCAGTGAATTACCAGTTCCTCGACATGGTCGATGCCGCAAGCTACCTGAATGCCTGCCCGCGAGGCCATCTGCTCATTCCACTGCAGAATCGTCAGTTTGTCCTCCCAGGTGTTCTCCGCTAACAGGAAACGGGGCTGGTTGGCCGAGCGCTCTTCTCCGCAGATCGCACACAGATGAGTTCTAAAGTGATTCATAAGGCACCTTTCAACTCCCCGGGATACGCGGTCATCGTCCGCTGCATTTCCGTCAGATGCACTGAAGGCACAGAGCGGTGCCGGGCGGGAAGCGGAACCGTCACCATTCCTTTCCCTCGTTCAAACGCCAGGGTAAGTACGGAGGAACAACCATCGCATAGCCAGTAGCGCTCCATGCGGCGAAGGGAACGCCCCCTTCGACCCCGGGTCCCCGAGGTCATGGTTTCGAAGTTGTCGGTCTCCAGAAGAAACAGCTTGCCGACGCTGAGGCTACGGAACGGAATGGGACAGGCGGGATTTGCGCACTTATGCAGCATCGAGGGTCTCCTAGGAGTATGGGCCGATAACCGGGAGCAGCTGGACGGCCGAAGGCATGCACGCCAGGGGCCGCAAGTCCAAGATGAGGGAAGTTACGTAACTGACTGAAGCCTTGAAGATCTCATGCGTCGATCTAGCGGACGCATGCCGACCTGAGGTCACTTCTGCCGACCGTCCGTCATCCAGTCTCTTGACTCGTCTTAGTGTCGACTCGCGAATCCCCGCAAAGCGCAGCAACGATTGCCCGCTCTCTGGCCCAGGAGTAAGATTGCCCAACGGCGGCCCAGCAGAACTGTCCCAAAAGCCTCGGGACGCTGTTCTCCAATTCTGAATTTTGTAGGCCCTATGGCGGAGTTTCAGCCCACTCTCGCAAGTTCGACTCAGCCCCAAGATTCCCTGTGTGGCAAGGTGGTGGGACGTTTTCGCATTGGAGAACGGCTCGGCAAAGGAGGGATGGGCGAGGTTTACAGCGCCGAGGACACCAAGCTCAAGCGCACTGTTGCCCTTAAACGCCTCGCGCCTTCCCTACGTGCTGATTCCCTATACCGCCACCGCTTCCTGGAGGAAGCAGAGCGCGCATCCCGCTTCGGCGACGCTCATGTAGCGGCTGTCTATGACGTTCTGGAGGAGCGTGGCGAGATATTCCTGATTCTGGAGTATGTAGAAGGCCAGAACTTGCGCCAGCGGCTGCGGCAGCCCCTGTCGCTGGATGAGTTTTTTGCGATTGCAGTTCAGTGTGCGGAAGCGCTGGTGTCAGCGCACAGGCATGGCATCGTTCACTGTGACATCAAGCCGGAAAACATCATGCTTACCACCACCGGCCAGGTCAAGATACTGGACTTCGGCGTGGCCAAGCACTTGCCGCGTTCCGACCAGAGCTCGACCGTGGACCGCTCCGGCACTTTTGCCGGCACGCCTGCCTATATGTCGCCGGAAGTTCTGCTGGAGCAGGCCCCGGACGGCCGGGCTGACATTTTTTCATTGGGCGTGGTCTTCTACGAAGTCCTGACCGGACAGCACCCCTTTCTCGCCGGCAGCTTCGTGGCGACCACCGACCGCATCCGGGGTGAAACCCCGGCATCCATCCGCATTTTTAATCGCTCTGTCTCCCGGGAGCTGGAGGCGGTGGTCAACAAGGCGATGGCTAAAGATGCAGGGCAGCGCTACGCCAGTGCACACGAGCTGTTGGAGGCGCTGCGCGAGGTGCACCAGGGATTGACCTCCAGTGGGCTGGCGCGGCCAGTGCCCCTGCCAAAAACGCGTCCGCGGCGCAAGAAATGGCTCTGGGCAGCAGGCCTCGCGGCCGCCTTGCTGCTTTCGGTTCCTGTCTATCTCCATTACAGGGTCCGTCCGGGGCTGCTCTTGACTAAGTCTTCAGTGCCCGTTCAGTTGGCAGTGCTGCCTTTCGCGCCCACCACCAATGATCCCAGCAGCAAGGCCTTTGGCGACGGCCTGACCGAAACCCTGACTGCCAAGCTGGCCCAGCTCAGCGGTAATTATCCCCTGCAGGTGGTGGCGACCAGCGAGATACGCGCCGAAGGCGTGACCAGTGTCGAACAGGCGCGCAAGAACTTCGGCGTGGGATTGGTGTTGGAGGGAAACCTGCACAGCTCAGGCAACCAGGTACGCGTGAATTATTCTCTGGTGGATGCCGAAACCAACCGCCAGTTGAGCGCCGATACAGTGGACGCCGACGTCAGCGACGCCTTCGCGGTTGAAGACCAGGTGGTCGATGGCGTCCTTCACATGCTGGGCTTGTCGATCAAAGGCAACGAACGCGTGGTCCTGGCCGCTCATGGAACCGGCGATCCCACCGCCTACGACCAGTATCTGCGCGGTCGCGGATATCTGCTGGACTATCACAAGCACGAAAACATCGAGAATGCCATTTCCGCATTCAACCGCGCCCTTACTCTCGATCCAAAATATGGTCAGGCCTACGCCGGCCTTGGCAAGGCCTACTGGCTCGGCTACGGAGAGGGTTTGGGAAACGCCGAGTGGTTGGAAAAGGCACGCACAGCTTGTGATAAGGCTGTGGCCGACGCGCCCGATCTGGCCGACGGCTATGCCTGCCTGGGCAGCGTGTACCGGGACCGAGGAGAGTACGAGAAGGCCATTACCCAGTTCGAGAAAGCCACGGCACTTGACCCCGTTAACGATGACACCTTCCGTGGCCTGGCCGAAGTCTACCGGAAGCTCAACCGCGCTGCCGAGGCCGAAGCCACCTATCGGAAAGCCATTGAGTTGAGGCCGCAGTATTGGGCCGGATACAGCTGGCTGGGACTGTTCTATCGGGAGGAAGGCCGATACGAAGACGCTGCCAAGATGTACCAGGAGGTCGTGACCCTGGCCCCGGACAATTTCCGGGGGTATTCCAACCTGGGAGCGATGTACGTGGTGCAGGGAAAGTATCCGCAGGCCATCGCTCTGCTGGAGAAGTCGATAGCCATTCGCCCGACCGTGGAGGTTTATGACAACCTGGGCACAGCCTATTTTTACATGCGGAAATTCGACCAGGCAGCAGCTAACTATGAAGAAGGCCTGAAATTCGACAAGACCAGCTGGCTCAGTTGGGGCAATCTGGGAGACGCATGTTATCAAGTCCCGGGGAAACGGGAGAAGGCGGTCGAGGCGTATCGGGAAGCCATTCGCCTGGCGGATGACGAGCTGCGCGTGAACAGCCGTGACGGGCGCATCTGGTCATTCAAGGCTGAGTATCTGGCAATGACTGAGAATAAACCGGAAGCCCTGGCGGCGCTGCAGAAGGCGGCGGCATTCGCGCCCGACAATCCGGGTGTGCTGTTTCGCGGCGCCCTGGTGCACAACCACTTCGAAGAGACGAGCCTCGCGCTCAAATGGCTTCAAAAAGCTTTGGCTGCGGGCCTTCCCGTCAATGTCGTAAATAGTACGCCCGACCTTGATCACTTACACTCCAACCCAGCGTTTCAGGCTATACTACGCGGCACTAAGGTGTGAGAGGGGCCCTTAGACAATTCAAGCATTCAAGGAGGAGCCATGAAAAGGGATCCAGCCAGGGTTCACGTACACATCTACGAGGATTGCGATGTGGACTGCGAAGCGGTCAATGTAAGTAAGGAATCCGGGGACGAGATTGAGTGGCATTCGACTGGTGAAGCTTTTACCGTCAAATTTGAAAGTTCACCGTTTAAGGATGCCGAGTTTGAGGTGCCGGCCGGAGGATGCAGATCATCAGGGCCGGTGGTGGACGATGCCCTGTACGTTACCTATCACTATGAGATTCGAAGCGTCGGAAGCCAACAAGCTGCTGCCGATCCCGACGTGAACGTGAAGCATTAGAGAAACCCGGCCGATCAAGGTGGTTTCTTTTGAGGGTGCGATGGTCATTCCTCCGGCCACGCACCCTCAATCGCTTTTCCAGCCATCTCGTTTTATCGACGCCGCCATCTGGCCGAGAAGCGTAGTCGCCCTACCCGTTTCGTTTTGTTGCCACTCAGCGATTCAAGCAAAATAGTTCACTGTGCCGTTTACCTATTCTCTGGGGCGTTACGGAAGGCCACTGCCCATTTCTTCGGTTACTTGCTGGGTCTTCACTCACAGATTTCAATAGCCGTGTGCTCGGAGGCCGAGGTCTCCGTCACGGGCGTTGTTGTGGGCCCCGGTCGGGATGAAGCCGTGACCCCGCCAGCCAAGACATCAACGCATATATCAATGCAGAAGAGTGCTATCGATGCGAAAACTCTTGACTGTGACCGTCCTGGCCCTGCTGGTGTCGTTATCGGCGGCGGCCCAGGATTTCCCCAAAGCGGAGATCTTTGGCGGGTACCAGCTCACCCGGCTGGACGGCACTACCCTGAACGGCTGGAACGCCGCTCTTACCGGAAACCTTAATCACTGGTTCGGAGTCACCGGGGACTTCAGTGGCGCCTACACATCGCAAGGTGGCGTGGACTTCCGCAATTACACCTACACATTCGGCCCAACCATCGCGGCCCGGGGCAATGAGACCTTCACTCCCTTTGCTCATGCCTTGTTTGGCGGGTCTCACGCTTCCGTTGGTTTCACTGGGCTTTCGGCGAGCGATAACGCCTTCGTCATGATTTTCGGTGGTGGTGTGGATGCCAAGTTCTCGCCCCACCTGGCCTTTCGCGTGGCGCAGTTTGACTGGATGTCGTTCCACGCCAACGGAGGTTCATCCAATAACAATTTCCGGTACTCTGCGGGAATCGTGATTCGCCCGTAGTTATCGAGAGAAGAGGGCGGCGCAGTTCCGCCCTCAATTCTTGCCCTCCGAGGTTGCCGAAATACTCATGAGCTCACTCGCCTAGCACTTTCACGATCACTCGCTTGTCCCGCTGTCCGTCAAATTCCGCATAAAAGATCCGCTGCCAGGTCCCTAAATCGAGTTTGCCCGCGGTGATGGGGACGATGACTTCGTGGTGAATGAGCAGCGCCTTCAGGTGCGAGTCGCCGTTGTCTTCGCCGGTCTCGTGATGTCTGTAGTCTTTGCGGAAGGGCGCCAGCTTTTCCAGCCATTGATCGATGTCTTCGATGAGTCCGCTCTCGTTGTCATTCACATAGACTCCCGCCGTGATATGCATGGCCGAAACCAGCACCATGCCTTCCTGGACACCGCTCTTGCTTACAATCTGCTCCACTTGCGGCGTGATGTGAACGTAGGCGCGGTGGGATCTGGTGTGAAATTTCAAGTACTCGGTGAGACACTTCATGGTTCGTCCCCCTAATAATTCGTGAAAGCCAGACCAGTTTCGCAGATAATGCTCGAGAAATCAGTTTCCCGGAGGTGCGGTGGATCCTTCGAGTAGCGAACTGCAGGAGCTGCGGCGGCTGGTGGGCGAACTCACGGCGCGAGTGTTTCGCATTGAGCGCGCCTTAAACTTGCCGTCGGGAGTTGCGGCCGAAGCACCACGGCCCCAGGTACCCGCGCCGCCACCCCCGCCCGCAGCAGAAGTGAAGCCGGCGGCGGCGATGCCGGGAATTCCGCCGAGGCCGGCGCCAGCCTCATCAGCGAAAGCGAGCAGCGCGGACCTCGAATCCCGCATTGGTTCGCACTGGCTGAACCGGATCGGCATTGCCGCAGTGTTAATCGGCGTTTCCTACTTCCTGAAATTCGCCTTCGACAACAACTGGATCGGACCGGCCGGACGCGTAGCCATCGGGCTGCTGGCCGGGATCGCTATCGTGGTCTGGAGCGAAAAGTTTCGCCACCGCGGATACGTCATCTTTTCCTACTCCTTGAAAGCCGTCGGCATCGGCGTGCTTTATCTCTCGTTGTACGCGGCCTTCCAGGTGTACGGCCTGGTTCCCGGCGGCGTGGCCTTCACCATGATGTTCGCGGTGACAGCCGCAACGGCGGTGATGGCCTGGACTCAGGACGCGGAAATTCTGGCGGCATTCGCCCTGATCGGCGGTTTCACGACGCCTCTACTGCTGTCCACGGGCCAGAATCGCGAAGTTGCGTTGTTCACCTATGTTGTCCTCCTCGACGCAGGCGCGCTGGCCCTGGTGATCCTGAAGCCCTGGCGGCGCCTGCTGGTCCTGAGTTACGCCGGCACGATGCTGCTTTACGTCGGCTGGTACTCAAGTTTCTATGACGTGACCCAGGTCCGGATGACAGTCGGCTTCGCCACGCTGTTCTTCGCCATCTTCGCGGTGGCGCCTTTGTTGGCGCGCCCGGCGCAAAAAGGATGGCTGTCCGACTCGGTTCCGCCCCTGGTCGCAATAGTGAACGCGGCCGGATACTTTCTGCAGATCTACGTGATGTTCGAAGAAATCGGTACGAAAGACACGGCGTGGTTTGCCCTGGCCCTTGCCGCCCTGTACATCTTCCTCAGCCGCCAGGCTCGGGGACGAGCGGGTAGTCCCGAGGCGGCGCGCATCGTGGACCTGCTGCACCTTGCACTGGCCATCGGATTTATCACGGTCGCGATTCCCATACGGCTGGACGCTCACTGGATCACCATGGGCTGGTTTGTAGAAGTGGCAGTGTTGTTATGGATCGCCGACCGGATTCACTCCGAGTTGCTCAACGTCTTCGCCATCGGCGCACTGCTACTGGGAGTGGGCCGGCTTCTTCTGATCGATAACTTTTATGTTGCCCGTCCCATTTTCAATACGCGGATGGCGACGTACGCGGTTGCCATTGCAGTATTGGGGGCCGTTGCCTGGTACGGCAGCCGGCGGAAAGATGAAGCTGCGCGGACCGTGGCCGCGGTTTCCGTCGTGGCCTTGAATCTGCTGGCGTTGATTGCGTTGAGCCGCGAAGTGGCGGACTATTACAGCCGGGAGATGACGAGTCTTCGCCCGCAGGGGCAGTGGAATCCTTCGGCCTGGACAGACTGGCATCACGTGAAAATCGCCCGTGACTTTACTTACTCCGCCCTGTGGATGGCTTACGGCGCCATGCTGATGGTCGTCGGTTTCTGGCGGCGTTCGGCCTTTGTGCGCTGGCAGGCGCTGGTCCTGATCGCGTTCACCATCGGCAAAGTGTTTCTGTACGATGTGTCGGAGCTTGACCGCGGTTACCGCATCGTGAGTTTCATTGTGCTGGGAGTCTTGCTGCTGGCCATTTCGTTTATGTACCAGCGCGACTGGCTGAAGCTGTCGAGCCGCAATAATTCCAAAGAAAGCCCCGCTGGCCCATGAATTCTCCCGCATTCCCCTTCGCCTTGATTGTGGCTCTTGGCGCGGCTTTGACCGTGGGGCCTTCGATCTCCTATTTCACCAACATCCGCGATGTCCGCATCTCTCAGCCTGAGCAGCAGAATTACTTTGTGGTGGATGAGGAAATATGGGCCCGGGCGCGCCCTGATCTGGCCGACTTGCGAATCTATGACGGCGAATCCCAGGTGCAATACGCGTTCAGCGAACAGCGCGTAGGAACGTCCAGCCATGAAGCTGCCGCTAAAATCCTGAACCTGGGCAGCGTTGGCGGGCGTACTGAGTTTGATCTGGACATGTCTAATTTGGCGACGGGTGAAATCGGCGAATACGACCGCATCCGGTTGCAGTTGGACGCCAAAGACTTCGTGGTGACAGCGTCGCTCGCGGGCAGCAACCAGGTCGATGCGAAGTCCGCGACCCATTTGCCTCCGGCGACGCTCTATGACTTCAGTCGCGAGGATCTGGGCTCCAACGCGGTACTGAAGCTGCCCCCTTTGAGCTTTCGCTATCTGCACGTCAAGCTTTCCGCTGGAGTCACTCCTGCCCAGGTCAAGGGCGCGTCGGTTTACAACCTGCAGGAGACCAAAGCCGTCTGGACCAGCGTGGGATCGTGTGGCCCGCCATCGCAGGTTGCGCGGACAACAGTGATCATTTGCAATTCACCAGTGCGAGTTCCGGTGGACCGGGTTCGCTTTCGCGTAGATCCCAGGCAAGTGAATTTCCGGCGAGCAGTGGTTCTCTCAGATTCGAGTGAACGTCAGTACGGAACTGGTGGCGAGATCACGCGGGTGCGGATCAATCGTGGCGGGACCACGGTGGTCTCGGAAGAAATGGATGTACCGATCGCGAGACAGAGCTCCGGCCGGATGAAGGTCACAGTGGACAACGGGGACAATCCGCCCCTGGCGATATCCGGAGTTGAGTTGCTGTCAGTCGAACGGCGCGTGTACTTTGATCCGCAGGGCAAATCGCTGCTGAGGCTCTACTACGGCGACAGCAAACTTGATGCGCCGGTCTACGATTACGCCAGGTTCTTCAAGGCCGATCCGGTCGCGGCCAAGGCGGAGTTATCAGCCGGTGCCCACAACCAGACCTACACGGGTCGTCCGGATGACCGCCCCTGGTCGGAGCGTCACAAAGGGGTGTTGTGGATGGCGATGCTGCTGGCGGTGGCAGTTCTGGCAGCGTTGGCGATTCGTGGATTAAAAGCAAAAGCCGTGTCATCCTGAGCGAAGCAGGAATTTCGCGAAGCGAAATTCTTGCGTAGTCGAAGGACCCCTATTGTTACGCTGCCGCGCGGGGTAGGGATCCTTCGACTGCGTCGGCGCTTCGCAATGCAAAGTACCGCCTCCGCTCAGGATGACAAGGAAATTCCCCTCACGATGACATTAGTAAGGTTCCCGCTTCAGCGCATCGACTCTTCTACTTCGGAAATCCAGGTGGGTCGCTTGAGAACTTCGCGTGGCTTGGGGCCATCCGCTGCGCCCACGATGCCGTCACGCTCCATCAGATCGATCAGGTGGGCGGCGCGGCCGTAGCCGATTCGCAGGCGGCGTTGCAGCAGGGAAGTGGAAGCTTTGCCGAATTCCACTACCAGGCGTACGGCGTCGTTGTAGAGGGGATCGTTTTCTTCATCTCCATCTTCGCCCGCGTCGCCGGCTTCACCCGGCGCGCGTTCGTCTTTCGGAGCTTGCAGGAATTTTTCTTCGTACTCGGCGGAGCCTTGCGATTTCCAGAACTCGACTACCGCCGCGATTTCTTTCTCGGTAACGAAGGGCGCGTGCAGGCGATGCACCCGGGCTGATCCGGAAGGCAGGTAGAGCATATCGCCGCGTCCCAGCAGAGCTTCGGCGCCGTTGGCATCAAGGATGGTGCGCGAGTCCACCTTGGTGGCCACCCGGAAAGAAATGCGGGCGGGGAAGTTGGCCTTGATCAGTCCGGTAATTACGTCAACCGATGGCCGCTGCGTTGCCAGCACAAGGTGAATTCCAACGGCCCGCGCCATCTGGGCCAGGCGCGTAACTGACTCTTCCACGTTGCCGGAGTCCAGCATCATCAGGTCAGCCAACTCGTCAATGATAATGACGATGTAAGGCAATGGCCGGTCTTCGGAATCCTCGCCAAAGAGGCTGCGCGTACCTTCGTCGTCGAACAATTTGTTGTACTGTTCCATGTTGCGCACGCCCTTTTCGGCCAGAAGTTTCAGGCGGCGTTCCATTTCACGGACAGCATTCCGCAACGCATTGGCGGCGAGCTTGGGCTCGGTGATGATCGGCGTAAAGAGATGCGGTACGCCCTCGTAGTTGCCCAACTCCAGGCGCTTGGGGTCCACCAGGATCAGCCGAACCTGGTCCGGCGTGGCCTTGTACAAGATGGACATGATCATGGCATTGATGGCCACGCTCTTGCCCGCGCCGGTTGAGCCTGCGATCAGCAGGTGCGGCATGCCGGCGAGATCGGCGGTGACGATGCGCCCGTTGATGTCCTTGCCCAGCGCCAGGGTCAGTTTCGATTTGGTGCCAATGAACTCGGAAGATTCGATGTTCTCACGCAGCCATATAATCTCGCGCTCGCGATTCGGCACCTGAATCCCCACCGTGGACTTGCCTGCCATGCGCTCAATGAGAATGCTCTCGGCCTTGAGCGCCAGGCACAGGTCATCGGTGAGATTGGTGATGCGGCTGTATTTGATGCCAGCCTCGGGCTTGTATTCAAATGTCGTGACCACCGGCCCGGGATTGATCTGAGTCACTTGCCCGTGGACGTCGAACTCTGAATATTTTTCCGTGAGCACCTGGGCCAGCAACTTCAACTCGTCGGCATCAATCGCCTGCTGCCCATCGGGACGATGTAGCAGGCTGCTGGGCGGCAACTTGAAGCCACCCGCCGCGATGCGGGGCATGGTCGTCTTCGGCTTGGCTCCGGTATCGGCGCGTTCCGTAACTTCGACGTCCGGAATGATGGCTTCCGGGACACGGTGTTGAGCGGGTGGCTCGAAATCATGTTCTTCCCTGCGGATAGCCGCCGTCATGCGGTCAATGCCAGTGGTTCGCCCGGGCTCAGGCGTGTGAACCGGCGCTTGAGATGGAGCAGAACGCGCGGGAACCAGTTGAGCTGTGATCGTCGGCCGGGCAGCACGCCGCTTTTCCAGTTCTTTCTGCATCTTCCTTTTCGCGCGGTCTTCCTGCCAGTCTTTGTAGCGGTTCCAGAGCGCGACCACAAAGGCGAAGCGGGTCGGCGCCCACACTCGCAGGGAAGCGAACGAGAAGGCAGTCGTGAGATAGAGCGCCACCGCCAAGATTGTGGCGCACACAATGTAGGCGCCCGCCAGATTCAGGTAGTGGATGAGGACATCACCGACGATGCGTCCGGCGAGCCCTTCCATGGGAATGACGCCCATCCAGCGCATGTGCCCAGGCATAAGGCCCAAAAGTGCGGGGACGAAGACCAGCAACCAGATTGCGCCCAGGGATTTTGCAATCGGCGAGGTGACCTTGCGCGAGCGGAACCAGCGCGAGCCCAGCGCTCCCAGGAACACAGGAACCAGGAATGCCCCGATTCCAAAGCCTTGCAGCATCAGGTCCGAAACAATGGCGCCCACCAGACCGACCCAGTTGCGCGCGGACTGCGAACCGGTCAGCACGGACGCGCTGTTGAATGAGGGATCAAGCGGAGAATACGAGGCCAGAGCCAGGAACAAAAGCAGTCCCGAGACGCAAAGCACGAACCCGATCAGCTCATTGAGGCGACGGTTGTTCGTGGGAGCGAAGATATGAGAGAACTTCATTGGGTGTGTTTGGCAGCCTGACGGAAAGCGAGACCCACCTTTCGCAAGCCAGACCAGTCCAGAGCCCATTGATTATGCCAAGAAGCGTGCCACCCGACAACGAGGGAATTGAGCAAGAGT
>Ga0326726_10004127_pt1 | contig 13301 bp, 10 predicted proteins | sample MHFenrmetagenome_2_FD_207603 | JGI IMG/M metagenome (GOLD analysis project Ga0326726, IMG submission 207603) | Lab enriched peat soil microbial communities from Michigan Hollow, Ithaca, NY, United States - MHF15MN | ecosystem: Environmental > Terrestrial > Soil > Wetlands > Peat | place: USA... | reverse complement strand
TCATCAGCATCGCCCAGCCGGAGGCGGATATTGCGTTATAGGCGGGAATTCCCCGTGCTGGACCGCGCGTGACTATCACCCGCCCCACAAGCGGCGTCAAGATCTGCAAGCGGCTGGTGTCCTGAGCCCGGGGTCGTCGACGGCCGAATGAAAACGAGGGCTGGAAGCCCCCGTTTGGTCATGCCATGCAGCCCGAACTCGGTCTACAGCCTTGGGCTGGACGCATCGAGTCGAAGAACTCCGCGTTGTCAGCCCCGGCGCATCGAGTCGAAGAACTCAGCGTTGCTCTTGGTGGCTTTGATCTTGTCGAGCAGAAATTCCATCGCCGAGGGGTGCCGCTCGTTCCTCGGCGGCCGCAGGCTTGGGGCGGGAATGGGCGGCGACCTCGAGGCAGCTTACTCAGCCCCGGCGCATCGAGTCGAAGAACTCAGCGTTGCTCTTGGTGGCTTTGATCTTGTCGAGCAGAAATTCCATCGCCTCGAGGTCGTCCATCGGATACAGCAGCTTGCGCAAGATCCAGACCTTTTGGAGAATATCCTGCTTGAGCAGCAGCTCCTCACGCCGTGTGCCGGACCGGTTCACGTTGATCGCAGGATAGATGCGCTTCTCGGCCATGCGTCGGTCGAGGTGGATCTCCATGTTGCCGGTGCCCTTGAACTCCTCGTAGATCACGTCGTCCATGCGCGAGCCGGTGTCGATCAGCGCAGTCGCGAGAATCGTCAATGACCCGCCCTCCTCGATGTTGCGGGCGGCGCCGAAGAAACGCTTGGGTCGCTGCAGGGCGTTGGAGTCCACACCGCCAGTGAGCACCTTGCCCGAGGCCGGCACCACTGTGTTGTAGGCGCGTGCCAATCGCGTGATCGAGTCGAGCAGGATCACGACGTCCTTCTTATGTTCGATCAGGCGCTTCGCTTTCTCCAGGACCATCTCGGCGACCTGCACATGGCGCGTGGCCGGCTCGTCGAACGTGCTGGACACGACTTCACCGCGTACCGACCGCTGCATCTCAGTCACTTCTTCGGGGCGCTCGTCGATGAGCAGCACGATCAGGATCACCTCGGGGTGGTTCGAAGTGACGGCGTGGGCGATGTGCTGCAGGATGACAGTCTTGCCCGCCTTGGGGGGCGACACGATCAGCCCGCGTTGTCCCTTGCCGATCGGCGCGACGATATCGATGATCCGGCCGGTCAGATTCTCTTCGGATTTGATGTCACGCTCGAGGGTGAAGGGGACAGTCGGGTGCAGCGGGGTGAGGTTCTCGAACAGGATCTTGTTCTTGGCGTTCTCGGGTGGTTCGGAGTTGACCTTGTCGACCTTGACCAGCGCAAAGTAGCGCTCCCCGTCTTTGGGTGTTCGGATCTCCCCCTCGATGGAGTCGCCCGTGTGCAAGTTGAAGCGACGGATCTGGGATGGACTGACGTATATGTCGTCCGGACCGGCGAGGTATGAGGTGTCCGGCGAGCGCAGGAAGCCGAAGCCGTCCGGCAACACCTCCAGCGTTCCCTCCCCATAGATGCTTTCGCCTTTTTTCGCCTGGTTCTTCAGCAGCGCAAAGATGAGGTCCTGCTTGCGCATGCGGTTGGCGTTTTCGATCTCGTTGGTATTGGCCATCTCCACGAGCTCGGTGACGTGGAGGTTTTTCAGGTCGGAGAGATGCATAGACGGGGGGCTGGGAATACTGAATAGAACAACACAAAGGGGAAGGTGAAGACGGGGAAAAAGCTGCGCCGGTATCGGCTTGGCCGCGACCGAAACGACTCGGACGTGGCTTGATCCGCTTCGCTCGGAACTCTACCCGTTGGCGGGATCGGCCCCGGTTGTCAAGCGATATCGGCTGAGAAGCCTAAAGACTTTAGATTGTGCTGTCAATAAAGGCGGTTAGCTGGGATTTGGATAGAGCCCCCACCTTGGTGGCTTCCACGTTGCCGTTCTTGAAGATCATCAGGGTGGGGATGCCTCGGATGCCGAACTTCGGCGGCGTGGCCTGGTTCTCGTCGATGTTGAGCTTGGCCACCTTCAACCGCCCAGCATACTCCTGTGCGACCTCGTCTAGTATCGGGGCGATCATCTTGCAGGGGCCGCACCATTCAGCCCAGTAGTCCACCAGCACAGGCACGGAGCACTGCAGCACCTCCGGATCGAAGGTATCGTCAGTCACGTAATGTATGTGTTCACTCATGAGGAGCTTCTGACCTCGATCGGTGGATGAAGGGAAGGGGTGCGTGGCGCTTTTGGACGGCCGCCGGTAGCCGGTTGGCCGAGGCGAGATTGAGGCTATGGTACCAAAAACAAGCCCCCGTGGAAGGCGCCGGAGGGGGCGGCGGTGTCGAGCCTATATGTCGTTCTGTTAAACTTCCAGGTCGACACCGGAGCGCGGTATATGGGCGAGCGTGCCGCACGGGCGGGGAAATCGTTCGGAGGAAATCCCAGCATGACCTACGTCGTCACCGAATCCTGCATCAAGTGCAAGTACACCGACTGCGTCGACGTGTGCCCGGTGGATTGTTTCCATGAGGGTCCGAACATGTTGGTCATCGATCCGGCCGAGTGCATCGACTGCACCCTATGCGTGGCCGAATGCCCGGTGGAAGCCATCTTCGCTGAGGATGACGTACCCACCGATCAGCGCCCGTACGTCGCCATCAATGCCGAGCTCGCCAAGTCCTGGCCCGTCATTACCGAGAAGATCGACGCTCCTGCGGACGCAGACGAGTGGGCCAAGATCAAGGAAAAGACGCACCTGCTCGACCGCTGAGAGCGTCGGATGCGTCCGTGTCGTCCGCTGCACGGTCGCATCCCCACAAGGGGGCCCCTGCTCCGCGTTTCGCGGCCGAACGCCTTCGAGTGGGCCAAGGTCAAGGAAAAGACCCATCTGCTGGACCGCTGAGACCGGCAGCGACTGGGTATCGACAGCCGAAAACCCGACCCCGGCTCCCCGCACCCTCCGCCACCAGCGGTAGGCGCGCATCCCTTCCACGGCGCCGTGTTCGTTGAGCTGATCGAGCGGCTCGCGGGGGGCGCGACCGTGGTGACTCCCAACCGGCGTCTGTCTGCTGCTGTGCGCCGGGCATTCGACCAGCGCGCGCACCAACGGGGCCAAGCGGCCTGGGCCGCAGCTGACGTCTTGCCCTGGAGCGGGTGGCTGGAGCGCAGCTTTCGCGATGCCTCCCTGCGTGGCCAGGTCAACCGGCTGCTGATGAGTCATTGGCAGGCGCGCACCCTGTGGCACAGGGTCATTGCCGAGGCGCCCGAAGGGCAAGGCTTGCTGCAGGTCGACACCACCGCCAACGCCGCTCTGGAAGCGTGGGAGTTGGCGCATGCCTGGCGCCTGCTGCCGGCGCTGCACACCATTCCGCTCACCGACGAGGCACAGGCCTTTCTGCGCTGGGCGCGTGCCTATGAGGCGGTCTGTGCGCGTGAGCAACTCACCGACCAGGCGCGCCTGCCGGACCTCGTTCGCGATCTCCTGCTTGCCGGGTTTGCGGCCGCGCCGCGCAGCCTGGTGGCATTTGGCTTCGACGCTCTGACCCCGCAACACGAGGCCGTGTTCGAAGCGCTCCGGTCCCGCGACGTCCAGGTCGAGCTGCTGGCCCAATCCGGGGACGAGTGTCCGGCTGTCGTCGTGCGCCATCCGGCAGCGCTGGAGGAGATTCGCGCGGCGGCGCTCTGGGCGCGCAGCTGCATTGCCGCAGACCCGCAGGCCCGCGTAGGCGTCGTGGTGCCCGAGCTGAGTCGTGTGCGCACCGCGATCACCCAGGTCTTCGACGAAGTTCTGCAACCGGATGCCGCGTTGCATCCCGGCCGCACGCCGTTGCGACCCTGGAACGTCTCGTTGGGTGTGCCGCTTTCCGATTGGCCCCTGGCCCATGGTGCGCTGCTGTTCTTGGAACTCGCGTGCGGATCGCTGTCGATTCACCGCGCGGGCGTGCTCCTGCGTTCTTCCTTTGTCGGTGGTGCCGAGAGCGAGCGCAATGCGCGCGCACTCCTGGACGTCAGGATGCGCCGTCTGGGGGACCCGCACATCACGCTGGATGGGCTGATCCATCACGCCGGGGCGGAAGGTCATACCCACAGCTGCGGCCTGCTGGCGGAGCGGCTGGTGGCGTTGCGTGCCCGCCTGCGGGAGCTGCCCGCTTCAGCGCAGCGCGTGAGCTTCTGGGGACCGGCCTTGCAATCCCTGCTGTCGGCGGTGGGGTGGCCCGGCGAGCGCGAGTTGAACAGCGAGGAGTACCAGACCTTCAACAAATGGAAAGAGCTCATCGCCGGCCTTGCCCAACTGGATCTGGTTTGCGCGCCGGTTAAGTTGACAGCGGCCGTGGGCTTCCTGCAGCGTCTCGCAGCCGAAGAGCTGTTTCAGCCCGAGACTCGGGATGTCCCGATCCAGGTCCTCGGTGTGCTGGAGTCTGCTCAGCTCGAGTTCGACCAGCTGTTCGTGCTTGGGCTCAGCGACGAGAGCTGGCCCCGCCCGGCGCGCCCCAACCCCCTGTTGCCGTTGGAACTGCAGCGCGTGCGTGGCGTGCCGGGCGCGACGGCCGAATGGGAGCTCGCCTTTGCCCGGCGAGCGCAAGGTGGCTGGCGTCGGGCCGCCCCCCGCACCGTATTCAGTTACCACTGCACCGACGGGGAGCGCGCGCTGGGCCCGAGCCCGCTGCTAGCGGGTTTGTCCGAAACATCACTCGCCCAGCTCGCTGTGGAGCAACTGCCCGACTGGCGGGCGGCCGCGCACAGTGGCGCGGTGCTGGAGCGGATTGCCGACTGGCAGGGCCGCGCGCTGCCTGAGGGTCCGACTTTCAAAGGCGGCGCACGCCTCCTGCAGAACCAGGCGGCCTGTCCGTTCCGTGCCTTCGCCGCCCATCGTCTGGGTGCCGCGTCGCTGGACCATCCGCACGAGGGGCTCGACGCACGCGATCGGGGGATCCTGCTGCACGCGGCATTGGCTGCTTTCTGGTCGAAGCTGTCCACGCGGCAGCAGCTGACCGCGACATCGCACGACGAGCTCGCCGCCACAATCGCCCGCTGCGTCGAGAGCGCGCTGGCGCGGCTGCGCCCGAGGCGCGCTTCCAGCTTTAAGACGCGTTTCCTGGAGCTCGAGCGCGAGCGGCTCGTGGCGCTGCTCAAAGAGTGGGTAGAGATAGAGCGAAACCGCGGTGACTTTCAGGTCATAGCATGCGAAGAGGATGCCGTGGTAAACATCGCCGGCCTGTGGCTGAGGCTTCGGCTGGACCGCGTCGATCGTCTCTCTCAGGGCGGAGAACTGCTCATCGACTACAAAACGGGAAGCAGTTCGATCGCCATGTGGATGGGCGAGCGTCCCGACGAACCGCAGCTGCCCCTGTATCACCTGGCGCGTCCGGTGCCGCCGGAAGCGGTGGCCTTCGCCCAAGTGCGCCGCGGTCAGTGCGGTTTGTCAGGACTGTCGGCGCGTCCAGGCGCAGCCGACGGCGTCACCGAGTTGATGCGCAGCCGGTACGCGGGCGAGTTTTCCGACTGGCCCGCGCTGCTCGCCCAGTGGCGCGCGACGCTGGAGCGGCTGGCAGCCGAGTTCAGATCCGGTGCTGCGCCGGTCGATCCAAAGAAGCGCTCGGTCACCTGCCGTAACTGCGATCTTTCCACGCTGTGCCGCGTCAGCGAGCTCGTGGACCGCGGGTCGCCCACGCCTGGCGAGGAAAACGCGGATGAGTGACGAACTGTCTACGCGTGATGCGGCGGCGCGTACCGTCGCCCTGGATGTAGAGCGCTCTTTCATAGTCCAGGCACCGGCCGGTTCCGGCAAGACGGAGCTGCTGATCCAGCGCTTTCTCGCGCTGCTCGCGCGCGTGGCGTGGCCGGAGGAAGTCGTTGCCATCACCTTCACGCGTAAGGCCGCAGCAGAAATGCGGTCCCGGGTGTTGGAGGCATTGAACGGCGCACACGCGGGCGCAGTGGCTCAATCACAGCACACACACGTGACACTTGAGCTGGCCCGCGGCGTGCTGACCGCGGATGCGCAGCGATCATGGGGCCTCACCGCCAATCCCGCACGCCTGCGCATCCAGACGATCGACTCCTTGTGCCACTCGTTGGTCGCTCAGATGCCGTTGCTGTCGCGGCTAGGTGCCATGCCGGCAGCCGAAGAGGATGCCACCGAGATGTACCGCGAGGCGGCGCGCGAGACCTTGGCGCAGCTCGAGGTGCCGGCGTGGTCGCAGCAGGTCGCTGCCCTCCTTCGCCATCTGGACAACGACACGCTGCGCACCGAAGCGCTTCTGGCCCGGTTGCTTGCGCGCCGTGATCAATGGCTGCGGCATCACCGGAGCTTCGATCGTGACGAGCTGAGTCGGGCCCTGGCTAACCTTGTGCGCGACCGGTTACACCAGGCGCGCGATGCATTTCCGGCCGAGCTCATATCCGAGCTTCTGTTTTGCCTCCGCTACGCCGCGGCCCATCTCGTCGGCACGGGGAGGGTGCCGGCGATCGTAGCCGCCGGGGAGCTTACTGCACTACCTGGCAGCGAGCCCGAAGATCTCGCCCTGTGGCGAGAGATCGTGCACTTGTTGCTTACCCCCAAGAACGAGGTTCGCCCGAAGGCAGACAAACGCGTCGGCTTCCCCGCCGCCACTGAGAAAGGGGCCGACTCTGTGGAGAGGCAGCGCCGGGCCCAGGCCAAACAGCGTGTCGAAGCGCTCTACGAGCGCGTCGCTGCACTGCCAGAACTGACTGCGGCGTTGGTCGAGGTGAAGCTGCTGCCCGCGGGTGAATACAGTGAGGAGCAGTCGCGTTTGATCGAAGCGCTCGCCGCGCTGCTGCCTCTGGCGCTTGCCCAGCTGGAACTCGCGTTCCGCGACCGCCGCGCGGTCGATTTCACGCAGCTGCTGCTGGCTGCCAATCAAGCGCTGGGCGATCCGCAAGCGCCCACCGAACTGGGGTTGGCATTGGACTATCGGATACGCCATCTGCTCATCGACGAGTTTCAGGACACCTCGCTGAGCCAATACCAGCTGATGTTGCGGCTGACCGCCGATTGGCAGCAGGGCGACGGGCGCACGCTGTTCGTGGTTGGCGACCCGATGCAGTCGATCTATCGCTTCCGGGAGGCTGAGGTCGGCCTGTTCCTGCGGGCACGGCGCGATGGCATCGGCAGCGTCGCACTCGAGCCTCTAACGCTCACGCGCAACTTTCGCTCGCAGCAAGGGGTCGTCGATTGGGTGAATCGTGTTTTCGAGCAGGTGTTGCCAGCGCGCGAAGACCCCGCCAGCGGGATCGTGCCGTTTTCGCCTTCGGTTGCCACTTGCCCCGCGCTCTCGGGCGAGGCGGTCACCATTCACGGCCTGTGTGGCGGTCGCCAAGCCGAGGCACAGCGTGTGGTTGAACTAGTGGGGACGGCGCTCGCAGAAGATCCGACCCAGGACGTCGCCGTCTTAGTGCGTAGTCGCAACCATCTCAGCCACATCGTGCCGGGGCTGAAAGACGCCGGGCTGCGTTTTCGCGCCATCGAGATCGAACCGCTCGCGCACCGGCCCGCGGTGCAGGACGTGCATGCGCTCACGCGAGCCCTGCTGCACCCGGCCGACCGGGCCGCCTGGCTGTCCGTCCTGCGCGCGCCGTGGTGTGGCCTTGCTCTCCAGGACTTGGAGACGCTGGTGGGTGAGGCGCGCGAGGGCGTGCTGTGGGTACGGATGACGGACCCCGATGCGATCGCCCGCCTCACCCCTGATGGTCAGACGCGAGCGGCGCGTTTGGTCGGGGCCCTGGCGGCGGCTCGCGAGCATCGCGGACGCGGCGCCCTGCGGCGACGGATCGAAGGTGCGTGGCTGCGAGTTGGGGGGCCCCCGAGCGTGCAAGAACGCACCGACCTGGACGACGTCCGGGTGTACCTCGACCTGGTCGAGAAGCTGGAGCGCGGCGGCGATCTGGATGACTTAGCCGGGCTGGAGTACGAGCTCGCGAAGCTGTACGCGCTACCCGACGTCAATGCGTCGGAGAGGCTCCAGGTGATGACGATCCACAAGGCCAAGGGGCTGGAGTTCGACACCGTCATCCTGCCCGGTCTAGGCTCCAGCGTCCGGCCGGACGATCCAGACCTGCTGCGGTGGATCGAGCGCCCGCGCGGACGCGAAGGCAGCGACTTGTTGCTGGCAGCCGTCGGAGCACGCGGCAGTGAGGACGACGAAGTATATGCCTGCGTGACGCGACTGCTGAAGCAGCACCAGGAGCTTGAGGACGGCCGGCTGCTGTATGTGGCGGCAACCCGAGCGCGCAGGCGGCTGCACCTGTTGGCTCAACTCAAGATCAAACGGACGCAATCAAGTCAGACCCCGGTGGGGGCGCCGCCCCGCAGTGCATTGCTGTCCAAGCTCTGGCCTGCGCTGCAGGGAGACTTCGAGCGAGCCGCTGCGCAGGCCGGCGAGCCAACTACCAGCGCCATCGCGCCGGCTGCGTCCAACCCGATGTCGTATCCTCTGCGCCGCATCGCGCCGCATTGGAATCCCCCGGAACTTCCCCAGCCGGTGCAGTGGCGCTCTCCGCGGCAAGAGGAGGAAATACGCGACGCCGCCGTGGAGTTCTCCTGGGCGGGAGAGGCTGCACGCCACATCGGCACTGTCGTACACCGCTTCCTCCAGCGCGTGGCCGAGGAGGGGCTCGATGCCTGGGATGCTCGCGGTGTGGACGCGATGGACGACGTCCTGAGCCTCGCGCTGAAGCAGGAAGGGGTCCTGGCAGCCGAGCGGGAGACGGCGCTTGCGCGCGTGCGGCAGGCGTTGGCCGGCGTGCTCGCCGATCCTCGCGGCCGCTGGATCTTGAGCAGCGAGCACCAGGACGCGCTCTCCGAGCATCGCCTCGCCGGAGAACTGGATGGCGCATTCGTCAACGTCGTCCTGGACCGCACGTTCGTGGACCAGCACGGCGTGCGCTGGATCGTGGACTACAAGACCGGCGTGCACGAGGGTGGCGATCGCGACGCTTTCCTCGACCGCGAGCGGGAGCGATACCGTGATCAGCTCGAACGCTACGCAGCATTGCTGGCGCGGATCGAACCGCGGCCGATTCGACTTGGGCTTTACTTTCCTTTGCTCGGGGGTTGGCGGGAATGGGCGGCCGCGCGCGCCGATTCTCGCTGAGACCGTCGCGAGTCCCGCCGCATGCGATCCTTTCCGCCTGCGGACCCACCGCTTACAATCAGTCGGCATCCTCCCGGCAGGCGGCGGCGCTGCGCAGCGCACAGCGCGCAGCCGGAAGCATGATCGGCAGGCACTTCGCATCGCCGTCCATCTTTTGGAGAGCATTGGGCCGTGATCTGGGAACCAGGACAGCTGCTGAGAGCGATGGAGGGAGCCATCTGGAGAAACCCACCAGAACCTGCGCCGGCGTGGAAATCACGCTTGCTGCGGCTGGTGCGCGTGACGGTGGTACTGATCCGGGATATCGCGCAGGGGCAGCTCACCCTGCGGGCCATGAGCCTGGTCTATACGACCTTGCTGTCCATCGTCCCGCTGTTGGCGTTGAGCTTCTCGGTGCTGAAGGCGTTCGGCGTCCACAACCAGGCCGCCCCCATGTTGAACAGGTTCCTCGCTCCCCTCGGCCCGAAGGGCGAGGAAGTCAGCCGCCACATCATCGCATTCATTCAGAACATGAACGTCGGCGTGCTCGGGTCCGTGGGCCTCGCACTGCTGCTGTACACGGCCGTCTCGCTCATGCAGAAGATCGAGGAGGCGTTCAACTACATCTGGCATATCTCGCAACCGCGCAGTCTCGGCGAGCGTTTCAGCCGTTACTTGAGCGTGCTGCTGGTGGGCCCGATCCTGTTGTTCGCCGCCATCGGGATGACGGCTGCCACCATGAATATGGCGATCGTACGCGACGCGTTGGCACTTGAGGCCCTCGGCCAGCTGATCTACGCGACAGGCAAGCTGATGCCTTATGTGCTGGTGGTTGGCGCCTTCACGTTCATCTACATGTTCATCCCCAATACCAGGGTCGGGTTGGGACCAGCGCTGGCGGGAGGAATAGCGGGTGGTGTGCTGTGGCAATCCGCCGGGATGGCTTTCGCTATATTCGTAGCATCCTCGACCAAGTATTCAGCGATCTATTCCAGCTTCGCGATCCTGATCTTGTTCTTGATCTGGCTGTATTTGAGCTGGCTGATCCTGCTGTTCGGCGCGAGCGTGGCGTTCTACCAGCAGCACCCGGAATACCTGGTGGCCGAAGGCGGGGAGCCGCGCCTGAGTAACCGCATGCGCGAGCGCCTGGCGCTGGCGATCATGAGCTTGATCGGCGAGCACTACGTGGCCGGGCGCCCGGCGTGGAGCATGCGCCAGCTTACGCAGGCGCTGGGTGTGCCGATGCACGCCGTCCAAGCCGTGCTCGACGCCTTGGAGCGAACCAACCTGTTGGTGGAGAGCAATGACGAACCGCCCGCCTATCTCCCGGCCCGTGATCTCGGCGCGATCGAGGTACGGCAGCTGCTGGACGCCGTTCGCTGCGCTGGGGAGGACCGCTTCCTCAATCCCGCTGCGCTCCCCGTTTCCGAGCCGGTGGCTCAGGTGCTGTCCCGCATCGAGCACGCCTTGAGCGCGTCGATGGTGAACGTGACCGTCAAGGACCTTGCCAGCGATCCTCTTGCCGAGTTGACGCAGAATTCTGTGGGGAGGGGTCTGCCTGGCACGGAGCGCGCCGCGGACGCGATCGCAAAGCCCGGGGTCTAGAGACGGAACGGCGTACTGTGCAAGGAGGTCGAGGCAGCCTGCGATCGGCGCTGCAGTGCACCGATCGCAGAATCAGCCGCCACGGCGATCGGTGCTAGTTCCAGGACTGGGGCGATCAGCTTCGCGCCGTGTATTCGGAAAACACGCCCACCTCGACGTGCCGGCGCACGCCAGCGAAGCCGGCGCGCTTCAATGCATCCAGCACCTGCGCGGGAGACGCACAGGCCTCGATGGTGTCCCAGAAATAGCGCAACAGCAGCGGCGTATCGTCGTACCGCGCCAGCGCCCGTGACAGCAGTGGCACGATTCTCCCCAGGTAGAACTTGACCAGACTGCGCGCCCACGCACCCTGCGGCGGCGTCACCTCGAGCAGGCATACGATCCCTCCTGGCCGAAGCACGCGGTGGAACTCGCGGAACACGCTGTGCAGGTCCGCAACGTGGCGCAGGGCGAATCCCAGGCTCACGAAGTCGAACCCGGCGCCGGCGAGCGGAAGCTGCTCGGCGCTGCCTTGGACGAGCGGGAGCGCCGAAGTGCGTGGGCCGCTGCGCAGCATGCCCATGCTCGGATCGAGCCCGATGACCGCACCCGCATCGCCGACGACGACAAGCGCTTCACGGGCGACTAGCCCGGTGCCCGTGCCCACGTCCAGCACGCGCATTCCCGGCTGGAGCCCTGCACGCAGCAAAGCCTCGCGCCGGTACCGGGATCCGCGCCCGAAGCCCACGAGCCGTTCGACGCGGTCATAGTCACCCGCGGTCCGGTCGAAGATCCGACGCACAAAGCCGGAACGCTCCTCGGGCCGTGCGTAGTAACGGGGCAAGACCGGGTGGGGAGCGAGCTGCGCAGTGTCCGGCGTGCGTTCGCGGCGCTCCATGGGCGGCGTCGGGGCAACGAAGCTCGGGCTACGGAAGCTGGATCTTGCCGCCCCCTCCAAGCCCGCCGGGTGGCAGACCGCCTACACCCCCTTTCGGGATCACGATCGATGAGGCCGCCTGCCGGCGCATGTCTTCCAGCTCCCGGACAGCTTGCTCGACGGCTTGCTTGGCCGCCGGGGCGTACTTGCTCACCGCGTCCGACAGGGAATTGGCGTCGAGTTCGAAGCTCAGGGGCAGTGCGCCCATCGTGGTATAGATCTGCGCCTCGCCCAGGTACAACGTCTTGCGGCCCGCGTCCATGGAGCCGTCGTTCCTGATCGGAGTGAGCACGCGGATGGTGCCGACCTTGCGGTCGGTGATGACCTCTTCACGGTAAAGGCCTGCAGGATCCATTTTGGGCTCCGGCAGACGCTGGTCTTGCCTCTCGGCCATGATCGCCTCGTCGAATACATGTGGTCCAGGCGACAGCGTACCAAAGAAAGGGTGGGGCTTGGCCCCGGGGTCGGTCCAAACCCAGGCGGTGAGCGCGCGGTCAGGCTTCGGCGAGATCGACTGGGACGTGTTTTTCGCCTATTGTCAAGGTGCTGGCGTCCTCGCGTCCGCCCCATCCCAACACGGCCGCGGCGGCGGTCGCCTGGCGTGCCCGACCACGACAACTAGGCCGCACTGCGCCGCTCAATGGCGAGAATCCTTGTCGTCGACAATGAGGTACCGTCGCGGGACTTCCTCCGCCGTCACCTCGAAACGGCGGGGCACGAGGCGCTTGCAGCGTCCGAGCAATGGGGGGATGGGCGTGGAGCTTGCCGAGTTTCGTGATTCTTTGTCGAAGAACGCTCCTCCGGACGTGGGGAGCTTGCTGCGCGCGCTGTGGCACGACGCCAAGGGCGATTGGGCCCGCGCCCATGAGATCGTGCAGGACGAGGAGGGTCGCGACGCCGCCTGGGTGCACGCCTACCTGCATCGAAAGGAAGGCGACCTGTCCAACGCCGGCTATTGGTACCGACGCGCCGGTAAACCCATGTGCAAGGCGTCGCTCGAGCAGGAGTGGGAGACCGTTGCGGCCGCACTGCTCTGACCCGCGGCGCCGGTCGAGCCAGCCCTATTCCTCCGGATGCACCTTGTGCTGCGCGGCCAGCTGCTGCTGAATCGGCGGTGGCACCGCTTCGTAGTGAGAGAGCTCCATGTTGAACGAACCCTCGCCGCCCGTGAGGGATTTGAGGCGCGACTGGTAACCGTTCAACTCTGACAGTGGGACCTGGCCCGCAATGCTGACCAGCCCTCCGCCCAAGGGCTGCGTCCCGCTCACTTGGCCGCGCTTGGATGACAGATCGCCCGCGATGTCGCCGATGCAGTTCTCCGGCACGCTCACATGTATGTTGACGATGGGCTCGAGGACGATAGGACGCGCCTTGTTGATGGCGTCGAGAAACGCCTTGCGGCCGGCCGCCACGAATGCGACCTCTTTCGAATCCACCGGGTGGCTCTTGCCGTCGTATACCACGACCTTCACGTCCTGCAGCGGATAGCCCGCGATTGCGCCCTGCTCCAGCACCTGCAACACGCCCTTCTCGACGGCGGGGATGTATTGTCCGGGAATGGCGCCGCCCCGTACCTCGTCCACGAACTGAAAACCGGTGCCGCGTGGCAGCGGCTCAATGCGCAGGAACACCTCACCGAACTGCCCGGCCCCGCCGGTCTGCTTCTTATGCCGGCTGTGGCCTTCCGCCGGCGCGGTGATCGT
>Ga0326726_10004126_pt1 | contig 13303 bp, 7 predicted proteins | sample MHFenrmetagenome_2_FD_207603 | JGI IMG/M metagenome (GOLD analysis project Ga0326726, IMG submission 207603) | Lab enriched peat soil microbial communities from Michigan Hollow, Ithaca, NY, United States - MHF15MN | ecosystem: Environmental > Terrestrial > Soil > Wetlands > Peat | place: USA... | reverse complement strand
CGTTCAGACCTTCGACGGCAAGCCGGCCCTGCAGGAGACCGCGCCGGCGCCGGTCGCGAGCGCCGCAGGCGGCTTCGAGCCCTGGGTAACGGGCCACAAGATTCCGCTCGGCCGCGCAGTCGCCGGCTTCATCGAGTTCATCAAGGTGCATGGCAAGGGATTCTTCGCCGGCGTTTCGATCGTCATCCAGGGATCCGTCGACGCGGTGAACGCCCTGTTGGCGGGCACTCCGGCAGCGTTCCTGATTGTGCTGATCGCGGCGCTTGCCTGGCTGCTGCACCGCTCGATCGCGCTCGCGATCTTTATCGTCGCGGCGCTGCTCTTCATCATGAACCAGGGTTACTGGGCCGCGACGCTCGAGACCCTGTCGCTGGTGTTCGTGTCGGCGCTCTTTTCGACGCTGCTCGGCGTGCCGATCGGAATCGCTGCGGCGCATCGGCCGCGGCTCTACGCGGCGCTCAGGCCCGTGCTCGACCTGATGCAGACGCTGCCGACATTCGTTTATCTCATCCCGACGCTCGTGCTGTTCGGGCTCGGCGTGGTGCCCGGCCTGATATCCACGGTGATCTTCGCACTGCCAGCGCCGATCCGCCTGACGCACCTGGGAATCTCCTCGGTGCCGAAGCCGCTGCTCGAAGCCGGCGATGCCTTCGGCGCAACGCCGCTGCAGCGGCTGTGGAAGATCGAGTTGCCGAGCGCGATGCCGACGATCCTGGCCGGCGTAACGCAGTGCATCATGCTGTCGCTGTCCATGGTCGTGATCGCAGCGCTGGTCGGCGCCGGCGGCCTCGGGGTCCCGGTCGTGCGCGCGCTCAACAGCGTGCAGGTGGACGTCGGATTCGAGGCCGGGTTTGCGATCGTGCTGCTCGCAATCATCCTGGACCGCATCAGCCGTCCGGGCGACCGTGGAGCGCCGCGATGAATGCCGCACTCGAGTTCCGCGACGTCGACATCCTGTTCAGCCGCGAGCAGGGGCGGAAGAACGCGCGCTCGATCCGCGATGCGCTCGCGCGCCTCGATGCGGGCGCCACGCGCGAGGAGATATCCGCCGCCTGCGGCGTGGTCGTCGGCGTCGCCGGCGCTTCCTTGAGCATCGCGCCGGGCGAGATCTGCGTGATGATGGGCCTCTCCGGCTCTGGAAAGTCGACGCTGCTGCGCGCCGCGAACGGCCTCACGGCCGTGACGCGCGGCCAGGTGCTGATCGACGACAAGGATGCGCCGATCGACGTCGCCCATTGCGGCACGGAAAGCCTGCGGCGCCTGCGGCGCGAGCGCGTCGCGATGGTGTTCCAGCAATTCGGGCTCTTGCCCTGGCGCACGGTCGCGGACAATGTCGGGCTTGGGCTCGAGCTGCGCGGCGAATCCGCGGCCGAACGGCGCAAGATCGTCGCGGAGCAGCTCGAACTGGTCGGCCTGACGCAATGGGCGGACCGGGATGTCGCAGAGCTCTCCGGCGGCATGCAGCAGCGCGTCGGCCTCGCGCGCGCGTTCGCGACCAAGGCCGACATCCTGCTGATGGACGAGCCTTTCTCGGCGCTCGACCCGCTGATCCGCGACAAGCTGCAGGATGAACTGCTGGCGCTGCAGGAACGGGTCAAGAAGACGATCCTGTTCGTCAGCCACGATCTCGACGAGGCGCTGAAGCTCGGCGACCGGATTTCGATCATGCATCACGGCTGCATCGTGCAGACAGGCGCCGCGCAGGACATCGTGCTGCGCCCGGCCGACGACTACGTCGCGGAATTCGTGCGGCACATGAATCCGCTCACGGTGCTGACCGGCGCGATGATCATGCGCAAGTGCGAGCAGATGTCCCGGTCGGACGGCGCGCTGTGCCTCGACGACGGGCGGCACTACCAGTTGAAGCTCGATCCGCAGCAGGCTCCCGTCGAGTTGCGCCTGGACGGGCAACCGCATCCGCTGAAGTCCGTCGGGGATGACGCGGGCTGCGCGGAGGGCGAGCGCGCCGTCATCGTCGCGCCATCAACGCTCTCGCTGCAGGCGCTGATTCACCTGCGCCGCAGGACCGGCCACCCGGTGCTGCTCGCCGAGGGCGGGCGCGTGCTCGGCGTCTGCGGCGAGACGGAAATCATCGGCGCGCTGTCGGCGCGCGGATCGGCCTGACGCCACGCCGGGGGCTACAACCTCCGCAGCTAGAGGCGCGGCTTATGCTTGAAGTCGAACAGGTTCGTCAGGTCGCCGATCGCCGGGCGGTTCACCGGCACGTAGGGATCGTCGGCCGTGTGCACCGGGTTCGGCAGGTTGTCGCGGCTGCGCGCCGTGATCGGCGGCAGGCCCCAGTTGTACTCGATGAACTTGGCGATCGAGGCGTGATCGTAATAAGTGTGGTCGATGTGCCCCGAGCGCGCGTAAGGCGAGATCGCGAGCAGCGGGATGCGCGTGCCGTCGCCGAAGAAATCGATCGGCTGCACATAGCCGGAATCGTAGTAGCCGCCGCCCTCGTCGAAGGTCACGAGGATGGTCGTGTGTTTCCAGATCTCCGGATTGGCCTGCAGGCGGTCGATGATCCCGCGCACCAGTTCGTCGAATGACGGCTCCATGGCGTAGCCCGGGTGACCGGAAACGCTGTCGTAGGGCGCGATCACGGAGACCGCGGGGAAGGTCGCGGCATCCTTCACGTCCACATAGAACTGCTGCAGGTCCTGCAGGTTCGCGCGGTCCGGGCCGGTCATCGTCGACGTGAAATAGCTGAGCGTGTCGCACATCGCGCAGTATTCATGGTCGGTTTTCTTCCCGTCGTTGCGGCCGCCGGAATACCATTTCCATGACACGCCGCCGGCGCTCAGCGCGTCGCCGATGTTGCGCATCGTCTGCGGCGGCAGCACGGGCAGCACCGCCGTGTCCTTCCGGAAGCCGCCGTCCGGCAGGTAGGCCGGTTCGAGGTTGTTGACCATGTAGTAGTGCCCGGGCTCGCAGTTGCCATCGCGGAACGGCTTGTACGGCAGGCTCGCGAGATAGTCGTGGATCGGCGCCACGCCGGGTGCTGCGCGGTCCGCGCAGGCGACGAACGTGCCGCCCTGGTAGCCGTCCTCCGTATACCAGTTGTTGGTGCCGGGCCGCGGATTCGGATTCTCGATCATCTTGGCCGGCGGCACGGCGGATGTGGCGTCTGCGGTGTAGAAGCCGACGTCGCCGGCCGTGGCCAGCGCGAAATAATTGACAGTCGTGCCGCCGAGAATCGGCTGATGGTAGTTGTCGGCAAGCGCATAGCGGTCGGCCAGCGAACGGAAATAGGCGGCGTCGCCCGCGGCCATGTTGTAGAAGCCCATCGACACGCCGCCCTGGTAGTTGCGGCCGGGCCCGAAGTCCGCCGCGACGTTGCTGCCGCCCATGCCGACGGTCTCTGCCGTCCAGACGAAGAGATCCATCTTGCCGCCGTTGATCTGCTGGCGCATCTGGAAGAAACGGTGGATCGGGTCGCCGGTGTGTGCGCCGTAGCTCACATGCTGCGAGATCGCGAATGGCCCGTTCGGCATCGAGGCATCGAAGCGGGCGTCCGGCACGACTTGCTGCTGGCCGAAGGCGCCGAAGGCATAGGGTTGCGGCAGTGTGGCATACGTACCGGTGACTTTCGGGGTCGGCGAATACGTGTCGAGCACCTCGGCCGTGTGCTGTTCGGCGAACTTGAAGTTCGGGCCCGGCGAGCCGTCGGCCCGCACGATGCCGCGCGACAGCAGGTTGCCGACGGCCTGCCGCGACTTCGGCTGGTAGGTCGCGAACAGGTTGTCGAAGGTCCGGTTCTCGCCGACGATCACGATGACGTGCTCGATCGGCGTCCGGGGCGCGGCCGCCAGATTGCCGGCAGCAAGCAAGCCGATGACGGCCGCAACGACGGATCTGTGAAGCTTCATGGCGATACCCGCTTCCCCGGCTCGTGGAGCGGGGGGCCAAGTGGACCCCACGCCGGCCGGACCGAGATGGGTCCGGCCGGCGTGGGGTGAAGATCTGTCAGGTCAGAACTGGCCCTGCAGAGACACGAACCACTGCAGCGGCGCGCCGGCCAGGAACGTCTGGGCATCGCCTGCATTGCCGAAGCCGTTCGAGCCGATCGTCGAGATGTATTTCTCGTCGGTCAGGTTCGTCACGTTGGCCTGGATAGACAGGTTCTTGCCGAAGCCGGTGTCCTTCAGCCGGTAACCGAGGCTCGCGTTGAAGATCGTGTAATCGCTCACGCTGCCCGCGCCGTCACCGGACCCGGCGACCAGGTCATTGGTGTAGGTGAAGAAGCGCTTGCCCGTGTAGTCGAGCCCCAGCTTGCCGAAGAACGTGCCGTTGTCGTAGCTGAGCTCCGACTTCAGCAGTTCCTTCGGTGTGTCGACGACCGTCTTGCCGCCGGTCGGCGTGATGGTCGTGACCGGCAAGCCACTGAGCGGGTCGATCGTGACGGAGACGACGTCATCCTGGTAAGTCGACTCGTTGTAGCTCAGCGACGTGTACCAGCTCCAGTCATCCATGAACGCCCAGCGCACGCCGAGTTCCGCGCCCTTGGTCTGCACGTCGCCGACGTTCTGCAGCACCACGGGGTTGCCGACGATTCCGGCGCCGATCGTGTTGGCGAGCAGGCGGTCCTTGAAGTCCACGTAGTAGACCGCGGCCACCGCCTGCAGGTCCGCGACGTTGTACCGCCAGCCCAGTTCATACGTCGTCGACGTCTCCGGCTTCAGGCCGCCGCTGTTCTGCAGCAGCTGGAAGTTCGTCGGGGAAGTCGCAAACGGAGACGCGCCGGTCGCCGCGGCGATGAAGGCGCGCATGTTCTTCGTAATCGCGCCGAACATCTCCTGGGAGTCGTTCATCTGGTAGTTGAAGCCGACCTGGGGCAGGAAATCGTCCGAGGCCTTGATGGTGCCCGCCAGGCTCGTGGGGAACCGGGTGTCGACGATTGCCTTGGCCTTGTTCTGCACGCTCAAGGTCTTGAAGCCGAAGTTCACCTTCAGGTCGTCGCCGATCCCCCAGACGTCCTGCAGGAAGAACTGATTCGTGCTGGTCTTGAACGCGTATTCCCACTGGGTGAAGAACGGGTCCCTCATGAATTCGAGCGAATCCCGCTGCGGGGCCGCCAGCTCGAGTCCGTAGAAGCGCCGCGCCTGGTTGAAGTCGTTGCCCTCGGTCCAGAGGCCGGCGCTGACAGTGTGGTTGCCGGAAGTCCAGGTCAGGGCCGTTGTCAAGCCGCTGCGATCGATGTTGTACTCGGTCGTGCGCACCGAGATCGGCGCATTGGCGCCGGCGCCGATCACGCCGCCATGGCCATCCGGCGCACCGACCGGGGTCGGAACATATGGCGTGAACCAGATTCCCTGCCCCCAGTTCTTGTGGGCGTAAACGGTCGAATCCCAGGTCAGCTTTTCACCGATGGGCAGGCTCAGTGTCACGCCGCCGAGGTCGTCCTTGCGCAGGCCGGCCGCGTTCGCGTAGGCATCATCCACGGTTCCAGTCGCCCCGACCGGCGCCGGATATGGTCCCGGCAACGTGCCCTGGTAGATCTCGGCGACCTGGACCATGATCGGCCACTCGCTCGGTGCCGAGAGATTGTCCCAGTCGTAACCGTGACGGTTGATGATGCCGAACGACAGATCCTGGTAGTCGTTTTCCTGGCGGTCCGACCAGTTGTAGAACCCGGTCAGCTTGCCGTCGTCGCCGATCGGAAGCACGAACTTGAAGTTGACCGCTTCCTGCTTCTGCTCGCCGGTGCCCTTCCACTTGTCGGTCTGCTGGTTCGTATAGCTGATGTAGGCGCGCGCGCCGACGGCGCCGAGATCGCCCGTCTCGAAGCGGATGAATCCGCGCTGGTCCGAATCGCTGCCGCCGGTGAGCGCGACATTCAGGCCGAGCTCGTGCGAGGGATCGATCGAGTAGAACTGCAATGTGCCGCCGAGGTTGCTGCTCGAGGCTGTCTCGAGCGAGCCCGCGCCCTGCGACAGGACGGCATTGCCGATGTTCTCGGAGGAGATCGCGCGGCTGATGTGCAGCCCGTTGTGGTTGCCGTAGCTCATGTCGCCGAGCGGCACGCCGTCGAGCGTGAAGCCGAGCTGGTTCTGGTTGAAGCCGCGCACCGAAATGCGGGTTGACCACTCGTAGGCTCCGTAGGGATCCGCCGACTGGAAGCTGACGCCCGGCAGCTTGGAGATGATCTTCAGTGCGCTCGTGCCCGGCGCTGCCTGCTCGATCTCGATCGCGCTGACTTCGGAAACCTGCCGCGACTGGCCGCGGCCGAACACCAGGACTTCTTCCAGCGTCGTGTCCGCGGGTTGATCTGTGTCAGCCGCCTGGACATTCGCGGCTGCGAGTGCGCTCGCGACTGCCGCCGCAATATTGAACGCGCGCGCTAGCGGCGCCCTCTTCACTGATGCCGTCATGGATCCTCCTGATGCGATTTCTTGGTCAGCAATTCGATGCCGCAGCAACTGTTGTCGTATTCATACATGCGGATTGTGACAGTTTGAGCTTCTCGCCCCCGCCGTGCAACGCTTGCCGGCCAAGTCACACCGATCGGTGGACGTTGTAAGTTGTTGTTCCCGGCCAACAAATGGCGTTTTGTCGGAACTTCAGCGACTCACTACTGATGGAGCGTTCGCCGCAGCGCATTCTTCCAACCAGCGATCAATGCCGCCCGCCGCGCAGGCGCCATGCCTGGCGTGAAGGTCGCGCCGGTCGCCCAGGTGGCGGCGACGGACTTCAGGTCCGGCCACACGCCGGTCGCGAGGCCGGCCAGGAATGCGGCGCCGAGCGCCGTCGTCTCGAGCTGGGTCGGGCGCTTGACCGGCGCGTCGACCACGTCGGCGAGGAACTGGCAGAACCAGTCGTTGGCCGCCATGCCGCCGTCGACGCGAACTGCCGCCGTGCCCTGCGCGCCGTCGGCGGCCATCGCCGCGGCCAGGTCGAGCGTCTGGAATGCCACCGACTCGAGCGCCGCGCGCGCGAGGTGCGCGCCGGTGGCATCGAGCGTCAGTCCGCATATCAGGCCCCGTGCATCGGGCTTCCAGTGCGGCGCGCCGAGCCCGACGAATGCCGGCACCATGAACACGCCGTGACTGTCCGGCACCTGCATCGCGAGCGCGGCCGTCTCGGCGGCGTCCTTGATGATGCCGAGCCCGTCACGCAGCCACTTGACGGCGGCGCCCGCGACGAAGATCGAGCCCTCCATCGCATAAGTCGTGCGGCCGGCGATGCGGTACGCCGGCGTCGTCAGCAGCCGATGCCGCGACAGCACCGGCGTCTCGCCGGTGTTGAGCAGCAGGAAGCAACCCGTGCCGTAGGTGGACTTGACCATGCCGGGCTCGAAGCAGGCCTGGCCGATCAGCGCCGCCTGCTGGTCGCCGGCGATGCCGCCGATCGGAATGGCCCGGTCGAACAGGCCCGCTGCGGTCTCGCCATAGAGCGCGCTGCTGTCCTTGACCTCGGGGAGCATCGCGCGCGGCACGCGGATCAGGCGCAGCAGCTCCTCGTCCCAGTCTCCGCGATGAATGTCGAACAGCATCGTGCGCGATGCGTTGGTCACGTCCGTGGCATGGACCCGGCCGCCGGTCAGGCGCCAGAGCAGGAAGCTGTCGATGGTGCCGAATGCGAGCTCGCCCCGTTCCGCGCGCGCTCGCGCACCCGCCACCTGGTCGAGCAGCCAGCTGACTTTCGTGCCGGAGAAATACGGATCGAGCAGGAGCCCGGTGCGCCGGCGGACGAGTTCCTCCGCGCCGTCGTCCTTCAGCCGCGCGCAGGCAGCGGCCGTGCGCCGGTCCTGCCAGACGATGGCGCGATGAATCGGCTTGCCGGTGCTCCGTTCCCAGACGACCGCCGTCTCGCGCTGGTTGGTGATGCCGATCGCCGCAATGTCGTGCGCGCCGAGGCCCGATCGTTCGATCGCTTCGCGCGCGGTCGCGAGGGTATCCCGCCAGATGTCCTCGGCGTCGTGCTCGACCCAGCCTGCCGCCGGGTAATGCTGGCGCAGTTCGCGCCGCGCGATCGCGAGCGCGAGTCCGAGTTCATCGAACACGATGCTGCGCGTCGAGGTCGTGCCCTGGTCGATCGCGAGTATGTGGCGCGGGCGGCTCATGATGTTGCGAGCGCCGGCTGCGGGCGATCGATGCTTTGCAGGTAGGCGGTGAGATTCTGCTGGTCCGCGGGCGAGGCGTGCAGGCCGGTCTTCGAATGCCGCCAGTAAATGTCATCCGCAGACCTCGCCCATTCCTCGCGGACCAAGTAGTCGACCTCCACGCGCGTCATGCCGCCGCCGAATGGCGCGCCCATCGCCTCACGCGAATGGACGCCCTCCAGCAGCCGCGCCGTGCGCGTGCCGTAGGCATGCGCGAGGCGCCGGGCCTGCGGCTCGTCGAGGAACGGCCAGCGCCGGCCGACTTCGGCGGCGAATGCCTTCATGTCGCCGCCCGGAACGTCGCCGCCGGGCAGCGGCGCGGACAGCGTCCAGGCCGGGGCCAGCGGTCCGAGATGCGATTCGAGCTTGTCGAGCGCGAGTTCAGCGAGCCGCCGGTAGGTCGTGATCTTGCCGCCGAATACGGACAGCACCGGCGCCCGGTCCTCCGCTGCGTCGACGTCGAGCACGTAGTCGCGCGTGACCGCCGAGGCGTTCGACGCCTCGTCGTCCCACAGCGCGCGAATGCCCGCGTAACTCCAGACGACATCGGCCGGCCCGATCTGCCGCTCGAAATAGCGGTTGACCGTCTTGCAGAGGTATTCCGTCTCTGCCGGCGAGATCGTGGCCGGTCCGGGATCGCCATGCCACGGCACGTCGGTCGTGCCGATCAGCGTGAACTCGTCCCGGTAGGGGATGACGAACACGAGGCGGCGGTCCGTGTGCTGCAGCGCGTAAGCGTGATCGCCCTCGTAGAGGCGCCGCACGACGATGTGGCTGCCCTTGACGAGCCGCACCGATTGCCGGCTGGCGGTGCCCAGGCATTTCGACAGCACGTTCGAGATCCAGGGGCCCGCGGCGTTCACGATGATGCGCGCGTTGACCGCGTACGCCGGCTGCCCCCTGTCGCTCTCGATTTCTGCCCGCCACAGGTCGCGCTCGCGCGTCGTGCCCACCAGGCGATGGCCGACGCGCACGGCGGCGCCGCGCTCGGCGGCATCCTTCGCGGTCAGCACGACGAGACGGCTGTCGTCCACCGTGCAGTCGGAATAGGCGAAGCCGCGACGGATGCTGTGGCGCAGCGGCTGGCCGTAGGGTGACTTCGCAAAGCGCACGGCCGCCGACGGTTCGAGCGTGCTGCGGCTGCCGAGCCGGTCGTAGAGAAAGAGGCCGAGCCGGACCGCCCAGGCGGGACGCAGCCAGCTCTTGTAGGGCAGCACGAAGCGCAGCCGGCTGACCAGGTGCGGCGCGATCGAGAGCAGGTGTTCGCGCTCGTTGAGCGACTCGCGCACCAGCCGGAACTTGAAATACTCGAGGTAACGCAGGCCGCCGTGGACCAGCTTGGTGGTCGAGGAGGACGTGTAGTGGGCGAGGCCCATCTTCTCGACCAACAGCACGCGCAGTCCGCGGCCGGCCGCGTCGCGGGCGATGCCGACGCCGTTGATGCCGCCGCCCACGATCAGGAGGTCGAATGTGTCGCCGCCGCTCATCGTTTCATTCTGCATCAGGCCTTGATGCGGGTCATGCCGGGATCGTACAGGGGCGTCAGCGACACGGTGGCCGGCACCCGCTCGGTGGCGACTTCGAGTTCGTAGGCGCCCGACAACACGTAGCCGGCGTCGACGCCATCGTCCGGTTCGCGCACATATCCGTAGCCGATGGGTTTCTGCAGCGTGTGGCCGAAGCCCGCGCTCGTCAGCCAGCCCGCGCGCCGGCCGTTCCTGAAGATTGTCTCGCGCCCCAGCAGCACGACGGCGGGATCATCGACCGTGAAGCAGGCGAGCATCCGCGGCAGGCGGCGCATCTTCTGCTCCTCGAGCGCCTCGCGGCCGAGGAACGGCGTGCCGCCCTTCAACTTCACTGCCCAGCCGAGCCCGGCCATCAGCGGCGAATGATCGGGGCCGATGTCGGCGCCCCAGGCGCGATAGCCCTTTTCGAGGCGCAGCGTTTCGATCGCGCGGTAGCCGGCGTTGGCGATGCCATGCGGCCGCCCCGCTTCCATGATGGCGTCGTAGACGGCCGGTGCTGCACCGATCGGCACGTGCAGCTCCCAGCCGAGCTCGCCGACGTAAGTCACGCGCAGCGCAATCACTTCCGTCCCGGCAACGGTGATGGTCCTGCATCGCGCGAACGGGAAGGATGCGTTCGAGACGTCTTGCTGCGTCACGGCCGATAGAACGTCGCGGGCGCGGGGTCCCATCAGTGCGAGCGTGGAGTGCCGGTCGCCGACATCGGTCAGCCGGGCGTCGAGCCCGGCGGGGATGTTGCGGCGGATCCAGTCGAAGTCGTGGGTCGCGAAGCCGGTGCCGGTGACGATGTAGAAAGCATCTTCCGCGAGGCGCGCGACGGTCAGGTCGCATTCGATGCCGCCGCGCGCGTTCAGCATCTGCGTATAGGTCAGCGCGCCCGGCGGCTTCGTCACGTCGTTCGCGCAGATCCAGGAGAGCGCGGCCTCGGCGTCGCGGCCGGCCATGCTGAATTTCGCGAACGAGGTCTGGTCGAAGAGTGCCACGCGCTGGCGCACCGCATGGTGTTCGCGTCGGACTGCGTCGAACCAGTTCGGGCGCCCGTAGGTGTAGACGTCCTCCGGTTTTTCGCCCGCCGCGAGATCCGCGAACCAGTTCGGGCGTTCCCAGCCGAGCTTCTCGCCGAAGACCGCGCCGCTGGATTTCAGGCGTTCATAGAGGGGAGACTTCCGCAATGGTCTTCCTGACGCATACTCCTCGGCAGGCCAGGCCATCGTGTAATGCTTGCCGTAGGCCTCGAGCGTGCGGATCCGCACCCAGTCGACGTCCTGGTGATGGCGGCCGAAGCGCCGGATGTCCACGGGCCACAGGTCGCTCGGCGGCTCGCCGTGCACGACCCATTCGGCGAGCGCCATGCCGGCGCCGCCGGCAGAGGCGATGCCGAAGGCGTTGAAGCCTGCGCCGACGAAGACGTTCCGCACTTCCGGCGCCTGCCCGAGGATGAAGTTGCCGTCGGGCGTGAAGCTCTCGGGGCCGTTCACGAGTTGCTTGACGCCCGCAGTCGCAAGCGCGGGCACGCGCTCGAGCGCCTGCTGCATGATCGGCGTGAAGTGGTCCCAGTCGGAATCGAGCAGCGTGAACTGGAAATCGGACGGCAGGCCGCCCATCGCCCAGGGAATCGGATTCGGCTCATAGCCGCCCATCACGAGGCCGCCCACCTCTTCCTTGAAATAGGTGAGCCGGTCCGGATCGCGCAGCGTCGGCAACCCGCGCGTCACGCCCTCGATCGGGGTCGTGACCAGGTACTGGTGCTGCACGGAGACCAGCGGCACGTTGACGCCGGCCAGGCGGCCGAGGTCGCGCGACCATTGCCCGGCGCACAACACGAGCTTCTCGCAGGCGATCGCGCCGCGATCGGTTTCGATCCCGCGCAGGATTCCGTCTTCCACGCGGATGCCCGTGACCCGGGTTTCCTCGTGGATTACGACGCCGCCGGTCCGCGCCCCGCGGGCGAGCGCCTGGACGATGTCGCCCGGGTTCGCCTGGCCGTCGGTGGGCAGGAACGCGGCGCCGACCACATCGTCCACGACCATCGGTGGCCAGAGATCGCGCGCTTCCGAGGGCGACAGCAGGTGCATCTCGAGGCCGAAGCTGTGCGCGGTGGTCGCCTGCCGCCTCACCTCGATCCAGCGTTCCGCGTTGCAGGCGAGCCGCAGCCCGCCATTCATCTTCCAGCCGGTCGCGAGCCCGGTCTCCGCCTCGAGCTTGTCGTAGAGCGAGACCGAGTAGCCAAGCAACTGCGTGACATTGGCATTCGTGCGCAGTTGCCCGACGAGGCCCGCCGCATGCCAGCTCGAGCCGCAGGAAAGCTTGCCGCGTTCGATCAGGATGCAATCCGTGATGCCCATCCGGCCCAGGTGATAAGCCACCGAGCAGCCGATGATGCCGCCGCCGACGATCACGATCCGCGCGGACCGCGGCAGCTCGCTCATCGGTCGTCCAGCTCATCGAAAGCAGCGAGCGCCGCCTCGAAGCGCGCCAGGTTCTCCGCCGTGTAAGCGTGATAGTCGAAGTCGACCTTCGAGTGGATTTCCGACACCATGCTCCACATCGTCTCGCGCAGCAGCGAGGCAGCGGTCATCGCGGCGAAGCGCAGGCCAAGCTTTTCGTCGGGCGGCCGGCCGAAATACCACTCGAGCATCCGGTTTCGCAGCTCCGCCGGGAACTCATTGTTCGAAGCCAGGCCCGCGAGATCGAAGAGCGGCGAGTTGAATCCTGCGTACTCCCAGTCCACCAGCCAGAGGCGCTTGCCGTCGTCGATGAAATTGGTCGCCAGCAGGTCGTTGTGGCCGAAGACACGGTCGGGCCGGCCCAGCACCTTCTCCAGGCGCCCGGCGATGTCGAGCAGCCGGGGAAGGCTCGCGCCGTGACGGCTGTTGGCCGCACCGAGCGTGCGCGCGTAGTCGCGCACGACTTGAAATACCGAAAACGCCGGGGCAGCTCCGCGCAGCTGTCCAGGTATGTCGCGGTGACAGCGTTTCAGCAATCCCACGATGCGATCCAGGTTGGCCGGGTCGCGCACGTCCGCCGGAGTGAAGGTTTTGCCGGCGATGAACTCGAGCACGAGGGCTCCGGGTTCAGAATGGATCACCGCCGGGGAGACGCCCGCCGCGTGCGCCGCGCGATTCACCGCCAGCTCGTTCGCCCGCACGATGCCGTGCTCGGGAATGTCGTTGCCGATCCGGACGAAGTAACGCTGGCCCCGGTCGACGACGCCGAAGTTCAGGTTGGTGATGCCGCCGGGGATCGGCTGCGGATCGACCGGCCCTTGCCAGCAAGAGAGGCCGGCGACGAATGCCCGCGGGTCCATGGATTCACGCATCGGTGCGGTGTTTTGATTATGCTGCGGACTCCGGAAGGGTATCAGATGAACGACAAAGAGCTGAAGCAATTGCTGCAGACCGCCGTCGACGCCGCGCTCGCCGCGTCGGTCTGCATCCGGAAATACTTCGGCAGCCACGAACTCGGCGTGCAGCAGAAACGCGACGGCTCGCCGGTGACGCTCGCCGACCAGGAGGCGGAGGCGGTCATTCGCGCGCATCTGCTGTCGAAAGCCTCGACCGGGCCGCTGGACATCCTGGGCGAGGAGCAGGGATTCACGGGCCAGGGCACGCGCTGGCGCTGGACCATCGACCCGATCGACGGAACCCGCTCCTTCATTCACCGCGTGCCGCTG
>Ga0326726_10004125_pt1 | contig 13303 bp, 13 predicted proteins | sample MHFenrmetagenome_2_FD_207603 | JGI IMG/M metagenome (GOLD analysis project Ga0326726, IMG submission 207603) | Lab enriched peat soil microbial communities from Michigan Hollow, Ithaca, NY, United States - MHF15MN | ecosystem: Environmental > Terrestrial > Soil > Wetlands > Peat | place: USA... | reverse complement strand
GACTGCTGGCGCCTACCGCCGCGGCCGCCCGGTCGCCTCCGCAGGAAGCGAGGAGCGCCGCGAGGCCAAGGGGCAAGAGGAATCCTGTCAGTGCATCAGTCGTAGACACGTCTCACCTCGCCCGATGGCTGATGGTTTCGCGCGGGAGCTATGCCACTACCGCGCGATACAAGCCTAGTTGTCGGGCGAGTTGAGACGCTGCGAAGCATTCCACTGGCCATCTGTGGAAAATTCACAACGGGATTGGCCTTCCAATAAGACGTCAGACGCGAGCGGTCAACAGCTGCTCGTCTTCTCGAAACGAAGAGAGTAGTTGCCTACCCGACGAAATCAATCCGCCCGCAGCTTGTTCGCGCGGATGATCTCGCCCCAGCGCGCGTAGTCGCGCCGCACGATCGCATTGAACTCCTCGCCCGACACGCCCGAGGGCTCGATGCCCAGCTCGCGGAAGCGGTTCGCCACCGCGGGAAGCTGCAGCACGGCGCGGATGTCGGCGGCAAGCTTGTCGAGCACCGGCTTGGGCGTGCCGCCGGTCGCGAAGATGCCGTGCCAGCCGGGGATTCCGAGCCCAGGGAAGATCGAATCGAAGGGCACCGCGCCCGGCAGCTGCTCGAGCGGCTTCGCGCCGGTCACCATGAGGGCGCGCAGCTTGCCCGACTTCACGTGCGGGATCACCGCCACGGTGACGTCGAGCATGATCGCCGGCTCTCCGGAGAGCACCGCCTGGAGCGCGGGCGCCGCGCCCTTGTAGGGAACGTGGACGATGTTGATCCCCGCGGCGTGCTTCAGCAGCTCGACGTAGAGGTGCTGCCCGGAGCCGTTGCCGGCGCTCGCATAGTCGAGCCGGCCGGGCCCCGCCCTGGCCGCCTCGATCAGGTCCTGAATCGAATTGATGCCGGTGGCGGGGTTCACCACGAGGGCGTAGGTGAGGAGCGTCGTCTGCGTCACCCCGACCAGGTCCTTGAGTACGTCGTACGGAACCTTCTGCAGATGCGGCAGCGTGACGAGCGGCGTCGAGCTGATGATCATCAGCGTGTAGCCGTCGGGCGGGCTCTTCACCGTGTATTCCGGGCCGATGGTGCTGCCGGGCTTGTTCTCGACCACGACCGGCGGGCCCCAGCGCTCCTGCAGCTCCTTGCCGATCAGGCGCCCGGCGATGTCGAGGGGTCCCCCGGGCGGGAAGGGGACGACGAGCCTCACCGGCCTGGAAGGGAATTCCTGGGCCGCGGCGCTCGCCGCGATCGCCAGGAGCCACAGCAGAATCGACGCGGTCCGCCTCATAGTGTTCCTCCTCGGAGCGAAGACTATCAGAGCCGGTACTATAATGGCCGGCCGACGCGCCATTCCGACTCGGGAGGGACATGAGCCAGACCGCCGTTGCTCCGCAGAGAAGCCAGTCCTCGATCGTCCGGCCGATGCTGCTCTCGCACGGCACGCTGATGTGCAAGAACCTCGCGAACTCGCGGCGCTTCTACGAGGAGTTCCTCGGGCTGGAAGTGGTGCGCCACGCGCGGCCGGCGATGATGCTGCGCTTGAAGACCGGGATGTACGTGGTCGCCGTGTGCATCGGCGAGAACGTCCCCAAGCAGCACGTGCTCACCCACTGGGGCCTGAACGTCGCCACGCGCGAGGAAGTCGACCGGGCGCACGCCGAGGCGCACCGGCTCAAGGACAAGTACGGCATCCAGAAAATCAACAAGGTGCTCGAGCGCCACGGCGCCTACGGCTTCTACTTCCAGGACCTCGACAACAACTGGTGGGAGATCCAGCACGAGCCGCGCGCCATCGACGACTTCTTCGGCCGCGGCGACATCATCGACATGAGCGTGCACGCGACCGATTCCGAGCCTCAAGGCCAGGAGGAAGCATAGGACCTGCCATGGAAGTCGTCGCCGGCCTGCATTACACCGTCGACACCGGCGTGAAGCCGGTGAACGAGACCTTCGGCCCGAACAACATCCGCCGCCGCGTCTCCGGGGAGCACGAAGTGCGGCAGATGACGATCCGCAACGGCCGGCCTCTCGCGCGGGAGTTCGACCTCGAGGTCACCGGATTCGAGTTCGTGGAACACAAGACGCAGGTCCGCGATTTCTTCGATCCCGAGGACCTGAAGCGCGTCTACTATCCCGAGGTCGAGGCGCTGATCAAGAGAGTATCCGGCGCCTCGCGCGTCGTGGTCTTCGACCACACGCTGCGCTCGGGCGACGAGGCCGAGCGCGAGGCGAAGCTGGTGCGCGAGCCCGTGCTCAACGTGCACAACGACTACACCGAATGGTCCGGGCCGCAGCGCGTGCGCGACCTGCTGCGCGACGAAGCGGAGCAGCTGCTGCGCCGCCGCTTCGCGATCATCCAGGTGTGGCGCGCGACCAACAAGCCGATCGAGTCGAACCCGCTCGCCATCGCCGACGCGCGCAGCCTCGCGCCTCGTGATCTGATCCGCGCCGAGCGCCGCTATCCGAACCGCGTCGGCGAGACCTACCGCGTCGGCTACAACCCCGATCACCGCTGGTTCTATTTCCCGCTGATGCGGCGCGACGAGGCGCTCGTCTTCAAGGTGTTCGATTCGGCAAGGGACGGCCGCGCGCGCTTCACGGCGCACAGCTCGTTCGAGGATCCGACCACGCCCGCGGGCGCGCCGCCGCGCCGGAGCATCGAGGCGCGGACGCTCGCGTTCTTCTAGCTAGACGCGTATCCCTTCGTCCGCGACGTAATCGCGGATTACGGCCTCGATACCGGCGTCGGCCCTGAATCCCAGCGCGAGCGCGCGCGGGGTCGCGAAGCGCACCGGCCAGCCCTTTACGATCGCCTCGATGCGCGCATCGGGCTTCCACGATACGCGCTTCGCGACCTGGGGTCCGGCGATTTTCCCCATTGCCGCGATCATCTCGGCGACCGTGACCGTGATCCCGGGCAGGTTCACCACGCGGTTCCAGCCCCATTTCGACGCGGGAAGATCGTGCGCGTGGATGAAGGCCTCGACCACGCGGCACGGTGACAGCAGCCACACGCCGGTTTCGGGTGGCAGCGGGCATTCGTAGGCGACGCCGTTCAAGGGCTCGCGCACCACCGCGCTCGCGAACGAGGACGCCGCGGCGTTGGCCTTGCCCGGCCGCACGACGATCGTGGGCAGGCGCAGCGACCTGCCGTCGATGTAGCTCTTGCGCGAATAGTCGGAGACGAGATGCTCGGAGATCACCTTCTGTGACCCATACGAAGTCTGCGGCGTCGGCGTGGTCGAGTCGTCGAGCACTGCCGGCAGCTCGCCGCCGAACGCGGCGACCGAGCTGGCGAACACGAGGCGCGGCGGCCTCGAGCAGCGGCGCGCCTGATCGAGCACCGCGCGCAGGCCGCCCAGATTCACGCGCATGCCCAGATCGAAGTCGGCTTCGGCCGCGCCCGAGACCACCGCGGCGAGATGGAAGATCGAGGCCGTGTCCGGGGCGATCGCGCGCGCGGCGAAGGCCGGATCGGCGATGTCCCCGGCGAGCGTCTCGAGCCGAGGGTCCGCGGCGAATTCAGGGAACGCCTGATCGGCCAGCACGAGGCGAGTGATCTTCTGGCCGGCGAGCGTTCCGCGCGCGAGCAGCGCCTTCGCCAGCTTCGACCCGACGAAGCCGCCGCCCCCGGTGATGACGACTCTCATGCGCCGGATTCTAATACCAGACCCGTCATTTTCCGCACGGCCTTACTTCGTCGACCACCACCCGCAGCTCCTCGATCCTGCACGCCGGCTTGTCCAACGAGGCCGTGTCGCCGGGGCTTGCATCGCTTCCGGTGAAGTTTCGCAGCATGCCCTTGGTGCCGACGAGGCTGCCGGGGCAGTACGCCGTAAAAGCCACATCGACGCAGGAAGCCGATTCCGTGCCGGAGGGGCGCCTCCCTCCTACTATTCGCGCCACGCTGGCCCTGAGCTCCTCGCGCCCGGATTGCTCGAGCGGAGCGGTGCCCCTGAGCCCGCCGAAAAATGCAAAGCCCCCGAGGCCCGCCAAGAGGAAGACCGCCAGCGCGTACTTGAGATTGTGGTCGTCGGGATTCATGCTCGCTCGGGGCTGCGGCGGCGGCCGCGACCGCTAGGCAATGGCGGCGATCTTCGCGATGAGTGCACGGTGGTCGATCGGCTTGGTAACGTAGTCGCGCGCTCCCTGGCGCAGGCCCCACAGGCGGTCGGTCTCCTGTTTCTTGCCGGTGCACAGGATCAGTGGAATCCTCCGCGTCCTCTCGTCGCGCGCGATCTCGCGGGTCGCCTCGAACCCGTTCGTGCCGGGCATGATGACGTCCATGAGGATGAGATCCGGCAACTCGGTCTTCGCCTTGGCGACGGCTTCGGCGCCGTTATCGGCGAGCACGCACTCGTAGCCATGCTGGGCGAGCTTTTCCAGGAGGAACTGGCGGTCCGAAGGCGAATCGTCGACGATCAGGATTTTCTTGACTGGCACGGGAGCTCCTTGTCTTGGTTGGTGCGTCATGACGATGCCCTTCCGAGCAGACGAAGCAGGTCTTGGACGGTGGCCTCGAGCCGCGTTTCCATTTCGTGCTTTGCGACGTAACCCACGGCGCCGGCGTTGGTCGCGGCGAGGCGATGCTGGGGAGTGTCATGCGTGGTGAGCATGACGACCGCGGTCTCCGGCGCCTGCGCCCTGATGCGGGAGGTCGCCTCGAACCCGTCGATCCCGGGCAGCTCGATGTCCATGAGCACGACGTCCGGACGGGAAGCGCGGGCATGCTCGATCGCTTCCTCTCCGGAGGCCACCCCGCGGACATCGCATCCGCGAAACCAGAACTTGAGCCAGGTGATCACGCTGAGGCGAAGCGGCTCGAAGTCCTCGACGACTAGGATCGAGGCGCGGATGGGGCGAGAGCTGGTTGCGGCGTTCATCATCATTCTCCGTCGGACAGGGCCTGCAAGAGGCCATCGCATTGTGCTCGAGCGGTCCAGGGAGAAAAATCAGGGCGCGCCTACTTGCGCGTGGGATGTGGCCGATCCCCGTGTAGGGGAATTCCTACAGGCGGGCTTTGGGCCCGGGGAGCTACTTGACCAGCTGGTGCGCCACCGCGTAGCGGACGAGCTCGGCGTCGCTGCTCAGGTTGAGCTTTTGCATGATCCGGGTCTTGTAGGTGCTGGCCGTCTTCGGGCTGAGCTTGAGCTCTTTCGCAATGCCCTTGAGGCTCTTTCCGGAGGCGAGCATGACGAATACCTGGCTCTCGCGGTCCGACAGCAGCTCGTGCAGGGGTTTGGCGCCGCCGTCGCCGAAAGCGAGACGCTCGGCGAGCTCAGCGCCGAGGTATCTGCCGCCCGCGGCGACCTTGCGCAGCGCCCCGACCAGCTGTTCGGGCTCGCTGTCCTTGGTGATGTAGCCGGACGCGCCCGCCTTGAGCATTCTCGAGGCGATGGCGCTTTCGGCGTGCATGCTGTGGACCAGCACCGAAAGCGATGGGTGCTCGGCCTTGACGCGCTTCAGGAGGTCGACCGCGTCGGTATCCGGCATGCTGATGTCCATCAGCAGCACGTCGGCCTGAGTCGTCCGCAATTTCTCCAGCGTGTCCCCGCCGTCGACCGCTTCGGCCACGATGACGATGTCGGGCGACACGGCGAAGATATGCCGGAGCCCCCGCCTGACCACGGCGTGATCGTCCGCCACGAGTATCCTGATCGGGTTCATCGCCGTCAGATCGGTATCGACACCGACACTTGGGTTCCCTCGCCCGGCACGCTGGTGATGCTCAGCTCGCCATGGAGCATGATCACCCGCTCGCGGATGCCCAGCAAGCCGAAGGTCTTCTTCTTCTGCGCCGCCTCGGTGTCGAACCCGCGGCCGTCGTCCTTGACGTCCAGCCGGATGTGCGTCGCGTCGTGCCTGAGCGAGATCTCCACGCTGCGCGCGTTCGCATGGCGCGAGATGTTCGTCAGCGACTCCTGCAGGATGCGGAACAAGACGATGCTGCGGTCCTCCGTGAGATCGATCTGGTCGTTCTCGACCCTGACGCGGCAGGGGATGCCGCTGCGCTTCTGGAACTCGTCCACCAGCCACTCGATCCCCGCCAGGATACCGAGGTCGAGCGCTGCCGGCCGCAGGCTCGTCGCGACGTCCCGGACAAGCTGGATGATCCCGTCCACCTCCCGCTTGAGTTCGCGAATCCGCTCCGCGATCCGGGGCGCGGACTTCCCGGTCTCCAGGCCGAGAACGGACAGGTCCATCTTGAGCGCGGTCAGCGCCTGCCCCATCTCGTCGTGGATTTCGCGCGCAATGTGGGCGCGCTCTTCCTCGCGCACCGAGTCGTGGTGCGCCGACAGCTCGCGCAGCAGCCCCTCGTGCTCCCGGAGCGCGATCTCGGCGTTCTTCCTCTCGGTGATATCTATGCCCTGGAACAGGATGAGCTTGCGGCCCATGACGTCGATCAGGGCCGCCGAGGCGAGGACGTCGCGCACCTGCCCGTCCTTACGCCTCAGGCGGAGTTCGCGCCCGTGCACCGCCTCGTCCCGCTGCAGGTCCGCGATGAGGCACCGCCGCTCCTCCAGGTCGGGCCAGAATCCCAGGTCGATGGAGCTGCGGCCGACCATCTCCTCCCGCGTATAGCCGCTGAGCCGCTCGCTGGCGGGGTTCACCTCGATGAAGACGCCGTCCTCGACGCTCGCGAGCGTGATCGCTTCCGGGCTCGCCTCGATCACCTTGGCGAGGCGCCGCTCGGACTCGCGGAGCAGGCGCTCGGCGCGACGGCGCTCGGTGACGTCCTGGATCATGGAGAGCAGCACCGCCTCGCCCTGCAGCTCGATGCGCGTGGCGCTCACCAGGATGTCTCTCTGCTCGCCCTCCGGGGTGCGAACCACCCGCTCGTATTGCTGCACGCCCCCCGCCGCTACCGCCGGGATGTCCAGCGCCGCAGCGCGCTCCACGGTGTCGCGCCAGAAGCCCAGCTCGGCGGTCGTCCGGCCGATCACATCCTCGCGCGGGCGACCGAAGATGCGGAGCAAGGCCTCGTTCGCGTCGATGACGCGGCCGTCCGCAACGGAGGTGACCATGATCGCGTTGGGGGAGAGCCGGAACATGAGTCCGAAGCGCTCCTCGCTCTCCTTCAGCGCGAGAATCGCCTGGTTCCACTCGGTGACGTCGTACAGTGTCGCCCGGCTCATCACATAGCTCCCGTCCGGGTCGCGGACCAGGGACGCCGACATCAGCACCGACATCCGCGTTCCGCCCTTGCGGACCAGCTCGTATTCGAGGTCACGCGTGCGGCCCTGCTCCTTGAACTTCTCGAAGTTCTCGCGAAATTTCCTCCGCCCGTCGTCGGTGAGGAGGTCGGTGAACCTCAGCTTGCCGATCACCTCATCGCGCGAATAGCCGAGCCATTGCAGCTCGGTATCGTTGATCTCGACGAAGACGCCGTCCTTGTCCAGCGAGTGGTAGCCGCAGGGTGCGTTGTCGTACAGGTCGCGGATCTTGTCGGCCTGGATCCGCAGCGAATCCAGGGCGCTCCGCAATTCGCGGGTCTTGGCCGACACGCGCAGGCTGAGGGTGCGGTTCCACGTCATCAGCAGGGCGGAAAAGGCGAGAACGGCTGCAACGACGAAAGCCAGGTAGGTCCAATACCGCGCGGCGATCGGAAAGCGCAAGGGGTTTCCCAGCCACCTGGCGTCGATATCCTGCAGCTCGTCGGCGGTGATGCTCCCGAAGCCACGCTGAATGAAATCGCGAAGCTCGACCCTCCCCTTTTTCACGGCCCAGTGAAACTGCGTGGAGTAGAGCGGCTCGGTCTGCCGGAATTCATCGGCGAGGCTCAGCTTGAAAAGAAAGTATTGGGCGGTGGGGGAATCCATGCAGAACAGCCGGACTTCCCCGGCGCCCGCCGCCTTGATCAGGTCCTCGGAAGTCGGATATCCGGAAATCGTGTCGATCCCCCGCTCCGCCAGCCAGGTCGCGCACGCGCTGCCGTGCTTGGCCCCTATCGCGAAGCCGCGCATGCTGGCAGCGTCGTGGATGCCGCTGATGGAACGGTGAAAGTAGACCCGCGCTTCGATCGGTGCGTAGGCGGAAGAAAACTCGTAGAGTCCGGAGCGCGCCTCGGTAAAGGCGAGCGCCTCGATGACGTCGGCGGAGCCGTCGCCGACGCTCTCCTGGGCCCTGATCCACTCCGTTCCCTCGACCGTGACCGGGACGCCGGTCTTCCTAGACCACAGGTCCCACTTGTCCACGATGATTCCCTGCAATTTCCCGGCGTCGGTGCGAAACAGGTAGGGCGGGTAGCTGTCGTCGCTCACCACGAGCAGCTGTGCCGGGGGAGAGAACGCGGCAGGCGAGCTTTGACACAGGAGCAAAGTCGAGGCCAGCGCGATGAAACGAGCGAGCGCCATGAGGCCGCAGTCGCTATCTGAAGAAGCTCCCCACGGCCTCGGTCATGGAGGCGGAGTGCTTCGGCAGCCACAGCACGATCTCGGGGACATAGGTGCACACGATGAGCGCGGCGAGGAGCGGCACGAGCCACGGCAGTATCGCCATTGTAGTGCGTTCGACCGACAGTCTGGCGGTACGCGACAGAACGAACAGCACCGTCCCTAGCGGCGGGTGCAGCAGGCCGATCATCAGGTTGAGAACCATCACCAGGCCGAAGTGCACCAGGTCGACGCCAAGCTTCTGGCAGATCGGGACGAGGATCGGCACGAGCAGCGTGATCGCCGCCACCGGCTCGAGGAAGCATCCGAGGAGCAGCATCAGCAGGTTCGCGAGCAGCAGGAACACCCAGGGCGTCTGGGTGAACGCGAGCACGGCGGCGGCGATCGCGTCGGTGACGCGCGTGACGGTGAGGAGCCAGCCGAAAATCGAGGCGGCGGCGACGATCAGCAGCACGGTGGCGGTCGTCTCGATCGTGTCCATCGAGATCTTCGCGAGCATCTTCAGGCTGAGGGTTCGGTACCAGCCGAGGCCCAGGACGAGCGCGTAGGCCGACGCGACGATCGCGCCCTCGGTCGGAGTGAACACGCCGAAGGTCATGCCGCCGAGCAGGATCACCGGCGTCAGGAGCGCGAGGAAGGCGTCGGCGAAGGTGCGGCCCAGCGCTGCCCACGAGAAGGTCGCGTCGCGCCCGTAGTTGCGGCGGTGCGCGTACCAGGCCACGGTCGCCATCATGAAGAGCCCCATGACGATCCCCGGGATGACGCCGGCGAGAAACAGCTGCCCGATCGACACGCCGGCGAGCATGCCGTAGATGACGAAGGGAAGCGAAGGCGGGATGATCGGGCCGACCGTCGCCGAGGCCGCGGTCACGCCCACCGAGAAGTCGATCGGATAGCCGTGGTCCTTCATCGCCTTGATCTCGATCGTGCCCAGGCCCGCCGCGTCGGCGATCGCCGTGCCGGACATGCCGGCGAAGATCATCGAGCCGACGATGTTGACGTGGCCCAGGCCGCCTTTCAGCCAGCCGACCAGCGCGAGCGCGAAGTTGTAGATGCGGTTGGTGATGCCCGCCGAGTTCATGAGATTCCCGGCGAGAATGAAGAACGGCACGGCGAGCAGCGGAAACGAGTCGATGCCGCCGTACATGCGGTGGATCACCACGAAATCGGGAATCGTGCCGGAGAGCATCACGTAGACGAGCGAGGCCACGACCATCGCGAGCGCGACCGGCAGGCCGGCGAGCAGCAGCGCGATGAAGCCGAGGAGCAGCACCGCGGTCATGGCGGGTCCGCCCGCATGACTTCCGGGCGCTCGAGCGCGCTGTAGCCCCGCCGCCAATCCCGCCAGGCGACCTGCACGGAGCGGCCGAACATCAGCGCGAACCCGATGAGCATGGCCCCGAACACCAGCCCGATCGGGAGCTCGACGACCGCCATGCGCTGGGTCCCGATGCGGTCGATGAGCAGCCAGGTGAGCCATGCCGCGTAGCCGAAGAAGGCGATGCGCACTGCGTCGACGAAGAGGGCGAGGGCGCGTCCCGCCTTCGGCGGAAGAAAGCGATAGAGGACATCGACCTGGATATGCGTGCCGCGCCGCACCGCCATGGCGCCGCCGAGGAACGTGCTCGCGATCAGGAGGTAGCGCGCGATTTCCTCGGTCCAGCCCGCGGCGTCGTTGAGGACGTAGCGTGTGAACACCTGATAGAACACCACGAAGGCGAGGATCCAGAAGACCGCGAGCACGATCCAGTCCTCCCAGCCGTAGAGGGAGAGCCGGACTTCCTCGTCGACGGCATGAAAGCGCCCGTCCTCGCCGAGGACGTGGTCCTCCGATTCAGGAATCGGCATGAGGCCTCGATCGGACTCTGTCATCCCGAGCGTAGCGAGGGATCTCTCAGGGCAGAGCGTGCCATCGGAGATCCTTCGCTTCGCTCAGGATGACGCCGCATCCGCGGCGTCACTTCAGGGCCTGCACCTTGTCGTAAAGCGCCTTGTCCCAGGGCACGTCCGGGCCGACGAGGAATTTCGCGAACGCCTGCTTGAACGCTGCGCGATCGGATTTCACCACCTTCTTGCCGTACTTGGTTGCGAATTCGTTCACCAGCCGGTTCTCGGCCGCGGCGATCTCTACGGTCGCCTTGGCGCAGGCCTCGCGGAACACGTCCTCGAATATCTCGCGCTCGCCCACGGAGAGCTTGCTCCACAGCGGGCCACTCACGATGACGAGCAGCATCTCGGTGATGTGGCCGGTGAGGTTTATGTGCGACTGCACCTCGTAGAATTTCTTCGCGAGGATCGTCGGCAGCGGATTCTCCTGCGCGTCCACCGTGCCGTTCTGCAGCGCGAGGTAGACCTCAGCGAAGGCGATCGGCGTCGCGTTCGCTCCGACGACCTTCGGATACATGATATACAGCGGCGCGTCGGGCACGCGCAGCTTCAGTCCCTTCATGTCCCCGGGCTTCACGATCGGCTTGTTCGCGGTGGTGTGGCGCACGCCGTAGTACACCGCCGCGACGGGCTTGTTGCCGCTCTTCTCGTAGTAGCCCTCGGCAAGGTCCCAGAACACGGGGCTCTCGGCGTACTTCTTCCAGTGGTTGAAGTCGCGAAACATGTACGGCGCGCCGCCTATCCCCAGCGGTGGATAGGTGCGCGCGGCGAACGCCTGTCCGGTGTAGATGACGTCGACCGTGCCGAGCGAGAGCGCCTGGTTGATCTGGGTCTCGTTGCCGAGCGACGACGCCGGAAACACGTCCATGGTGTAGCGGTTGCCGGTGCGCTTGGCGATCTCGCCCGCCGCCCACAGCGCCCAGGTGTGGTAAGGCTCGGAGGTCTCGTAGACGTGCGCGAACTTGAGCTTCTGCTGGGCGAGCGCGGGAGCGGCCGAAAGGGCGGCGAGGAGCACTGCGACGAGCAACTTCGGCATGGCGGTTCTCATGTAGGTTCCCTTCTGAGTGTTCCGATCAAAACCATTTGATGCCGAAGATCTTCATGAGCGGCACTTTCGCGCGCCGCCATTCGGGATCGTCTTTGAACGTCCCGAACAGCCGGTCCCAGACGGTCGTCGCAAACGCGAAGTTGTGATTCCACTGATTGTGCTGGTGATGGAAGTAGTGCACCGGCCGCGTCCAGAACACCAGGTTCGGATCGGTGTGCTGAAGCTCGTGCGTGAACGCCGAGAACGCCGCGTACCCCAGCGAGCCGACCGCCCACCCGATGCTCGCTTCCGGCGAAAGCGGGTACCAGAGGCCGGCGACGAGGAGAGTCGGCGCTCCGGCCGGCTTGACGTAGGCCCAATACTCCTCGATCCAGCTGCGCGGGGCGTTCTGGGCGTGATGCTCGGCGTGGTCGGCGGCTTTGAACACCCGCCAGTGCTGCAGCCGGTGCACCCAGTACTCGGCGAGGCTTCCGGCGAGGACGCCGACGGAAAGACCCAGGAGGAACGTCATGATCCAAGAATAGCCCTGGGGATGCCGGAAGCCTAGTGATTGTCGCGCGGTACGAAAGCGCCGCTCTTTCCGGCGAGGAAGTCCAGGTCCGCTCCTTCGTTCGCCTGGAGCACGTGGTCGAAGTACAGCCGCCAGTAGCCGCGGGCCAGGGGCGGCTTCGGTGCCTTCCACTTCTTCCTGCGCGCCGCGAGCTCGCTGTCGGGGACGAGCAGCTCGAGCTTTCGCTTTTCGACGTCGAGCTCGATCTGGTCACCGTTCTCGACCAGCGCCAGAGTGCCGCCGGCCGCGGCCTCGGGCGCGACGTGCAGCACCACCGTGCCGTAGGCGGTGCCGCTCATGCGCGCATCCGAGATTCTCACCATGTCGGTGACGCCGCGCTTCAATAGCTTGGGTGGTAAAGGCATGTTGCCGACCTCGGCCATGCCGGGATAGCCCTTGGGCCCGCAGTTCTTGAGCACCATCACGCAGCGCTCGTCGATGTCGAGCTTCGGGTCGTCGATGCGCGCATGGAAATCCTCGATGTCCTCGAACGCCACCGCGCGGCCCTTGTGCTTCATCAGCGCGGGCGTCGCGGCCGAGGGCTTGATGATCGCGCCGTCGGGGCAGAGGTTGCCGCGCAGCACCGCGATGCCGGTCTCGGGCTTGAAGGGCTGCGCGAAGGGGAAGATCACCTCGCGGTTCCAGCAGGGCGCTTCCCGGTTGTTCTCCCACAGCGTGCTGCCGTTCGCGGTGAGCGCGTCGCGGTTCAAGAGCCTGTTTTCGCCCAGCTCGCGGATCACCGCGGGGAGGCCGCCCGCGTAGTAGAAATCCTCCATCAGGTACTTGCCGTTGGGCATGAGGTTGGCGAGGCAATGCACGCCGCGGCCGAGACGGTCGAAGTCCTGGAGCGAGAGATCGACGCCGATGCGCCTCGCGATCGCGATGAGATGGATGACCGCGTTGGTCGAGCCGCCGATCGCGGCGTTCACGCGGATCGCGTTCTCGAAGGCGGGTCGCGTGAGGATTTTCGAGAGCGTGAGGCCCTCCTTCACCATCCCGACCGCGCGCCGGCCGGCAAGGCGCGCGAGCACGTTCCTGCGCGCGTCGGCCGCCGGGATCGCGGCGTTGCCGGGCAGGCCCACGCCCAGCGCCTCGACCATCGAAGCCATGGTCGAGGCCGTGCCCATGGTCATGCAGTGACCGTGCGAGCGGTTCATGCACGACTCGGCCTCGTGGAATTCCTCCAGCGTGATGCGTCCGGCACGCAGGTCCTCGGACATCGACCAGGTGTTCGTGCCCGAACCGATGTCCGTGCCGCGGTACTTCCCCGAGAGCATCGGGCCGCCGGAGACGCCGATGGCGGGGATGTCGACGCTCGCCGCGCCCATGAGGAGCGAAGGCGTCGTCTTGTCGCAGCCCATGAGGAGCACCACGCCGTCGAGGGGGTTCGCGCGGATCGACTCCTCGACGTCCATGCTGGCGAGGTTGCGGT
>Ga0326726_10004124_pt1 | contig 13305 bp, 15 predicted proteins | sample MHFenrmetagenome_2_FD_207603 | JGI IMG/M metagenome (GOLD analysis project Ga0326726, IMG submission 207603) | Lab enriched peat soil microbial communities from Michigan Hollow, Ithaca, NY, United States - MHF15MN | ecosystem: Environmental > Terrestrial > Soil > Wetlands > Peat | place: USA... | reverse complement strand
TACTACACAGGAGATACCAGGAAAACCATAATACGAGCATATTAATCAAAATAATTATGAAAGTAATTTTATTTGGCTTCAATAATTTTCTATGCTTCAATATCTCGTAAACAGTGCGAATTATATGAGTTACTATGCACAGAATTAATAAAGTAAAAAATGATGGGTTGTTCATATTATTTATTTTGTAAATGGAATTAGCATCGGTACTTGCTTCTGATAACGTTTATATGCCTCACCAAATTCAAGAATGAGTTTCTTCTCCTCTAGTATTGTTCCTATTATCACATAGGTTGTTAGAATGATATTCACAATTATATCAACTACTCTAAAAGTCTGGCACCATAAATAGATTATCAAAGCCAAATACATAGGGTGTCTGATGATACCTAATAGGCCATTCAGTTTAATATCTGCGGTTGAATTTTTCTCTTTATTCTTTTTGAAATTCAGAATCTGTCGGATACCAAAGAATGACAGCGAATCGTAACTGAAGAAAAAAGCCCAGAAGAACAATAGCAAAGAACCATACATAAAAATATAACGGATTACAGGCCAGGGAGAATCGTATGAAATTATAATTGCTCTATCTATTTGATTTGTATAATTGATTAAAGGAATAAGTAAGACGAGTGAAATCGAAACGTAAAAAAGTCTGTAGAATGCATAGTAGTTCTTTAATAAGCGTGTAATATATTTTGTAAAACTTATGCTAATTAAATAACTATGCAGGAAACAATATCCTGTCCAAAATACAGAGACAACTAAATATTTCATTTTTTACTTCAATTATATTGCAATAATAATTTTTATTCTAAACTGTAACTTTCTCTAAAATATTTTTTTCTGAACCAAAAGGCAACATTCACAAGGCTAATTAACACAGGCACTTCAACCAAAGGTCCTATAACTGCTGCAAACGCTTCACCCGAGTTTATTCCGAATACAGCAATTGCAACTGCAATAGCTAGCTCAAAGTTGTTGCTTGCAGCAGTAAACGAAAGGGTTGTTGCTTTTGGATAATCTGCTCCAATCTTTTTTGAAAAATAGAACGAAACGAAGAACATCAACACAAAATAAAAAATTAGTGGTATAGCTATTCTAATAACGTCAAGCGGAATTTTAACAATGTATTCTCCCTTGAGTGAAAACATAACAACAATAGTAAACAAAAGTGCAATCAATGTTATAGGATTAATCTTCGGAAAAAATTTTCTTTCGTACCAATCTTTACCCATGGCTTTCAACAATGTAAATCTTGTTATCATTCCTGCAAAGAAAGGAATGCCAAGATATATAAAAACACTCTCTGCAATTTGCCTGATTGTAATATCTACAGCAAATGTTTGAAGACCTATCCAACCAGGGACAACTGTCAAAAAGATGTAAGCGTAAAAGGAGAAGAAAAGAACCTGGAAAATTGAGTTGAACGCAACGAGTCCTGCTGCGTATTCTCTATCGCCTTTAGCAAGATCATTCCATACAATTACCATCGCAATACATCTGGCAAGTCCGATTAGTATTACCCCTGCCATATAATGAGGATAATCCTGAAGAAATAATATTGCAAGAAGGAACATTAATATTGGACCAATAATCCAGTTAAGAACTAATGAAAGAGAAAGTATTTTCACGTTTCTGAATAAATCGCCAAGTTCTTCGTATTTTACTTTTGCAAGAGGGGGATACATCATCAATATTAATCCGATGGCAATGGGAATATTTGTTGTACCGGATTGAAATGTGTTCCAGAAATCAACAATGCCCGGGAAAAGAAAACCCGAGAAAACACCAATAAACATTGCCAGAAAAATCCAGAGAGTAAGAAAGCGGTCTAAAATCTTTAATCTAGATTTCACTTTATTTCTACTTTAAATTTTCGTTGTAAAAATTTTGAAATTGTTCTCTTATCTCATCTCTAACCCGACGATAGACCGGCATTACTTCATCCTCAGTTCCAACAGCATCTGCAGGGTCATCAAACCCAATATGAAGTTGTTTCTCAACTTTTCCTGTAAAAACGGGACAGCTTTCTTTAGCATTATCGCAGACAGTAATCACAAAGTCGAAAGGTTGGTTCACATATTTAATAACATTTTCCGGTACACCACCACTTATATCAATTCCAATTTCTTTCATTGCTTTTACAGCAAGAGGATTTATTTTTTCAGCAGGTTTTGTTCCCGCAGAATGTACTTCAAGATTATTATCAAGCGATTTTAAAAATCCTTCAGCCATCTGGCTTCGGCAGGAGTTACCGGTACAAAGGATTAGTATTCGTTTCATTTTTTACTTGAGTTTTAAAAAATTACAAATATCACAAATAAATCGCAATTTCAAAATTTCAATTTTCAAAAACTTGCCCCCTTTGGGGGAGATGGAAAGGGCTTTTATTTTTTATAACCAACAACAGTAATGCTGAATATACCGACACTATTCTTTCTGAACTTCTCAATTTCGGTTTCATTCAAGTATTCTTTGAGTACTTTATCTGGTAGTTCAATTACTTTAGTTCTCTTGATTTCAATATTCTCAAAGCCCGTTTCTTTAATTATCCCTAAGTATTCTTCCTGCTGAAGTGCGCCAGCAACACAACCAGCATACATCTCTGCTGACTTTTTTAATCCTGCAGGTAACTCACCTTTTAAAACGATATCCGAAACACAAAAATGTGCGCCTTTTTTTAATATCCTATCAATTTCCTTGAAGGCTTTTCTTTTATCTGGGATAAGATTCAGAACACAATTGCTAATTACTACGTCAGCTGAGCTGTCTTCGAGCGGCATACCTTCAATTTCGCCAATTTTGAATTCAACATTTATGTAACCGGTTTTTATTTTGTTAGCATTAGCCTTATCAATCATCTCCTGTGTAAAATCAAGCCCTATTACTTTACCTTCTTCTCCTACAACAGATCTTGCAACAAAGACATCATTTCCAGCACCGCTGCCAAGATCAACAACGGTATCACCTTTTTTCAAACCTGCGTACTCGGTCGGGACACCGCATCCCAAACCAAGATCAGCTTCAGCAACATAGCCGTCGAGTTTTGAGTAGTCATCCTGAAACATAGTGTAATCAACGATTTTAGTTCCGCAGCAGCCGCATCCCTCCGCTTTTTTAGCAGCAATTTCTCCGTATTTTTCTTTAACAACCTGTTTAATTTCTTCTGATGATTGCATTTTGATTCTCCTTTTTGTTAACAATTACATACTAGTGAAAAAAGTTTATCCAGTTCTTTTTTAGCTTTTTGAAGTGTTTGATTGTTCACGCAATAACAGACTTTTGGACCTTCAATCTCACCCTGAATTAATCCAACTCTTTTTAATCCCTTCAAATGTTGTGAAACAGTAGATTGGGAAAGTGGTAAAAGCTCAACAATATCGCCGCACATACAGACATTCATCTCTGTTAGAATTTTTAATATCCTTATTCTTGCCGGGTGAGAAAGTGCTTTAGCAATATCTGCAAGCCAGGTGTCCGTTTTAGTAAATTCTTCTGTTTTTGCGAGTGCCATAATTAATTTCCTTATCGTTCATCGTAAATATACGATGAGTGTTGAATTAACACAAGTAGATTTTTTAAAAAGTATATTTTTGAGGATGAGCGGTAAGCTTGATTATCAGATTTACGGTTGTAGATCTGATTTTGTTAGCTAGATCTTTAAATTAAGCAATCAATTAATTCGTCCAGGTTTTTATTAATTTTTTTACCAAGATCAACTGTCAGCACTTTCCGGTTATTATCAATAAGAGCTTGCCTGTCACCCAGTGACTGTGCTTTAATTAAAGTTCCGAATGAAATTGAAAAATTTGGTTCACCAGGATTATTAGGAATTCCAATGTCTACTGAATAATCAGAAATAAATTGAATAAAAAATCCGTTTCCCCCATCCCCTTTATGCAATTGTCCTGTCGAATGCAAAAACCTTGGTCCATAACCCAAAGTTGTAGCGACTTTGTATGTCTGCAAAATTTTAAATCTTAACACTTGAAGTTTCTGCCAGGTTTTTTCATCTGGTTTAAGGTAGGCCTGGATTGCGACGTAACTTTTCCCTTTTTCACATTTAGATAGAAATGTGATAAGAGCATCTTTCAAATTATTCGCTTTAACATCACTAAAAATTTTTATTCCTCCTGATTCTAACGCTGGTTTCAGTTCCGGGAGTTTTCCTTTTTCACTGTATTCTTTCATCATCTTCTTTGCAGCAATTTTAGCCGACTCAACGTTCGGCTGATCGAATGGCTGAACATTCAGCACAAATCCAGCGATTGCAGTAGCAAATTCCCACCTGAAAAATTCAGCACCGAGCTGGTAGATATTTTTCATTTCCAGTTCTATTAAAGGAAAGCCAGCGGTTTTTATTTCGCTAACTTTTTTATCGAAAAAATTGTCTCCAGTGAGTTTCAAATAAAAAAAAACTCTATCATTACAATATTCTCCAACGGGAACACTTGGTTCAAGATCAACAGGAAGAATTCCCTTTCCATCTTTGCCAGTGCTTTCGGAAATCAATTGTTCGAGCCAGCCGCCGAGATATTTTAGCTGTGGAGAAATTATCAAAGTTAGCTTGTCCACGCCTTCTTTCGCTAAAGAACCAATTATTCCACCAAGCTTTGCACCGCTATTATCAAGAACTTCCTTATGCTCACATTCATTTACCATCTTCGAGGTTTCATCAAATAATTTATCAAGATCAATTCCGATTAAAGCAGCAGGAACAATTCCGAATAGTGAAAGAGCAGAAAATCTTCCTCCAATGTTCGGATCATTTAGAAATATTTTTCTGAAGTTTAGTTTCTTTGCTATTTCTTCCAAACCACTTCCGGGATCAGTAATTGCGATAAACTGTTTTGATGCTTTTTCCCCACCAAGTTTCTTCGATACAATCGTAAAAAAGTATTTCATAAAGGACATTGTTTCTACTGTCCCACCAGATTTTGTGGAAACAATGTATAATGTTTTTGTAGGATCAAGTTTCTTTTCGTAATCCAGTGTTGCCTCAGGATGAGTGCTGTCAAGAACGTGCAAGTCCAGATAACCTTTCTTCACACCGAATGTTAATCGAAAAACTTCCGGAGCTAAGCTTGAACCGCCCATTCCCATCAGAAGTGCACTTGTGAAACCTTCTTTTCTTATCTCTTCAACAAATAAGTTTATTTCACTAAAAGACTTCTTTGAAACCTCAAGACAATCAAGCCAGCCAAAACGATTTGAAATTTCAGTGGGATCTTTTCGCCAAACTGTGTGATCCCTCTGCCAGATTCGAGCAATGACCCTTTCTCTGCTGATGTGATTAAGTGATTTTTCTACTGCTGTTCGATACTTACCTAATGATATATTCATATTTAATTATGTCTTTAAATTGATATTTTTGAATTGAAGAAAGTTTCTATCACTAAACTAATCAAAAAAAGAAAATCAGATAATGAAAAAATACCGGCTTGAAGTTGTTCTGGTTTTAATTTGGATTGTGCTCGCAGTTGTTTTTGGTTTCTACGATCTTGAAATTTCAAAAAACCTTGTAGATCAAAATTCAGGCTGGGCAAAATTTCTTGAAAACTATGGAATGATTCCGGGACTCTTTATCATCCTTAGCGGAATTTATATTTGCTATTCATTTATCAAGACAAAATCAGATGTTTGGTCATACATACAGAAAATAGTTTTCTTTTTAGTAAGCAGCGGACTGATATTCTATCTGTTTGATATACTTTTGGACAATATTGCATCAGAACATCTTTTTCTCTTCCTTATAATTTCTTTTTCTATCAGCATAATAATTTTTATTACTCTGAATAAAAGAAATCAGGTGCAGAGTACCATTGCAATTAAATATTCGAAAGTTGTTTTGGGTATGGCTTTGTTAGGTTATGTAATCTGCATTCAGGTTGTAAAAACTTTTTGGGGAAGAGTTCGTTTCAGAGAGCTTGATGCAGCTTTTTCACAATTCACCCCGTGGTATTTGCCGCAAGGAATAACCGGATTCGATTCATTTCCTTCCGGTCACGCAGCAATGGGCTGGATGCTTCTAGCTTTATTAATTCTCATATCAAATAAAAAAGAATGGGTTAAATACTTAGCGTTTCTTTTAATTTTTATCTGGGAAGTTGTTTTAGCTTTGAGCAGAGTTGTTATTGGTGCACACTATGCGTCGGATGTTTTATTCGGATCGTACTTTATTATTATAAGTTTCATTTATTTTTCTAAAAAATAAATCATTCCCATCTCAATCTTTTCGAATATTCCAGTACTTGCGGTACTTTTCTTGTGTTATTAATCCAATCGGTCCCTGGTAAATTCCTCCATCAAGATATCCATCATAAACTCTTACAGCAATAGTATTTTCTTTTCTAGGGATTAACACATTATCAGGAATATAATACGCACGTATAGTTGTCCACTCATAATTTTGATTGAAATTGGTTGGAACAACATCAAAATTCCAATCACCAACTGAGCCAACGTACGTTCCGTTGACAAATGTCTGATCAATATCATCAATCTTACCAAGTAAAAGAACCATCTTCTGGTTAGAATATTTTTCAGGCAAAGTAAATTTAATTCTGTACCATGCAAACCCATCATAGTTTTTATAACCCTGAGTTTCCCAGAAAGCCGGAACAAAAATTTCTTTCCAATCATTATCATTATAATCTGAATTATTCCAATCACTTATATCACCAACATTAAATTTCCACATTCCCGTAAGATTTATATCAAGATCAAGATAAGCAATTTGCCCAGTATTAGATGGGACAGGTAAAAGCCCCACTGCTCCTTTTATTATTCCACCTTCAAGCTGAGCATCGTAAACGCGGATGGCAATTGTGTTTTTTCCTTCTTTCAATAATTCTTTAGAAATAAAATATTCACGCTGAGCATCGTAAGCGGTTACGTACTGTGGCGGAAAACCTCCCGACATTCCAACTAATTTTCCGTTTATAAAAGTCTGGTCTACATCATCAATAAATCCAGGATTTAGTATAAAATTGAGGCCCACTAATTCTTTTGGGACTTCAAATGTTTTTCTGTACCAGGCATAGCCATTATATCCGTGAAAACCCTGATCTTCCCAGGTTGCAGGCACTTTAATTTTTTCCCAGTTGTTATCATCAAAGTCTGGTGAAGCCCAAATAGTATCATCACCAATTGAAAATCTCCAGTTACCTTCAAGGTTGATGTAATTCTTGTCGTTAACCCCAGGCATCTTCTCCATTTCCCTGAAAAAACTTTTAATATCGATATCCTGCTTATTATCATCACCAGATTTACATCCAAAAAAAGTCAATGAAAGAATCCCAAGACAGACAGATATTTTCAGTATTTTTTTATTCATCATTAATTTCATTACAACAAAGATTTTAATTTCAACTGTAAAATACTACTCAGTAATGTATGCTGTACTTCCTGCATCATTGACCAGATACTCGTTGTAGATCTGCGTAGCCATTCTTCTTACTTTAGCATTTTCATCATTCTGCGAAAGATCTTTTACTTCGAGCAATCCTTCTTCACTTCCCAATTCGTAAAGAACAAGTGCAATTAATATTCTAGTGCTGGGATCTTTTTCCTTTTTAAGCTGAGCTATAAGTGCATCTTCTGTTTCAACTATTTTATAATAACCAGCGAAGTATATTGAATTTCTTCTTACTCCGTCATTTTCTGAATGAATACCAGCTATAAGGTTTTCTAATGCATACTTATGAGCAGTGATATCTTTTATAGAATTTGACTGCGTATACCCCGAACCTGTTAAAACTGCTGCGAGAAGAACTGCAGTTACGAATCCTTTGTAAGCTTTCCGCGCAAGGCGGGATTTCACTTCGTTCAACATTTTATTTTCCTCCGTTTTTTAGTGATTTATTCTGTTTAACTTCCACCAGAAGACTACTCTTTTGAAGTGCAACAGGGGTCATGGCAAAGTAAAGGATTGTAAAAAGTTGTCATGGCTTTGGAGAAGCTTAGGAAGGCTTAAGTAAATGTTTATTTTCAAAAAAAATTAAATTATTAACTTATACCCAATTCCGTGAACGGTTAAAATTATCTGCGGGTGGTTGGGATCTTTTTTATTTCTGAGATTGTCATTGCGAGCGAAGCGAAGCAATCCAAGATTTAATCAAATGGAAAATTGGAGATTGCTTCACCCTGATTAATCAGGATTCGCAATGACATTTTTAACACAGATGTTGTTAAGCAGCTTATCCTGATTACAGTCTGGTTTCTTTTCATAATAGTTGGCTTGCTGCAATTTTTAGAAGTTGACATATATCGTTCATTGGCGTATATTTGTCCTGTGAAAATTATAGAGACAACAATTTTTACTAAAAGGATACGTTCCTTATTAACCGAAGAGGAATATCGTAATCTTCAAAATGAATTAATTATAAATCCGGAAAAAGGGATGGTAATCCGTGGAAGCGGTGGGTTGAGAAAAATCAGATGGGGAATTTCCGGAAAAGGAAAAAGTGGAGGTGTTAGAATTATTTATTACTGGATAATAAAGAAGAAAACAATTTTGATGTTATTAGTATATCCTAAGAATGAACAAGACAATTTAACATCATCACAATTGAAAATATTAAAATCATTAGTTGAAAAGGAATTATAATGAGAAACGAATTATTTGAAGAATTAAAGCAAAGCGTTAAACAGGGTGGAAAAATATTGAAGGGTAAAAGAAAACCTGGCAGAGAATTTAATTTTGAAAATCCTGATCCAAAACAGATTCGTGAAAATTTAGGTTTATCTCAAAATAAATTTGCAAAGCTGCTTGGTATTAGTACGTCGACACTTCAGAATTGGGAACAAGGAAGAAGAAAACCGGATGGTCCGGCAAAGGTTTTATTAAATGTCGCAGCAAAATATCCCGATGCTGTTTTGAATACAGTTTATAATCAATAATTAAAAAATTTTAACTAACCAGCTTATACCCAATCCCGTGAACGGTTAAAATTATTTGCGGATGGTTGGGATCTTTTTCAATCCTGTTTCTCAGCTTCATAATAAAATTATCCACTGTTCGTGTTGCGGGATTTTCATCATAACCCCAGATGTTGTTAAGCAGTTCGTCCCTGCTTACGGTCTGGTTTCTTTTCTTCCAGAGATAGTGGAGTATTTCAAATTCTTTGTGGGACATCTGCACTGGAATTCCTTCCCCGCCTGGTTGGCGGGCAGGTTCATAAGCCTGGTAACCTGTAAAATGGACTGTCAGCTTACCAATAACAGCTTCAGAAGCATTTGTGTTTATGGAAGTTTCACCACGTCGTAAAACAGCTTTTATTCTTGCAAGCAGTTCCCGAAGACTAAATGGTTTTGTTACATAATCATCGGCACCTAATTCCAACCCGAGCACTTTATCAATCTCTTCGCCCTTGGCAGTTAGAAGGATAACCGGAGTCTGCACACCTTCCTTCCGGATAGTCTTACAAACATCAAACCCGGAAATCTTCGGCATCATCACGTCAAGGATGACAAGGTTATACTGGTTCTCGCGGATCATCTTCAAACCTTTTTCACCATCTTCAGCAATGCTTACTTCGTAACCTTCAAACTCGAGGTTATCACGCAAACCCATCCGCATATTTGGTTCGTCTTCGACGATAAGAATTTTGATCATATTAACACCTTGAATAGCTCGTAGCTTTAAGCCGTAAGCGTTAAGCTTTAAGTTTTTGAATCATTGAGATTAACATCTTTTTGATTTCATTAATCTCGTTATTTAATTCAATTTGCAATTCATTTTTAATAATCTTTAAATCCATTGCTAACAATATTAAATATTCTAATTCACTTGTTGAACCGAGAGCGATAAAAAGGAATCTGGAAAAATCTGCGTCAGAACTTCTTACACATCCTTCCGCAATGTTTGTAGGAATAGAAACACAGGCTCTTCGAATCTGTGAAGTCAAACCATATAATTCCTCACGCGGAAATTCTTCAGTTACATTATAAATCTTTAAAGTCAACTGATGAGCTTTCTCCCAAACTCTTAACTTCCTGAAATCTTTCATTTGCTTTTTCCTTTGTCTGGCTTAATGCTTATCGCTTAAAGCTTAATGCTAGGATTTGCTCAACGGAAATAAAACTACAAACTTACTTCCCTCACCCACTTTACTAATCAACCTAATCTCTCCTTTATGTGCATCCATAATGTATTTAACTATACTTAAACCTAAGCCGGATCCTTTAACATTGTGCACATATCCAGAACTGACCCTGAAAAATTTCTCAAATATTTTTTTCTGATCTTTCTCTGCAATACCAATGCCTTTATCTTCAACCTCAACGAAAGCATTGTTATTTTCTTTTCCTGTTCGAATTGTGATTTCTTTATTATTATCGCTGTACTTAACTGCATTGTCCACAAGGTTCACAATCGCTTCTGAAACAGCCTCTTCATCAATTTTAATAATCGGGATCGATTCATCTTTAATCAGACTAAAAGTAAAGCCTAAATGCTCAAGATGAAATTTGTATGAACGATAAACATTCTCTGCTACATCATTCAGATAACTATCAACAATATTATATTGACGCTTTCCTGCTTCCATTTTAGAAAAATTCAGGATTGAATTTACAATCTTGCCCAACCGGTTTGCTTCCTGACTTATGATTGAGTAATACTCTTTTTTCTTTTCCTCAGTTTTAACCCTACCCATTTCCAAGGTTTCAGAGAACATACTTATCAACGAAAGCGGAGTCCTGAGCTCGTGAGAAACATTTGAAACAAAATCGGATTTAATCTGTGCAATTTCTACTTCCTTCTTTATGTTCTTGTAAACAATCCACATACCCAGAATTAAAACAATGGTCAACAAACCGATTAATAAAATATTTGTGAGTGCTCTCTGCTTAACAAGGTCATCAATAGTTTGTCCGACCAGCGATATCCCGATCTTATAATTTGGAAAAATCCACAATGCTTTTGATTGCTGAACTTCCCTTACTTTAAAATCTATTGAGGAATTGAATTGAAAATTCTCGGCACGATTGAATACTGAAATTACAAATTCTTGCTGAGCTATTTCCTGAATCTTCGGAGACATTATTCTATAAATAAACTCTTTAGGGTCAAGAATAATTCCGGTAATTCTGTTTTCACCCTGTGGTGTTTCTTCGATAAATAAAAGAATAGCTTCGCCCTCGCTTGTATCAGTTTCAACGGGTTCAAGTTTTCTGTAACCGCTCTTCTTGTAAGTAAAAAGTCTTTTTACCAGGCTTTGATTCTTTTCTAAAAGATTATGAATCTCTGTACTGAAATGACTATAATCGACCGATATGAAATTATTTTCATCATTCCAGCCGAGAAAATCAATTTTATCATCATTAACACTATCCGCAACAAAAACCATATATAGCGAAGGTAACTGATCGTAGAAACTGTCAACAGTGGCTGGCAATTCCTTTGCCTTAAGTTTTGGGACTTCATCCAGAAACAAATCAATTTTGCTCGCCCAGCTGTTCATTATATCTTCTGAATACTGATTTACTGAATAAAGAATAGCATCTAACTGATTGGCATAAATCCGCCCAATCACTTTTTCATTTTGATTAAGGGAGACCATTTCGTTTATGGTAAGAAATGCTGCAGGTAGCAGAATTAAGATTATAAGTATTATAACTATTCTTCTTACAGTTCTGTTCATTTGATTCACAAATCCGGCTTATTACTCTCACAAAGCAAAATATTTTTCCCGCTTCTAAAATAATGAATTGGCGAATTGCTTTCTTTACTTATTGAAATATATTGCTTAAAATAAGATGAGTCTTTTTAATTGTTGATTAAAGGAATAAATCTGCAGCGAATTCTGATAATACTAGGAATAATTATTTTACTCGCTGGCCTGCTCTGGCCATGGATAGTTAAGTTGCCGATCGGGAAACTTCCGGGTGATATTTTTATTGATAAGCCGAATTTTAAAATTTACATCCCAATCACAACGATGGTCATCATAAGTCTCTTGCTCACCTTAATCTTCTGGCTGTTCAGGAAGTAATCACGTCAAGTGTCATTCCTGCGAATCAGGAATCCACAGATAACTAATCGGACAATATTATTAATGGATTCCCACTTTCGTGGGAATGACAGTTTCATTCATTAATTTTACAACAATCCAACATCAAACATACATTTTTTTATTCGTTCAAATGATTTTTGGATGTTGTTATCCAAACCAATTGATATTCTAATAAGTCCCTCACTAAGCCCCATTTTCAACTGTTCTTCTTTAGGAATTTCAGATGAAGTGCTATGACCTGGTGAACTAAATAAAGTTTTAAAGTAACCAAGACTAACAGCAAGGTATCCAACTTTTTCATCTTGCATTTTTTTCATTAAAGCATCAGCAGTTTTTCATAGGTAAAAAAATTAGAAATGCAATCAAAAAAGAATAGTCAGTTAATAACTGACTATTTTTATAAAATTTTAAGTATATAGAAATTACTTATTTCTTTAAAAGTGCTTTTATAAACTCATCACCTTTTATCAATCCATAAAACCCGTTTTTTGTTTCTTCTTCATTATAATGCTCAACACTGTCCCGTTTTTCACCAGGATGATAAATAATGAAAGGAACAGGATCGTGAGTATGCGTTCTTAATATGCAAGGCGTAGAATGATCTGGTAAAAGTGCAATTGCAACATCTTCATCTATCTTTTCAGTTTCTTCAAGAATATATTTTATTACACGGCTGTCAAGATATTCGATAGTTTTGGTCTTTAATTCATAGTTACCCTCATGTCCTGCCTCATCACTCGCTTCAATATGGAGATAAACGAGATCAACATCTTTCAACGCTTCAACAGCAGCCTTTGCTTTACCTTCATAGTTTGTATTATATAAACCTGTAGCACCTTCAACTTTAATTGCTTTCATTCCTGCATATTTACCAATACCGTAAAGAAGGTCAACTGCAGATATCATTGCCCCCTTTACACCATAAAGTTCCTGCAGAGTTTTCATTTGTGGTCTGTTGCCAGGTGACCATGGCCAGATTGAATTGCCCGGATCTTTTCCATTGGCAATTCTTTTTTTATTCACAGGATGTTCAGATAATATTTGCTGAGATCTTAGTATGAGGTCATTTAATAAATCAGCGGTAGTGCTTTTACAGGACGATGGTTTTACCATTACATCTTTAAATGGTGTTCCAGGAACATCATGCGGCGGAGTACATTTAATATCATTGATCCCATTTTTTATAACGAGCAGATGGCGATAACTAACACCTGGATAAAATTTTATTTTATCGTTACCAAGTTCTTTTTGCAATGTCTGTATCAATTCAAATACTTCTTCATTT
>Ga0326726_10004123_pt1 | contig 13305 bp, 9 predicted proteins | sample MHFenrmetagenome_2_FD_207603 | JGI IMG/M metagenome (GOLD analysis project Ga0326726, IMG submission 207603) | Lab enriched peat soil microbial communities from Michigan Hollow, Ithaca, NY, United States - MHF15MN | ecosystem: Environmental > Terrestrial > Soil > Wetlands > Peat | place: USA... | reverse complement strand
GGACGCCGCATGCGCTCGAGTTCGATTCCCTGGGCCGGCTGGTCGTCGCCGACCGCCACAACCATCGCATCCAGATTCTGACGAAGCAGGGGCAATTCGTGAGCGAATACGACGACTTCGGACGCACGAGCGGGCTGGCCATCGACAGGAACGACGTCATCTACACGGCCGACTCGGAGTCGACCGAGAGAGTGCATCCCGGCTGGCAGCGCGGAATCCGGATCGGAAATCTCAAAGACGGCAAGGTGACGACCTTCATTCCGCCCCACACGACGCCGAATTCTCCCGACGGCGCCATGGGCGAAGGCATCGCGATCGACGCGGCCGGCAACATATTCACGGCAGAAGCCCAGTTGCGCGGGATCACGAAGTACGTGAGGAAATAAGTGGAAAGCTCAAAGCGCAAAGTTCAAAGCAAAGTTCGGCGCGTCGTGCTCACGACCGTGATCATGGGAGCGTTAGCAGCGGCGATTCTGTCGGCGCAAGACAAGGGCGTCAAGGCGTCCAACGCCTGGGTGAAGCTGCCGTCCACCGGCGAGACTGAAGCGATGGCGTTCGTGACGATCGAGAATCCGGGCATGTACGAAGTGAACGTGACTGCCGCGAAGTCGGATTCCGGAAAAGTCGAGCTGCGCGACGCAGGTCAGACCGTCACCTTTATTAGCGTGCCGCCTTACGGCCGCGTGGATATGTCACCTGGCGGTGTCCACCTGCGGCTGCTCGATCTGAAGCGACCGCTGAAGGAGGGCGACACGATCGCGCTGACGCTCTCGACGGATGTGGACGTGACGCTGGAGGCAAGCGCCATCGTCCGTCAGCAGTAGGGCCTTTTCGCCGTGGGCCGACTGCTCGGCGTCAACGCGTCGCCGGCAGGAGATGCTTCAGTGCCTCGTCGAAGTGCTGCACGACGATCAGGCTGGGCGCCGTGGCGGTCGCGACGGCGGGCGCGTTGATCATGAGGAAGCGCTGGCCGTCAGCCGATACGTCGTAGGTCCGGCCAACGTTGCCGCCGCGGGGTGTGTAGTACCGCCCTTCGAGCAGTTTCGCCGGTGTTCCGGCGTTCCAGGTGGCGCCGCTCGCCTCCACGGGCACCCGCCAGAGTGTGCCGTCTGGTCCGAGATAGAAGAGCTCTTTGCCACTCTGCGCCCAGACCGGCGCCACGCCACCGCCTGTTGAGACCTGCCACTGGCCGCTGCCGGCGTTCGGAAAAGGTCGCACGTAAATAGCGAATCGCCCAGAGCTGTCCGACTCGTACGCCAGCCAATGGCCGTCAGGCGAGACGCTTCCGTTGCGCTCGCCGAATTTCGTCTGCAGCAGCGGCGTCATACGGTGCGAGCTGTCGAGCGCGAGCTGCAGCAGATCAAAGTCCAACGGTTTGTTTTCATGCAAGACGACCGAGGTGCCATCTGGCGCGATCCCGGTGGGAAACTGCGAATTGCTGCTCGTGGTCAGCCGTTCGGCCGCACCGGTACCGTCGGCGGCCTGCCACCACAGATTCCGCGCGCCACCTGCGCGGTCCGACGTAAAGATGATCCGCCGGCCATCCGGTGTCCACACAGGGTTCTGGTCCAGGCCCGGCTCGGACGTCAGCCGCGTGAGCGTCGTCCTCCGCAGGTCCCAGATCCAGATGTCCTGCTCCTGGTCGGCGCAGTAAACGGCGATGCGCGTCCCGTCGGGCGAGAGGCGCGGATAGAGGTAAGCGCGGGGCGGCGCGGCGATCGTCTCCTCGTGCCCCACGCGATCGACCCAGACGAGTGTGCGCGCCGTGGCCGTGCTGCCCGCTGGCGCGTCCACGTAGACCAGCGTCCCATCGGTCGCGACGGCGAAATCGCCCGCGCCCTGCGGCGTCGTGACCAGCCGGGGCGCAACCGGCACGGCCGTCCCGCGTGTTTCCAGGCGGTTGAGATCGAAAGGGATCGCGAGAAGCGTCCCCGCGGCCGTGTAGACGAGGTGGCCGCTCGTCACGTAGTGCGCGTGGCTCCCGCCACGCAGGAGAATCTTCTGCGTGTTCGTGCGCAGATCCAATACTGCGATCTGCGCCGCGTCCAGGCCTCCGGTTTCTGCCGTGATCGTGAACAGGACGCCGCGGCCACCAGGCAGGATCTCCGGCCAGAGGTGATCGGCTTCGCCCCGCGCGCGGTCGGGGCGCGTCAGGACGGCTGGCGTCCCTCCCGCAGCTGACACTCGCTGCAGACCCGTGGCCGCGAGACTCGTCGCGACGATGATCGTGTCGTCGGGCGCCCATGTGGCGCCGCGAGAAACGGCGTCGAGGCGGGCGAGCCTGACCGGCGGCCCGCCGGTGATCGCCACCTTCTGCAGAATCGTGTTGCTGTCCACGAAGCCGACCCACTGGCCGTCAGGCGATACGAACGGCCCGTGTGGAGCGCCGCTCGCAATCGCCACCGGCTCGAGCGCGTCGAGCGCGCGAACGAAGAGCTGCGTCCCGTTGTTGCCGACGTAGACGACATGGGTGCCGCCTGGGGTGAGGGCGAGATCGCGATCGACGCCGCTGATCGTCAGCGCGGCCGTACCGGATGTTGTGATGGTCGTGCGGGTCACGCGGGGCGGGACCGGCCGCATGGCGAGCCATACCAGCGCGCCAGTGGTCGCGCCGCTCGCGATGATCACACCCAACGCCGCTACCGCCCACCTCGCGCGTTTCGGCGGCACCGCGAGGGGAGTCGTCGTGACAGGCACGCGAGTGGAGTCGGTCTCCTCCAGGAGGAGCTTCACGTCGCCGATGTCGCGGAGCCGACGTCTGGCATCTTTCTCGAGGCATCGCCGCAGCACACCTGCGAGCGGCATGGCCGACGGCGACAGCGCCTGCCAGTTCGGCTCACGTTCGAGGATGGCGGCGAGTGTGTCGGTCGTCGTGTCACACGCGAAGGCCGCACGACCGGTGAGCATCTCGTACAACACGCAACCGAACGCCCAGATGTCAGCGCGCCTGTCCACCGGCTTACCGCGCGCCTGCTCGGGACTCATGTACGCCACGGTGCCGAGAATCGCGCCCACGTGCGTCTGCATCGCCGGCGTGGTGATCGTCGGAGCCGCTGACGCGCCCACGGGGCTCGACGCTGCCGGATCCTCGACCAGCTTCGCGAGGCCGAAGTCGAGCACCTTCACGGTGCCCGCCGGCGTGATCTTGATGTTGGCGGGCTTCAGGTCACGATGGACGACGCCTTTCTCGTGTGCCGCGTCGAGCGCGTCGGCGATCTGCTGCGCGATGGGGAGCGCTTCCGCCATCGTGAGCCCTCGGCCCTGCGCTCTCAGCTCCTCGATTCTTTCCGCCAGCGTCGGCCCTTCGACGAGTTCGAGGACGATGCCGCTCGCGTCCGGCGTTTCTTCAAAGCCGTACACCGCCGCGATGTTGGGGTGATTCAGCGTCGCCAGCACTTCGGCTTCCCGCTGGAATCGGGCGAGCCGTTCCGGATGGCGCGCGAACGCGTCGGGCAGCACCTTGATCGCGACCTCGCGCTTCAGCTTCGTGTCGCGCGCGCGATACACCTCGCCCATGCCACCGGCGCCCAGCAGGCTCTGAATTTCGTATGGACCAAGACGGGTTCCGGAGGCGAGAGGCATGGCGCGCCGTTGTCGAGGCGCGCGCCATTCTACAGCGTCATCACTTCACACGCCCTGGAACTCGACGAGCAAACTCCTGTTCGAGTCGCCGCGCCGGTAGACTCGCTCGAACCGATCGCCGAAGCGAACCACGATCTTCCAGTCCTTCAGCAGGTCGCTCAGGGGCGGTGCCGGCGGGTCGGGAGGATAGCCGGCGACCGGGAACTGCCCGATCACGCGATCGAGGAAAGGAACGACGACCTCGTCATAGGCGCGCGCGTCGTCCGGGCGGCGGGCGAACAGCGTGGTCAACAACAGCATCGGCGCTGGATACGGTCGCTTGTCGCCGGGGCCCCAGCGGTCTTCGACCCAGATCGCCTGGGCCGGGAACACGAAATTGACGCGCCGTGCGCCGGCGTCCTTCGCCATCCCGTGGAGGGTCATCTGCACGTTTCTCAGCAGACAGAACATGAAACTCCCACCGGCGAACGTCACTCGCTCGGCGTCGACGAGGATTGCGTGCTCCTGTCCCTCGCTGATGATCGCGTAGTCGGGGTGGCGATCGTCGGTGTACCAGTTCGGATACTGCTGGCTGACCCAGTAGACGACGGGCCACCGATTCTTCTTTGCTTCCTGCACAAGACGGTCGATTCCAGACTTGGCGACGGCGGTATGGTCGAACCCGTCGAGGTTGGCGTGACCGACGAAGAGAAATTCTTTTGCCGCGATCCGCGGGACGCTGCGGTAAGGGACGGCCATCATCGGCGGCCGGGCCGGGCCCGCCACCTCGACGGGAATTCGTCGCTCTGCGGCCGGCGTGCGCACCACCATCTCGGTGCGTCCGGCTCTCACGGCCTCGAACATCCCGGCCGGCTTGATCAGCCTGACGATCTCAGGGTCTTCGACGGCAAACGCAGGATCGACGGAGCGAGGATTGCCGTTTCCAGATCGTTCCAGGACCGTGTAGTGAACCTGCTCTCCTGGTTGCAGCAGGAAATGTTCTGGGAACACTTCCAGCTCAGTCGCGCGGCGCGGTCCGCAACTTGCCGCCAGGAGTCCGATTGCAACGAAATGCGACAGGCGCATGACGTCCGGAGTCTATCTGGCCGTTGCCCGCGGGATCTTCTCGTCCGCCATCGCGGCCTGCCACGCGAACGTCGCCATGAAGACGGCCGACTGCTTCAGCGCGTCCTCGCTCATGCGCTCGGGGTAGTCGGCGTTGGTATGGCGCGTGCGTTCGTCGTACGCGCTGAAGTCCTTGATGACGTTGAAGCCGGGCAACCCGGCTTCGTTGAAGGGCACGTGATCGGTCGCGTTGATGCTCTCGATGATGTTTCGCGTTGCACCCAGATCCCTCAGCGGCGCGAGCCAGCGATCGAAGATAGCCTTGGCTTCTCGATTGCCTTCCATGTAGAAGCCGAGCGTCCTGCCGCTGCCGGGATCGTCGTTCAGATAGACAGCCAGCTGATCTCGTGCGGCCGGCGTGTTGAAGTGCTGCGCGACATAGGCACGGGCGCCCAGCAGCCCCTGCTCCTCGCCGCTCCACAACGCCGCCCGGATGGTGCGCCGCGGCTCGACGCCGAGCGCGCGGACGATGCGCATCGCCTCCATGACGGCGACGGCGCCATCCGCGTTGTCAGTGGCGCCGCTTGCCGTGTGCCACGAGTCGAGGTGCGCGCCGATGAGCACGACTTGATCGCGCAGCGCCGGATCACGTCCCGGGATCTCGGCGATGACGTTGTAGCTGTTCCGGTCCTCGTCGAAAAAGCGCGTCCGGAGCTCCACGCGCAGCGACGGCGGATGTCCACCGGCGGCCAGGCGGGCGAGCGCGTTGTACTGTTCTCCGGCGACCACGATCATCGGCACCGCGTCGGGAGCGATGGTGCGATTCCCCGTGACGCCGACAGTGCCGTCACGATACGCGCTCGGGCGCAGTGCCGCGCCCGCGCCAGAGCGCCGCAGCAGCGGCAGCAGGACGTTGGGCGGCGTCGTGCTCCTGGGCTGCGGCAGCACGGGGTTCCCCGTGGCGGCCGGCCGATCGTCGAGACCGGGCTGCGGTCGATCGCCGGCGACGAACTCCGTCTGCGGAAGGTGTGTCAGCACGATGGCGCCGCGGAGCTGCGCGGCCATGTCCTGCACTTGCGCGGCGGTCTTGTCGCCGACGTAGACCACGCGTCCGCTCACCACGCCCGCCGTTGCTGGAGACCACGCGTCGGGATACGCGATGAGCGGCAGGTAGCGCGGTTCGGTCATCTCGACCGACACCCGATCGACCTGCCAACCGCGGCCGAACTCGTAGGGCTCGAGATGCGGGTTGGCAAGGCCCCATTCCGTGAAGCGATCGGCCGCCCAGCGTGCGGCCTGCATGTGGGCCGGTGATCCCGTCAGCCGTGCGCCGATGTCATCTGTGAGCGTTCGGTACAGCGCCAGCGCGTGCGAGCGCTGCAGGCCTTCCGCTCTGATGCGCGCCACCATGTCGCCGGCGTCTCGCGACTGGCCCGATGTGAGCGCCGCCCCGAGCAGCAGCACAGGGGCGATGGCAACGAAAAGGGGACGGTACCTCACGACGAGCCGACAACGGGAGCCGCAATCGCGGCGACGTCGTCTTTCCCGTGGCCGGCGGCGATCATCTCGTCCATTCTCCCGGCGAGCGCCGGCAGGACGATGAGCGGCTGACCGTCGGCTGATTCGATCATCAACCGCACGTCCTTGCGGGCCATGGCCAGCTCGAACATCGGCGAGAAGTCGCGTTTGACCATCTTCTGGCCGCGCATCGGAATCGCCATGCTGGTATTGAACCGCGAGAACAAGGCGAGCGCGTCGTCGCCTGATACGCCGATGCTCTTCGCCATCGCGAGGACGTCGGTGAGACCGGCGTTGATCGCAAAGAGCATCGAATTGCCGAAGAGTTTGTACGCCGCCGCCAGGTCGGTCCGCTCGCCCAGATACCAGACGTCGCCGGTCATCCGAGCCAGCGACGCCTGCGCTGCCTCGAAAACCGCCGCCGGCCCCGACACCATGATCAGACCCTTGCCGTCCCGGCACATCTGCGGCGACATGAAGACCGGGGCGTGCAGGAATCGAACGCCTTCCCGTGCGAGACGGACCGCGCGGTCTCTCGTCTTCAGCGGCGACGTGGTGGAGTGATCGACCACGATGGCGTCGCGCATGAGCCGCGGCGCCACTTCATTCAGAATCGCGTCAACCACGGAGTCGTCGGTGAGCGCGAGATGAACTCGATCAGCGGCGGCGACGCCCTCCCCAGCGGCCGCAGCGACGACCGCCCCGGCCACCTTCAACGGATCGAGCTTGGATGCGGTCCGGTTCCAGACCGTCACGTGCTGGCCCTGTGCGAGCATACGCTCGACCATGGCGCCGCCCAGCAGGCCGGTTCCGAGAAAGGCGACACGTTCCATGGCGCGGAGTTACTTGGCCGTCGCCGATTCGGCGGCTTTGTCTTCGGCGCGGGTCGCGCTCAGCATGTTGCGGACCGCGTAGTTGCCTTCGTGGCAGGCGTACTCGTAGACCGGCTCTTCATCGCTCACGGTCAGCGGCACCGCAAACGTCCAGGCTCTGGTCCACGTGTGCGGATCCTCGACCGTGACGCGCCAGTCGAGGCGCGCCGGCGACGTTCGCGTGAAGCGCTCGGTGAGTTTCAACGTCTCGGGATCGGCGTTGCGGTAGGCGCTCCGCGCCTTGAAATTCGTCGTCTCGACGACGAGCGTGTCGCCCTCCCAGTGACCGCGCGCGTCGCCCATCTCGAGATGGACGTTCTTGCCCGGATGCGGCCGGCCGGCATTGTCAGCGACAATCGGAATGATTCGCGTCTCGTGAATCATCTCGTAGCGGACGCCGACCCAGCCCTGCCCCTGGACGATCTGATATGAGTCGCCGTAGATGGCCGGCAGCATCGAGCCCGGGAAGCCGCGCGTGATGCACCGATCGTAGAGGCTGAAGTCTGTGAAGTTGTTGAACGGTCCGTTGCTGAAGCTGCTGCCGTTGCGCGGCAGCGCACGAATGCGGGCGGCCGCTTCAGGCACCTGCGCGGGAATGTGACCGTCCGCCGGATCGACGACGAACCATGCGGTGCTGCCCTTCAGAATCTCGCCGTTGTCACGGAACTCCGCCGGTCCGCCGATGCGGCCCTCGGGATCCCCGCCGTTGAACGGCGCGCGCTCGATGGAGTTCTTCTGCCGTGCCGAGAGAATGTCTTTCAGTTCCGCGGGCGTGATCTGGTCGAGCGTCTTGCCCTCGAGCTCGCGCGGACGTTCGAACGGCGTGCCCTGCTCGTACTTATTGGTGTAGTTGCCGTGGATGTCCGGGTCGCCCCACGGCGTTCGAGGAGCTTTATAAGCTCGTGGACTCTGCGCGACGGCTGCGGCGACCGTAACTACGACGATGCCCAGCGAAACCAGAAGTCGATCGCGCATCCCGTCCTCCGTGCTTCAGCGAGTCCCGAGCCCCGAGCCTTGTTACTTCGCCACCGCGTCAGCCGCCGGCGCCTTCTCCGCCTGCCGCGCGGCGCTGAGCATGTTGCGCATGCCGTAGTTGCCCTCGTGGCACGCGTACTCGAAGGGCTGCTGACTGGCGTCACGCATCGACAGGTTCATCGCATACGTCCACGGCCGCGCCCAGGTGTGCGGGTCGTCGAGGGTCACCGACCAGACCACCGTGTCCGGCGCGACCCGCGTGAACCGCTCGATGATCTTCAGGTTCTCGCTGGCGTTGCGGTACAGCAGCCGCCGATCGAAGTTCGTCGTCTCGACGACGAGCGTGTCGCCGTCCCAGTGGCCTTTGGCGTCGCCCATGAACGTCCGGATCCTGCTGCTCGCGTGCGGGCGGTTGTCCATCGGGATGACGCGCGCCTCGTGAATCATCTCGTAGCGGATGCCGATCCAGCCCGGGCCCTGGACGATCTGATACGCGTTGCCGTAGATCGCGGGCGTCATCGATCCGGGAACGCCGCGGCTGATGCAGCGGTCGTAGAGGCTGAAGTCGAGCGTGCTGTTGAACGGACCGTTGCCGAAGCTGCTGCCGCCGCCGGGGCCGCGGCGTCCCTGCGCTTCGGCGACGAGCGGCGGCACGCGGCCATCGGGCGGATCGACGACGAGCCACGGGCGGCTGTTCTTCGCGTTGAAGTTCTCGAACCAGTGGACCGGGTTGCTGCCGGGCAGGACGCCGAGATTCGGCGCCGCCGCTTCGGCGCGTCGATTGCGCTCCTTCGTCAGCTCGGCCAGCTCGGAGTCGGTCACGTCTTCAAGCGTCTTCCCGTCGAACTCGTTCGGCCGCTCGAGCGGGATCCCGCTTTCATCGTTGTTCGTGTAGACGCCCTGCAAGTCCGGATCGCCCCACGCCGTCTTGGGCGTTTTATACGTTCTTGCCGCGCCGGCCTTCCCAGCCTGCGGCTGCTTCGGCGATGCGGCCTGTCCCTGCGCATATACCGGCGCCGCAATGGCGAGCGCCCCAATCAACGCCAACGTCCTCATCGTGTCTCCGCCCCGCTACTTGGCAACGGCCTTCGCCGCCACCGCGTCATCCGCGCGGGCGCCACTGAGGATGTCCCGCAGGCCGTAGTTGCCTTCGTGGCACCCGTACTCGAAGATCGGCTGTGTCGCGTCCTTCGTCAGGTTCATCGCGATCGTCCACGGGCGCGCCCAGGTGTGCGAATCCTCGGCGGTCACCGACCACTCCACCGTCCTCGCCGCCTTCGGCGTGAACCGCTCGACAAGCGTGAGGTGGTCCGATGCGCCGCGATACGCGGACACCGGCTTGAAGTTCGTCGTCTCGACGACGAGCGTGTTGCCTTCGAAATGGCCGCGGGCGTCGCCCATGTAACTCTGGATGCCGGACTTCACATGCGGGCGCGCGTCGAGCGGAATGAGGCGCGTCTCGTGAATCATCTCGTAGCGAATCGCCACCCAGCCCGGCGACTGGATGATCTCGTACGAGTTGCCGTAGATCGCCGGCATCATCGAGCCGGGCACGCCGCGCGTGATGCAACGATCGTAAAGGCTGCGATCCTCGGGGCTGTCGGCCGGTCCGCGCCCGCCGCGCAGCCGCGCGCGCTCGGCGTTGCGCGCGGTGGCCTCGGCCGTCGGCGCCGGGATCACACCGTCGGGCGGATCGGTCACGAGCCAGGCGCGGCTGTTCTTCGCGCCGTAGTGTTCGTACCAGTGCGTCGGGCCTGCGCCCGTGTCGGCGCCGCCGATGCCGGGCGCCCGGTCGACCGCGGCCTTCGATCGCTCGGCGATCAGGTCCTGCAGTTCGGCGTCGTTGACGTCCGCCAGGTTCTTACCGGCCAGCTGGCCCGGCCGCTCGAACGGGATGCCGTTCTCGTCCTTGTTCGTGTAGACACCCTGCAGATCGGGGTCGCCCCACGGTGTTTTCGCCGCCGTGTACGCCTTCGCGGCTGCCTTGGGCGCGGCAGGCCTCGCGGGAGCTTGTGCGAAGGCCGGGATAGCAATCGTCAGTGCTGCGGCGCCTATCATCAATGTCTTCAGCGTCTTCATCAGGACCCACTTTCAGCTTTGCACTTTACGCTTCGAGCTTTGCGTATGATACCGCTCCATGCGCCCTGGTGCTTACACGGCGCTGCGTGTCCTGGCGGCTGCAGCGCTTATCACGACGGGGTGCGGAGATCGGCGAACGGCGCCGGCCACGGCGCCCGACGCGTCAGCCTGGTTTACAGACGGTGCCGCTGAGGCCGGCCTCGGCTTCCAGCACATCAACGGCATGTCGGGCCGCCTCTACATGGCCGAGATCCTCGCACCGGGCGTCGCGTTGTTCGACATGGACAACGACGGCGACCTGGACGTCTATGTCCCGCAGGGATACCTCCTCGGCGGCCCGTCCACCTCCAGCCACGGCCGCCTCTACAGAAACGATCTCGCTCCGGGCGCGCCGCTGCACTTCACCGACGTCACCGACCGAAGCGGGATCGTCGCCACCGGCTACGGCATGGGCGTGGCGACGGGCGACTTCGACAACGACGGCTTCGTCGATCTCTACCTGACGAACTTCGGCAGCAATCAGCTCTTCCACAACAACGGCAACGGCACCTTCACCGACGTCACGGCTCGTGCGTTCCCTCAGGGCCCTGTCGCGCCGAAGCTCGCAGCAAACGGCCGCGCGAGCGAAGGCGGATGGAGCGTGTCCGCCACATTCGTCGACTACGATCGTGACGGCTGGCTCGACCTCTACGTCGGCAGCTACCTGCAATACAGCACCGGCGCGAGCACGAAATGTTTCGCCCCATCCGGCGCGCTCGACTATTGCACGCCGAACACGTACAAGCCGCTGCCGGGCCGGCTGTTTCACAACAACCACGACGGCACGTTTACGGACGTGACGGCAAAGAGCCGCATCGCGAGCGAGTTTGGTCCGGCCCTTGGCGTCACCGCCGCGGACTTCAACGGCGACGGCTGGATCGATCTCTACGTCGCGAACGACAGCCAGCCGAACCAGCTCTGGATCAACCAGCACGACGGCACCTTCAAAAACACCGCGCTCGGGGCCGGCGTGGCGCTGACCGCCGAGGGCAAAGCCGAAGCCAGCATGGGCGTCGACGCCGGCGACTTCGACAACGACGGCGACGAAGACATCATCGTCACGGAGCAGACCGGCGAAGGCCACAATCTCTACGTGAACGACGGGCATGGTGCGTTCGAAGACCAGAGCGCGCGGTCCGGCCTGGCGTCGGCGAGTCTCGGCTTCACGGGTTTTGGCGCGGCATGGTTCGACTTCGACAACGACGGCTGGCTCGATCTCCTGACGGTCAACGGCGCCGTCCAGACGATCCAGGCGTTGGCGCAGGCGCACGACCCGTTTCCGCTGCACCAGCGCAAGCAGCTGTTTCGCAACCTTGGCAACGGGCGCTTCCAGGAACTCAGCGCGCAAGCCGGCAAGGTGTTCGAGCTGTCGGAAGTCGGCCGGGGCGCCGCGTTCGGCGACATCGATAACGACGGCGACACCGACGTCGTCGTCGCCAACAACAACGGTCCGCTGCGATTGCTGATCAACAACGTCGGGAACAAGAAGCATTGGCTCGGATTGCGTCTGACTGGACAGCCTGTCGCGCCGAAGCGCGGGACGCGCGAAGGCGGACGCGACATGCTCGGCGCACGCGTCGAGATCATCCGCAAGAACGTGCCGACGCTGTGGCGTCGTGTTCGCGCCGACGGCAGCTACGCGTCGGCGAACGACCCTCGCGTTCTCGTGGGACTCGGAGATTCCACCGAGCGGCCGAACGTCCACGTCCACTGGCCTGACGGAAGCGTGAGCGAGTCGCTCGACGTACCAATCGACAGGTACGTGACGATAGAGGCGCCGCTCAAATGATCTCCCGTCGCGACCTTCTCCGGGCGGCCGGCCACGCCGCTCTTGTCGGCGCAGGCGCTCCCCGCCTCGCCGCAGGCTTTCTCAGAGGCGCCTCACAGGTAACGCCGCGCTTCGAGGAAGTGCCTGCATCGGCGAGCGGCATCACCTGGGTTCACGACAACGCGCGATCGCTCGGCCCCGGCTGCGCGTTTCTCGACTACGACAACGACGGGTGGATGGACATCTACCTCGTCAACAGCGGGCCAAGCGACTTCTATAGGCCCGCCGCGCCGATCAGGAACGCGCTCTACAGGAACAATCGGGACGGTACGTTCACGGACGTCACGGAGCGGGCCGGCGTAGCGGGCGGCACGTTCGGCATGGGCGTCGCCGTCGGCGACTACAACAACGACGGCTACCCGGATCTGTTCGTGACGGCGTACGGGCGCCCGATTCTCTACCGCAACAACGGCGACGGGACGTTCACCGATGTCACCGAGAAGGCAGGGCTCCTGGCGCGCGGCTGGACCACGAGCGCCGTCTGGTTCGACTACGACAACAATGGCCTGCTCGATCTCTTCGTCTGCAGCTATGTCGAGTACGACCTCAGCAAGGGCGGCCTGGCGTGCGCGGACCGCGACAAGACAGACGGCCACCTGATCTACCACTACTGCATCCCGCACCTCTTCAAACCGACCGCCAGCACGCTCTGGCACAACAACGGAGACGGCACCTTCACCCGCGTGCGGGACGGCGTGTTCGACTCCTCGCTCGGCAAGGCGCTCGGAGCCGTCGCGACGGACGTCAACAACGACGGCCTGCTGGATCTGTTCGTCGCCAACGACACCTCGCAGAACTTTCTCTTCCTGAATCGGGGGCAGAAAGGATGGCAGGAAGGCGGCCAGAAAGCCGGCGTCGCGTTCAGCTCGACGGGGAATCCACGTTCTGGCATGGGCGTCGACGCGGCCGACGTCAACGGCGACGGCTTCGAGGATCTGCTGGTCGCGAACATCGACCACGAGATGTATTCGCTCTACGAGAACCACAACGGCAACTTCTTCACCGATGCGGCCGCCGACCACGGCCTGGCGCAGTCCACCCGGCTGCTGAGCGGCTGGGGCGCCAAGTTCTTCGACGCGGACAACGACGGCCGAATTGATCTGCTACTGGCCAACGGGCACCCGGACGATGTGATTGCGCTGCGGGCGCCTGAGGTCCATTACGCGCAGCCGCTCCTGCTCTTCCAGCATGACGGGCGGCGACTGCGCAACGTGAGCGCGCAGGCCGGCGGCGCATTCGCGAAGACGTTCGCCGCGCGCGGCCTGGCGGTCGGCGACTTCGACAACGACGGCCGCGTGGATGCGCTCGTCGGCTGCAACGGCGGCGCGCCGCTGCTGCTGCGGAACACCACGCCGAAAACGAATCACT
>Ga0326726_10004122_pt1 | contig 13306 bp, 11 predicted proteins | sample MHFenrmetagenome_2_FD_207603 | JGI IMG/M metagenome (GOLD analysis project Ga0326726, IMG submission 207603) | Lab enriched peat soil microbial communities from Michigan Hollow, Ithaca, NY, United States - MHF15MN | ecosystem: Environmental > Terrestrial > Soil > Wetlands > Peat | place: USA... | reverse complement strand
CGGCACCGACCTCTCGGGAGGCGAGCAGCAGATGCTCGCGATCGCACGCGCCCTCGTGCGCGATCCGAAGATCATCCTGCTGGACGAGCCCTTCGAAGGGCTCGCTCCCCTGATCGTGCGCGACCTTTTGCTCACGTGCCGCAAGCTCGTGGCGGGCGGGCAGACGATCGTGCTCGTCGAGCAGAACCTTGCGGCGACGTTGTCGCTGGCGCAACGCATCTACGTCCTCAACAACGGACACATCGTTCACGAAGGCCCGGCGCAGGAGATCGGGGCCCGACCCGAGGTACTGCGGCATCTCGGCGTCTGAGCGGCGTACGTACAGTCATCGTCCGCCCGTTCACGAACCGCAATTCGCGGTAGACCGGCGCTCAGGGCGACTCGTTGAGCCAGGATGGCCTCGCCGAGAGGTATGGCGATCGGAAGTTCAAGAAGTGGAGGTTGTCATGAAACGAACTTGGTTTGTGCCCCTCGCGGTGGGCGCGATGGCTGGGGATTCAGCATCAGGCAATCCAGCAGGCGGACGCATTTAGGCGCGCGTGCAACGCCAGCGGGAGCGCTGAGTCCGCCTGAGTGCACGCGGCCCGGGCGCTTCTGCGAACATTGCACGCATGACGGAATCCGACGCCCGCTCGGTGTTGCTGGTGCGCGCCTTCGAGACTGTGCCCAATCCCGTGTGGGACGTTGCCGATGCAGCGCGGGCCGGCGACAGCGCGCGCCGTACACACGGCGAGGGGGCGTCCCCGGAGAACTGGATCGCTGCACGGGCGCGGTCCGTCGCATCCCGTCTCGCCGCGCGTGAAACGGGCGTCGCTGCCTTGCTGCGGGCGTCCGGGTGGCCGGCATGGCTTGGCTGGGTGGCGGTGCTGGTCGCATTCGGCGCCGGCGTAGCGAGCGATGCGATCGGGCAGGCGCATCGGATCAACATCCTTGCGCCGCCGCTCCTGGCGCTGCTCGCCTGGAATCTTGCGGTGTATGCCGCGCTGATCGTGCGTGCGTTTGCCGGCCCGGCCTCCAGGCACGAGCCCGGATTGTTCCGACGCGTGATGATCGCAGGGATCGAGCGGAGCGCGGCGGCGGTGGTGCGCAGAGTGCCTCGATCGGGAAGCGGCGCTGCGCTGCGCGCGTTCGCGCTCGAATGGGCAGCGGCCGGCCGGCCGCTGTATGCAGCGCGTGCGGCCGCCATCCTGCATGCGGCCGCTGCGGCGCTCGCGCTGGGTGCACTGGTTTCGCTGTACGCGCGCGGGCTCGCGCTCGAATATCTTGCGGGATGGGAAAGCACTTTCCTCACCGCGGCCGACGTGCACGTCGTGCTGGCGCGCACGCTCGGACCGGCCGCGTGGTTGAGCGGCATTCCACTGCCGGACACGGAACGACTTGCCGCGTTGCGCTTTTCGGCCGGACCCGGCGAGAACGCCGCGGCGTGGATTCACCTCTATGCGATCAGCGTCGCGCTGGCGGTGCTCCTGCCGCGTCTTCTGCTGAGCGCAGCCGCCGCGCTGCGTGCACGCCGCCTGGCACGACGTTTCCCGCTGCACCTCGACGACGCGTACTTTCGCCGCCTGCAGCGTGATGGGTCGGCGGCGCCGGTCCCGGCGCTGGTGCTGCCCTACAGCTATCACCTGACGGACTCGCAACGGAGCGCATTGAAGCGTGCGCTCGAACGCCACGTCGCCGCGCGGATCGAGCCGGCGTTTCGCGAAACGCTTGCACTCGGCGCCGAAGACGACGTCGATCGCTGGATCGGCGGCGCGCTCGGCGGGGGAGCGCAAGTTGTCGTGGCGCTTTTTGCGCTGGCTGCGACACCCGAGGGTGAACACCATGGTGCGTTCGTGCATGCGTTGGCCGCGCGTGCCGGTGCTGATCGCGTGTTCGCCGTCGTCGATGAATCCGGTTTCCGACAGCGTTTCAGCGGTGCCGACCTGTCGTCCCGGCTCGAGCAACGCCGCCATGCATGGCAGTCGCTGCTGGCCGAGCACGGCATCGCGCCGATTTTCGTGGATCTGAGCGACGTGGCCGGGTCTGATTGAACGCCATGGCCGTCGACCCCGCGACCATCGCGCTGAGCCTGATCTCGCACACGAATGTGGGCAAGACGACACTCGCCCGCACGCTGCTCCGCCGCGACATTGGCGAAGTGCGCGACGAAGCGCATGTCACCATGGAGGCGGAGCGGCACACGCTGCTCGAAGTGCCGGCCGACGCAAGGCTGGAGTTGTGGGACACGCCGGGCCTCGGCGACAGCGTGCGGCTGGCGCGCCGCCTCGCGGGGCGCGCCAATCCGATCGGCTGGTTTCTGAGCGAAGTCTGGGACCGCTTCCGCGACCGCCCGTTCTGGTCGAGCCAGCGGGCGATCCGCAACATCCTCGAGCAGGCCGACGTCGTGCTCTATCTGATCAATGCCGCCGAGGCTCCGGCGGACGTCGGTTACCTCGACGCGGAGCTCGAGGTGCTGGGCCTGCTCGGCAAACCCGTGGTCGTGTTGCTGAACCAGATGGGTCCACCGCGCGGTCCGGATCGCGAAGCGGCCGAAATCGAGCGCTGGCGCCAGCGCACGCGCAACGCGGCGTGCGTGCGCACCGTGCTCGCCTTCGACGCGTTCGCCCGCTGCTGGGTGCAGGAGGACGTGCTGCTCGAAGCCGTCGGCCGGGCGTTGCGCGCCGACCGCGCCGCGGCCTTCGACACGCTGCGCGCCGCGTGGCGCACGCGCAATCGCGCAACGTGGCGCGCCGCCATGCAACTGCTCGCCGACCGTCTGGCCCGCGCCGCGCTCGATCGCGAGACCGTGCAGCCCGAAGGCTGGACCGGACGCCTGCGCTCGATCGGCACGGCGCTTGGCTTGCGCCGCGAAGGCGCGCTGACGCCGCGCGAGTACGCAATGCAGGCGCTGGCGGAACGGCTCGATGCCGATATCCGGAGTTCGACCGATCGACTCATCGAGCTGCACGGGCTCGAAGGCAAGGCAACCGGCATCGTGCTCACGCGTCTTGCCGAGCACTACGGCGTACGCGAGCCGCTCAATGAAGGCAAGGCGGCGCTGTGGGGCGGTGTGGTGACCGGCGCCCTCGCCGGGCTCAAGGCGGATCTCGCCGCGGGTGGACTCACCATGGGCGCCGGGCTGCTCGCGGGAGGCGTGCTGGGGGCGCTGGGCGCGGCCGGACTCGCGCGCGGCTACAACCTCGTGCGCGGTGTCGATGCGCCGACGCTCAACTGGTCGACGACGGTACTCGACGAACTCGTGCGGTCCGCGCTGCTTGGTTACCTTGCCGTTGCGCATTACGGTCGCGGCCGCGGCAACTGGACCGCGGCGGAGCATCCCGAGTTCTGGCAGGAACACGTGAACGCCGTGATCGCCATGGACGGCGAGCGGTTGCGTGATCTCTGGAAGCAACGCGAAACACGTGCCAACCGGCCCGAAGGGAAAGGCGATGGCGCATCGACGACCGATCGCGCCGGGCCCGAATTGACCGCGGCGCTGGAAGCGTGGCTCAGCCAGGCGAGCGACGCGCTGCTGGCGCGGCTCTATCCGAACGCACGCTTCTGACACCGCGCTCGACGCTGGGCGTGCGAGCACAGAGGCGCGCACTCGTGAACGGCGTTGCAGAGCAGTGGCGCGGACCAGGGCATATCGATTGCCAACGTGCGAGCGATCACGGGCACTCGTGACGCGTAGCGTCGCGTTGTCGAATCGGTCGCGCTGTCCCCGCGCAGGCAGAGGCACTCTGCGGGGCGGGGCGCTCGACCGGAGCGACGTGATTCAGGTGTCGGCTTCAATCGTTGGCGGAGGCCGTTCCGAGGGGAAAAGCCTGCGCAAATTGAAATGCACCGTGTCCTGGCCAGCACCGGGAATGGCATCGATTGCGTAACTCTCACCCGCCTGAAGTTGTCCCTCGACTTCACCCACCGCCCTGGTGACGACACCGAGGCGGCCGGGAGAGATTTCGCGTCGTGTCGTGTACCGGACTTTGAAGCGATGCAGTCCGGGCAAAACGTGGACGACATACGCCAGGTTCTCGTTCCAATCGTCGGTGGGCCGGCCATCCACTTCGAGTATGTAGAGCCTGCCGTTGGCGTCGCCCTCGCTGCGCACCTTGGAATCGGGCTGGCGGTGGACCGGCAGGGCGCTCCAGACCTCACAGATCTCCGAGCGTGGAAGGGGCGGCCCCGCATACATCTGCTTCGGCTTGTGAGCGCAGCCCCCGAGAGTGCCGCAGATTGCCGCAATTGCGAGAAGCCTACGCACTCGAACCTCCACGCGATGGAATCGGACACGCTTCGCCGCCGCCAGGCAAGGCGGGCGTGTCGGCGCTTCCTGTAGCCGCGCTCAACATTCTCCGATGCGCGGCAGCTCTATGTGTTTGTTTGTCGCCAATCAGGTCGGTTTTGCGATCTACTGAATTGTGCCCACCGCCGATTGCAGTTCCCTTCGATAGCCCCCGCCAGGTTCCTGCGAGCGCGACGCGATGCCTGCGCTTGCCGCAAGAAAGACCTCTCCCGACATGAATCTCGCAGATGTACGCGGTCTGTTCCCCGGACTCGAGGGAACCATTTACCTGAACACGGCAACCATGGCCGTGGGTTGCGCGCCTGCGATCGAGGCGTATCAGCGTGCGCTCCATCTCTGGTCGGCCGGCCGGTTCGACTGGATGGAGGCCGAGCGGGCAGGCGAGGACTGCCGGACCCTGTTCGCGCAGATCGTCGGCGCGCTGCCCGACGAAATCGCGATCGTCCCGGCGGTGAGCTCGGCTGCGGGCATCGTGGCCGCGAACATGCCGCCGGCAGGGCGCGGCGAGAGCGTCGTGGTCGCGGCAAATGAATTCACCTCGAACTACTTCCCATGGCTTCTGCTGCGCGAGCGTGGATACGAAGTGCGCACGGTCCCTTCCACCGGCGATGGCGTTTCAGCGGACGCCTATGGCGAGGTCGCGGACGGCGGAACCCGTCTCATCGCGGTGAGCGCCGTGCACTCTCCAACCGGCTATCGAATCGATCTCGCTGCGCTCAGCCAGGTCGCTGCGCGCAGCGGGGCCTGGCTGTTCGTGGACGCCTGCCAGGCGGCAGGCGCGGTTCCGCTCGATGTCGTGCGCGACGGCGTGGATTTCCTCGCGGCGGCAAGCCACAAGTTTCTCCTTGGCTCGCGGGGAATGGGCTACCTCTTCGTTTGCCGTCAGCTCCTCGACCGCATCCGTCCCATCCTCCCCGGGTGGAAGGCGGCCCGGAAGCCGCACGAAAGCTTCTACGGACCGGCCATGGAGCTGTCGACCACGGCCTCCAAACTCGACACCTCGCTCGTCTGGTTCGCGGCGCTTGCCGAGCAGGCGACACTCGGTCTTTTCCGGCAGTTCGGGCTGCAAGCGATCCTCGAACGCAATGCCGAGCTCTCGCAACGTTTGCATGAAGCGCTCATCAAGCGCGGGTCCGCGCTGCGGCCCTTTGCAGAACGGCACCGCTCCACGATTGTTTCCGTCCCCGTGCGAGACACCGAGGCCGCCATGGCACGGCTGCGCCAGGCAGGTGTGGTCGCTTCCGCGCGTGCAGGCCGGGTTCGACTGGCGCTGCACTTCTACAATCTCGAAGAGGAGATCGACCGCGCTGCCGAACTCCTCGGCGATGCGTGAGGTCCTGTTGGCTGCGGCCTCAATGTCCGACAAGACTGGGACACGACACGCGCAGGCCGGAGCGCGTCCGCTCGATGTGAAACAGCTTGTGCGTAGGGACGCATACGACGATTTTCGAGTTCGGTAGGAACGCCTCTCCGCTCGAGAACCCGGCAGCGAGCGACGCCGCGATGGCAGGATGGGTCGAGGTGCGCAGCGCCATGTCCTCGCAGTCCAGGGTTCGCGCACCCTACTTCGTTCGCCCGCGCCTTACCGTCGCGTGGCAAGCGAAGGTTCCATGCCCAGTGCAGCGTGCCAGCGCCGGTGCGAGACGCGCATCGCCAGTACACGGCCGGCGCGGCCCAGCATGTCGAGAAAGATGGAAAGGAAGAGCGGCAACGAGGGCGTCACGAACACCGAGAACAGCAGCGCGGGGACGCGCCACGCGCACTGAATGGTTTCCGTGCGGATGCATGCATCGCCGATCCCGGCATTGCCGCGCAGGTACTTCACGATCGGACCCACGTGGTAGGCGGGCAACGTGAGCGCCGCAATGAGGTACAGGCACCACAACGTCCACTGGACGGTGCTCAGGCCTCCGGCGTGGTAATTCAAGACAGCGGTCTGAGGATTCAGACTTGTCGCCGCCGGCGGTTGGGAAAGATCCGGTGCATTGGCTGGCTTGAAACACCTTCGTTCGATCGCCCCATGGTTTCCGTCGATCGCGGCCGCGCTCGCGGCCGGACCGAAGGCGGATCGAGACGCGTCGAGGCGTCAAACGGCTCAGATGGGGAGCAGCTCGCCGTTGATGATCCATGGCGTGCCGAACTTGTCGGTCAGCGTGCCAAAGGATTTCGCCCAGAAGGACGGTTGCATCGCCATGGTGATGCGGCCACCGTCAGCGAGCGCATCGAAGATCTTCTGCGCTAGAAACGCACGGCCTCGGCGCATTGGCCGTCGAAGGAAAGGTACGCAATGGGATGGGGCATGGCTTGTCCTTTCCAACATCGGGCTCTCACGCTGAGCCCTGTAAACATGGTCGAACGGCGGCGGACCAATTCGACATACGACGCGCCTTCAACCCAACCGCGCGTTTCATTTGAAATCCGGCGCGGCGAACACGTAGCGATTCGGAAGGGCGCCGTTCCTACGATGTGCTCCACGTTTCGGAGGCATCGTGCGCACAATCCACCGCAGCCTGATCTACCTTATCGCCGTGTGGCCGCTTGCAATGGCTTCCCTCACCGCGGGATGCGCGACCCCGCCGGAAGAGCCCGCGTCGCTCAGCTGCCGTCAGCTCGACGCGGAAATCGGCGGCACGGAGCAAGCCCGGCTACAGGCGCTGGAAAAGCAGCAGGATCCGTGGAAGTTCGTGATCCCGTTTTCCGCGGGCGGCCGGAACGTAAGCGCCAAATCAGCGGTCAGCGATGCGGACAAGTGGCTTGCCGAACTGCACGAAGTGTCCCGCACGAAGGGCTGCGCTCGCCACAGCTGAAGTCGGAAAGACGCGGCAGGCTTGAAACACGCGGCACCAGAATCAAGGTGCGAGCAATTGCGAGTCAGCAAGGGCCGGACCATCTTGGCCAACAGGGCCGTCACCTGCACGTTGCGCGACGCGTGGCGTTGAAATCGGACGCGCGGGCAAGAAGCGCGGAGCGCCGGTCAAGTCAGGAGGACCCGATCCGGACATAGTTGCGGTTCTCAATTTGCCATCGGGGAACTGCAGTGGGGCCGCTACGGGACGCACGTGGGCTAGCCGTGTCGACGCGAGATCGCGAGGCGCTCGATCGCTTCGAAGCCGCCCTCGCCAGTCTGCACAACGGTCGTGGCGACACGTTGGCTCTCGTCGACGAGGCGCTCGACTGCGATCCGGCCTTTGCCTCGGGTCACTGCCTGCGCGCCGCGGTGTTGCTCCTGCGCAGCGAGCGCCTCCATGAGCGGGCGCTGCGCGGCGCGATAGACATGATCGAGCGATGCAGCGATTGCGCCAACGATCGCGAACGCCGCCACGCCGCAGCGGCCCGTGCCTGGCTCGACGGCGACGCGGCGCTTGCGCTGGAACGTTACGGTGAACTGGTGATCGACTATCCGCGCGACACCCTTGCGCTGTACGTGGCGCACACGCTGGACTTTCGCCTCGGCCGGCGTGAAGCGCTGCGGGATCGCGTCGCGCAGGTCCTGCCTCACTGGCACGCCGGTGTGCCGGGATTCAGCTACGTCCTCAGCATGCACGCGTTCGGGTTGGAGGAAACCGGCGACTACGCGCAAGCGCGAGAGATCGCCGCGCGCGCGTTGATCCTGGAGCCGGACAACGCAGCTGCAATACACGTGATCGCCCACGTATTGGAGATGACGGGCTGCGCGCGCGAGGGAATCGCCTGGCTCGAAGCAACCCGCCAGGCGTGGAGCGCGAACACCGGCTATGCGGTGCACCTTGCCTGGCACCTCGCCCTGTTCCACATCGATCTCGCGATGACCGCTGCCGCCGTTGAGATCTACGACGCGATGGTCGCCCCGAGCCCGAGCAGCCCGATCGCGCAGTTGGTTGATGCAACGGCATTGCTGTGGCGGCTCACCCTGCGGGGCGGTGATTCGAGGGAGCGCTGGGGCCGGCTCGCGAAGTGCTGGCGGCGCAGGCGACTGCCGGGCCAGCGCGCCTTCAATCTGTTGCATGCCGCGATCGCCTTTGCGGCTTCGGGTGAGATGCGCTTGTCCCGGCGTATATCGATGCTGATGATGGAGGATCGAGCGACGCGCCGCGCCAACACGGTCGATGATCTCGCGCTCGCGATTCCGCTAACGCAGGCGCTGCAGGCTTTCGTCGAGGAAGACTATGGCCGCGTGGTCGGGATGATCAAGGCCGTGCGAGCTGCCACGCAGCACTGTGGCGGCAGCGTTGCGCAGTGTGACCTCATTCATCTGACCCTGATCGAGGCCGCGTTGCGATGCGAGCGCGCGCCGCTTGCCCGGGCGCTGGCCGCCGAGCGCACGGCACGCAAGCCGCAAAGTCCGCTGAACCGGTGGCTGTTCGATCGCGCCGAGGCGATGGCTGGGGCGGCGTAGCTTCAGCAGTGGGATCGCGAAGACTGCGTTCCCAAGGCCGATCGCGAAACCGATGTTCAGGTGCTCTGACGCACCGCGAGCGAATATCCAACGTCGACCGACGACGGTTGCACCGCTCGCCACGCATCAGCTTGAGCAGCATCGCGGCCGCTTCAGCGCTGATCTCACTGCGCGGCGTATGCACGGTCGTCAACGGCGGGATCATCTGGTCGCTTCCGGTGAGGTCGTTGAAACCGGCGATTGCCACTTGTCGTGGAACCTCGATGTGCTGGCGCGCCGCGGCCAGCAGGGCGCCCTGCGCCAGGTCGTCGTCGCAGAAAAAGATCGCGTCGATCGGCGGCGTCTGGCCGATGATCTGCTCGAACATCTGCCCGCCGAGCGCAAGCGACGACGGAGCAGGGTTCAACCATTCGAGCTTCGGATCGTGTCTTCCGGCCCGTGCGAGTTCGAGGCGCCAGCCTTGCAGGCGCTGCATCGTCCGTGGATCCCTCGCCGCCCTACGAACACTGGCCCGTATACCCGCAAGCCGTACAGAACTCGCACCCATCCCGCTTGATCATCGCCGCCGCATGGCAGCTCGGGCAGACCTTGCCCTTGATCGGCGCGGTTTCGTGCTCGATCACCTTTACGGCGTCGGGTAGCGCGAGGATGCCGGCGCTCTGGATCGCGCGGCCTTCGTCATCGAGGATGCCGAGCACCTTGTAGCGATGCAGGAGCAGCGTCGCGATGTAGGCGACCGTGCTCGGATAGAGCGAGGACTTCTCTTCGCCCGGCACCGGCGCCCAGAACTCGCCGTTCTGCTCGCCGAAGTTGAGCAGCTTCTTGAGCTTCAGGCCGATCCAGTTCGCATCGACCACGCGCATGTCGAGCGAGATCAGCTTGCACAGGCCGTCGAGCGCCTTCGGATACTCGCCCGCAAGCCAGATCGAATACGGGCGGCGGCTTCCGTCGGGCAGGTGCAATTCCTTGACGCCGAGCACGAAGTCATCGCCGGTGTTGGCGTTGGTGACATCCACCGTCCAGCTCATCGTCCCGAGCGGGCCTGCCTTCGGCTCCTTGCGCGAGAAGAGCGCGTTCATCACCGGCGTCGGCAGTGGCACGAGCTGTTGCGACGGATCCTGGAACACGCCGAGTTGCTCGCAGCGCCAGCGCACGATGTTGGCGAACGCCGAGACCACGCCACTTTGCCAGCGCAGTTCCAGTTCGCCCGGCATCTTCAACGCGAAGCCCTGTTCGTCGCGCGCCTTGGCGAGCGCGTCGAGCTTGAGGTTCAACCACGCGCGATCCTCGCTGCGCATGTCCATCGACAGCGTCTTGGCGATCGCACCCAGGCCGCGCGGCTGCTCGGCACCATTGACCCACACCTCGAACGGCATCGGCGGATCGCCGACCTGGCCGATGAAGATCGCGAAACTCTCGCGCCGCTCGGGAATCTCGACCATGAAGGTCCACGCGAGATTGCCTTCATCGAGCGCAGGGCGGCCCGGCCACTTCAAACTGGCAAGCGCCGGCTGCGGTGCGGAGGCAAGGCGCACGCGGCGATCCGGATCGTCCTTCAGGTCCTGCGGTGCCTGCGAGGTCTTGGTGTCGTCCTTCTTGACCTCGAGCACCGAGCCGATCACGTTGTTCGGCCGATAGGTGGTGATGCCCTTGAGCCCCGCCTTCCACGCTTCGAGGTAGAGCGCACGGAAGTCCTCGAACGGATAGTCCTCCGGCACGTTGACGGTCTTGCTCACCGCCGCGTCGATGTACGGCTGCACCGCCGCGATCATCTGCATGTGATCGCGCGCACTCATCTCGAGCGCGTGCACGAACGGCGGCGGCAGGTGGTCGAGGTCGCCGCCCATGAGGCGGTACAGGCGATACGCGTAATCCTCGACCGCGTACTCCTGGCGCGTGCCGTCCGGCATGCGCTTCTTGCGGATGTAGGTCCACGAGAAGGTGGGTTCGATGCCGCCCGACGCGTTCGCCGCGAACGCGAGCGAGATCGTCCCGGTCGGCGCAATCGAAAGCAGGTGCGAGTTGCGCAGGCCGTTTTTGCGGATGCGTGTCTTCAGCTCCTGCGGCAGGCGCGAAGCGCAATGCGGCTCGGTGAGGAACTTATCCGCATCGAACAGCGGGAATGCGCCCTTTTCCTCGGCAAGCTCGGCCGACGCTTCGTACGCCGCGTCGCGCATGCGGCGCGAGATCTCGCTCGCCATCGCGCGCGCGGGCGCGGAGTCGTAGCGCAGGTTGAGCATGATGAGCGTGTTGCCGAGGCCGGTGAAGCCGAGCCCGACGCGGCGCTTGGCGCGCGCCTCTTCGCTCTGCTCCTTGAGGGGCCACAGCGTCGCATCGAGCACGTTGTCGAGCGCGCGGATCGCCACCTTCGCGACGTCATGGAAGTGCGCGAAGTCGAAGCTCGGCTGCGCACCGAACGGATCGACGACGAAGCGGGTCAGGTTGATCGAGCCGAGGCAGCAGCAGCCGTAAGGCGGCAGCGGCTGTTCGCCGCACTGCCCTGTGACGAGGCCGTTGAAGATCACCGCGTTGCCGTCGGGTTGGGTCGTGTCGAACACGGTTTCGCGCCCGACGTGTTCGATGCGCTCGACGCGGGTCGTGAACCGCTGCGTCTTGCGCAACACCTTGCCGTTGGCCCAGGCGCGATATCGGGCGGTCTTCGCTTCGCCGAGAAAACCGACCTCATGCATGAACCGTTCGCGCGACTCGCCGTCGATGATCAGTTCGTAGTCGGCGCGGCAGTCGTAGAGCTTCTTGCCGCCCTTGCCGTCGGGAAGCAGTCGCTGCCCCGCAGCGCGCCGCTTGTGGATGCGGCAGAAGACGCCAAAATTGGTGAGCAGGACCTGGACGTCCTTGAGCAGGCCGGGGTAACTCGATGCGAGACGGATCGAGCAGCTGTCGCTGCTTTCCGAGACGTTGACGCTGCCATCGGTTTGGAACAAGCCCTGCAGGTAGGCGCGCACGCACGCTTCGGAGCCGCGCCAGACGACCTCCGGAACGCTGTGCTTGTTGCGCGCACTGAAGCCATGGTGCTCGAGGACGCGCGCCAGGATGACCGAGCGAACGAACGCATGATTGCGATCCGGCACGGCTACCGGTGCAACGTGGTACGTGCGCGCGTTGACCGCTGCGCCGGCCACGAACGCGTTCACGCATTGTGCGACGTACGGCGCCAGCGCCCGGTCTTCACCCCAGAAGTTGAGCGTCGCCGCGTGCAGGCCCTGGCCACGGTTGGCGAAGTGCCCGTCGCCCGTGATCATTCCAATGAGCAGCCCGAGTTCGGCGCTACCCTGGGTGCCGAATTGTCCCTTGCCCGATTGCACGAGCAGCTCGTCGCCGACCTCGAGGTCGCGCAGCTTGATCTTGCCGCGGGCCGTGTAGAAGTCGTGCCAGGCGGTCGCCTTGATCTCGTAACCATCGCTGCTGACCACCCGGTAGACGTCCGCATCGAAGCTGGTGATGAACGCGGCCTTCGCGTCGCGAACTTCCGTGCCGCGTTCGGCGCGTTGATGGCCTTGCGGCAGCGAGCGCCGATCGACGGTGACCTGCAGTGGCAGGGCGAGCGCCTGCAACTCGCCGATCGGAACCATCCCATATTGCGTATGCAACCGCGTGTCTGCAGTCACGCACGGATTGGTCGCGGCGATCGTCTCGGTGTAGGAAAGATTGTTGTCCTGGTTCACGCGATCGATGAACACCACGCCCGGCTCGGCGTGGTCGTACGTCGAATGCATGATCTGGTCGAACAGTTCACGCGCACGGACCTTGCGGTAGACCCACGTGCCGTCCTTGCGCTGGAAGCCGCTGTCCTTGTCGTACGGCTCGGCGCCGTGCCAGAGCTCGATCTCGCCATCCGCATCGACCGCGCGCATGAACGAATCGGTCACCGCAACGCTCATGTTGAAGTTCGAGAGCGAGCCGTCGCGCTTGGCGTGGATGAAGTCTTCGATGTCGGGATGGTCGCAGCGCATCATCCCCATCTGCGCGCCGCGCCGCGCGCCGGCGGATTCGAGCGTCTCGCAGCTCTTGTCGAACACGCGCATATAGGAGAGCGGGCCGCTGGCACGGGAATGCGTGCCGTGGACCATCGCGCCACGCGGGCGGATCGCGGAGAAGTCGTACCCGACCCCGCCGCCGCGGCGCATCGTCTCGGCCGCCTGCTGGAGCGCGCCGTAGATCGAAGGTACGCCGCCGCGCGTTTCGGTGATCGCGTCACCGACCGGCTGGACGAAGCAGTTGATGAGCGTGGCGGCGATGCCGGTGCCGGCCGCCGAATTGACGCGCCCGCCCGGGATAAAACCGGCGGTCATCGCTTCGTAGAAGCGCTTTTCCCACTCGGCGCGCAACTCGGGCTTCTCGACGGCGGCAAGACCGCGTGCGACCCGATGGCGTACGTCGTCGACCGACTTCTCGTCGCCCTTCGCGTACTTCTCCAGGAGCACGTCGATCGAGATCGGCTGCTCGTCGAGCAAAAGCTGCGCCTGGTCGAGTTTCATCCGCCCGTTCTCCGTTGGTCGCGCTGCGCCGCGACGGGCCGGGGTGAGGCCCTGGGGATCCGACCTGCGGGTCCGGCGGCTTGCGCGAGCTTGGTCGCGTGTTCCAAAGTCGAGGCGCGCAGGTTACACCCGCCACGCAAACCTGCAAGC
>Ga0326726_10004121_pt1 | contig 13306 bp, 23 predicted proteins | sample MHFenrmetagenome_2_FD_207603 | JGI IMG/M metagenome (GOLD analysis project Ga0326726, IMG submission 207603) | Lab enriched peat soil microbial communities from Michigan Hollow, Ithaca, NY, United States - MHF15MN | ecosystem: Environmental > Terrestrial > Soil > Wetlands > Peat | place: USA... | reverse complement strand
TGCCACCGCAAGCGCTCAGGACGAGCACCGCGAACAGGGCGCTGAGAGCAAGTTTGGTCTTCATCATCGATACCCCAGAAAGTGAAGGATTATGAGAACGCAACGACTCAGGCAAACTAGTTTGTATGTGTAATTCACCTTATCGCCGGGCGCGATTCTAGAGTGTTTCCGCGCGATTTCAAATGGGAACGCGAATGCTAAGAGCCTGTATTGAGCGGAGTTTGCTGCAGCTTCCAACCGTCGGCTGCACGCGACAGTCCGGAGCCTTGAGTTTGCCCGAGTGGGCAGCGCGGCGCGCGATGCTGGACTGTCGCCAGACCCCGGGCTAATGGACAGCGGCCGCACCGGCGCACCCACCATCCGATGAGCTCGTGCGCGACTTCCAGCCACTTACAGGGCGTTCTCGGCTGCTCCGCCAGGAGAGCTAATAAGGCTTTGCAAACAAGTACCTGCATGACGGATCGAGGCGGCCTGATGCCGGTGCCTCAAGCCATGCTGGCGCTGCGCTGATCCTCGCCTGAGGTAAGCGTCGGCGCCTGCCCGATGGGCGCCCAACGGCGGGATTCGCCCCTGCGTGGTCACGGGTTGCGCGCGGCCCGTGGAGGGCAGCGATGGCCGGATCGGGAGCTAGCCTGTGCTCACTACGGCTAAACTCCCGCCTTGAGGCGCCCACGGCGGGCCGATCGGAGCTTGCGGCATATGTCGGATACCCTGGCTACTCTCTACGCGGCACACCTCGCCGAGCACGTGCGCCGCACCAATGCCGCGCTCGCGACCGCCGACTTCGAGCACCTGGTGATCTACTCAGGCGCCCAGCATCTGATGTTCCTCGATGACCACTATTACCCCTTCAAGGTCAATCCGCACTTCAAGGCATGGCTGCCGCTCGTCAATGTGCCGGAGTGCTTCCTCATCCACAGCGCCGGCGCAAAGCCGCGCATCGTGTACTTTCAGCCGGTCGACTACTGGTACAAGCCGCCCGAAGCGCCGAGCGGCTACTGGGTCGAGCACTTCGACGTGCATCCGGTTGCGAGCGTCGACGCAACGCGCGATCTGCTGCCAGCGCGACTCGAGCGCACTGCGTTCATCGGTGAATGGCGCACGGAATTCGGCGGCTGGGGCCTGCTGCAGGTGAATCCGGCGACCCTGCTCAACGCGCTCAATTTTCCGCGGGCCGTCAAGACGCCCTACGAGCTCGAATGCATGCGGCGCGCGAGCATGCTTGGCGCCACTGCCCACACTGCGGCGGAGCGCGCGTATCGCGCCGGTGCGTCGGAATACGAGATCCACATGGAGTTCTGCCGCGCCATCGGGCAACGCGAGGAGGAGCTGCCGTACAACAACATCGTGGCGTTCAATCGCAACGCCGCCGTGCTGCACTATCAGTTTCTCGACCGCCGACCGCCGACGGAAACCGAGCGCCATTCGCTGCTCATCGACGCCGGCGCCGCCTGCAATGGCTACGCCTCCGATATCACGCGCACGTATTCCTATCGCGATCGCGAATTTGCCGAGCTCATCAGCAGGCTCGATCGAACCCAGCAGGAGCTCTGCCAGGCGGTGGCGCCGGGGGTCGACTACAAGGAGATCCATATGCTCGCGCACCGCAAGCTCGCCGGTCTGCTGCGCGAGGCGGATTTCATTTCAGGTTCGGCCGAGGAAGCGGTCGCGAGCGGCCTGTCGAGTGTTTTCTTCCCGCACGGCATCGGGCACCTTCTCGGCCTGCAGGTACACGATGCGGGCGGCTTCATGCGCGACGCTTCCGGAGCCCTGATCGAGAAGCCCGCGGGACAGCCGTACCTCAGGCTCACGCGCGTCCTCGAGCCCGGTTTCGTTGTCACAATCGAGCCCGGCATCTACTTCATCGAGTCGCTTCTCGAGGCGACGCACGGCAATGGCATCGCCGGCCGGATCAACTGGCCGCGCGTCGATGCGTTCCGCAAGTTCGGCGGCATCCGCGTCGAGGACGACGTCGCGGTCACAGCCGATGGCCGCGAGAATCTGACACGCAATGCTTTTGCCGCGCTCAAACAGTAGGACACACCATGACCAGTGAGACGCCGAAGATTTCGAACGATGCGCTCTATCAGCTCATCCGTAACGAAAAGTTCGATGAGTTCAACCGTCGCAAGGCCACGGGCGAGAAGTGCGATCTGCGCGGACTCAACTTCCGCGGACTGGACCTGCGCAAGCTCGACCTCACCGGGCTCGATCTGTCGAACTGCTATTTCCGGCAGGCGGACCTGCGGGGACTCAACCTGATGACCTGCCGCCTCGAAGGCGCCAGCATTCACGACGCGAACGTTGCCGGCACGCTCTTCCCGAAGGAGCTCGCGCCGGAGGAAATCCAGCTGTCCCACGCCCACGGGACGCGCATGCGGTATCGCTAGAAGAGGGGTCTGACCCCTCTTCTCTTCAGCGGCGCGCGAGCAGGTTGCGGATTTCCTCGAGCAGCACTTCCTGGCGCGCAGGTGCGGGCGGGGCAACCGCGGCGGGCGGCGCCGGCGGCTTCTTCAGCTTGTTGATGCCCTTCAGTGCCATGAAGATCACGAACGCGATGATCGTGAAGTCGAGCACCGTCTGCACGAACGCGCCGTACTTCAGGATCACGTCCTTGCCATCGGGGCCTGTGCCAAGCGCCACGCCGAGGTCGGTGAAATTGAGGCCTCCGATCAGCATGCCAATCGGCGGCATGATGACGTTCTCAACGAGCGACGACACGATCTTGCCGAAGGCCGCGCCGATCACGACGCCCACGGCCATGTCGACGACATTGCCCTTCATCGCAAATTCTTTGAATTCAGATGCAATGCTCATACGAATCTCCCCCTGTTCTGTGCAATCAGCCTGCTCGCGCGCCAGCCTGCCGCCAGGTCAGGTCCCAAGATAGTCCTTCTTGCCGAGGTCGACCCCATTGTGCCGCAGGATGTTGTACGCGGTCACCGCGTGGAAGTAGAAATTCGTGAGCGCCCAGGTCTGCACGAACGGCAGCGCCTTCAATTCGAGCGTCCGGTCGCGCAGCGGAATCGTGATGTCGCGCTCCTCCTGGCCGTCGATCGCGCTCGCCGGTATGGTCTTCACGTATGCGATGGTCTTGTCGATGCGCGCCCTGAGCTCATCGGCCGTGGTCTCGGTGTCCTCGAAACGCGGCGCTTCGAGCCCCGCAAGGCGCGCGCTCGAGTTCTTCGCGAAGTCGCAGGTGAGCTGCACCTGACGGTTGAACGGGAACATGTCGGGCGCGAGGCGTGCGGTCATGAGCACGTTCGGCTCGAACTTGCGCGCCTTGGCGTTCGCCTCCGCCTTGTCAATGAAGTTGCGCAGATTCATGAGCATCGGCAGGAATTGCCCCACCGACATCTGATACATGGAAATCTTCATGGCTTCGCTCCTGGAGTTGCATCTTGATTGGAACCGGGTGTGCTCTGAAACCAGTCGAGAATGATCTTCGGGCGCTCGTCACGACCTTGTCGACGTAGACGACGTGTGCGCCGTCCGGGGAGATTTCGGGATCGCTGACGAACTGCCGGTCACATTCAGGGACTCGGGCTCAAGACCCGCGGCCCCGGCCAGCGTGCCGCTTGCCATTGCCGCAACGGCCCACCACTGCACGAAACGCATACAAGCGCCCCTGCCGAACTGGATTTGAATCAGTCGCGCGACTTCTTCGCGCCCTTCTTGTCAGGCTTCTTCTTGGCGGCGGGCTTTTCGTCCTTTTCTTCGCTCTTGCCGGCCGCCTTCTTCTTGACGGCCTTTTTCTCGGATTTCTCGGCCGCTTTGTCGTCCGTCTTCTTTTCCTTCCCGCGCCGCGTCGGCGCCGGCGCGGCCTCGGCCTTCGCGCGCTTCGCCTTCTTGTCCTTCGTCTTGCCTTCGGCCGCCGGCTGCTGGGAGGCGGCATCCGCCGGCACGGCAAGCTCCACGAGCTGCATCAGGGCCATGTCCGCGTTATCGCCCGGCCGCTGCATCATGCGCAGAATGCGCGTGTAACCGCCGGGCCGCGTCTTGAAGCGAGGTCCAAGGTCACCGAAGAGCTTCTCGACGACCTCGACATCGCGCAGGCGCGCGTATGCCAGCCGGCGGTGGGCCAGCGTATCGTCCTTCGCGAGCGTGATGAGCGGCTCGACCACGCGCCGCAGCTCCTTCGCCTTCTGCACCGTCGTGCGGATCGTTTCATGGCGCAGGAGCGACGCCGCCATGTTCTTGAGCATGGCGTGGCGGTGCGAGCTGTTGCGGCTCAGCTGCCGCCCGGAGAGATGATGACGCATGACTTCTAGACCTTAGCCCCTAGACCAATTCCCGTTCTTCGTCGCGCTTCAGGCCCGCGGGCGGCCAGTTGTCGAGGCGCATGCCGAGCGTGAGCCCATGGCTCTCGAGCACTTCCTTGATCTCGGTGAGCGACTTCTTGCCGAGGTTCGGCGTGCGCAGCAGCTCCACTTCCGTGCGCTGCACGAGGTCGCCGATGTAGTGGATGTTCTCCGCCTTCAGGCAGTTCGCGCTACGCACCGTGAGCTCGAGCTCGTCGACCGGGCGCAGAAGAATCGGATCGAACTGCGCTTCCGCGGTCTTGGCGACCGTCTCGTCCTGACCCTGCAGATCGACGAATACCGAGAGCTGGTCCTTGAGGATCCCGCCGGCGCGGCGAATGGCTTCCTCGGGGTCGATCGTGCCGTTGGTCTCGATGTCGATGATCAACTTGTCGAGGTCGGTACGCTGTTCGACGCGTGCGCTCTCGACGTTGTACGTGACGCGTCGCACCGGCGAGAACGAGGCATCGAGCTGCAGGCGTCCAATGGGACGGCTTTGCTCCTCGAATGCCGCGCGCTGCACTGCCGGGCGATAGCCGCGGCCGCGCTCGATCTTGAGCAGCATGCTCAGTTCGCCCGCCTTGGTGAGATTCGCGATGACGAGGTCCGGATTAAGGACCTCGACGTCGTGGTCGCCCTGGATGTCGCTCGCCAGGACCGGGCCCGGGCCTTTCTTCTGCAGCCGCACTTCCGCAGTGTCGCGGGCGTGCATGCGAATGGCGAGGAGCTTCAGGTTGAGGAGCACGTCGACCACGTCCTCCTGCACGCCTTCGATGCTGGTGTACTCATGGAGCACGCCGTCGATCTCCACCTCGGTCACTGCGGCCCCCGGCATGGACGACAGCAGCACGCGACGCAGTGCGTTGCCGAGCGTGTGGCCGAAGCCGCGCTCGAACGGTTCGATGACGATGCGCGCATGGCGCGGCGACAGCGGCTGCACCTTGACGACGCGGGGCTTCAAGAATTCCGTCACTGATCCCTGCATGTGGACTACCTTAGGGCTCGGAGGCCCTCGAAAAAGAACTACTTCGAATAAAGCTCGACGACCAGGCTCTCGTTGATGTCTGGGAGAATCTCGTCGCGGTCCGGCACCGACTTGAAAAGGCCCGCGAACTTCTTGTCGTCCACCTCGACCCAGTCCGGAAACCCGACCTGCGTCGCGACCGCGAGAGCGGCCGCTATGCGCGTCTGTTTCTTCGCTGGCTCGCGAATCTCGACCTTGTCGCCCGCGCGACACTGGTAGGACGGCACGTTCACGGTTTCACTGTTCACGGCAATCGCCTTGTGGCTCACGAGCTGGCGCGCCTCGGCGCGCGTCGCGGCGAATCCCATCCGGTACACGACGTTGTCGAGCCGGCACTCGAGGAGCTTGAGCAGCGTCTCACCGGTCGCGCCCGGCCGTCCCGCCGCGCGCTTGTAGTAGTTGGCGAACTGGCGCTCCAGCACGCCGTACATACGGCGCAGTTTCTGCTTCTCGCGCAACTGCAGACCGTAGTCGGACAGCCGGCTGCGTCGCTCGCCCTTGACGCCGCCCGGGGGCACCTCGAGCTTGCACTTCTGCTCGAGCGGCTTGGCGCTCGACTTCAGAAACAGGTCCGTCCCCTCTCTGCGGGACAGCTTGCATTTCGGTCCTAGATATCGAGCCACTGTGGTCTCCGTTCAAGCCGTGGAATGCCGAGCCAATACACGATGCTTCATACTCGACGCTTTTTGGGCGGTCGGCAGCCGTTGTGCGGAATGGGCGTCACGTCCGCGATGTTGGTGATCTTCAGGCCGCAGGCATTCAGGGCGCGCACCGCCGACTCGCGGCCGGGGCCCGGGCCCATGACGCGCACTTCGACGCTCTTCACGCCGTACTCCTGCGCCGCGACGCCCGCCTTTTCCGCCGCGACCTGCGCAGCAAAGGGCGTCGACTTGCGCGAGCCGCGAAAGCCGCAGCCGCCCGACGTCGCCCAGGACAGCGTGTTGCCCTGGCGATCGGTAATCGTGACGATCGTATTGTTGAAAGAGGCGTGCACGTGCGCGACCGCGTCCGTCACCTGACGGCGCGCCTTTTTCGGGCGCTTTGCGGGCGCGGCTGCCGCACCCGCTGCGGCGCCGCCAGCGGGTGCGGCAGCCGGGGTCGGGGTCGGGGTCGGAGCTGCGGCTGGTTTCTGCTCTGCCATTCGTTCGGTCCTCGCTATGTCTCTTTAGATCTTGCCCGGCGGAGCATTCAGCTTCACCGCGGCCTTGCGCGGACCCTTGCGGGTGCGCGCGTTCGTACGCGTGCGCTGGCCGCGCACCGGAAGCCCCTTGCGATGCCGGATGCCGCGATGGCAACCGAGATCCATCAGGCGCTTGATGCTCATCGACACCTCGCGGCGCAGATCGCCTTCGACCGCGAACTTCGCGATGTAGGTGCGCAGCGCCGTGACCTCCGGCTCGGTCAGATTCTTGACGAGCGTCGTCGGGCTGATGCCCGCGCTCGAGCAGACGCGCTCCGCGCGCGACCGGCCGATTCCGTAGATGCTGGTAAGGCCGATGACGACGTGCTTGTTCATCGGAATGTTGATGCCTGCGATACGCGCCATGGCTCTAGCCCTGCCTCTGTTTGTGCCGCTGGTCCTTGCAGATGATGTAGACGACGCGACGGCGCCGCACCACCTTGCAGTCCTTGCAGATCTTCTTCACTGACGGTCGTACTTTCATTGCCAAATCTCCGATAGGGCAGCTTCGGTCAGGTCCTGCCGCGGCCGCTCAGGTTTGCCTTCTTGAGCAGGCTCTCGTACTGGTGCGACATCAGGTGTGCCGACATCTGCGCCATGAAATCCATGATGACGACCACCACGATCAGGAGCGAGGTGCCGCCGAACGCAAATGGCACGTTGCTCGAGGCACGCAGGATCTCGGGCAGGACGCACACGCCCATCACGTAGAACGCGCCCCACATGGTCAGGCGCGTCAGCACCTTGTCGATGTAGCCGGCGGTCTGCTGGCCCGGCCGGATGCCGGGAATGAAGGCGCCCGACTTCTGCAGGTTCTCCGCCGTCTCGCGCGAGTTGATCATGAGCGCCGTGTAGAAGAAGCAGAAGAAGACGATGAGCGCCGCGTACAGCATGATGTGCAGTGGCTGACCGGAGTTGAGCGTGCTCGACACGGTCTGCAGGATGCTCTGCCACCAGTTGGGCTCCGGGCTCTGCGCGAAGAACTGCGCGATGGTCGCGGGAAAGACGAGGATGCTGGACGCGAAGATCGGGGGAATCACGCCCGACATGTTGAGCTTGAACGGCAGATGGCTCACCTGCCCCTGGAAGACGCGCCGGCCGACCTGGCGCTTCGCGTAGTTGACGGCGATGCGCCGCTGAGCGCGCTCCATGAATACGCAGAAGCCGGTGACCATCACAATAACCGCGAGCAGCAGGATAAAGAACGGCGCGCCCATTTCCCCGGTCGACACGCGGTCGAGCGTGTTGCCGATGTCGCGCGGAATATTCGCGACGATTCCCGTCAGGATGATCATGGAGATGCCGTTGCCCATGCCGCGCTCGGTGATCTGCTCGCCGAGCCACATGAGGAACACCGTGCCCGCGGTCATCGTGACCGTTGCGACGAACAGGAACTGAAAGCCCTGCACGTAGACGAGCTTGCCGCTCTCGAGCGCGACTGCCGCGCCATAAGCCTGGAACATCGCGAGCGGCACCGTGAGATAGCGCGTGTACTGCGTGATCTTGCGCCGGCCCGACTCGCCCTCCTTGCGCAACGCGTGCAGCGATGGAACCACCATCGACATCATCTGCACGATGATCGACGCGGAGATGTAGGGCATGACGCCCATCGAGAAGATCGACAGTCGTTGCAGCGCCCCGCCTGTGAACATGTTCGCGAGGCCGAGAATCGTTCCTGACTGCTTGGCGAAGAACTCGGCAACGCGCGCGGGATCGATGCCCGGCACGGGCAGGTACGTCCCGACGCGGAATACCACGAGGCCGCCGAGCAGGAACAGCAGGCGCCCGCGCATGTCGGCGAGGCGCGTTGCCTGTCCTAGCGCTGCAGTGAGATTGTTGCTGAGGTCTGCCACGTTGCCTTGTTGCTACTCTTCGATCCTGCCGCCCGCGGCTTCGATGGCCGCGCGTGCGCCCTTGGTTACACCCAGCCCCTTGAGCGTCACCGCCTTCTCAAGCTTGCCGGAAAGAATCACCTTCGCCTTTTCGGTGCCCGCCGGGACGATGTTCGCGTCGATCAGCGCTTTCAGGTCCACGAGGTCCACCGCGATGCGCGCGAGCGCGCCGAGGGTTACCTCCGCGCGCGATGCCTTGATCGCCGATCGGAAACCCATCTTCGGCATGCGCCGCTGCAGCGGCATCTGGCCGCCTTCGAAGCCGACCTTGTGGTAGCCACCCTTGCGCGCTCGCTGGCCCTTGGTGCCGCGGCCGCAGGTCTTGCCCTGGCCGGCCGATGCTCCGCGGCCGACACGCAGGCGCAGGCGCTTCGCGCCCGGCGCCGGCTTGATGCTGTTCAGCTTCATGCGCTCTCCACCTTCAGCATGTGGCTCGCCGCGTTGATCATGCCGCGATTCTCGGCCGTATCGGCCACGAGCACCGACTGGCCGATGCGCCTGAGGCCGAGGCCCGCGACGGACGCCGCGATATTGCGCAGCTGCCCGTGACGGCTCCGGGTCATCGTGACCCTGAGCCCGGCGCCCGACTTCGCCTTGGATGTATCTTTGGACATGGGACTAACCTGCGATCTCCTCGACGCTCTTGCCGCGCTTGGCCGCGATCTGATCGGGCGAACGCACACGTGCCAGCGCCTCGAGCGTGGCGCGCACCACATTGATCGGGTTGCGCGACCCGTAGCTCTTCGCGAGCACGTTGCGCACGCCCGCGCACTCGAACACTGCGCGCATGCCGCCGCCCGCGATCACGCCCGTGCCGTCCGCCGCCGGCTGCATGTACACGCGCGTCGCGCCGTGCGCGCCCTTGATCGCGTACCACAGCGTGTCGTTGCGCAACGCCACGTTGATCATATTCTTGCGTGCCGCCTGCATGGCCTTGGCGATCGCGACCGGCACTTCGCGCGCCTTGCCGTAACCGAAGCCCACGCGGCCCGCGCCATCACCCACGACGGTGAGCGCAGTGAATCCGAATTGCCGGCCGCCCTTGACGACCTTGGCTACACGGTTGACCGCTACCAGCTTCTCAAGAAGCTCGTCTCCGCTCGTCGGCTTGTCGACTCTCGCCATTTCGTGAACCCTTGACTGCGTCGTGTTGGTTTAGAACTGGTGTCGCTTCAGAACTCGAGGCCCGCCGCGCGTGCCGCGTCGGCGAGAGCCTTGATGCGTCCGTGATAGCGGAAGCCCGAGCGATCGAACGCGACCGTGGTGACGCCCGCCGCCTTGGCGCGCTCCGCGATCGCCCGGCCGACCGCCTGCGCCGCCTCGATATTGCCGGTCGATTTCAATCCTTCGCGCACTTTTTCCTGCACTGTGGAGGCCGCCGCGATCACGGTGCCGCCGTCGGCAGCGAGAACCTGAGCGTAGATGTGCTGCGGCGTGCGATGCACCGACAGCCGCGCAATGGCCAGACGCCGGATGACCGCGCGCGCCTTCAGGGCACGGCGCAGTCGCTTCGTCTTCTTGTCGATTCTGCTTTCCATGACGGCGCTACTTCTTCTTGGTCTCTTTCAGGATGATCTGTTCGCCGGAATACCGGACGCCCTTGCCCTTGTAGGGCTCGGGCGGACGAAACCCGCGAATCTCGGCGGCGACCTGGCCGACCTTCTGACGGTCGCTCCCCTTGACGATGATCTCGGTCTGGCTCGGCGTCTCGATGCTGATGCCCTCGGGCAGCGCGTAGTTCACCGGATGCGAAAAGCCGAGTGTCAGATTCAGCGTCTTGCCCTGCATCTGCGCGCGATAGCCGACGCCCTGCAACTCGAGCTTGCGCTCGTAGCCCTTGGTTACGCCGAGCACCATGTTCGCCAGGTGCGCGCGCGTCGCGCCCGCGATCGGCATCAGGCCCTCGGTCTTCTCATCGATCTGTACGGACAGCTGCTGCTTGTCGGCAACGACCGTGATACCCGGCTTCAGCGCGAGCGAAACCGTGCCCTTCGCCCCCTTGAGCGTGACGCTGGCGGCGGCGATCGTGGCCGTCACGCCTTGCGGCAGATCGACGGGCTTCTTTGCTACTCGCGACATAGATTCCTCAATACACGACTACTGTTTTCGGGTCGTCTTCAATAGACGACACAGAGCACTTCGCCGCCCTGGCCGGCAGCGCGCGCCTGCTTGTCCGTCATGACGCCCTTGGGCGTCGAAACGATCGCGACACCGAGACCGCCGAGCACCTTTGGCAGCGCATCCTTGCCGCGGTAGATCCTCAGGCCCGGGCGGCTCACGCGCTCGAGCTTGTCGATCACCGGACGGCCCTCGTGGTACTTGAGGGCTATCGTCAGTGTGCCCTTCACGCCCGACCGTTCGACGGCGAAATCGTCGATGAAGCCCTCGTCCTTCAGCACCTTGAGCACCGAGCTCTTCAACTTCGAGGCGCCGACCGTGATCTCGGGCTTGCCAGCCTTCTGGCCGTTGCGGATGCGGGTGAGGAGGTCCGCGATGGGATCAGTCATGCTCATGCGTTCACCTCACCAGCTCGCCTTGCCTAGGCCCGGAATGTCGCCGCGGTTGAACGCCTCGCGCAGCTTCACGCGCGAGAGTCCGAACTTGCGGTAAACGCCGCGTGACCGCCCCGTGATGGCGCAGCGGTTGCGCTTGCGAGTCGGGCTCGCATCGCGCGGCAGCGCCTGGAGCTTGCCCTGCGCCTGGGCACGCACTTCCGCCGACGCCTTGGGATTGCGAATGGTCTCCCTGAGTTCGGCGCGCTTGGCGGCGTACTTCTTGACGACGCGGGCGCGCCTTTTCTCGCGCTCGATCATGCTGGTCTTGGCCATCGATTTCGGTTCCTTACTTCCTGAAGGGAAAGTTGAAAGCCTCAAGGAGGGCCTTGCCCGCCTTGTTGTCGCGCGCCGTGGTAGTGATGGTGATATCCATCCCACGGAGCTGGTCGATCTGGTCGTACTGGATCTCGGGAAAAATGATCTGCTCCTTGACCCCGAGGCTGTAGTTGCCCCGGCCGTCGAAGGAACGGGTCGAGAGCCCGCGAAAATCGCGGATGCGCGGGATCGCGATGTTGATCAGTCGATCCAGAAATTCGTACATGCGCGCGCCGCGTAGCGTCACGTAGCAGCCGATCGGCTGGCCGGCGCGCACCTTGAACGATGCCATCGCCTTGCGGGCCTTGCTCACCTGCGGCTTCTGCCCGGTGATCTTGGCGAGGTCGCCGACCGCATTGTCCATGATCTTCTTGTCGGCCACGGCCTCGCCCACGCCCATGTTGACCGTGATCTTGGCGATGCGCGGCACCTGCATGACGTTCTTGAGCTCGAGCGACTTCTGGAGCTCGGGAACGATCTTCTCGCGATAGGTCTTCTGTAACCGTGGCATATTGTTCACTTCTCTAGTTCATGTCCCTGGCAACGCTCTCAGGCGTCCACCATTTCCTTGTTGGACTTGAAGTAGCGCACTCGGCGACCGTCGGCGAGCGCGCGGATGCCGACGCGATCGCCCTTCTTCGTCGCCGGGTTGTACAAGAGCACATTCGACAGGCTCAACGGCATTTCCCGTTTGACAATACCGCCCACCTTGGCGCTCGGCGCACCGGGCTGGCCGCTCGGCCGCTGGTGCTTCTGCGCGACGTTCACGTTCTCGACGACGACGCGCGCGCCATCGACCAGGCGCACGACCTTGCCGCGCCGGCCCTTGTCCTTGCCGGAGATGACGATGACCTCGTCGCCTTTCTTGATCTTGTGCATGGTCTTCTGTCCCAGATGCCTTGGAGAACCCTAGAGAACCTCAGGCGCCAGCGAAATGATCTTCATGAAGCGCTCGGTTCTGAGCTCGCGCGTCACGGGTCCGAAGATGCGTGTACCGATCGGCTCGAGCTTGTTCGTGAGGAGCACGGCCGCGTTGCCGTCGAAGCGGATGAGCGAACCGTCCGGGCGGCGCACGCCGCGCCTGGTGCGCACGACCACCGCGTCGTAGACCTCGCCCTTCTTCACCTTGCCGCGCGGAATCGCATCCTTGATGCTCACCTTGATGACATCGCCCACGGTGGCGTAGCGGCGGCGCGTGCCGCCGAGCACCTTGATGCACATCAACAGCCGAGCGCCGCTGTTGTCGGCGGCGTTCAACATCGTTCGCATCTGAATCATGGCAGTTCTCTTGAAACCTTCTTAACTACGCCCGGATCCAAAATCAGCCGGCGGCGCGTTCCACGACGCGCTTGAGCTTCCACGACTTGCGGCGCGACAGCGGCCGGCAGGGCGTGATGTCGACAAGATCGCCTTCCTTGCACTCGTTCTGTTCGTCGTGCGCGAGCAGCTTCGTGGTGCGGCGCACGTACTTGCCGTACTTGTCGTGGCGCACCAGGCGCTCGATCGCGACCGCCACGGTCTTGTCCATCTTGTTGCTCACCACGCGTCCGGTGAGCGTGCGCACGCCGGCATCCGCCACCTTGTTGCTATCCACCTGGCCATCCTTTCGGGTCTCGGCCGTCACTTGGCACCTCCGGAACGCTGCTCGGTGAGCACGGTCTTGATGCGCGCGATATTGCGGCGCACCTTGCTCCACTGATCGGGACGCGCGGGCGAGCCCGCCGCCGCCGACATGCGCAGGTTGAACTGCTCCCTGCGCAGCTTCATGAGCTCCTCGTTGAGATCGATGCGCTGCTTCTGGCGCAGTTCTTTGGCTTTCATCAGCGCACCTGACGTTTGACGAACATGGTGGACACCGAGAGCTTGGCGGAAGCCAGGCGAAACGCCTCGCGCGCCACTTCCTCGGTGAGTCCCTCGATCTCGAACAGCACCTTGCCGGGCTGCACGCGCGCGACGTAGTACTCGACGTTGCCCTTGCCGCTGCCCATGCGCACCTCGAGCGGCTTCTTGGTGATCGGCACGTCGGGGAACACACGAAT
>Ga0326726_10004120_pt1 | contig 13308 bp, 13 predicted proteins | sample MHFenrmetagenome_2_FD_207603 | JGI IMG/M metagenome (GOLD analysis project Ga0326726, IMG submission 207603) | Lab enriched peat soil microbial communities from Michigan Hollow, Ithaca, NY, United States - MHF15MN | ecosystem: Environmental > Terrestrial > Soil > Wetlands > Peat | place: USA... | reverse complement strand
CGTTCACCACGTCGTCGCCGGACGAGGTTCGCGCGTCCGACGACGACGTGTCGTACCTCCTAGGGACGGCCAACGGATTCTTTCTCGGAGCGAGGCTCACGGGCGAAGACGTCGTCGCCGCGTGGGCCGGCATTCGCCCGCTACTCCCGTCCCAGGGCGACACGCCCAGCGCGGTACCGCGTGAACACGCTGTGACCGTCAGCGCCAGCGGTCTGGTTTCGATCAGTGGCGGAAAACTCACGACGTACCGCGTGATGGCGGCCGACGTCATGCGTGCCGTGTGTCGCGCGCTGGGTCGGCCGCTCGCGGCAGAGCGGCGGACCGCGCTGCCAGGCGGCGACATCGGCTCGTACGACGAACTCGTCGCGGAGATCTCGGGCGAAACGGGAAATCCGACGCTGGCCGCGCACCTCGCTGGATCGTATGGCGGTCGCTGGCGCCAGGTCTGGATCGAAACCTCTTCGGCGGGCGGCGACGCGAACTTGGTCGACGGCTTGCCCTACACGATCGGCGAGCTTCGCTACTGCGCGCGGAACGAGATGGCCTGCACGCTCGGCGACCTGCTCATTCGGCGCACCAAGCTCGCGTTCGAGTGCCGCGATCACGGCGAATCGATCGCGCAGCGCGCGGCGGCAGGCGTGGCGGGGGTGCTCGGTTGGGACACTGAGGCGAGGGACGCCGCCGTCGGCGCCTATGCCACCGAAGTGTCACGAATCTTTGCAATCGAGCCCTGACGAGCGGCTGGCGTGGCACGGCCCGTTTTCGAACGAGCGCGCGGTGGTCAACATTCTTGGCGATAGACAGAATTCTTGGATAAAGATTCTTGTCTTCGCGGCCTTTTCAGAGCGACGCATTTTCTCGTAAGACGTTGCGCTGAAACGCATTGACGAGGCGGCACGGACGCTGCTTTAGCGATGGGCGCCGCCCACCGGCCGCAGGTTCAACCGTCACGCAAAGATTCGACCCCATGCGTCGCCGCATCCTCGTTCTCTCCAGCGCGCTCGTCGCCGCCATCGCGGCGGCCTGCGTCTCCACCGACACACCGACGTCGCCGAGCGGTCCCGCGTCCCGCCCGCCGACCGAGCCGTCCGCGGCGAGCGCCAACCTGCTCGGTCTCGGCGCCCCGATCGAGGTCACTCCGCTGCTCCGTTCGCAGCCGTTGCCTCAGTCGGTCTCCACCTCGGCGACGTTCGGACCCCTCGGCGGTACGTTGGGCATCCCGAGCGCGGGGCTGCTCGTCGTCGTGCCACCGCTCGCGCTTTCGTCACGGCAGACGATCACCGTGACGGCCGTCGCCGGCTCCAAGGTCGCGTACGAGTTCGCGCCGCACGGCCTCAAGTTCAACCTGCCGCTCGTCGTGACGCAGAATCTCGGCAACACGGAAGCGGGCGCGAACGGATCGGTGAATCCGCTGTCGCTGTTCGCCGGCTACTATCCCGACTCCACGAAGCCGACCTCGATCACCGAGCGGCTGAACGTCAATCTGAATCTGCTCAATCAGGTGGCGACGTTCTCGGTGTGGCACTTCTCGGGATACATCCTGGCGAGCGGAAGGGAGTAGAGAGCCGGACGCTCTCTGCGACCCCATGAACCTCGAGCCGATCCATGGCCATGCTGGACAGGCGGCTGAGGAGGCACGGCGCCTCACGGAGCTGGCCCGCGCCGCCGGTCTCGGTGACTCACCGGACGACGCTGTTCGGTGGCACCGAGACGCGCTGTCTCTGCTCGGCGCAAGCGAGGCGACACCGCTCGTCGCCGACGTGCTTCGCTGGCAGGGCACCGTCCTTCGCGATCGCGGAAATCCCGCCGAGGCCAAGCCGCTCTATCAGCGAAGTCTCGCGCTGTCGCGTGAGCTGAAGTATTCGGCCGGCGTCGCGCACGCGCTCAACTGCCTCGGCATTCTCGCGCTCAACGCGGGCGACTTGTCAGTCGCCGGGGACCTGTTCACCCAGGCGCTGACCGCCACCGAGTCGTGCAGCGAACCGCGGCTCGTTGGCATGATCCAGCAGAACCTCGGCGTGATGGCCGACATTCGCGGCAATCCCGCGTCGGCGATGGCGCACTACAGGGCGGCGCTGCGCACTTTCGAGGCGCAGAACGACCGCCAGCAGGTCTGCTGGGTGCTCAACAACCTCGGCATCATGCACGCGAAGGATGGCCGCCACGAGGAAGCCCGCGAGGCGTACGTCCGCGCGTTGGAGATCGCGAAAGACCGGGGAGAGATGCTCTTCGAGGGGATCATCGAGGGCAACCTGGCCGAGTTGGAGCTCATCTCCGGGAACGTGGTCGCAGCTCGACCCGCGATCGACCGCGCGCTCGAGATTGCCGAGCGACGCAGCGACAACTCGCGCCGCGCCATCGCGCTCAAGCTCCTCGGCGCGTGTCACCGGATGAGCGGCGACGTCGCGGCGGCGGAAGAGGCCCTTGGAAGAGCGGCGCGACTGGCGACTGTCTCGGGGGACGCGCTGACGAGCGCGGAAATCCGCTTCCAACTGGCCTGCGCGCTGGCCGCCGGCGGGCGCCGAACAAGTGCCGAAGAGACCTGGACCCGGTCCTTGCTGGCCTTCGAGCGGATAGGTGCCCGCCAATGGGCAGCCCGGGTGCGCGCCCGATTAACCGACGGGGAGAACGGACGATACTTCTAGACTCAGGCTCTCGTCCGCTAAGCCCTACTCCCACCAGAGGTTCCGGTTGCTCCACGATGAAGATCGCAGGGCCGACTCCTCGGACCGCGCGCGCGACTTCGGGTTTCAGAACATCGTGGGTGCCAGTCCGCTCCTGCGCGAGGCCGTGAGCCTCGCGCTGCAGGTGGCGGCAACACGTCGCACGACCGTCCTGCTGATCGGCGAAACGGGAACAGGCAAGGAGCTCTTCGCTCGCGGCATCCACTACGCGAGCGCGGCCGTGGACGAACCGTTCGTCGCGATCAATTGCGCCGCGATCCCCGAGGCGTTGCTCGAATCCGAGCTGTTCGGCCATGAGCGCGGCGCGTTTACCGGTGCGCACGCCCGCAAACAAGGACTCCTGGAGCTCGCCGGATCGGGCACGCTTTTCCTCGACGAGGTCCACCACCTGCCGCGCATGCTTCAGCCCAAGCTTCTGCGCGCGTTGGAGTCGCGCCAGGTGCGGCGCCTCGGGGGCTTCGACGAGATCGCGATCGACTGCCGCATCGTCGCGGCGGCGGGCCCCCTGCTCGAGCAGGTGGTCGCCAGCGGCGAGTTCCGCGAGGATCTGTACTACCGCCTCAACGTCTTCTCGATCGGGCTTCCAGCGCTGCGAGACCGCCTCGAAGACATCGAGGTCATCGCGCGGCATTTTCTCGCGCACGAGACGCGCGAGCACGGACAATCCAAGACGTTTTCCTCCGACGCGTGCGCCGCGCTTCGCGTGCATCGTTGGCCCGGGAACGTTCGTGAGCTCAAGAACGTCGTCGAGCGGGCGGCGATCCTCAGCGGCGACTCGTCGATCGTTCGCGCCGAGCACTTGATGATCCAGCGGCGCGCGGCGAAATCGAGCGGGCCCGACGCGATCGGTGAGATTCGGATTCCGACCACGGGAAAGCTTCTCGACGAGATCGTTGCCGAAGCGGTGACGCTGACGCTCAAGATCACGAACGGGAATCAGGCGGCGGCGGCGCGTTTGCTGGGCATCTCGCGGCCGACGCTGGCGAAGAAGATGACGCGTCCCGCGGCCCCCTCCTCCTCTCGCGCATCGGTGGCGTGAGCGCACAGAACGGCGCACTCTCCCTCACCGGCGCGGCGGCGCAACTCGTCGCCGAAGCCGAGGCTGCCGAGCGCGCCGGACATCGCGAGCTCGCGCGGCTTCAGTACGATCGCGCGCTCCGGCTTCTGCGCGACAGCAGCGCCGCGTCGACGATCCTGCGCCGCATCGCGCGCTCGCATTGCGACGAGGGCCAGCTCGACGTCGCGCTCGACTGCCTCGACGCGGCTTTGGGCTCGGCGGAGGCGCACGGCGCGCTGTCGGACATCGCGCACGCCAAGAACCTCGCCGGCAACATTCTCCTGACGCGCGGCGACTACGCCGCCGCCGAGCCGATGTACGCGCGCGCGCGCGCCCTCGCGGTGGAGACCGGCGAGCGGCAGCTCGAGGCGATGGTGGCGCAGAACCTCGGCGTGATCGCGAGCATGCGCGGCGACCTTCCCGCGGCGTTGGACCACTACGCGACGAGTCTCGTCGTCTATCGCACGCTTGGCATGCGGCGGCAGGTCGGTCACGCGCTCAACAACATGGCGCTCGTCTACATGCACCTCGGTCGACTCGACGAAGCGCAGGCCGCGTACGACGAGGCGATCGTCCTGTGCCGGGTCACCGGCGACGTTCCGCACCGGTTGCTCGCCCTCACGAACGCGGCCCGGCTGCACATCGTCCGTGGCGACGTGGACGCCGCCGAAACCCTCTGCAACTCGGTTCTCTCCGAGGCCACCGAGGCGGGCGACGAACGCGCGCTCGGCGAGACGTTCAAGCACCTCGGCGTCATCGCGCGCGCGCGCCGCGACTACGCGAGCGCCGAGCGGCACCTCAGCACGGCGTACGACAACGCGATGCGACGGGAGGACCTCCTCCTCGCCGGTGAGACGGCGCGCGAGCAGGCCGAGCTGTTCGAATTGATGAACAGGAGCCGGGAAACGCTGCAGGCGCTGACGCAGTCGCACCGCCTGTTCACGAGGCTCGAGGCGCAGCGCAACCTGGCCGAGCTCCAGGAGCGGGTGCAGCGGCTCGAGGAGCGATTCTACCTCGTCGTCGCGCGATGGGCGGGCTCGATCGAATCGAAGGACTCGTACCTGCGAGGACACTGCGAGCGCGTCGCCGACTACGCCTGCGCCTTGGCGCGCGACATCGGCTTCGACGAGATGACGATGTTCTGGTTCCGGATCGGCGCGCTCCTCCACGACGTCGGGAAGATTTCAGTGCCGACGGAGATCCTGAACAAGCCCGGGCGTTTGACGCGACACGAGCGCGAGGTGATGGAGCGACACGCCGCGGCCGGTGAGAAGCTCCTGTCGGACATCGATTTCCCGTGGGACATCCTGCCGATGGTCCGCAGCCATCACGAGCGGTGGGACGGCGAGGGATATCCGGACCGCATCGCCGGCGAGGACATCGCGCTCGCGGCGAGAATCGTGTGCGTCGCCGACGTGTTCGACGCGTTGACGACCGACCGGCCGTACCGCGCCGCGTTCTCGCGCGAGGAGGCGCTGGTGATGATGAACAACGACCGCGGGAAGATCTTCGACCCGTACCTACTCACGCGGTTCAACGGCATCGTGGCTGAAGCGGCGGTCAAGCCTCGTCGTCGCCGAGGTCGTGAATCGTTCGGAGCTCGACGACGCGGAGCTGGCGCACGATCGTCGGCAGCCTGAGATAGGCGACCTCGCCGACCGCCTTGCCGAGCAACGCCCGTCCGATCGGCGACGCCATCGTGACGTGGCCTTCCTCGAACTCGATCGCGTCACCGAACACGAGATAGTACGTCTCGCGGACGCCGATCTTCTGGTCCTCGAGCACGACCCTCGAGCCGAGCCCGACGCGGTCGGACGGGATCTGCGACGGGTCGATCGACGACAACTTGCTCAGGCGTTCGCGCAGATGGCCCAGGCGCGCCTGCACGAACTGCTGCCGCTCGAGGGCGGCCTTGTATTCGCTGTTCTCGCGCAAGTCGCCATGCTCGACCGCCTTTCGGATTTCCTGCGGCAGCGTGACGTTGAGCTCGTACTGCAGCCGTTCCGCTTCCGCGGCGAGTTTTTGCTTCAGTGCTTCGATCATATCGCCCGGTCGCGAACGTTTCGGGTCCAGGGAAAACTTGCGCGCCCGGCCGGAAGGCCGGGCGCGCGGTCACCTTTTTCAAGTTATCCCGCGTGCGCGCCGCTGGCAAACGACGCGTCCGACGAGCGAGCGAACTCGGCGCGCAGACGTTCCATCATCGCGTCGCGGCGGTTGTAGAGGCGTTTGAGCGGGCGCGGCGCGTGGCGCGCCTTCGCGTACGACGTGAGCAGCGGCAGCGCAACGGTCGAGTCCATGTAGCACACGACCGCGTCGGGCAAGCGGTCGGGGTCGATCTTGCCCCAGCTCACCGCCTCGGCCGGGGTCGCGCCGGAGAGTCCGCCGGTGTCGGGACGCGCGTCGGTGATCTGCAGGAAGTAGTCGTGTCCCTTCTCGTCGATGCCGAGCACTTCCTGAATCTGCGGCTCCGTCTGCAACATGAAGTTCTTGGGGCTGCCACCGCCGCAGATGAGCACGGCCGACTTCCCGCCTGACCGCTTGGCGGCGAGGACGATCGACGCCGTCTCGTTGACGTCGAGGTTCGGGTCGATCGTGCACTTGTTTCCCTCGAGCGCCAGCGCCGCGACGTTCATCCCGATCGACGAGTCGCCCGGCGACGACGTGTAGATCGGCACGCCTGCGTTGTACGCCGCAGAGATGAGCGACTTCTGCCCGATGCCGAGCGCGCGCTCCCGCTCGCGCACGTACTTTCCGCAGAGATTGTGGAACTCGGCGCTCGACATCGAGCGTTGGAACTCCGGGCCTTGTATGACGGTGCGAAAAAACGCGTCCGTCGAGAGCAGTACGTCGTAGTCAAAGAAGATGTCGTAAATGCGTACGACACCCTCGTCGCGCAGCACGACGTCCGACTCCTGCGGGTTTCCGCGGTGCATCGCGAGTCCGAGCCCGAAGTGCGTGTCGTGGTAGAGATTCGCGCCCGTGGAGATGATCCAGTCGACGAATCCGCTCTCGATGAGCGGAATGAGCGCCGCCATGCCAAGTCCGGCCGGGGTGAGCGCGCCGGTGAGCGTCATGCCGACTGTGACGTCGGGCTCGAGCATCTTCCTGGTGTACAGTCCACAGGCCTCTCGAAGGCGCGCCGCGTTGTAGGCGAGGAACGCGTTGTCGATCAGATCCGCGGCCGTCTCGCTTCCGCTGATCGGTTTCGGCTCGATGCGGTCGCCGCGCAGGAACTTGCTTTTCTCGTGCGCCTCGTGGCGGACGCCGGCTCGCTCGCGCTCTTCGGCGGCGGCTTTCTGCGCGCCCTTGGGGCCGGCGGCGGATGGTTTGTGGTCGGAATGCTTCGCCATGTCGTCAGCGTCCGTTCTGCGATTCCCACGCCTGAATCACGGCGTGGGCGGCTTCCTGAGGGTCGTCCGTGAGCAAAATCAAATCCAGGTCTCCTGGTGAGATTTTCGCTTCGCCCAACACGCGCGACTGAATCCAGCGGATCAGGCCGGCCCAGTAGTGGCGGCCGAACATCACGACCGGGAACTGGTAGATCTTGCCCGTCTGGATGAGCGTGAGCGCTTCGAAGGCTTCGTCGAGCGTGCCGTAGCCGCCCGGAAAGATGATGAACGCGTTCGAGTACTTGATGAACATCGTCTTCCGAACGAAGAAATAGCGGAAGTTGATGAGCGTATCGAGATACGGATTCGATCCCTGCTCGAACGGGAGCTCGATGTTGCAGCCGATCGATGTCCCGCCGCCCAGCTTGGCGCCCTTGTTGGCCGCTTCCATGATCCCCGGTCCCGCGCCGGTGATGACCGCGAACCCCGCCTCCGCGAGGAGGCGCGCCACTTCCTGCGCCGCCTTGTACTGCGGATCGTCGGGGTGGGTGCGCGCCGACCCGAAGATCGAGACGCCCTTCTGCACGCTCGCGAGATTGTCGAACCCCTCGATGAACTCGCCCATGATGCGCATCACGCGCCAGGGATCGGTGCGCGTGAAGTCCTCGCGGCTGCTTCCCGATTGCAAGAGCTTTTCGTCTTCCGTGACGGGCGGCATGTAGCTGCGAATCGCGTCGTCGACGATCTTCGGCGGCGTCGTCGGGCCGCCGGGGGTTCGCTCGGAGGGAGGCGTGCGACCGGCGGCGCGGTGTCCGGCCTCCGTTCGCTCGCGGTAGCCTTCCTGGGCCGTCCGTGAGGCTTCCGCGAGGAGCTGCGGGCTCGCCTTGTTCCCGCCCGCCGTGCGGGCACCCTTGGGTTTCTTGGCGCGAGGAATCTGAATCTTCGTCTCGCGTGTTTTTCGGTCTGCCATGGCGTTGATCTTACGGGGTTGAGGGAGGAGTGCACAGAGGCGAGCTTCTCCAAAGGACCTCCCTTTCCGCTACGTCACGGTGTCTGTCGTCATTCTCCTCGCCGATGGCGCGCGTCCCGACACGCTCGCGGCCGCGCTCGACTCGGGCGCGTTGCCGGCGCTCGCCCGTCTTCGTGCCGAGGGTGGCCTGCACACGGTCACGTCATGCTTTCCATCCGTCACCGGGCCGGCCTACGCGCCGTTTCTCATGGGCCGCTTCCCCGGTCCTGTCGGCCTGCCCGGATTGCGATGGTTCGATCGCGACCGCACGGCGTGCACCTTCCCGGACTACTCGCGCAGCTACGTCGGCTATCAAATGAGTGCGGTCAACCGCGACGTCGACGCGGACGCGCCGACGATCTTCGAGCTCGCCGGCACGAGTCTCGGCGCGCTGAGCGTCATCACGCGCGGGTTGCCGTCGCGCCACCGTATCGGCTCGATCACACCGCGGTCCGCGCTGCGCGCGGCGCGCACGCACTTCTCGGGCAACCTCGCCGGATGGCTGGCGATCGATCGGGACTCGGCCGAGCAGGTCGTCCGACGGGTGCGCGTCGACCAGCCCGACTTCGTGTTCGCCGCGCTCACCGGCGTGGACAAGGTGTCGCACGCCCGCGGGCAGGACTCGCCGATGATCACCGAGGCGCTGCGCATCGTGGACGACACCGCGGCCCGGATTCGCGACGACGCCGAGCGCAGCGGCCGCTGGGACGACATGCACCTGTGGGTCGTGAGCGATCACGGACACTCGCGCGTGACGTCCCACGAGGACCTCACCGGCGTGATCGAGGACGCCGGTCATCGCACGATGTCACACCCGTGGGTCGTGACGCTCGGCGCCGAGGTCGCGGTGATGGTGAGCGGCAACGCGATGGCGCACCTGTACTGCGACGTGCGGGCGCACGCGCAGCCGTCGATGGAGTCTGGCGATTGGCGAAGGTTGTGCGATGTGCTAGTCGACCGGGCGTCGGTCGACCTGATCGCGGTCCGCCGCGACGGTCGCGTCGTCGTGCGCAGTGCGACGCGCGGCGAGGCGATGCTTTGGCAAACCGAACGGGGCTACCACTACGCGCGCGAGGCCGGCGATCCCCTGGGCATCGGCCGCGATGTGTGTGCGGCGACGGACGACGAGGCCTACGATCTCACGCTGGACACCGACTACCCGGATGCGATCGTGCAGCTGGTCCACCTCGTGTGCTCGCCGCGATCGGGAGACATCGTGCTCTCGGCCGCGCGCGACTGGGACTTCCGCGCCCGCTACGAGCCGATTCGGCACGTCAGCTCGCATGGCGCGCTGCATCGCGAGCACATGCTCGTTCCACTGCTGACGAATCGTCCGCTGGCGTTCAAACCACGTCGCACCGTTGACGTCATGCCGAGCGCGCTCGCGGCGCTCAGAGCGCTGGTGCCGCCAGGGCTCGACGGCCGTTCATTCTTGAAGGCGGGGTGGGCGCTCCCTCACTGAGGTTCCCTCACTAGGCCGCTACATCCCGTTCTTCCACATCCGTTGCATCGTCAGTCGCCTGTCGGCGGAGCAGGCGGCTCGCTGCTCTGGAGTCATTTGTCTCCAGAGAAGGCAGGCCGGACCCAGCCCGCAATAGCACTCGAGCACGGCTTGGCGCAGCTCGGCGATCTGTTCGGCTTTCGGACGCGTGGGGTCGATCACACTCGAAGCACCCGCTTGCATAGAACCTCCTTGGCTCGCCAGGGCGATGCCGTAGTTCAAAGATGACATCGCTCCGCGTTCACACAGTAGGGACATTCCTGATTCTGCCGTCGGTTTCCTGGCCTGCGGTCCCCCGCGAGGACGAATTGGCTGTGGCGCCACCGGGAGCGGGGCGTAAGGATTACCCCGAGGCCTTCGCGTTTGAACATGACTCAATCGACAGACACCGGCGCCAAACGATCCTGGCCCTCGGTCGCCGCCAAACTCGTGTGGCGAGGCGTCCGGCACCCCGGCACCGGTTTGGCGCTGCTACGCGTCGGCTGGCGGTTCCGCGCGCGCGACTGGTACCGCCGTTTTCCGTTTCTCCCGCTGCCGGATCGTACGTACGTGCGGTGGCGCATGTACACCGCCTACGGCGACGAGTCTGCGGTGCCGAGCGCCGACGACGTCGAGCGATACGCGACGTGGGCGGTGCGAAAGCCGTGATTGAATCGCTGGTCAAGGCCCAGGCGTACGGCCTCGGCTTCGACCTCGTCGGCATTGCGCGCCTCGGCCCCGCCGAGACGGCCGCGTCGTTCGACGCGTGGCTGGACCGCGCCTACGAGGGCGAGATGACGTACATGTCGCGCGGCGCGGCCAAACGACGCGATTCCCGCCTGCCCTTTCCGGCGGCCAAGAGCGCCATCGTCGTCGGCATGGACTACGGCGGACGCGAGCCCGCTGGGCCTGTCGCGCGCTATGCGCGCGGCGACGACTATCACGACGTGATGCTCGATCGTCTGAACTCGCTTCATCGTCGACTCGAAGAGGCTGTTGGCGCGCGCGTGGCGGGCAAAGCCTACGTCGACACCGGCCCGATTCTCGAGCGCGACCTCGCGCGCCGCGCGGGGCTCGGCTGGTTCGGCAAGAACACGATGCTCATCAATCCCAGACGCGGCTCGTTCTTCTTTCTGGGCGAGCTTCTCGTGGATCTCGACCTCGAGCCCGATGCGCCATTCGCGACCGATCACTGCGGCACATGCCGTCGCTGTCTCGATGCATGTCCCACAGGCGCGCTGGTCGAAGAGCGCGTCCTCGACTCCACGCGATGCATCTCGTATCTCACGATCGAGCTCAAGGGGGAAATTCCCTCCCGCTGGCGCGAGGCGATGGGCGAGTCGCTGTATGGATGCGACATCTGCCAGGACGTCTGCCCGTGGAACGAAAAGTTCGCCACCTCGCTGCCCGACGAATCGCCCTATCGATCGCGCCAGGTGATCGCCCGAAAGGACGCGGAGCCGCTCGCGCGCGCGCTTCTGGCGATGTCCGACGAAGAGTTTCGCGCGTCGTTCAAGGGATCGCCAATGAAGCGCGCGAAGCTCAGCGGCTTACAGCGAAACGCGCGCGTCCTGCTCGACCGCCGCGAACGGTAGGACGCAACGCGCGCACATTGGGCCAAGGTCCCTCAGCATCCGCGCCGAAAGGCGGACGGATTCGCGCCTTGCTCTTGCTAAGTGGCAATGGGCCTGAAAGGCGATGACTCGCAACCGTGAGGCGACCTCGAGGCGCTCGCGGGCTGGATTTTAGTGGGACGGGTAGCGAGATGACGACCTCGTTGATTGACAGCGTGAACAATTTGGCCAACCCGGATTTGTGCTCGCGCATCGCGTCGAGCTTGGGTGAGCCGGTGCACGGTGTCACGAGCGCTTTGACCGGCGGCATGAGCTCGATGCTCCTGGGAGTCCTGGGCAAAACCGCGGATCCCTCGGCGATGCGCTCCGTGTTCAACACGGTGACGGATCCTGCCAACGACGGTCGCGTCCTCGACAACCCCGCCTCGCTCGTCGGCGCGCCCGAAGGAGCGATGTCTGCGCTCGGCGGGCAGTTCCTCTCGAACATCTTCGGCGGGCGCGGCGCGGCGGTGAACGACGTGCTGTCGAGGATGAGCGGGTTGGGCGCCGGCTCGATGTCGTCGCTCATCCGACTCGCCGCGCCGCTCGTGCTCGGAGTCCTCGGCAAGCGCGCCCGTGACGGCGGCTTGAACGCCGGTTCCCTCACGCGCCTCTTCGAGGACGAGCGCGACAGCATCGAGCGCGCGGCACCGCCCGGCGTTGCGAGCGCACTCGGCCTGTCCGAGCCGTCCGCGCCGGTGTACGAGCGCGAGGACGGCTACGAAACCGCGCGCGCCGAGCAACCCTCGCGCGTGTACGCGGCTGAAGAACAAGCGACCGGCATCCGCTGGCTCTGGCCGGCGCTGATTGCTCTGGCCGCGATCGCGCTCTTCCTCGGCACACGAGCGAAGCACCGGGTCCCGACTCCCGTGGCCGACACGACCACCGTGCCCGCGCGCACCGCGGGCGGTGAAGTCGCGGAATTGTCATCGGGGATCATGCAGCTTCGCCTCCCGAACGGAAACGTCCTGACTGTGCCCGGATCGAGCGCCGAAGCAAAGCTCATCGCGTTCCTGAACGACTCGACGCGATCCGTGGACGACACGTCCTGGATCGTGCTCGACCGCATCCACTTCCAGAGCAACTCGTCGCAGCTCGATCCGGACGCCGAATCGCAAGCCAAGAACATCGGTGACGTTCTCAAGGCGTATCCGAACGCGGTCGCCAAGATCGGCGGGTACACCGACAGCACCGGCAGCGACGCGGCGAACCTGCGCTTGTCGCGTTCCCGCGCCGAGAGCGCGCGCCAGTCGATCGAGCATAACGGTCTTGCGGCCACCCGCGTCTCGGCCGAGGGGTTCGGCTCGCAGGATCCGGTGGCGACGAACTCGACCGACGACGGCAAGTCTCAGAACCGACGCGTCGCGCTGCTCGTGATCAAGAAGTAGGTGGACAGGTGGACAGGTGGACAGGTGGACTGGTGCAGCGGGTGGACAGAAGCGAGGCGGCCGGGGTCGGCCGCCTCGTCGCGCGTCGAAGATCGTCCACCGGACTTGCGCGCGGCTGATTTGTTCTACATAATAGAACATGACCCCAACGACCCTCGGACCGCTCGAGATTACGATCCTGCTCGCAGTTGCCCGGCTCGGAGATGGAGCGCACGGACTGGCCATTCGCCGCGACGTGTCGACTCGCACCAAGCATGACTACTCCGTGGGCGCGGTCTACACGACGTTGCAGCGCCTCGAAACAAAGGGCTTGGTTTCGTCACGCACGACCGATCCGCTGCCGGTGCGGGGTGGCCGATCGCGACGCGAGTTCAAGCTCACTACGAACGGCCGGCGCGCGTTGCGCCAGGCCGAACGCGTCGTTGCGTCGGTATGGGCCGGCGTTGGAACCACCATCGCACCGGAGCACGCATGATTGCCCCGCCTCGCACGACCGAACGCCTGCTCGCGGGCCTCGGCGCCAAGCCGGCGTTTCGCGACGCGTTACTCGGCGACCTCGCGGAGGAGTTTGCGTCTCGCGTCGAGACCGACGGAATTGAGCGCGCTACACGATGGTATCGCCGCGAGGCCGTGCGCGCGGTACCGCACCTGCTTCGTTCGTGGGCGCACGGCGTCCGCCTGGGAGACATCGGCCATCTCCTGGGAGTGATCGCCACCGCGTACACCGGCATGGCCGTGATCACCCTGA
>Ga0326726_10004119_pt1 | contig 13315 bp, 10 predicted proteins | sample MHFenrmetagenome_2_FD_207603 | JGI IMG/M metagenome (GOLD analysis project Ga0326726, IMG submission 207603) | Lab enriched peat soil microbial communities from Michigan Hollow, Ithaca, NY, United States - MHF15MN | ecosystem: Environmental > Terrestrial > Soil > Wetlands > Peat | place: USA... | reverse complement strand
CGTTTCGTGCGGCCGAGGCCGAACAGGCGCGGCCGCGCCGCGAGAGCAAGGAGGAGCGGGATCAGGTAGAGGCCGACGGCATACCCCTTCGCGAGGAAGCCGAGACCGAAGAAGACGCCCGAGACGGCGCCCTCGAAGGGGATGTCCTCCTCGAACGCCCTGAGGCCGAAGATGATGCCGGCGAGCCCGAGCGTCACGAGGGTCGGCTCGACGGTCGCGGCTCGCGACGCCGCCACGAGCGGCGGAAACAGCGCCGCGAAGGCGCCCGCGAGATGGCCGGCGGGCTGGCCCCAACCGCGCCGGATCACGCGCTCGAGGAGGAGCGCGCCCAGAAGTCCGAGGATCGCGGAGGGCAGCCGGACCGCCCATTCCTCCGGCCCGAAAACGCGCACCATCGCGGAGAGGACCCACGGAAAGAGGATCGGCGTGCCCCCCGAAGGCCCCAGCGGAGTCGCCGAGAGACCGAGCAGCTGTCCCGTCCCGCCTGCGACGAGGTTCTGCGCGCCGATCGCCCAGCGCCCCTCGTCGGCGCCGAAGAGGTCCGGCTGCCCGAGCTGCACGAGCCGTAGCAGAGCGCCGGCCGCGAGCGCGGCCGCGAAGAGGATCCGCCCGGACGCTTCGGGATCGTCTGAAGAAGGCCCGGACGTCACGGCCGGGGAGTATACGGAGGCGCCGCACCGAAGGCCTCGGGTTCATACTGAAGAGACGATGACGGCCCCGGAAGAGCCCCGCGTCAGCGTCACGCTCATCGCCCGCGACGAGGAGGACCGGCTGCCGGGCGCGCTCGCCTCCGTGGCCTTCGCGGACGAGCGCATCGTCGTCGTGGATGCCGCGTCGACCGACCGCACGGAGGAGATCGCAAGGAATGCGGGAGCCCGTGTCTTCGCGCGACCTTTCGACGGCTTCGGCCGGCAGAAGAACGCGGCGGCCGCCTTCGCGACCAACCGCTGGATCCTCTCGATCGACGCGGACGAGATCGTCTCGGCGAGGCTCGCCCTCGAGATTCGCGCCTGCCTCGGCGCGGCCGCATCGGAAACGTCTCCACCCGCCGCCTTCCGCGTACCCGTCCGCCTCGAGTTCCTCGGCCGCGAGCTTCTCTTCGGGCGCGACACGGTCGCGAGACCCGCCCGCTTGTACGACCGGATGCGCGCGCGCTTCTCGGACGATCCCGCTCAGGAACAGATCCTCACAGCGGGGCCAGTCGAATCGCTGGAAGAATCCGTCCTCCACCGCCCCTACCGCGACCTCGCGGATTACCTCGAGAAGCTCGACCGCTACACGACTCTCGCCGCCGAGGCGAAGTGGGCCGCGGGGGAAGGGGGAGGCGGCTTTCTGGCCGCGCGCGTCCTCTGGGAGTTCTTCGACCGCGCGTTTCTGCGCCTCGGCTTTTTCGACGGCTCGGCCGGGCTCACGTTCGCGGCGCTCTCGTCCGCGGACACCCTTCTTACGCATCTCAAGCTGCGTGAGCTGGAGCGGGCGATCGCCCGCGGTGAGCGCACGCCCCCCGAGAGCGTCAGGATCGAAGACACCGCGGCGCTCCGGATCCGCGCTCCCCTCAGGGCACGCTGACTGCGACGTCGGCGTGAGTCGAGGTTCTGCGCCTAGACGTTCGCGCTCCAGGCGATCGCGCGCTGGCGGAGGGCTTCGCGCGAGGCGGCGTCCGGAAGGCCGAGGAGAACAGGCACGATCGGCAGGTCGCCCGGGTCCCAGTCCAGGAGCGCGGCCACGGCCGGCGCGAGGCGCTCGGCGAGCGGCCAGCTCTTCGCCGACCTCCGGGCGAGACGCGCCGTCGTGGCGAGGTCGGCCGGGGTGTCCGCGTCGTCGCCGAAGAGCTCGGACACCGCCGCGCCGCTCCTTCGCCTTGCGAGCATGATCGCGTACTCCGTCCAGTTCGGCAGCGGCATGCCGAGACGCTCTTCCTCGAAAAGGCGCAGGACCTCCATGAAGCGGTCGCCGGCGCGCGCCACCTGTCGGCGCGCGTCGGGCGCCTCCGCGCCTTCCGGCACGGAGAGCGCGAGAGCGGCGGCGTGATGCCGTTCCACGAGATCGCGGAAGCGCGTCCAGTTCATGTGGACGTGGAAACCCGTCCGGCGCGGGCTTTCGGGCCCCGCCGCCGCGAGCGCGCGCAGCGCTTCGTCGCGCCCGGTCGCACCCGGTGTCCAGCGGCCCGCCGAAAGAAGCACGACGCTGCCGAGAGCGAGGTCGGCCGCGCGGACGGACCGGAGGGCCTCGCGCGCGCCGGCCCCCGAGGCGGTGCGATCCACGAGGCGCTCGGCCGAGAGCAGGCCCGCTCCGGTCCTCGCGAGAAGGCGCACGCCTTCGGCACGGTCGGGGCCTCCGCGAAAAACTTCTTCGTAAGGCGGAAGGAGATCGAGCGGCCCCGCCACGACACGCCGGGCCGCGACGAGTTCCATGTTCCAGTACGTCGGAGGCAGGAGACGCAGGCCCCGCCGCGCGACCGCCGACACGGTCGCCTCCACGCGGCGGCTTTTCGCCGTCTCGGCGGCGGCGCGCGCGAGGTGCCTGGAGAGCGCCGGGACGTCCCGGACGGGCGCATCGAGCACGGCGAGAAGCTCGAACGGGTCGCCCGGACGTCCCGTTCCGTCGCGGGCGACGATCGTCGCGCCTTCCCCGAGCCCAAGCGCGCCGCCGAGCGCCGCGCCCGCCCAGGCGTCGCCGGCCGCGTCCGTCAGGGCAGAGACGAGCGCGCGCACGACCTCGGCCGCCCGCGCCTCGGCGCCGGCGTCCCGCGCCCGCGTGAAGGGCCGGAGAGTCTCGTCCGCCTCGGTCGCCACGACGTTCGGAGAGAATAGCCGAATGCCACCCGCCTCCGTCCTGCGCGCCACGCTCGAATACGACGGCGGACGCTACCGTGGCTGGCAGGCACAGGTGAACGCGCGCACGGTTCAGGGCGAAGTCGTCCGCGCGTGCCGCGAGGCGCTCGGCCAGGACGTGAAGGTCAACGGCGCGGGTCGCACGGACGCCGGCGTTCACGCGTTCGCGCAGGTCGCTTCGCTCCACGGACTCAGCGTCAAAGCAGCCGACCTCGGGGTGCTCCGCCAGGATCTCAACGACCGGCTCCCGCCCGACATTCACGTGTTGCGGCTCGACGTCGCGCCGCCCTCGTTTCACGCGCGACATTCCGCCGGCGAGCGCATCTACCGGTACCGGATTTCGCGGCGGCGCACCGCGTTCGGCAAGCGATACGTCTACTGGGTCAAAGACCGTCTCGACGCCTCTCTCATGCAGGCGGCGGCGAGTCTCTTCGTGGGCCGGCACGACTTCGGGAGCTTCTGCGAAAACGCCGAGGGCCACGACTCGACGCTCGTGGAGGTCGCGTTCGCGCGCGTGGAGACGCCGCCCGAGGCGCCCGACCTCATCCTCTTCCGCATCGGCGCCTCGCACTTCCTGTGGAAGATGGTCCGCCGCCTCGCGGGGGCGCTTCTCGAGGCCGGCCGGGGCCGGCTTGGCCTCGCGGACCTCCGGGCGCTCCTCGAGGCGCGTTCGCGTGTGCCGGCGGAATGGACGGCCCCTCCCTCGGGCCTCTTTCTGGAATCCGTCACGTACGCGGGCGATCCGCCCCCGCCTCCGATCGATCCCTTCCGCCCCGGGTTTTGAGGGAATAATCGGGAGGAGAGAAAGAGTTCTTGCAGGGAAGAGAAGGAAAAAGAAGATTTTCTTAGAAGGGGAAAAGAGGGGGATTTCTTGCAACTTGGAAACTTCATCCTGGCGGGCGCGCTCGCGGCCTTGCCGGCCGGCCGCGCCATTGCCCAGCCTTCATCCCCTTCTCAGCAGCCCCCGGCGCCCGCGAAGGCGGGTGCTTCCGGCGTCCACATTCCGTTCCTCGAAGGCAAGCCCTTCGCCGAGGTCCTGAGGCGCGCGAAGTCGGAGGGCAAGCCCGTCATGGTCGACGTCGTCGCGGAGTGGTGCGGGCCCTGCAAGATCATGGACAAGACGACGTTTTCCGATCCCGCCGTCGTGGACTGGTCGAAGAGAACCCTCATCCCCGCGCGCGTCGATGCGGAGAAGGGCGAGGGGCGGCGCATCGCGGCGCGATATCAGGCCTATTCGTTTCCCACGGTGCTTTTCCTCGACGCGAACGGAAACGAGATCGACCGCGTCGTGGGCGGCTACCACCCGAGCGATTTCCGGCGCATCGGAGACGCCATCCTCACAGGCAAGACGCCGCTTCTCGAGAGCCTGGCAAAGCTCAAGGCGTCGTGGAACGCCGACGAGGCGATCACAGTTGCGGGCGCGCTCGCGGCGCGGCGCGACCTCCCGCGGCTCAGGCCCATCGCGCTTCGCATCGTGAGCGAGGAAGGCGATCTCGGCCGACCGGAAGTCCTCCAGCCCTTCCTGCAGCTCGTGGCCCTCGAGGCGATGCAGAACGACCAGTCCTCCGAGACGGCCGATCTCGTCGCGACTTTTCTTCCCCGGCTCGGGACGGACCCGCGGCGCGGCTTCTTCGCGGCGGCGCTCGTGACCGGGCTCGGGAAGCGGGGCGACGTCGCGTCCGCGCGCGCCGTGACGCAGGAGACGCTCCAGGCGCTCGGCGAGTCCACGGCGACGTCCGCCGACGTCCTCGCGGCGCTCGGCGGCGCCGAGCGCCAGGCCGGCAACGGCCCCGAGGCGCTCGCCGCATTTCAGCGCGCCGCCTCGATCGCCGAGAAGACCGGTGCCGCCGGAGGGACACGCGTCGAGCGCCAGCTCGACCTCGCGGAGGCACTCGCCGGAGGCGGAAGGACGGCTGAGGCGAAGAAGGCCTATCTCGTGGCGATCGCGATCGGGCCTCTCGACACGGACCTCTCCGTGCGAGCGGCCCGCGTCGCGCTCGCCTTGAAGGACTCCGCCGAGGCCGTCAAGCACGCGCGCCGCGCCGTCGAGCTCTCGAACGGCGAGGACGCCCCGGCGCAGGCCGCGCTCGCGGCGGCGCTCCGGGCGACGGGCGACCGCGCCGGCGCCGCGGCGGCGCTGAAGAGGGCCTCGGAGATCGATCCCAAGAACGCCGAGTACCGTACGGCGGCGCCCGAGCCGGCAAAGAAAAAGTCCGTCAAGGCTTCCTGAAGGGCGCCTTCGCGCGCATGCGATCGCCCGCGGGCATCCTGCTTTCCCCCGTGGGTCTCGTCCCCGCCACCGCGTCCGTCGAGGCCTTTCACGCCGGCGTCCAGGCAGCCGCCGCACCCGACGGGTTCGTCGAGGTCCTCACGCACGACGGCGACCCGCGAGAGCCGGCGCGCCTCTCGGCTCTCTTCGCGACACCCGGCCGGCCCGCGGAGAGAGGCACGCTCCTCTTCCTCCACGGCAAGGGCGGGTGCGGCGCCGAGTGGACGGCGGACTCGGTGCGGGCCCTCGGCCTCGGTTTCAACATTCTCGTTCCAGAGCTCCGGGGGCATCCTCCCTCCACGGGCGCGCGCATCACGTACGGCCTTCTCGAGACGGGCGACCTGCTCCGCCTCATCGACCTCGCGGGGGAGCGCTTCGGCATCGCGAGAGCGCGCCTCGGCATAGACGGCTGTTCGATGGGCGCCCTTCTCGCGGTCCATCTCGCCGCCGCTTCCTCGCCGGCGGCGCTCTGGCTGCAGGCGCCGTTCGGCGACCTGGTCGCGATGGCGGCCCACTACCTCCATTGCGCCACCTCTCTGCCCGCCTTCCTCTTCGCTCTTCCCGTACGCGTCCTCGTGCGGAGGATCGCGCGCACCGAGGGCCTCGACCTCTCGCAGGTGGATCCGGTCCGCGCCGCACGCCGCGTGACGTGCCCGGCCGTCGTCGTCCACGGCGAGAACGACGGCCTCGTCCCGATCCGCTTTTCGACCGACCTTTACGAGGCGCTCGCGGGCCCAAAGTCGTTCTGGCGCGTGCCGCGCTGCGGCCACTGCCACCACGCGGACGAGCCCCAGGCCCTGGCGCGCGCCGAATACGAGAGGCGTTGGACGGAGTTCTTCCGGGCTTCTCTCGGGTGAAGGGTCAGGCGTCGCCGCGCGGGAGCTGCGAGAACGCGGCCACGAATGCCCCGATCGCGGCGCCGAGACGCACGGCGAGCGTGAGCGACGAGAGGCCGTGAAGGCGTCCCCATTCCTGCCTCAGGGGATCGGTCTTCGCGACGAGATCGATGGCGCCCATCCGGTCTCTGAGAGCCATCATTTCAGGGGTGATGACGTAGAGTGAGGCGATCGCGGCGACCGCCGCGATCGCGAGGAGGCGCAGCCCGAGCCCGCGCGCGCGGGGCGACCACGGCCGGACGCGATTCCAGACGACGACGCCGACCAAGAGGACGGCGACGGCGCCGAGCGACACGGCGTCGAGCCCGTCGAGGAGCGCACGATTCACGGCACCCGCGGCCTGCCGGCTCGGCGCGGTCGCAAGGACCGTGCGCGCCCCGAACCCACCGAAGAACGCGAGCATCCCGCACCAGAGCGCGGCGACGAAGAGCCATGCTCCCGCGAGCACCATCCGGCCGCGAACCGTCATCGCCGAGCTCCTCTCACGCTTCCTTCAGGCCTCTCTCAGCTCTCTTCCACCCACTCCGGCGTCACGCGCATCGGAAGCGTTCCTGCCGCGTGGCCGCGAGCCAGAAAGAGCCGCACGGCCTCGCGCCCGCGCTCTCCGTACGAGCGCGTCCAGTCGTTCACGTACATGGCGACGAAGCGGTCGGCTTTCTCGCGCGGGAGGCCGCGCGCGAAGCGCATCGCGTCCGTGAGGGCGTCTTGGCGGTGGTCGAGAGCATAGGCGATGGACCGCCCGAGAGCGCGCGACACACGCGCGATGAGCTCCGGCCCGAGATCCTTGCGCACGGCGTTGCCTCCGAGCGGCAGCGGCAGAGAGGTCTCGTCCTTCCACACGGCACCGAGGTCCGCTACGAGATGGAAGCCTTCGTCCTTCCAGGTGAGCTGGCCTTCGTGGATGACGACACCGGCCTCCACGTCTCCGCGCGTCACGGCCTCGGCGACGCGGTCGAACGGCGTGACGACGGGGATCGAGAGAGGAGCGTAGATCGTGAGTGCGAGAGCCGCCGACGTGAGCCTGCCGGGGATCGCGACGCGTCGGCCCGCGAGCTCCGCGAGCGTCCGCGGCGCCCCGACGCCCTCGCGTGCGATCACGCACGGTCCATATCCGTCCCCGAACGAGGCGCCGTGCGGCAGGAGCACATAGCGATTCGCGAGATACGCGTACGCGTGGAAGGACACGGCCGTGATCGCGAGCTCGCCTTTGAGAGCGCGCGTGTTCAGCGTCTCGATGTCGGCAAGCTCGTGGCGATACGAGACTCCTTCGGTGTCGACCGCGTTCTCGCGAAGCCCGTAGAACATGAATGCGTCGTCGGAGTCGGGCGAGTGGGCGAGGACGAGTGTCTCGTTCATGCGATGTCTCCGAATCTCTTCCCGCGCGATCGTAGCCCGGATGCGCGGCGGAAGACTCGAGTCGAGCCGGACGAGGGCGGGTGAAAAAACTTCGCGCGTCAAGAAAAAAATTCTTGATTCGTGCTCGAAACTCTCTACAATTCATTCAAGACGAAAAAAGGACGGCGAGGCGATCACGAGTCGCTTCACCGTCCTTACGGAAACCCCGAGCTCTTTTGAAATCGATCGGCGACGAAAAGTTTCTGGTTTTTTCGGCAGTCGACAGATCTGGAAAACGCGAGGTCCCCGTCCTTCGAGGGGCGGCCAACCTAGCACGCGGCTTTCGGGACTGTCAATCAAATCTGCCAGGAGGAGGTGACAGACCACATGGCCGCTAAGAAGAAGGCTGCGAAGAAGAGCACCAAGAAGGGGAAAAAGGGTAAGAAGTAAGTACCCTCTTTCAAACTGTTCCATCCAAGGTATTTCCGGGATTCGGGGGCTGGCTCAGCCCCCTTATTTTTTGCTCGCGGGCGCCCTGATCCCCCGAGTCTCGAGCACGATTTCCACAGGCGGTTCCGGTTTTTATCCACGTCAGTATATAACTCCTTATATACTCCATTCATGTCCCTACCGCACGTCCTTCTCGCGCTCCTCGGGCGAGGTCCGGCGAGCGGATGGGACCTCGGGAAGCGGCTCGCCGGCGATCCCGCTCTCGGCTGGAATGCGGACCTCGCGCAGGTCTACCCCGCGCTCCGCCGCCTCCTCCGTGGCGGCTTTGTGGCGCTGAGGAGGCGGCGCTCCCCGAAAGGCCCGCCGCGCCGCGAGTACCGGCTGACCGCCGCCGGCCGGCGCGAGTTCCGCGCGTGGCTAGCCGAGCCGCTCGCCCTTCCGACGCCTCACGCCGCGCCGCTCGTGAGGCTCGCGTTCCTCGAGAGGCGCTCGCCCGGGGCGCGCCTCGCCTCGCTGCATCTCTACCGCGGTCTCCTCGCCGACGAGCTCGAGCGCGCGGCGCCCGGCACGACCGCCGCGCGAAGAAGAAGGCTCCTGCTGCTCGAGGCGGAGCTCGCGTGGGCGGATGCCGAGGCCGCCGCGATCCTCGCCGGGCGTACGCTCTCGGCGGAGGCCGGATGACGGCACGCGACGCCCTTCTCACGCTCGAACGCCTGCGGAGCGCCACCGGCGCCGACGCCGCCGCCCGGAAGAGGGCGTGCCTCGCGGTCCTCGCGCGGCGTTCCCTGCGCGGGGCGCGTGCGGTGGAGCGTCTCCACGAAGCGCTCTGCTTCCTGCGCGCCTCTCCCGATGACGCCGAAGTTCTCGCGGACGTCATCGCGATGCTCGCGCGATTCGAGCGGCGCCCCGATCTCCGCCGCAACGCCTACGCGCTCGAGAACAGCGGGATCGCGGGCACGGCCATCCGCTTCACCTTCTACGCGGGCACCGCGCGCTGGCTCGCCGCGCGGTGGGGAAACCGCCTCACGGTCGACTGGAAGGCCTTCGCGAGCCGCGGTGCGCTCGAGCGCGTTTTTCCGCTCATCTCGCTCTTCTCCGAGACGCCGGGCCTCGACGAGCTGGATCTCGGCGTGCGCGGCTGGGTGAAGCGCCTGAAGGGCCCGCGCGAGACGGACGCGGCCTTCCTCGTCCGGCGGCTCGCGACGCTCGGACGCGACGGCTTCGAGAACGAGTGGGCCTACGAGGGGCTCGAGCTGCCGCTCGTCCTCGCGCCCGGAGAGGGCGGGCCTTCGCGCACCCGCGCCGCGGTCGAGGTCCCGGCGGTGACGTTCCAGGCCGCGCCCGTCGACGGCGGGCGGCCGGACGTGAGGCGTGAAGTCGCGCGCCCTCCCGTTCGCGTCGTGCCCGCCTTGGGCGAGGAAGCCGGACACCTCCTCGACCTCGCGCGCGAGTCCATGGTCACACGCGAGCGGGATCTCGACGTCTTCCAGTGGGGGGATCGCCGCGACGTCCGCCTCGCGCACTTTCCGGACGGCCTCACGTTCGTCGTCATCGGCGCGGTGCCCGAGCGGCGCCTCCTCCTCGAGTCCGTCTACGGCTTTCTGACCCTGAAGAACGGCGTGCCGGTCGGCTACGTCCTCGTGAGCGCGCTCTATGGGTCCTCGGAGATCGCGTACAACGTCTTCGAGACGTTCCGCGGCGGCGAGTCGGGCCGTATCTACGGAAAGGTCCTCGCCTTGACCCGGCACCTCTTCGGCCCGGATACGTTCACGATCTTCCCGTACCAGCTCGGCGGCTACGGCAATCCGGAGGCGCTCGCCTCCGGCGCGTGGTGGTTCTACCAGAAGCTCGGCTTTCGCCCGCGAGCGCCGCGCGTCGTCGAGCTCATGAACGAGGAGTTGGCCCGGATGAAGGTGGATCCGAAGCACCGGTCCACCCTCGCCACCCTGAAGGTCCTCGCCTCCGAGAACCTCTACTTCCATCTCCGGAAAGAGCGAGACGACACGATCGGGCTTCTCGAGCTCCCGAACGTGGGCCTCGCCGTGACGGACATGCTGGCCCGGCGCTTCGGCTCGGACCGCGAGCGGGCCGAGGCGGTGCTGATCCTGGAGGCGCGCGATCTCCTGGGGCTCAGATCCCTAACCGGTTGGAACGAGGGCGAGCGCCTCGCGTTCCGGCGCTGGGCGCCGCTCGTGGCGATCCTGCCGGGCGTCGCGCGCTGGTCCGCGGGCGAAAAGCGCGCCCTCACCGCCGTCGTGAGGGCCAAGGGCGGCCGCCGCGAGTCGGACTTCGTGCGCCTCTTCGACCGCCACCGGAAGCTGCGGCGGGCCGTGGTGGCGCTCGCGAAGAGCTCGCCTTCCTGAGCTTCAGCCCGGCGAGAGGTTCGCGTAGCGGGCCACGAACTTCTTGCGGCCCGCGCGGTCGAAGTAGACGGTCAACTTCTCGGCATCGCCGGAGCCCTCGATCGTCAGGACGACGCCCGGACCGTACTCCGGATGGCGCACCTTCGAGCCGCGCCGGAACCCGGACGCCGTGGGCGGCGGCGGCGTGCGCTTCATGACGGGTCTCACGGGCGACAGGTTGCGAGCCGGAAAACGCGAAGACGGGGATTTCGCCCTCACTTCCTGGGATTCGTTCTCGTAGTCGGGAAAGAGCGAGCCGCCTCCCCTGCCAGACGCCGGCCGACCACGCGCACCGGAAACTCGTCCCTCTCGGGGGGGCGCAGCTCCCCCGCCCCAGCTCGTCAGATCTTCCCGTTCGAGGACGGATTCCGGAATCGCCGAAAGGAACGGCGACGGCTCGCGGCTCATCCACTCGCCGCGCACCATCCGCCGGAGGACGTAAGAGAGCGTGAGCCGGTCCTTCGCGCGCGTCATCCCGACGTACGCGAGGCGGCGCTCTTCCTCGAACTGGTCGTCGTCGTCGCGCGAGGAGGCGTGGGGAAGCGAGCCTTCCTCGAATCCCGCGAGGAACACCTCGTCGAACTCGAGGCCCTTCGCCGCGTGGAGGGTGATGAGGAGAATCCCCTTCTTCTCGTCCGCCTCGTCAGCGTCGGCGCGCAGCGTCACGGCGTCGAGGAAACCCGCGACGGAGGGGTCGTCGCCTTCCCCGCCGAACGAGGTCGTGCGCTCGTGGTCGCGGGCCGCGGCGAGCAGCTCGTCCAGGTTCTCGCGGCGTGCCTCGTCCTGCGGATCGAGGGAGCTCTCGTAGAGCTTCAGGAGGCCCGTCTCCTCGAGCGCGAACGCGACCGCGGCGCCCGCGCCGTTCCCCTCTGCCGCCCCGAAATCGCGCAACTTCGCGACGAGGTCCCGGAACTCCGCGAGCGCCTTTTTCGCGCGCTCCGTTAGACTTTCGGGCAGCGCATCGAGGACCGCCAGAAGCGAGGAACCGCGTTCGGAAGCCGCGGCCTCGACGGCCTCCAGCGTGGCCGCACCCACGCCGCGCGCCGGCACGTTCACGACCCGCCGGAAAGACACGTCGTCGGACGGGTTCGCCGCGAGGCGCAAGTACGCGAGCGCGTCCTTGATCTCGGCCCTTTCGTAGAACTTCGTCCCGCCGACGAGGATGTAGGGCATGTTCGACCGCAGGAGCTCGTCTTCGAAGGGCCGGGACTGCGCGTTCGTGCGGAAGAGAACCGCGACCTCGGCTCCGGGCCGTCCGCGGCGGGCGGCCGCGATCCGCGAGACCACCTCGCGTGCCTCGTCGCGCTCCTCGTCGAAGACCGCGAGACGGACGTTCTCGCCGCCCTTCTTCGTGGCCTTCAGGGTCTTGCCGAGGCGGCGCCGGTTTTCGGCGACGACCGCGCCCGCGGCCTTCAGGATCGGCGCCGTCGAGCGGTAGTTGCGCTCGAGACGGACCGTCTTCGCCGTCGGGAACTCACGCGCGAACTCCAGGATGTTCGACACGTCGGCGCCGCGCCAGCGATAGATCGACTGGTCCTCGTCGCCCACGACGAAGAGGTTCCCGGCCTCGCCCGCGACGAGGCGCACGAGCTTCGCCTGGACGCGGTTCGTGTCCTGGTATTCGTCCACGAGGAGATGCCGGATGCTCCGCCTGAGAAGGTCGCGCACGTCGTCGCGGGTCGCGACGAGGCGCGTCGAGAGGACGAGGAGGTCGTCGAAGTCGAGCGCCTTCGCCGCGCGCAGCGACTTTTCGTACACGCGCGCGATGTCCGCGAGGCGGGAGCCCAGAAAGTCGCCGAAGCGGCGCGGGAAGTCTTCCGGCTGGATGCCCTCGTTCTTGGCTTGCGAGATGCGCGACTGGATCTGCCGCGGCGTGGCCGACTTCTCGGGCAGGGCGACCTCCTTCATCGCGCGTTTCAGGACGGCGAGCTGGTCGTCCGAGTCGAAGACGACGAAGCCCTTCGGCACGCCCGCCTCGTCCGGAAAGCGCCGGAGGAGGCGCACGCCCCACGCGTGAAACGTCCCGACGAAAGAGCGCGGCCGCTCGGTACCGAGAAGCGCCCCGACACGGTCCTTCATCTCGCCCGCGGCCTTGTTCGTGAACGTGACGGCGACGACGCTTTCCTGCGGCACGCCGTGCGCCACGACCCACGCGAGCCGCCGCGTCAGGACGCGTGTCTTCCCCGACCCGGCGCCCGCGAGGACGAGGAGCGGCCCCTCGCCGTGCGACACGGCGGCGGCCTGTTCGGGGTTGAGGCCTTCGAGAAGATCTTCCGGGCGGGCGACCAAGGGGGGCGATGGTAGCGCAGCGGCGCCGGGGGCTCACCCGCTGCGCGGTGCGGCATGATGTCGCGCCCATGGCGTTCGTCCTCGCCCTCGACCAGGGCACGACCAGCTCGCGCGCGCTCGTCTTCGACGGGGACGGCGCGGTGAGAAGCATGGCCCAGGGGGAGATCAGGCAGATCTATCCCGAGCCCGGCTGGGTCGAGCACGATCCGACGGAGATCTGGGCGACGCAGTCTGGCGCGATGCACGAGGCGCTGGCGAACGCGGGCCTCACCGGCCGCGACGTCGCGGCCATCGGCATCACGAACCAGCGCGAGACGACGCTCCTCTGGGAACGCGCGACGGGGCGACCCCTCGCGAACGCGATCGTCTGGCAGGACCGCCGCACCGCGCCGACGTGCGACGCGCTGCGGGCGGCCGGTCACGAGGCGACGTTCACGGCGAAGACGGGCCTCGTCCTCGACCCTTATTTTTCCGGCACGAAGCTGAAGTGGCTGCTCGACCACGTGCCGGGGGCCCGGGTCCGCGCGCAAAAGGGCGAGCTCGCCTTCGGCACGGTCGATTCCTGGCTTCTCTGGCAGCTCACGAACGGAGCCGTGCACGTGACGGACCCTTCGAATGCGAGCCGGACGCTTCTCTACGACATACACAAGGGCACATGGGACGACGAGCTGCTGAGCCTTCTCGGGATCCCGCGGGAGGTCTTGCCGCGCGTCGTGCCCTCGTCGGGCGTCGTGGCGACGGCGGCCTTCGGCGGCGCATCCGTGCCCATCGCGGGCATCGTCGGCGACCAGCAGGCGGCTCTCTTCGGGCAGGCCTGCTTTGAAGTTGGCATGGTCAAGA
>Ga0326726_10004118_pt1 | contig 13316 bp, 12 predicted proteins | sample MHFenrmetagenome_2_FD_207603 | JGI IMG/M metagenome (GOLD analysis project Ga0326726, IMG submission 207603) | Lab enriched peat soil microbial communities from Michigan Hollow, Ithaca, NY, United States - MHF15MN | ecosystem: Environmental > Terrestrial > Soil > Wetlands > Peat | place: USA... | reverse complement strand
CCCTGCGCGTCGAGCTTTCGTATACCAACAAACAAGTCCATGTCGTCCGCCTGCTCGGCCGAGACCCAGAGCCTCAGGGCCATAGGCCCGACCAGCGTGGTGTCCCGGGCGACCTTGAAATCGAAAGTGCTCTGTCCGTGCTGATCGGAGACATAGCCGGTCGCGGACTCTGATGTCGACGGTTCGGTTTGCAGGCGGTGTTCTGCCGCATTGAGATGGAGCGCAGTGAACTTTGTGCCGGGCAGCGGCCAGTCGCTGGCGTACCGCACCGTGTATTCATCGCGCGTCTTTCTGACCTCGTAGCGGACATGGGGCACTCGCTCCATGTCATTCGCTGCACCCTTCAGGAAATGATCGAAGAACTTCAGCTGCAACGCAGTCGACTCGGGATCGTAATACGTCGGCCATTCCACCCGGCCGTGAGCGAACAGCCATTTTTCCTTCGAGGCGATGCGCTTGTAGCCCTCAAACGATCCGCGGGAATGATTGCCCTGCGCCGACCACGTGGCACACACCAGTGCGGGCACGGTGATCAGCTCCAGATTGGCGGCCTTGCTCCACCAGTACTCATCAAACAGCGGATGCAGGCGCAGCATCACGGCGTAGTTTTCGGTGAGACCGAAGTTCTTGTTGCGCGTCTCCTCCAGCCCCACGGTGTAGGCGCTCAGACGGAAGTTGGTTTCAGGAATGCCGCCGTGAAAGGCGTTGTCACGGTAGTGGTCGGTCACGCCCTCCCACGGAATGATGGCTTTCAGATGCGGGGGCCGCAGCGCGGCCGCGGGCCATTGGCTGAAGGCGAGATAGGAGACGCCACTCAGACCGACGCTGCCGTTGCTCCAGGGCTGCAGGCCTGCCCACTCGATCAGATCGTAGTAATCGAGCGCGTCCTGCGGCGTGATCGGTCCGATGTTGCCCTCCGACCTGTAAGCACCGCGCACGTCGGCGTGGACTACCACGTAGCCGTGCGGTACCCAGAATGCCGGGTCCGGCGCCTCGAACGGCGTGAACTCGCTGATGGTCATGCGGCCGATTTCAAAACCGGAGGCTTTCGCCCAGCCGTCGTAACGCCCGCGCCCGAAAAGATTCGCACCATAGCGCGTCGCGGCCAGCACCACCGGAAACGGCCCTGGTCCGTCGGGGCGGTAGATATTGACGGACAACCTCGTGCCGTCGCGCATCCTCACCGGCACATCCACTTCGCGCAAAATTCCAGACGGCGCCGGTGTGACGGTGATGTCCACCACACCCGGCTCACGATAGTACTTGCTGCGCGCCGGTGAGCTCGGCGCGTTCTGGGCCAGTACGTTGGCAGTGAGTGTGCAGCCAGCCACAATCGCTGCGATGATGCTGCCCCGCAATCGACTCGTCTTCATGGCCCGCCTCGTGTGAATACGCCCGCGCCTCCGCGGCAGCGTCATCATGTGCGCTACGCCCGCAAAACCTTCCCCGGATTCAGAATCCCCTTCGGATCGAGTGCACGTTTCAGCGTGCGCATGAGGTCGAGCTCGACGGGACTGCGGTAGCGCTCGAGCTCGCCGATCTTGTAGCGACCGATGCCGTGCTCGGCGCTGAAGCTGCCGCGCATTTCGAGTGCAATGCCATAGATAGCGCTCTGAATCTCGGCACGGCGCGCCATGAACGCTTCCGCGGATCCGCCGGGCGGCTGGCTCAGATTGAAATGCAGATTGCCGTCACCGACATGGCCGTAGGAAACCAGCCGCGCATCAGGCGCGCTGTGCGTGACCCAGGCGCTGGCCCTGGCGACGAATTCGGGTAGCGCCGCCAGGGGAACCGACACGTCGTGCTTGATGCTCGCGCCTTCGTGGGTTTGAGCTTCCGGAATGCTGTCACGAATGCGCCAGAGCGCATCGCGCCGGGCGAGACTCGTGGCGAGCACGGCGTCGAGCGCCTGCCCCCTCGCAACCGCCGTCACTAGCGCCGCTTCGAGCGTCGCGTTGAGATCATCGTCGGCACGCGCACTCGTCAGCTCCGCGAGCACGTACCAGGCATGCGGCTTGCCGAATGGATCGCTGACGCCGGAGATGTGGCGCACCGTGAGCTCGATGCCGATGCGCGGAATGAGCTCGAACGTGCTGACGCGATCGCCGCTCGCCGATCGCAGGGTCGCGAGCAGAGCGACCGCTGCCGTAACGTCAGGCACCGCCACCATGGCGGTCGCGTACGCGGCCGGCTTCGGGAAGAGCTTGAGGCAAGCGGCCGTGATGACGCCGAGCGTGCCCTCGGACCCAAGGAACAGGGATTTCAGGTCGTAGCCCGTGTTGTCCTTGCGCAATGTGCGCAGCGAGTCGAGCACGCGGCCGTCAGCAAGCACGACTTCGAGGCCGAGCACGAGCTCACGCGCCATGCCGTAGCGGAGCACCGTGGTACCGCCGGCGTTGGTCGAAAGATTCCCACCGATCTGGCATGAGCCTTCCGAGCCGAGACTCAAGGGAAACAGGCGATCGGCCCGCTCGGCCGCCTCCTGGACGGCGGCCAGCACGCAGCCGGCCTCCACCGTCATCGAATAGTTGAGCGGCTCGACCGTGCGCACGCGATTCAGCCGGCGCAGCGCGAGAACGATCTCGGCGCCGCTCTCATCGGGAACGGGACCCCCGCAGTAGCTCGTGTTGCCCGCGTGTGGCACGACGCCGAGGCCGCGCCCGTGGCAATAGGCGAGGACCTTCGACACCTCATTCGTGCTCGCCGGCAGCAGCACGAGAGCGCTCTTGCCGTGGTAGAGCTTGCGGAAATCGACGAGAAACGGCTCAACGTCGGCGGCCGACTCGAGGGCGCCGGGCGCGCCGACGATCGCCTTGAGCGCCGCGATGTCAGCCGCGGATGGCGGGCGCTTCGTGTCTGCGGCCCTCGCCCCTGGGTTCATCCGACCACCGCGCCGAGCAGTCCTCCGATCCCGAAGCTCACGGCGCCGGCCGCCGCTCCGATGAAGGTCAGGCGCAGGCCGCCGTAGAGCGCGCTGCGGCCGGTGAACAGGCTCAAGATCATGCCTATGCCGAACAGACTCACGAGTGTGATCGCTGCGCTGACTGGGAGGGTCTTGGCGGCCGCCACGCGCAGAAGGATTGGCAGCAGCGGAATCAGCGCGCCGAAGGCGAACGCCAGAAACGACGATGCGGCCGCTCCCCAGGGCGACCCGAGGCTGTCGGGATTGAGGCCGAGCTCCTCGCGCGCGAGCACGTCGAGCGCATGGTCGGGATCGCGCATCATCTCGGCGCTGACGGCACGCGCCTTCTCGAGCGGCATGCCCCGTGCCGCATAGATGAGAGCGAGCTCCTCGGCTTCCTCCTCCGGATACTCCGCGAGCTCTTCCTTCTCGAGCGCAATCTGATATTCGTACATTTCCCGCTGCGAGCGTACCGATACGTATTCGCCCGCGGCCATGGAAAGCGCCCCGGCGAGAAGTCCGGCGATGCCGCTCATCAGCAGCGTCTCGTGCGTGACGCCCGCGCCGCCGACGCCGAGGATGAGACTCGCATTCGAGACGAGCCCGTCGCTCACGCCGAACACGGCGGCCCGAAGATTGCCGCCGGCGACGTTGCGATGACGCCGGCCGACTTCCTCGACCGTGGTCGGCATGGGATGGCCGGGGGTGGCGAGCGGTGCGTTGTACACGGACAGGCCACGCAGCTTCATGGCGGCGAGAATGCCGCGCAGCGGGCGCGGTCCGAAGAGCGAGAGCAGGCGGGCAACGATGCGCGCGCGCAACGAGGGCTGAAATGCGGCTACTTGTGCCGCGCTCATGGTGGCTTGCTCTTCCCACCGGAGAGCCTGCCGCTCGGCCGCGACCGCAAGGCTTTCGAAAAGGTCGCGTTTACGCTGGTCGCGCTCCGTCTCAGCGACCCGGCGGTAAAGCCAGGCCGACTGTCGCTCATGAAACCAGGATTCCGCTCCCGGTATGGACCCAGGTGTCGTCAATGGACCTGCCGGAATGCGTTCAGGGGTTGTCAGTACTCGCCGCGTCCGTCCTCTTCCTCGTCGTCGAGATCGTCGTCATCGTCATCATCCTCATCCTCGTCCCAGTCGTCGTCCTCGTCTTCCTCGTCCTCCTCCCAGTCCTCGTCGTCGTCCGCGTCGCCCTCGGACCCGGACCAGCCCTCCGGCTCCGTGGTTTTCTCCAGATCCATCTCCGCCCAGGCATCCATGTCGAGCTCCTCGGTATCGCCGTCCTCGTACTCAACCTGCACGAGCTCCTGGTCCTCGTTCACGGTCAGCACCCGGAAGAGCTCCTCTTCTTCCAGATTCTCGTACCACTGCCCGGGAACCGGGTCGTAATCTCTGCCCACAGGATCTCCTCTGCCGTTCGTCCGGATTTTTTGCTGGGAGGCTCGACGAGACGCGCGCTGCCGCATATTAAGGGGGCACCAAAACGGCGGCAATACCGTTGCCCCGGACTTCGGGACCGGCAGCGCCAGCGCTGTCGCCGGTAACAGTCACCCCGGACAATGTGAGCGCGCTGGAATGTGCCGTATAGTCCCGGAGCATGACGACCGGCTCGACCAAAGAGAGCTCCCGGCCCCTGCGTGAAGCGCGCCGTCTGGTCATCAAGATCGGCTCGGCCCTGCTCGTGGATCAGGCGACCGGCAGGTTGAATCGCAGCTGGCTTGAAGCGCTGGCCGAGGACGTGGCGCGCCTGCGCAAGCGCAATCAGGAGGTGCTGATCGTCTCCTCCGGCGCGATCGCACTCGGGCGCCGGCATCTCGGGCTCGACGCCGGCAGACTCCGGCTCGAGGAGAGCCAGGCCGCCGCGGCGGTCGGACAGATCCGCCTCGCTCACGCCTACAAGGAAATCCTGGAGCAGCACGGGCTCACGGTCGCGCAGATCCTGCTCACGATCTATGACACCGAACAGCGGCGACGCTACCTGAACGCGCGCAACACGGTGCGCACGCTGCTAGCACTCGGCGCCGTTCCCGTCGTGAATGAGAACGACACGGTGGCGACCAGCGAGATCCGCTACGGCGACAATGATCGGCTGGCGGCGCGCGTTGCGCAGATGGCGAGCGCGGACTGTCTGGTGCTGCTGTCGGACGTCGAGGGTCTTTTCACGGCGGATCCGGCGCGCGACGAGCGCGCGCAATTCATCGATCGTGTGCTCAACATCACGCCCGAAATCGAGGCGATGGCCGGCAAGAGCGGCTCGGAGGTCGGCTCGGGCGGCATGGCGACCAAGATCGCTGCCGCGCGCATCGCGGTCGGCGCCGGCTGCCATATGTGCATCGCAAGCGGCGTGAAGCCGCATCCGCTGAAGCGTATCGAGGACGGCGAGCGGGCCACGTGGTTTCTGCCGAACAGCACGCCGGTTGCGCTGCGCAAGCAGTGGATCGCGGGCACGTTGCGTCCGGCCGGAGCGGTCATGGTGGATGCGGGTGCGGTCACAGCGCTCGCGCACGGCAAGAGCCTGCTGCCGGCGGGTGTCGTGCGCGCCGCCGGCCGGTTCGAGCGCGGCGACACCATCAGCGTGCTCGGTCCGAACGGCACTGAGATCGCGCGCGGCATTTCCGCGTATTCGGATGCCGATACCGCGCGCATCATGGGGCGGCAGAGCAGCGAGATCGAATCGCTCCTCGGGTACAGCGGGCGCGAGGAGTTGATTCACCGGGACGACCTGGTGTTGCTGCGGCCGTTCGACGATTCGCCTGACTTGAGCGCCGTAAATTGAACCGTAACGAGCCCTCGCCATGGTCGTAGCCGCCGAACCTGCGCGCCTGAACGAGGAGATGCAGGCACTCGGACGCGCGGCCGTCGCCGCAGCCGAACGCCTGCGGCACGCGACGACCGCCGAGAAGAATTCCGCCCTGACCGGGGCGGCAAGCCAGCTGCGTCGGCGCAGGATGGACGTGCTTGGCGCGAATGCCGAGGACATGAGCGTGGCGCGTGCGGCCGGACTTGGGCCTGCGCTGCTCGATCGGCTTGTGCTGGACGAAGCGCGTGTCGAAGCCATGGCGCGGGGCCTCGAGGAGATCGCCGCGCTCGCGGACCCGATCGGCACCGTGCTCGCGCACTGGCTGCGGCCGAATGGCCTCACGATCGAGCGCGTGCGGGTGCCCCTAGGTGTGCTCGCGATCATCTACGAGAGCCGCCCGAACGTGACGGCGGACGCGGGCGGCCTTGCGTTGAAGTCCGGTAACGCGGTGATTCTGCGCGGCGGCAGCGAGAGCGAGAGATCGTCGCGCGCGATTCACGCCTGCCTCGTCGCGGGTCTCGAGGGGGCCGGGCTGCCGGCGGCGGCGATCCAGTTGATGCCGACGCAGGATCGCTCGGCCGTCGGGTACTTGCTTGCCAACATGACCGAGTACATCGATGTGGTGGTGCCGCGCGGCGGCAAGAGCCTGATCGAGCGTGTGCAACGCGAGGCGCGCGTGCCGGTGATCGGGCACCTGGAGGGCAACTGCCACGTCTACGTCGATCGCGACGCCGACCTCGAGATGGCGAAGCGCATCGTGCTCAATGCGAAGATGCGCCGCACGGGAATCTGTGGAGCGGCCGAGACACTGCTCGTCGATCGCGCGGCCGTGGCGACGCACCTTGCGCCGCTCGTGCAAATGCTTCTCGAGGCGCATTGCGAAGTGCGCGGCGACCCGGCGACGCGTGCGATCGACACGCGTGTGCGCACGGCGATCGAGAAGGACTGGTTCACCGAGTATCTGGACGCCATCATCGCGGTGCGCGTCGTGGACGGGCTCGATGAGGCCATTGCGCATATTGCGCGCTACGGGTCGGCGCACACGGAGGCGATCGTCACGCAAAACGCGGCGACGGCGGAGAAGTTCCTGCGGGAGGTCGACAGCGCCATTGTCCTGCACAACGCGTCGACGCAATTCGCCGATGGCGGCGAATTCGGGATGGGTGCGGAGATTGGTATCTCGACCGACAAGTTCCACGCCCGCGGACCGGTGGGCGTCGAGCAGCTCACCAGCTACAAGTACATCGTGCGCGGCAGCGGCCAGATCCGGCCATAGTGTTACGACCGCCGCTCGGTCTCGGCCGGGGAACTCCTTCGCGCTCATGGCGCAAACGTGCACAAGAAATTCCGGCGGAGGACCGCTCGGAATTTCTTGCAAGCCTTGCGCGAGCGGACGCTGAGGCGATGTGTTATCGCAGTGCCTTTGGTCTTGCAGGCCTCATCGTCAGCGCTCGCGCAGCGGCGTTTGCAATGAGCGCGAAGGAGTTCCCCGGCCGAGACCGAGCGGTGCTGGCGAATCCCCCAATGCCTGCGCCCCGGCATTGACTCCAGGGATTGAGGTCATCATTAGTCCCTAACGCGCGTGCTCGTGCGTCGCCTCGGCGCAGCGCTCGCAGTTCACCCAGCCGGAATCGCCGGTCGTGTAGTGCTCTTTCTTCCAGATCGGCAGGTGATGCTTCACCTCATCGATGATGTAGCGGCAGGCCTGGAACGCTTCACCGCGATGGCCGGAGCTCACGCCCACCCACACGGCGAGCTCGCCGATCTCAAGTGAGCCCACGCGATGCACGCAGAGCGCGTGCGCGACGCCGAAGCGCTCGATGGCGGCGCGCACGATGCGCTCGCCTTCCTTCACTGCAAGTTCTTCGAAGGCCTCGTACTCGAGCCGGCGCACGTCGCGTCCCTCGTTGTGATTACGCACCCAGCCTTCGAAGGCGGCGAAGCCTCCGGATGCCGGATCCGCGAGCTCCGTGCGCAATGCTGCGCCGTCGATTGCCGCGCCAGCAAAGCGAAAGACGCTCATCCGCCTGCTACCGGGGGAATGAACGCCACGCTGTCGCCGTCCACGAGCGATGTCGCCCAGTCGCGAAACTCTGCGTTGATGGCAACCCTCAGTTGATCGGGCGTGAGTTGAAAGGGGTACCGCCCCTTCAGCTCCGCGTAGAGTTCCGCCGGCGTCGCGGCGCTCGTCTGCAGGCGCTCCTCGCTGCGTCCCGCCTGCTCGCGCAGCAGCGCGAAGTACTGGATGCGAAGCGAGCGGCTCATTTCCGCCTCACCCTAACCCTTTCCCCCGAGGCCGGGGGAGAGGGGATTGGAAGGGAAGCGCTCGCGGCTTGAAATTCGCCCGGCGTGTTGATGTTATCGAGCGCGCGCGGATGGGGCTGATCGAGGAGCAGTGCGTCGCTGCGAATGAGAAACTTGCGCGGGCAATCCTTGCCGCTCGCGACGTAGGCCTCGATCAGCGCGCGGCTCCCGGGCTCGTAAATCGCGCACAGCGGCTCCGGCAGGCCGTCGTGGGAACTGCGATAGGCGGTCGCCACGCGCGCGGGGTCGCGCGCAGCCGCCAGGTGATGCAGCGTATGTTCGTCGATGAACGGCAGATCGCAGGCGAGCACGAGCCACGCGGCCTCAGGCGCTTCGGCCTGCGCGGCCATGATGCCTGCGATCGGTCCCTTGTCGGCGATCCGGTCGACGACCTGCGGCAGCACGGTGCGCGCGGGGTCCATTGCCTGGTCGGGCCGGACGGAGAGGTAGACCCGCTCGCAGATCGCTCGTGCACGCTCGGCCGTCCACTCGATCTGGCTCTTCCCGTGGTATGCGATGACGGCCTTGTCGCGACCCATACGGCTGCTGCGACCGCCCGCAAGGATCAGGCCGTAGAGCGGGGCAGCGCTAGAGGCTGGCATAGTCGCTCTTGCCTCCGGTCTTCTCGATGAGGCGCAAGCCCTCGATGACGATGTCGTGCGACAGCGCCTTGACCATGTCGTACACGGTGAGCGCCGCGACCGCCGCGCCCGTCAGCGCTTCCATTTCGACGCCTGTCTTGTGATGCACCGTGACCGTGCAGCGAATCACGAGCGCATTGCCGTCCTCCGTGATCTCGATCTGGCAGTTGTCGAGCCCGAGCGGATGGCAGAACGGGATCAACTCATGCGTGCGCTTCGCGGCCATGACGCCCGCGATGATCGCCGTATCGATGACCGGGCCTTTCTTCGAAGAGAAGCCTTGCGCTCGCAGGGTCTTCGCAACTCCCGCCGGCAAGTGCACGCGCGCTTCCGCAATTGCCGTGCGTCGCGTAACGCTCTTCGCGCCGATGTCCACCATGGCCGGATGATTGCCAGCGTCGACGTGCGAGAGCTTGTTCATGGTGTGCCGCGTGCCTCGTCAGCCGCCGATGTAGTACATCTCGACCTTGCGCAATGGATGCTCGCCCGCGCGCAACCCGGCGCGCAGCTCGCTGTAGCGATCCGTGCGCGCTTGCCACACGCCGCGAATGATCGCGATGAGCTCGGCATCGCTCGCTCCGGCCCTGAGCGGCGTGCGCAGGTCCGTGCCCGCGGTCGCAAAAAGGCAGGTATAGAGCCGCCCATCCGATGACAATCGCGCGCGGGTGCAGGAGCCGCAAAAGGGTTCGCTCACCGACGAAATGAAACCGATCTCCCCGGCGCCGTCGAGGAAGCGATAACGCTCGGCCACTTCGCCATGATAGTTCTCCGCGACCGGCTCGACCGGCCATACCGCCGCGATGGATGCGAGCACGTCGCGCGACGGCACGACGCGCGCCTTTTCCCACTGATTGCGATTGCCGACATCCATGTATTCGATGAAGCGCACGATGACGCCGGTGCCGCGGAAATGTCGCACGAGGTCGATCAGCGTGTGATCGTTGATGCCGCGCTCGACGACCGTGTTGATCTTCACCGGCGTAAGTCCCGCGCGAATCGCGCTTTCGATGCTTTCGAGCACCTGATCCTTGCCCGCGAATCCGCCGCTCATCTGCGTGAACACGGCGTCGTCCAGGCTGTCGAGGCTCACCGTGACGCGATGCAGACCGTTCGCCTTGAGCTCGGCCGCATACTTGCCGAGCAGCACGCCGTTCGTCGTCAGCGCGACATCCTCGATGCCCTCGAGCGAGGTGAGATCGCCGACGAGATCCGAGAGACTCGCCCGCAGCAACGGTTCGCCGCCGGTCAGCCGCACCTTGCGTACGCCAAGCGTCGTAAAGAGGCGCGTCAAGCGCACGATCTCGTCGAAGGCGAGCCGATCGTGGGATTTCAGGAACTGGTAGTGCTCGTGGAACTGCTCCTTCGGCATGCAGTAGGGGCAGCGGAAGTTGCAGCGGTCCATCACCGAGATACGCAGGTCGTGGAGCGGACGGGCCAGCATGTCGAGCGGCACGTCCGGGCCGGCTAGCGCAACGACTTTGGAAGAGGTGGTCTTGCTCATGCTTACCAGCGGTGCAGGCGCGTTACGAAACCCTTTGCGTAGGTATTCGGTCCCGGCGGAAGCTCGACGAAGCCGTCGGTGCCCACGAGCGCGGTGAAGTCGCCGGACCCGTTGGTGGGCCGCGGCGTCGCCCACGGACGCCCCCAGTCATCGATCTCGAGTTTCACCGGCAGGAAACCGGTGAGCGGCGGCGCGTGCTCAACCGCGGCCGCGAGCGCAATCTTCTCGGCGGCTGCGGGTTTCAGGCCCATGGCCTGGTCGAGCGCCGGCAACACATAGCGCGTGAGACACACGAGGGTCGAAACCGGGTTGCCGGGCAGGCCGAACACGGACTGGCCCTGCGGCCCGATACCGAACCACATCGGCCGGCCGGGACGCTGGGAGACATGGTGAAACACCTCGCGCACGCCGAGTTCGCTGAGCGCCTGCGGAACGAGGTCGAAGCGACCCATCGAGACGCCGCCGCTCAGAACGAGCGCATCGTGTGTGTCGAGGTGCAGACGCAGCTGCTTGCCGAGCAGCTCCGCGTCGTCCGGCAGGTGATCATCTCCCACGCGCACAAAGCCCCGCGCGCGCAGCATGGCGGCGATGCCGTAGGCATTCGAGCGGCGCACCTGGAAATCCGCGATGGGCTCGCCGGGATCGATCAGCTCATCGCCGGTCGATACCACCATGATCGCTGGCCGGTTGCTGACCCGCACCCGAGCCATGCCGGCCGACGCTGCGACAGCGATCTCGGCCGCCCGCAGCCGTGCGCCCGCGGCGACGAGCAGGTCACCCTGGCGACTGTCCGATCCACGCTTGTGAACGTTGAGGTCGGGCGCGACTCGCGTCGGTTCCATGAGCCGCGCGCTGCCATTCGTGACCTCGATCTGCTCCACGGGCACTACGCAGTCGCAGCCGCGCGGCAGCACCGCTCCCGTCATGACCTCGATGCAGTGGTCCGGCCGGTCGAGGGCCATTTGCGGCGCGCCCGCTGGCTGTGTGCCCGCGATCCGCAGACTGCGCACACCGCCCGCAAGTGCAGCGGACGAGATGGCGATGCCATCCATCGCCACGCGATCGAAGGGCGGCTGATCGCGCTCGGCGTAGATGTTCTCGCGCAGCACCGCGCCATAACACTGCGCGAGCGGCAGTGACTCGATTGGCAGGCAAGTCACATGCAGCTGGATGGCGGCGTCGGCTGCAGTGGGCGAGATCAATCAGCCGCCACTCTTTTCCTTCTCGGCCTTGCGCTTGGCGTTGAAGGCGCGGATCTGCTCGTTAAATCGATCCATGATCCCTTTCAGCTCGTCGACCGCGGAGTCGTTCTTGGCGATGTAGCGCTCTTCGCTCTCCTTGATCTGCTTCTGGACCTCCTGCTTCTTCTTCTCCGACATTCCGTCCTCGATCTTCGGCACGCTGGCTTCGTGCTCCGTGCGCACGCAATCCAGATAGACCGTCATGTCGCTGTTGTACTGGTCATACTCCTTTTTTGAGGCCTTCATCTCTTCGAGCGTCGCCGTGGCGCCATCCGGCATGGTTGCCGGCGCGCGCGGATAGACACAGTCGGCGGCGGCCGCCGGCAGGCTCAGCGCCAGCGCAAGCACGGCAGCAACTTGGGCAATCAGCGTTTTCATGGATCCCCCGGGAGTCGTCAATGATAGTGTGGCCGCAAGCTAGTTTATTAGGTGTCAGCCGGACTGGCTATCTGGACCTGCCGGATCGAATTTTGTTCAGTTGCAGCAGCTTGCGCTACAGTCACGCACCCATCGGAGCCTTTTGAACCATGAACGCGTCAGGTGCATTGCCCGGATTGCGGCCCGCGGCTGCCCCTCGGGAGCTTGCCCACTTCACAGGCGGGCAGCGTCTCGCCGGGGCGAGCGGCCGCTTCGGAGCCGTCTTTGATCCCGCGACCGGCGAGCAGGCGGCCCGCGTGCCGCTCGCCAGCAAGACCGAGACTGCGGCTGCGGTTGCCGTGGCACGCGCGGCATTCCCGGGCTGGTCGGAGACGCCGCCCCTGCAACGGGCCCGCGTTATGTTCAGGTTCAAGGACGCGATTGAGCGGCACCTGGATGAGCTCGCGCGCATCATCACGAGCGAACACGGCAAGGTCCTGTCCGATGCACGCGGCGAAATGATGCGCGGCCTTGAAGTGGTCGAATTCGCCTGCGGCATTCCGCATCTGCTGAAGGGCGAGTTTTCCGACAGCGTCGGCGGGGGCATCGACAGCTGGTCGCTGCGCCAGCCGGTAGGCGTGTGCGCGGGCATCACGCCATTCAATTTTCCCGCGATGGTTCCGATGTGGATGTTTCCGATCGCGCTCGCCTGCGGCAACAGTTTCATCCTGAAGCCATCGGAGAAGGATCCGTCCCTTGGGTTTCGGCTGGCCGAGCTCCTCGTCGAATGCGGGTTGCCGCCAGGCGTTTTCAACGTCGTGCAAGGCGATCGCGAGGCGGTCGAGACGCTGCTGACGCATCCGGACGTCGCCGCAGTGAGCTTCGTCGGCTCGACGCCCGTTGCCGAGTACATCTACCGTACGGCCTCGGAACACGGCAAGCGGGTGCAGGCGCTTGGCGGAGCGAAGAACCACATGGTGGTGATGCCCGATGCCGATCCGAAGGTCGCGGCGCAGGCACTGCTCGGCGCGGCTTATGGATCGGCGGGCGAGCGCTGCATGGCGATTTCCGCGGCGGTGGCCGTGGGCGATGCCGGCGATCGACTGATTCGCGAGCTCGCGCCCATGGTGCGCGCGCTCAAGGTCGGGCCGGGCACGGCCGAGGGTGTCGAGATGGGGCCGCTCGTCACTCGTGAGCATCGTGATCGCGTGCTCAAGTACGTCGACCTTGGAGTCGAAGAGGGCGCGGAGCTCGTGGTCGATGGCCGCAAGTTGAGCGTCGCGGGGCATGAGCGCGGATTCTTCCTCGGAGCTTGCCTGTTCGACCGCGTCGAGCCGCGCATGCGCATATATAAGGAGGAGATCTTCGGGCCCGTTCTCGTGGTGCTACGTGAACGGGACCTAAACGGGGCTCTTGCCCTGATCCGTGATCACGAATTCGGCAACGGCACGTCGATCTTCACGAACGACGGGCAGGCCGCGCGGCAGTTCGCGCACGCGGTTGATTGCGGCATGGTCGGGATCAACGTGCCGATCCCGGTGCCCATGGCCTTTCACAGCTTCGGCGGCTGG
>Ga0326726_10004116_pt1 | contig 13321 bp, 13 predicted proteins | sample MHFenrmetagenome_2_FD_207603 | JGI IMG/M metagenome (GOLD analysis project Ga0326726, IMG submission 207603) | Lab enriched peat soil microbial communities from Michigan Hollow, Ithaca, NY, United States - MHF15MN | ecosystem: Environmental > Terrestrial > Soil > Wetlands > Peat | place: USA... | reverse complement strand
GGTGAGGTAACCCATGTCGCTCGGCAATCGACTGCGGGGCCTGTACCAGTGGTACCGTGCGCTGCGCTCGCTGCAGCGGATCATGGCAGGCATGTGAGAAGTGAGAAGTGAGAAGTGAGAAGTGAGGAGTGAGGAGTGAGCCCGACCACTGAACGCTCGCCCAATGACGCTGACGGCTGATGCCTGACGGCTGACGGCTGCCTGGCCAACGGCCAATGGGCACACGGAGAAGCACGCAATGCGGATCATGTATCTGGTTGACCGCCCCGCCGAGGATGTCCAGCGGGTGGCGGGCTGGTTTCTGGAGCAGTGGGGTCCCGACAATGTGGAGGCGTGGCTGCCGCTGATCGGTGGCATGCTCACTCATCGGGTCCTGCCCACGACCTTCGTGGCGATTGACGACGACCGGGTGGTCGGTACCGCCAGCCTGGTGGCGTCCGATCAGGCGCTGCCAGAGTACTCACCCTGGCTCGCGTCGGTTTACGTGCCACCGGGAGAACGGGGCCGCGGAGTGAGCACCGCGCTGATCCGGCGGGTGGAGGCGGAAGCGAGAGCCCTCGGGTTCCCCCGGCTCTACTTCCAGACCCCGGGCCGGGCGGAGCCCTACGAGCTGCTTGGCTGGCGGTGGGTGGGATCGAACATCGCCCGGCACCAGCCGACCAAGGTGCTGGCGCGCGAGCTGGCCCCGGTGGAGCGGGCGGCGTAACGCCGGAACGCGCCCGCCGGGTGCGACAGCTGGGCGACCCTGGCGGCGGTGCGGCGCCGGTAGTCACCGACTGAGGGGTTCAGTCGCGATTTGGCGAACGTAGTGCCCGGCCCCGGCCTGGGCCGGTACGCTGGAAGAAGGGAAGTGCCAGGTGAGACAGGGCCATGCGTTGCACCCCCGGCTCCAAGTCATCGAAAAGGAGCTCGCAGCCGCCACCACCCGCGCCGCCAGGCTGGTCGACAAGGTCGATGAGATCGGCTTTCGGCGTCGTCCGGAGTCCGGCCACTGGGCCATTGCGGAGTGCCTGGAACACCTCAACCTCACGACCCGGGCCCATCTGCCGCGGATCGACGAGGCGCTCGAGATCGGCCGGCTGCTTCCAGCGAGATCACCACGGCGCCTGCGGCGCGATTTTACGGGCTGGCTGCTCTGCCTGATATGGGAACCACCGTATCGTCATCGAATGGCCACCACCGCTCCGTTCGTTCCGGGCAGTATGGGCTCCCGCGCGGATGTGCTCGCCGAGTTCGTGCGCCTGCAGCAGGAGCTGACCACCCGGGTGTATCGCGCGGAGGGAGTGGACCTGACCAGCCTTGCCATCGTTTCCCCATTCGACGGTCGGGTGTCGTACCACCTTTACTCCTGCCTTAGGGTCCTGCCCACGCATCAACGGCGGCACCTCTGGCAGGGAGAGCAGGTCCTTGCACGGCTGCCTGTGGCACATACCGAGACCAGACTCGAGGCGCGAGGTGCGCTGTGGCTGGAGGAAGAGCGCGAGCCGGGGTAGTACACCGGTCGCCGGAGCTACCTGGATGAGCTCGGAGGTTTACAGGTCCGACAAACTCAGGCCACTGGCCAGCACCGAGCCGCAGCGGACAGCCGGAACTCCAACTGGGAGTCTTCCCATCCGTGTAATCTGCGGACCCCCTTGCCGGCCCCGGGTGGGGCGGCGATCATGCGGCATTCCGTTCCTTCCGGAGCCTCGATGATCCGCATCGCGTCCTTCGCCCTGTTCTCCTTCGTCCTCGTCACCCCGCTCTCCGCCCAGTCTCCCGCCTCCCCCGAGCGGCGGCCCTTCTCGCCGGAAGATCTGCACGCCCTCAAGGACGTGAGCGATCCGCAGATCTCACCCGACGGTGCCTGGGTGGCCTATACCGTGGCCACTGATGACGTCGCCGGCGACCAGAGCGTAAGCGACCTGTGGATGACGAGCTGGGATGGCCAGACCACCGTGCGGCTCACCTCGACGCCGAAGGTCAGCGAACACACTCCCCGCTGGAGTCCCGACGGGCGCTACCTCGCCTTCCTCTCCAGTCGCGGCGATTCGGCCGATGTCAACCAGCTGTGGCTCCTGAGCCGTCGCGGTGGCGAAGCGGAGGTGGTCACCCAGGTGAAGACCGGCATCCAGGACTATGTGTGGTCGCCGGATGGGACGCGACTGGTCTTCGTGATCGAGGATGACGATTCGGTCGAGGTCAGCACGGTGGTGGATCCGGCGCTGCTGGAGGTGACCGACCTGGAGGGTACCGCCACCCCCCAGCCAGGCCAGAAACCCGCAGAGCACAAGACCACTCCGCCGATCGTGATCGACCGCTTCTACTTCAAGGAGGACTACACCGGGTACGTCAGGCGGAAGCGGAAGCACCTCTACCTCTTCGATGCAGTGACCCGCAGCCTGCGACAGCTGACCCAGGGGCAGAGCGACGAGGTGCTTCCCGCCTGGTCGCCGGACGGGCAATACCTGGTCTTCTCCAGCAAGCGGGTGGGGGACGACCCCGATCGCCACGACAACTGGGATCTGTACGTCATCCAGGCTGCACCCGGCGCGGTCGCCCGCCAGCTCACCACCTTTACCGGATCGGATAATCACCCCGACTGGGAGAGCCGGCCCGCCTGGAGTCCAGACGGCCGCTTCATCGCCTACCTGGAAGGCGGACCCGATTCGCTGATCTACTACGCCGCCCCGAAGCTCGCGGTGATTCCCTGGGGTGCGCGCGGAGGCCCCACCCTGCTCACAGGGACCCTGGACCGGGCGGTCGCTGCGCCGCTGTGGAGCACCGACGGGCGGACACTCTATTTCCGCGTCGAGGACGACCGGACCTGGTACCTGGCCAGCATGCCCGCAGTGGGCGGGCCAATCGAGCGGGTGCTGGAGGGGCGCCGCGTAGTAAGCGCCTATAGCCGGAGCCGGGACGGCCGCCTGGCGGCGCTGGTCGACGCCAGCGATCACCCGGCGGAGGTCTTCGCGGTGGAAGGCCCGGTGCTGCGGCCCCTCTCGCACCAGAATGACTCGTTGCTGTCGGCGAGACAGGTGGCCCCGGTAGAGGAGATTACCGTCAGGAGCAAGGACGGAACCCTGGTGAACGGCTTCCTGGTCCGCCCGCTCGGCGTGACAGGCAAGGCCCCGGCAATTCTCCAGATCCACGGCGGCCCGGTGTCCCAGTTCGAGAACGGATTCATGTTCTACTGGCAGCTGCTGGCCGCCAACGGCTACGCAGTAGTCGGGATGAACCCGCGGGGAAGCTCGGGCCGGGGAGGGAAGTATGCCCTGGCCATCTGGGCGGACTGGGGCAACAAGGACGCGCAGGACGTACTCGCCGGGGTGGACCACGCTGTGAGGATCGGAGTGGCCGACTCCGCCCGCCTCGGCATCGGCGGCTGGAGCTACGGCGGCATCCTCACCAACTACGTGATCGCGCAGGACACCCGATTCAAGGCGGCCACCAGTGGCGCCAGCATCTCGAACATCCTGGCCGGGTTCGGTACCGACATGTATGTGCGGGAGTATCAGGCCGAGCTGGGTGTGCCGTGGAAGAACACCGCCACCTGGATCCGGCTCTCGTCACCGTTCCTGCATGCAGACCGGATCCGCACGCCGACGCTGTTCCTGTGCGGCGAGAAGGACTTCAACGTGCCGCTGCTCAACTCGGAGCAGATGTACCAGGCCCTGCGCAGCCTTGGCGTCCCCACCAAGCTGGTGATCTACCCGGGCCAGTACCACGGAATATCCAAACCGAGCTATCAGAAGCATCGGTTTGAACAGTACCTCGCGTGGTATGGCGAGTACATCAAGAAGTAGTTCAGGGTTCAGAGTTCAGAGTGCCGGGTATCGCTTGGCCCCTGGAACCTGGAACGCGGAACCCGGGACGAGAAACGCAAGGGGCCCCCGCGTTCCGTCATTCGGGAGCCCCAGCCGGTTGGCTTGCGGCGGTCGTGCCGCTTCTGGGGAGCACCGGGGAACTGAGTCGGTGCTCCGGATGTGCAGATCAGCAACCTGCAGCAATGCTGAGTCGAGCGTGATCCATACTGAGCCGCTGGAGACAGTACCCCCATGGTTCCAGCGCGCCAACGCCCTCCCTTCTCGAGGGATGCAGGCTCCACGATAAGGCGGGTCCCTGCGCTGTCAATCAGCAATTTCCCGTCACCGGGTTCACGGCCCTGAGTTCTGACACTGTCATGACCACATCCGCGATCCCCAGTCTCGGCAAGATCGGTCTCCCCGCTCCCGTCTCGGAGCTCGCCCGTCGATCCTGGGACGTCATCATCGTGGGGGCAGGCCACAACGGTCTCACCTGCGCATTCTATCTGTCGCGAGCCGGAAAGCGCGTCCTGGTGCTGGAGGGGAGGGAGCGGATCGGTGGTGCCTGCACCCTGGAGGATACCTGGCCGGGATACCGGGTCTCTCCCTGCGCCTACGTCGTCGGCCTGCTCCACCCGCGGGTGATCGAAGAGCTGGAACTCCCCCGCCGCGGCTATCGCTGGACCCCCGCCGTGGGAGGGTACTTCGTCCCGTTCGAGGACGGCTCCAGCATCCAGCTGTGGGATGACGAGTCGAAGGCGGAGGCGGAGCTCCGGCAGTTCAGTCCCCGGGACGTGAAGGGCCGGCACGACATGCACGGCCTGATGAAGAAGATCTGCGATGCCCTCCGGCCGCTGGACGATCGCGACGTCTGGCTGCACCGGGGACCGACCAGGGCCGAGCTGGAGGAACGGCTGGGGCATGACCGGGATGCCATCGCCCTCCTGTTCGACTGGTCCATCGCCGGGATGCTCGACCAGTTCCTGGTGGACGAACGAATGCGCCTGGCCTACCTGGGCCAGGGTGTGGTGGGCAGCGCGGCCAGTCCGTTCGATCCCGGCACCGCGTCACTCTATTACCACCACTTCTCGGGCCGGCTCGACGGCGGGGAGCCCGGGGCCTGGGGCTACGTCACCGGCGGCATGGGGATGGTCTCCTTTCTGATCCATGATGCCGCGGTTGAGGCGGGCGCCGTCGTGGCGGCGGGAGTCTCCGTTGCCCTCATCCTGCCTGGAGAAGGCGTCGAGCTCGCCGGCGGCGAGCGGATCCGGGCGCCGGTTGTGATCTCCAACGCCGATCCGGTGGCCACCAGCCGGCTGCTGGGCGCCGCGGCGGATGCGGGCTGGCGGCGCAAGGTAGAGGCGGTCCCGATGAAGAGCCTCACGATCAAGGTCAACGCCGCGCTGGAGGAGCTGCCCAACTTCAGTGCCCGGCCCGGCGTCCGGATGCCGCATCACCTCGCGACGATCAACACACCCATCAGCCGAGAGGAGTGGAAGGCCGGGCATGCCGACGCCGTGGCTGGCCGGATGCCAAGGCGAGTATGGACCGAGATCTATCTGCAGACCGCGTACGATCCTTCAGTGGCTCCGCCCGGGAAACACGTGATGAGTGTGTTCTCCCAATACGTGCCTCACGCCTTTGCCCAGGGCACCTGGGACGAACATCGAGATGCCGCGGGCAGGGTCGTGCTCGAATCGATCGGTCGCTTCTGCTCCAACCTCCCTGCCGCGGTCTCGGCAGTCGAGGTCCTCGGCCCTCCGGACGTGGAGCGCCGGCTCGGGCTCACCGGGGGCCAGATTTTCCAGGGTGAGTGCCTGCCGCAGTACATGTGGAGTAACCGGCTGGACTACCGCACCCCGATGGAAGGTGTGTATCTCTGCGGTGCATGTACCCATCCCGGCGGCAGCGTGATCGGCATCAACGGCCGCAATGCCGCGTACGAAGTGCTGGGTCTCCTCACCTAGGATGGGTCCGCTGATTGGGGATGGCGCAGTGATAACGTGCGAAATCTCCGGAAAGACGCCGCCTGGTAGTGCGGCAGGTTAACTCTACACCATCTGCGAAGTCTGCATCATCTGCGTAATCTGCGGATACACGTGCGCAGATTGCGCAGATTCGACAGGAGAGTGAGAATGTGGACCTGGAGGTGGTTGAGTACTCTTTGTTTCCTCTGCCTCCCCGTGGGTGGAACGGATTCGGGAAGCAGTACCCCGACCGACAGCGGTTCGGATTCCACCGTTGTCATCCTGCTTGGCACCGGCACACCCTACCCCGACCCGAAAGCACAGGGCCCAGCCATGGCCGTGACCGTCGGCGATCGGATCTTCCTCTTTGATGCCGGCCCCGGCGTGGTACGTCAGATGACTGCCGCGGGCCTGCCGGTCAGAGGCGGCCCGGTGACCGCCCTCTTCCTCACCCACCTGCACAGCGACCACACCCTCGGCTACCCCGACATCATCTTCACCTCCTGGGTCATGGGACGCCGCCGCGCGCTCAGGGTGGTGGGTCCGCGGGGAACAAAGGCGATGACCGACCACCTGCTCGCCGCCTGGAGCGAGGACATCGCGGTCCGGACCGATGGCCTGGAACACGGCAATCCCGGCGGATATGCCGTAGAGGTCCGAGAGACCGACGGCGGCGTGGTTTATGACTCAGCCGGGGTCCGGGTCATCGCGATCCCGGTGGACCACGGCAGCTGGGCCCACGCGTTCGGCTACCGCATCGAAACCCCGGATGGCCGCATCGCCATCTCGGGCGATACCCGGCCGAGTCGCGCCTTGGAGCAGGCCGCGATGGGAGCAAACCTCCTGATACATGAGGTGTATGCCGAGTCTCGACTCGGACCCGAGCCCCGCAAGGGTGGAGAGGACTGGCCTGAGTATATGCGGGCCTTTCATACGTCTGACAGGGAACTCGGCGCGATCGCCGCCCGGGTCCGCCCGGGCCTGCTTGTCCTCTATCACGCGGTACGAATGGGGGCTACGGACCGGGAATTGCTGGACGGGATCAGGGCGGGCGGGTACTCCGGGCCGGTGGTGGTCGGAACCGACCTCGCCCGATTCCCGATCGTTCGGCACTGAAACTGGTGGCCGATTATGATTCAGTTAGGTCACCGGCGCTGCCTCACAGGCGCCGCCCTGGGTGGCGGAGCCGCCCGCCCGACCGCATAGTCATGCGGAAGGTTCGACTGCCCCCCGGGACGTGTGATGTGACTTCTGACGCTGGCACAGGCAGATCCTCCGAGGGTGGCTTCACCTTCCTCGAAGTGCTGATCGTCTTCGCCTTCGTTGGGCTCATGGTGCTGATCGCGTTCCCGCGGTTGGAGCGGGCCCTGACCAGTGCCAACGTCCGCAATGCCCGGACCCTCTCGATCGGCCTCTATATGCGCGCGAGGTCCAGCGCACTCGAGACCGGCCGGGTCACGACCCTGACGTTCAACGGGGATGTAGCGTTGATTACCGCCACGCCTCGGCTCATGCCCGTCGCGGGGAGTACGCTGGACACCCTGGGCGGGCCGCACGATCTGCAGGTGCTGTACGGGGTAACCGTGACCGGCAATCCGTTCAACACCCTCACGGTGGACCCGCGTGGCCTCGCGAGTTCCAACGCGACCACCATCTACTTCACCCGGGTGGGGAAAACGGACAGCATGTCGGTCAGCGGGTTCGGAAGGGTAGTGAAGTGACGCAGTCCACGCGGGGCTTCACCCTGGCCGAGGTGCTTGTGGCCATCATGATCCTGTCGGTGGGCGTGCTGGCCATCGCCGCCAGCTCGGGGTCGGTGTACCGGATGCTCGGCTACGGAAAGCTGTCGACCGAGGCTGCGCATGTCGCCAGCACGCGGCTGGAGCTCCTCCGCCGGATGGCCAACAGCACCGCACCTCGGTGCACCAGCCTGGCCAATGGAACGGACACGGCGATGACCGGCATCACCGAGACCTGGACCGTCTCGGGTACCGGGCTCAGTCGTACGGTGCTAGTCGTCGTGGCCACTCCCACGGGCCACGGTCCGGCCCACGACAGCATCTCCGCGGTGCTGGATTGCCGATGAGCGGCCGCCGCGGGTTCACGCTGGTCGAGCTGGTCATGGCCCTGGTCGTGCTGGGCCTGGTGGCGGCCGCCCTGGCGCGCATCTTCATAAGCCAGCAGCGACTGACCGTGGCCCAAGTGGAACAGGCCTCGATGCAGGCCAACGTCCGTACCGGCACGCTGATCCTGGCCAACGAGCTGCGAGAACTCGGAACCGGCCTGTCCAGCGGCACCGATATCAAGAGCTTCACCGCCACTACCTTCAGGTACCGCGCCATGCGGAGTCTCGCACTGGCGTGCCGCGTGACCAGCACTTCGGTGCGCATCCGGGTAGACCCCATGTTCGGCGCCCGGCCGATCATCGCGGTCCAGGACAGCATGCTGGTCTTCGTGGAAGGCGACCCGGGCACAAGCAGCGACGACAGGTGGGCATCGCTCCGGATCAGCTCGGTGACCGCCGGTAGCATCTGCCCGAGCGACGGTTCCCCCGCCATCACCTTGGGAACCTCGATCAACACCTTCATCTACCCGCTCGCCTCCTTTGTGCTCGACGCGCCGGTGCGCACCTTCGAAATCATGGAGCTTGCGCCGGTGATCGCGGGGGGGCACAACTGGCTGGGGGCCCACTCGCTCAGCAAGCCTGGCGGAGAGCCACTCACTCCCGTCGCCGGGCCGATCACGGTGGCGGGGTTGAGCTTTACCTACCTCGACGGGAATGGCAACGTCACTGGAACCCGCTCCAATATCCGCAGCATCCGGATCACCCTGCGCGGCCAGACTGACTACGACGTCCGCCCGGGCGGCGCGCTCGGCGTCCCGCTGCAGCCCCTGGAGGACAGCCTGGTTACCACGGTCACCCTGAGGAACGCCCCCGTCCCATGATCCTACGGACTCGCTTCCCTCGGGATCGCCGCGGTGTGGCTCTGCCGCTGGCGCTGTTCACGCTCGTGATCGTCGCCGTCATGATCACTGCGGTCTTCTACGTCGGCCACCTGGAACAGCGCATGGGCTACAACAGCCTGGCCTCGACCCAGGCCTTCGAGGCAGCCGAGGCCGGAGCTGCTGCCGCGTTGACGGCCTGGACGCCGTCGACTTACAACAGCATGACGATAGACTCGACCCTCACCCTGCCGGTCACTTCCGTCGGCAGCAACTCGGTCTACACCGCCTCCGTCCGCCGGCTCAACTCAACACTCTTTCTGATTCGGGCCGAAGGGCGGTTTCTGATAGCCGGCCAGGCGGTGACCCGCCGACAGGTCGCGCGGCTGGTGCGGCTGGATCCGCCCCCCATCGATCCCGACGCCGCGCTCACATCACGCGTTGGCTTGGAGGTAGGCGGCTCCGCCCAGATCAGCGGGGCTGATATGGTCCCTGGAACCTGGGGCGGCCTGTGTCCCTCCCCGGGCCCGGACGCTCCGGCGATCCGCGACTCCACAGGCGTCGTGGTCACCTCCGGCAGTTGCGCCGGTCAAACCTGCCTCACGGGAATGCCCAAGGTCGCCACCGACCCGAGCGTGAGCACGAACACCTTCACTCAATTCGGGAGCGAGACCTTTGCCAGCCTTTCGGCGGCAGCCGAGAAGGTCTTTACCGCCAACGATAACCTTGGTTCCCTGGGCCCCACATTCAACGCCGGGTCACCCGTCACCTGTCGTTACAGCGACTTGCAGAACTGGGGCGACCCGGATGACCCCACCAGCCCGTGCGGCGAGTACTTTCCGATCATCTATTCCACGGGCGACCTGACCCTCTCAGGGGGAACGGGCCAGGGTATCCTCCTGGTGGAGGGCAATCTCGAGCTGTCAGGCGGGGCGAGGTTCTACGGCATCGCTGTCGTGCAGGGCAACATCGTCACCAGCGGCGGTCAGCTGGTCGGCGGTCTCATGGTGAACAACGTTGCCGCGGCCCCCACCCTGGTCGCCAGCACCACCCAGCTCAACTTCTCCCGCTGTGCCATCGACCGCGCCGTCACCGGTGCGGCACAACCGAGCGCCCTCCAGGAACGAAGCTGGGCTCAGCTGTACTAGGCTGCTTGCCAAGCCTCACGAGTCCGATGGCCACCCCCAGTCTGCCCTGGTGGGGAGCACCTGACTCCCTTTCCGAAACAAATCTCCCGGCCACCACAGACTTTGCGGTAGTGGGTGGCGGCGTGATGGGACTCTGCACCGCCTACTGGCTCGCGCGGGGCGGCGCTCGTCCGCTGATCATCGAGCAGGACCGGTGCGGCGCCGGGGCCACCGGCAGGAACGGCGGGTTTCTGGCGGTCGGCACGACGGAATCGTACCGGGCGACGATCGCGCGCTTTGGCCGGATCGCGGCCCGGCAGATACTCAGGCTCACTGTAGACAATCGGGCCGGTGCCGCCGAGCTGATCACGGAAGAAGAGATCGCCTGCGACCTGAGATCCGCCGGGCGGCTGCACCTCTCGCTCGGGCTGGAGGAAGACGACCGTCTGAAGCGAACGATGGCCGTCCTCGTCGAGGATGGATGTCCAACCGAGTGGCTCGACCGGGCCGGGGTGCAGGGGGAGATCGGGACTCCGCTTGGGCCCGGAATCACTGGCGCTCTGTTCTCTCCTGAGAGCGCACTGATCCACCCCGGCAAGCTGGTACGCGGACTGGCCGGGGCGGCGAGGCGGCGGGGTGCGAGCCTCACTCGGGCCCGGGTAGAGCGGGTGGAGCCGGACGGTGCTGGGGTCAGGGTGCTTACCAGTCGAGGGATCGTCCTGGCGGGACGGGTGCTGCTGGCGGTCAACGCGTGGACCGCGACCCTGCTTCCGCGCTACCGCGACAGCATCGTTCCGGTAAGAGGACAGATGCTGGCATACGCCCCAACCGGCCCGGTCTTCCGTGCCGGAATCACGGCGATGCTGACCGAGACGGAGGAGTACTGGCAGCAGGCTGCCAACGGCAGCATCATCCTTGGCGGCTGCCGCGCGGTCGGGCCGGGACGGGACGAGGGCGTGCTGGCAACAGAGCCTAGCCCTGAGGTCCAGCATGCGCTCGAGGGCGTGCTGCCGGCTCTCTTTCCGCAGCTCGGGCCACTCCGTGTCACCCACCGGTGGGCGGGCCCCATGGCTTTCACCCGCGACCGGTTGCCGCTCGTCGGGCCGCTGCCCGATCTGCCGGCGTGCTGGATCGCGGCAGGATTCTCCGGCCACGGCATGGCCATGGCTTTCACGCTGGGGCGCCTGGTCGGTTCCGTGCTGCTGACGGGCCGATCCGATCCACGTCTGAACCCCTTTTCGCTCGACCGACTCACGGGAGCGACCGCATGAATCCCTTCCACCTCACCCTGGCGCAGGCGCTGAGCCAGATGCCGGGACCCTACGGCGATCACTATGCCGTGCTGCTGGAGCACGGGACGCTCGAGGTGGGCCTGTACGCGCCGCAGAAGGCCGACCCGCAGACCCCTCACACCCGGGACGAGATCTACGTGGTAATGCGCGGCAGCGGCTGGTTCAGGAACGGCCCCGACCGCATCGCGTTCGGCCCCGGGGATGTGCTGTTCGTGCCGGCTCACCGTGAACACCGCTTCGAGGAATTCACCGACGACCTGGCAGTGTGGGTGTTCTTCTACGGTCCGCCCGGCGGCGAGGCCGCGAAGGGGCCGGAACGGTAGATTCACCGCATGAGCCTCGAATCAACCCTTCCCCGCGACTGCTACCTCTCTCCTGACGCCTTTGCCAGGGAGAAGGAACGGATCTTCTGCGAGCAGTGGTTCTGTGTCGGCCGCGAAGAGGAAGTTCCCAACCCCGGCGACTACCTGCTGCTCGACGTGGCGGGCGAAAGCATCCTGCTGGTGCGCTCCCGGGAGGGCGCCCTCCACGCCCACTATAACGTCTGCCGCCACCGCGGATCACAGTTGGTCCTGGGGGTAGAGGCCAAACCTTTCAGGCAGGGTCCGGATGGCGCCAAGGCATGCCTTGGCGCCACAGGCGCCACAGGCACCTTCACCTCCGGCATCAAGTGTCCCTACCACGCCTGGACTTACAACTTGGATGGCACGCTTCGCACCGCTCCCTTCCTCGAGGACGGCGACGGGTTCCGCCGCGAGGAGCTGCCGCTGTACCGGGTGGGCATCTCTAGCTGGGGTGGCTTCGTCTTTCTCAAACTGTCGCCCGAGAATGGCGGTACCTTGGCCGAGCAGTTGGGGAGCGCTCCCGAGCGAGTCAGGCGCTATCCGCTGGCGGAGCTCCGCACCGCGCGTCGCATCCACTACGAGGTGGCAGCGAACTGGAAGGTGATTCTGGAGAATTACAACGAGTGCTATCACTGCGGCGCGGTGCATCCGGAGTTGTGCCGGGTAGTGCCGGCCTTCCGGCAGAAGGGAGGAATGGACCTCGACTGGGAGCGCGGCGTGCCGCACCGGGAGGGCGCGTGGACCTTCACCATGAGCGGCACCACCACCCGCCGGCCGTTCGCCGGGCTCGACCAGGACGAGCTCATCCGGCATAAGGGCGAGCTCATGTACCCCAACTTCATGCTCTCACTCTCGGCCGACCACGCCGCGGCATTCACCCTCTGGCCCCACAGCCCGGGCCACACCACCGTCATCTGCGACTTCCTGTTCCATCCCGACGAGATGGCGCGGCCGGACTTCGACCCGATGGACGCGGTCGATTTCTGGGATATCACCAATCGCCAGGACTGGGTGATCTGCGAGTCAGTACAGCGGGGCATGGGAAGCCGGGTCTTCAAGCGCGGTTTCTATGCCCCGATGGAGAGCCTGAGCCTCGACATCCGCCGCTACCTGGAAGAGCGGCTGGGTCCCTCGGAGTGAGGCGGACGGGGCGGCAGGACGGACGCAACGGACTGACCGCCCCGACCGTCTCAAGCGTCCCGACCGTCCAACCGACCTCGCACCCCGTTCCCGAGGAGAACCCCGCATGTACGTCTGTCAGTGGCATCTCGACATCCCCTTCGGTACCCAGGGAGATGCGCTCCGCATCATGAGCGCCTGGGGTCGTGACAAGGTGGCCCACTCCGAGTTCCGCCGCGCCCGCAACATCCGGCTCATGGCCGGACATATCGGCGCCTCGCCCTCGCACCTGGTGGACGAGTACGAGTTTGACTCGCTCGCCGACTTCGAGGCCGCGCTCGCCGGCATGGGGTCCGGCCCGTTCAAGGAACACGCCAAGGCCCTCGCTCCGCTGATCATCCCCGGGACCCAGGAATGGAAGGTCTACCGGGTGCTCTCCGCCCCGGGGGCATGAGCCCCTTCGCGAACCTTCGGGCGCGGACACTCATTACCGGGGGGCTCGCCATCAGTACGCTGACGGCGATCCCCCTGCTGGGCAGGTCGGCCGGGCCTGGACTGTTCGCGTTCGTGACCTACCCGCTGCTCCTCTGCTGGGCAGTGTGGCTCGCGCGCCGGCATGGAGTAGATCTCCGCCGGCTGGCCGGGCCCCGGGTGCCGCCGGACCAGGTGATCGCCATTCTTGCGCTGATCCCCGCACTGGTGGCGCTCGACGTCGGCACGATCTGGCTGGTCTACACCCCGATC
>Ga0326726_10004115_pt1 | contig 13321 bp, 13 predicted proteins | sample MHFenrmetagenome_2_FD_207603 | JGI IMG/M metagenome (GOLD analysis project Ga0326726, IMG submission 207603) | Lab enriched peat soil microbial communities from Michigan Hollow, Ithaca, NY, United States - MHF15MN | ecosystem: Environmental > Terrestrial > Soil > Wetlands > Peat | place: USA... | reverse complement strand
GGCATCGGCCATATCTCCGACGCCATGGTGCAGACCGTGTCCGATCAACGGTTCGACACCAAATTTGTCAGCACCAAACTCAAGAAGTACAAGGCCAACGTCGCCAGCAGCGACAAATCTTCGGTGCAGTTCTGCCTCCCGACACTCGAAGAGGCCACGCGCAATCATGTGGGCCAGACCATGGCAGCCAAGCGCGGTGACGGCATGATCTTCATCAACTGCATGGAGAAGCTCACCATGGGCGCGCCGCGCGACACGCTGCGCATGCGGCTCACCGCCGCGCTCGACGCCGGCATCGACGGCATCACCCTCTCCGCCGGCCTGCATCTCGGCTCGTTCGCGCTGATCGAGGATCATCCGCGCTTTCGCGACGCCAAGCTTGGCATCATCGTCTCCTCACCGCGCGCGCTGGCCATGTTCCTGCGCAAGAACGCCCGGCTGCAACGGCTGCCCGACTATATCGTGGTCGAAGGGCCGCTCGCCGGCGGCCATCTCGGCTTCGGCCTGGACTGGGCGCAGTACGACCTCGCCACCATCATGGGCGAAGTGCTGGCGTTCCTGAAAGCCGAACACCTCGACATCCCGGTGATCGCCGCCGGCGGCATTTTCACCGGCAGCGATGCCACCGCATTTCTTGAACAGGGCGCGGCCGCCGTGCAGTTGGCGACCCGCTTCACCGTCACCCGGGAGTGCGGCCTGCCGGACAAAGTCAAACAGGAATATTTCAAGGCCAGCGAGGATGACATCGAGGTCAACACCATCTCGCCAACCGGCTACCCCATGCGCATGCTCAAGGGCAGCCCCGGCATCGGCTCCGGCATCCGTCCCAACTGCGAGGCCTACGGCTATCTGCTCGACGCCAACGGCAACTGCGCCTACATCGACGCCTGGAACCGCGAGGTCGCCCTGTACCCGGATGTGAAGAAGCTTTCAGTCAAGGACAAGACCTGCCTCTGCACCCACATGCGCAACTTCGACATCTGGACCTGCGGCCAGACCACCTACCGGCTCAAGGACACCAGCCGGACCCTGCCGGACGGCAGCTATCAGGTGCTCAGCGCCGAGCACGTGTTCCACGACTATCAGTTCAGCACCGGCCAGAAAATCGCCCTGCCGGCCTGAGCGGTCCTGAGAGCACAAAACAATCGGGGAACTGACTGCTACAACCAGGGGACGCTGATTTATTTCGTTCCTTGCCTTGACTTGTTGGCAGCGGATTCTTCAAGGCGCTCGGCGAGCCACACTTTGATAATGGATTGCCGGGTAACGCCAAGCTTTCCTGCCTCCCGATCCAGAGACTCGATCATCCACGCAGGAAAATCGACATTCACGCGCTTTTGTTCCTGCATCACTCGCCTCGCCCTGGATAAATCCAGAGATGCGGTGATATCAGCGCCTTCATCAAACTGTTTGTCGAATGTTTTAGCTTTCATAGAGTGCCACCTCCTCAGTCCGCGATCGACGGACAGATATAAGCGAGTATAGGCACTTCGGTAACACCGAGGATCTCTGCCGTTTCAACCTGCCAAACCTTGCTTTCTTTGAGACACACTCAACTGAGCAATCGCATACCGCAACCCTTTACCGCACCCTTGTCGAAAGTCAGGGTGTGGTCGCATCCAGTCTCGGCGCCCGAGCACACAATCAGGCAGTCTGCGAAGTCTGCGTTTTTTTCCCTGAATTGCCGAAGCGCTTTCCACACCGTTTCTGCTTGCGCCACAACCAGCTCCTTGGTACGAAGCAAAGTCTCCAGAACTTCACACATCTCGCTTTTGGTTGTGGCATAACAGCCGCTTAACACCCACACCAACTCGACAACCGATACCAGGCTGACATACCCCGGCGATTCGACCGTTAAGGATTCGATCAGGGTAGAAGCCTTGCGTGACTGAATCGTGTCGTCCTGCGCCACGTAACGAACCAGCACATTGGTGTCCAGTCCGATCATTTTGCAGATGCCCCAAGCGCGGCAATGGCTGCATTCATGGCTTCAATTGTCACCGGGGTGGCCGGTTTACGGACCAGCCCTTTTAGCGCCGTTACCGATTGAGTGGCTGCCACCATCTCATAGCGCCCGGGAGCCACTTCAATAAACTCCAGGCGATCCCCGGCATCCACACCCAGCTTTGCTCTGACCGCAGCAGGGATCGTGACTTGTCCTTTACTTGTCAGGGTTGCGGTTGACATAGAATCCTCCTGAATATGTTATTCCTTACTTTGCGGTAAGCTATTTCAAATGTCAATCAGGCGCGATCGACTTGGCGAGTTTCACGATAGCCAACACTACTCGAACGCGAAAATCCGCTTCCAGTCGTTCTATATGCCGATCACCGTCCAGCCCTGCTTCTGCGCCGGCCCGGGTGTATCCAGCATCATTGGGGTGATTTCAAGTACGCGGCGGCGGCGTGGGCAGCGTCGCAGCGGGTGTCGCATCAAAGCTTCCGCCCAGCACCTGATGCAAGCGCACCCGGTTGGCGCGCTGAGCGCCGCGCAGTTTGATGAGGTTCGCCTCGGTCGCGATCTGTGCCTCCTGTAACTGCGCCACCCACAGCAGGTCCCGGCGCCCGGCCTTGTACTGGATGCTCGCGATGCGTACGGCGGCGGTGCGGTCGTCGAACGCCTGCTGTTCCAGCGGCAGTTGCAGCGCCAGCAAATGCTCGTTCGCCAGGCTGTTTTCGACCTCGCGAAATGCCGTCAGCGCGACGCTGCCGTAAGCGGCCACTGCCTGCGCCTGTTGCGCGGTGGCAATCTCCACCTTCGCGCGCAGCGCCCCGCCCTCGTAGATCGGGATCGACACACCGATGCCGGCCGTTGCGAGCCACGGATTGAGATGCAGCAGCGAGAGCACCTGGTCGCCCAGCTGCCCGCCCGCGAGCGAGAACGAAAAATCGGGCAGCAGCGCGAGCTTGGCGGATTCCTCGCGGCGGAATGCGGCGAGCACCTCGCGTTCCATCGCCAGGAGATCGGGGCGGCGTTCCAGCAACGCGGAAGGAACGCCGTTGCCACCGAGCGGCGGCAACGCCGGATAGACCGCCGCCACCTCGATCTCGGCGGCGGGATAGCGGCCGAGCAGCACTTCGAGGGCGCGGCGCGTTTCGCCGTATGCCGTGCGTGCGTGCTCGACTTCGCTTTGGGCTATCTCGAGCTTCGCCCGCACATCGACCACGTCCAGATCAGAGTCCTTGCCGGCGCTGCGCCTGACTTGCACCAGTGCCAGCAGATCGCCGTAAACCTGGACGGCCTGTTCGGACAGCGCCACCAGCTGGCGCGTCTCGATCGCCAGATACCAGAGCTTGGCAGTCGTCGCCGCCAGCGACTGGCGCGCGTAGGCATAGTCGAGCGCGGTGGCTTCGTAACTCGCCCCGGCGGCGGCACGCTGGGCACGCAGCCGGCCCCACACATCCGGCTCCCACGCCACACCGGCGTAGCCCACCGTGCTGTTGAAATTGCTGTCGTGATCCTCGTCGCGCGTGGTTCTTGCCCCGAGCACCGCGCCGACGTGCGGCAGCAGTTGCGACCCGACCACCACCACCGCCTGCTGCGCAATGGCAACTTTGCTGGCGGCCGCGCGCAGGTCGAGGTTGTTGGCGATCGCCTCGGCGACGATGGCTTCCAGCGCGGGATCGTTGAACTCCTTCAGCCAGTTATCGGCCACCTCGCCGCCGCGCGGGTCGACGCGCCAGCCCGGTGGAATGCGCGTGTCCTGCGGCAACGCCTGCTCGACCACCGCGGGGTGCGTCGGCGGGGTTTGCAGCGCGCAGCCGGCTAATGCCGCGCAAACCATGACGAGAGCGGCGCGCATCAGCCGGAGAAGGGATAAATCCAGTTGAGCCACGTGTAGCCGCGTATCCCGATCTTGCGCATCCAGACGAAGGGGCTCGACGGTGAGGCGTAAATCGCGGAGCGGCCCTGGGTGCCGATCGGGAACTTCGACTGGTCTGCATCCAGCAGACTTATCGCCACTGCGAACTGTCCCTGCGGCATTTCGGTGGGCACGTAGTTGAAACTCGGCAGCGTGCCGCTCGGCAACAGCTGCCCCTGACCGCTGCCCTGCCAGATCGCCTCAACCCTGCCCTTGAATATCTGTCCCGGATAGAGATCGAGCGCAACCTCCACCGCCTGCCCGGGCTTGACGTATTTCAGGTTTTCCTGAAAGTAGCTGGCAAGCAGGTAGCGGTCGGCATCGACCACGAACGAGGCGATCGCGCCCAGGCGCACGTCGCCGGCCACCATGCCGGGACGCACCTGCAGGTTGATGACGGTGCCGTCTTCCGGTGCCACCATCAGCGTGTTGTCGAGGTAGTAGCGCGCCTGGTCCAATTCGGCCTGGACTGCGGCGACCGTCGTGTTCACGCCGTTGATCTGCGAGGTGTAGCGCAAATCGGCGCGCGCCACCTCGGCCTGCGCCTCCTTGATGCCGGCTGCATAGGCGGCAGCCTGTGCGGTCCACTTCTGCGCATCTTCCTCGGGGCCGGCGCCCTGCCTCGCCAGGTCAATCGACAGTTTCTGCTGATACTGTGCGTAGTCGAGATCGGCCTTCAGCTTGACGACCTTCTGCGCGTTGACCTGGGTATCGGCCTTCAGCACCAGCACATCCTGTTTCGCCTGGGCGAGTTGCGCTTCAAGCTGCTTCACCTTGTATTCGTAGCAACGGCGGTCGAACTGGAACAGCGGCTGGCCCTTTTTCACGTGCACGTTCGGCTGCACCAGCACGGCGGTGACCAGCGTCGGCTCGGGCAGGCGCGGAACGAGCTGGATCGTGTGCTGGATGACCTTCGCTTCGGTCGACAGCGGCGTCATGAAGCGCAGGCCGATCAGGAAAATGATCAGCAGATGAACAATGGCCATGCTCGAGAAAATCGCCCATGGAATGCTGAACTTCAGCCATTTAAACTGGAAGAACACCAGCCACACCCCCATGGCGGCGAGAAAGAGCAACACAAAACCGAGCATCATGGGCGGATCACCTCATCGTCGGCAGCCTTTGCCGGCCCCGCCCCAGACGGCGTCTGCGCGCCGGCCTTGGGTTTGGCATCGTCGTCCTTGAGCCGCGCGATGTCCTCGTCGATGGCCTTTGCCTCTTCCTTGGGGAAACGCCGGATATCGACGATGTCGGTCGGTTTGAACGCCCAGATGAAAGCCTGGATCCACGGCACCAGCGGCAGGAACCCGGCGTAGCCCATGATCTTCACCGCTTCGGCATCCGGGTGCTTGCGCGCGATGGCAATCCGCCCCGGCAAACCGGCAATGAAGATGGCGATGACCAAGCCCGCCAGGCCCGCGAAAGCGAACGTGACGAAGGTCAGGTAGTCCCAGAAATCAAGTTCGAATCCAAGCATGGTTGATTCTCGTGGTGGCCCTGGCAAACGTGCGAGTAGCAAAAAATCAGGCTTTACGCAGCCAGTCCAGGGCAACCGCCCGCTCAGCATAGGCAAAGTGCCGCACCTCGGCGGAGACAAAATGGCTGGCGATGCGCGGCAGAAACGCCAGCACCGGGCTATCGCTGACCAAGGCCAAGCGCCGGATCAGACGGTGATGATCGCGGACAAAACGCAGGTGATCCATCATCGCGCTGAAGCTTTCCCAGCCCGGGAATGCCTGCACCACGATCATGATTCCCTTGAGTTTGCCGGTGCGCTCGATGACCGGATCGATCTGCGCCGCCAGCGCCACGAAATCTTCGCTGGCGAGTGCCCCCTGCGGGGAGATGACCAGTATGGATTCGTCTTCGATCAGCTGATGTTGAAGCATGGGGTGCGACTCCGGCACTCAATCCTTGTCGTCTTCAAAAGGAATCTGGCCATCCTTCTTGAAACGTCCTTTGCGCTTGGGGCCGAACGCCCAGATCAGCACACCGATGAAAGCAATGATGATGAGCCATTGATACAAGGACAGTCCCATGGCTTTTACCTCGTTTGAAAGGCTGCGGGCGATGCATCGATGCGCCTCATTCGCCCGCTGACTCATACTGTTCAACGGCACCTCGCCGCAACTGGAATTTACTCGAACGCGAAAATTTTCTTCCAGTCGTTCTTCATGCTGATCACCTTCCAGCCCTGCTTCTGCGCCTCATCCAGCAGAGCCTGGGGGAAGGCGCCGACCTTGGTGTCGGGCAGCCCCTGCGCCGGGCCATATGCGTATTCGCGCTTGGCGTCGTCATGCAGCACGATCATCGGCAGACGCGCGCCGCTGCCCGCGTTGGTGTACTCCAGCATCTGCCGGTCGCCGGTGGAGTTGCCCACTGCCAACACCGCGCGACGGCCGATCATCAGGTGGATGCCTTCAGGCTTGCCGGCGTTGTTGTCGTTCAGCATCAGCTTGGGCTCCTTGGTCAGGAAGGGCTTGCCGTTCTTGTCGTAGCTGTATTGGGTCGAACCCGCCGTGCCGACCACCTGCTCGGGCGGAATGCCATAGGTAGCTTCCGAATACACGCGCACGAAGTCCTGGCCGCCGCCGGTAACGATGTAGGTTTTGTAGCCGCTGGCGCGCAAATAGCTCAGCAGTTCCTGCATCGGCAGGTAGGTCAGTTCGGTATAGGGCTTCTTCCAGCGTGGGTCACGCGCTTTGGCGAGCCAGGCTTTCGCCTCGGCCTGAAAGGTATCGGTGGACATGCCGGTGAGCGTGGCGGCGGCGAGCTTTTCGAGATCAGGCATGGTCAGTTTGGCGATAGCCGCATGATCGCCCTTTAGAATTTCCAGCACCGTCGAGTACGGTGCGACCTTGGCCAGTTCGGGCTTGGCCTTGACCAGCGCCGGCACGCTCTCAAGGATATACATCACCTGCGAATACATCGGATGCTCGACCCACAGCGTGCCGTCCTGATCGAAGGTGGCGATGCGCTCGGCGGGCGGAACGAAGGTTGGGGCGCCCTGGGTCGTGGTCGCCTGCACAAACTCGATGATCCCGTGTTTGGCCGGGCCCTCGTTCCACGAGGGCAGAGGATCGCCAGCATGGGCGGGCGCACCCAGAACGAGCAGGGCGCCCAGCGCAAAAATGCGGGCGAACGCGGAAAAGGAAGCAATGCGTTTCATGGAAAATCTCCTTGAGAGTTCGAAAACAAAGGGCGCCCCACGATGAGACGCCCTATGAGTCATATCACCACTGACTTGCTACGTCCTAGTCGCCGTTGGCGCGAGTCTTTGCCATTTGGTCCTTCACCTCCTGGAGAACCTGGGCCAGGCTGTAGGACGCCGGGGACTGCAGCGCCGGGTACGGCCCGTAGGACTCAAGTTCCTGCAGCCACAGCGCCTGGCCGATGGGAATGATGTTCCAATCATAGATGTAGGCGGTCACGGGCCCGCCAAGTGCGCCGCCTTGGCCCAGGAGGGTTTTCGGTTCGAAACCGACGGAACCCTCGAATGGATCGCGCTTGATGTTGTCGACCAAAGGCCAATGGAAGGTATGGACCCCCATCAAGCCACCGGTCGCGGCCTCGGATGCCATCGCGAAGTATATCTTCCAGTTCTTGTAGCGCACTGCCGACGGCACCGGGCCTCCGTAGTAGAAGAACGTATCGCGCGCCGATTTCTCCGACTTGCCGGTCAGATAGTCGAGCTGGTTGACCCCGTTGAGCTTGGTCTTGACGATGCCGGGATATCGGCCCGCCATGATCTGCTCGTTGAGCTCGTTGCCCTTGGCGCCACCGGCGATTTCAACAAAAGTCGGCATCCAGTCGTAGGACGCGAACATCTCGTTCAGGACCGTGCCTGGCTTGATATGGCCCGGCCAGCGAATAACCGCCGGCACGCGCATGCCGCCTTCCCAGGTCGTCAATTTCCCGCCCTTGAAGGGCGTGTTGCCGCCGTCGGGGTAGGTGATGACTTCGGCACCGTTGTCGGTGGTGAAGACGACAATGGTATTGTCGAGTTGGCCCATCGCCTCCAGCTTCTTCATCACCTCGCCGATGTTGTCGTCCATCTGCTTCATGCCGGCCTCGTTGACGCCCCAGTCTTTGCCGCCTTTGGTGCCCACCATGGCCATGTACTTGTCTGACAGCATAGTGGTAATGTGCATGCGCGCCGGGTTGTACCAGACGAAGAACGGTTTGCCGGTCTTCTTCGGGTCGTTACGATCGAGGAAGTCGATGACCTTGGCCGAGATTTCCTCGTCCGCCGTCTTCGAGCGCTCCAGCGTCATCGGTCCCTCATCCTTGCAGCTCTGATTCTTCTCCGTGCCGTCTGAGGATGTACAGGCAATCACCGGCCGCGGCGGCGTCATGCACAGCGTGGTTTTTGGATCCACCGCACCCGGGACCTCGGCGAGGCCGCGCACCGGCGTGTTCTTGCACGGCGGCACGATGGCCTGCTCGGTCGGGGTCTTGTTGATGTCGGGGAAGCTCACCCCCTGCATCGCGTCCAGGTGATAGAGGTAACCCCAGAACTCCTGGAAGCCGTGCGCCGTCGGCAGTGCCGCGGAGTGGTCGCCCAGATGGTTCTTGCCAAACTCGCCGGTGGTGTAGCCGAGGTCGAGCAGGAACTTCGCCAGCGACGGCGTGCCGGGCTGAAGGAAGGACGGGCTGCCGGGCAGTTGCGGCGGGATCATGCCGGCGCGCAGAGGGGTCATGCCGGTGAAGAAGGCGGTGCGCCCAGCCGTGCAGCTTTGCTCGGCGTAGTAGGTCATGAACTTCGCACCTTCATGTCCGATGCGGTCGATATTGGGCGTTTCTCCGACCATCAGGCCTTGATGGTAGATGCTCGGCTGCATCCAGCCGATGTCGTCGCCCATGATGAACAGGATGTTGGGTTTTTTGGTCTCGGCCTGGACTAGCGTCGGCGCGGCTGCTGACAGCATCGCTGTCACGGCAAGCATTATGGTTAGGTATTGTTGCTTCATAGTTGTTCTGCTCCCTCAATTGACTTCGATTTCGGTGAACTGCATGTCGCCCCAAGAGGCTACCCCCCCCCCTTGTAAACGGTCAAGGGCAGACCGTTAATTACTCTGTTCATTCTAGGGATTCACTGGACTCCTCCGTTAGCACAAATTGGCAAAAGCAACTTACCCCCTGCGCTGAATGGCAGTCGCCGCCTAGCGTGCAGGGACGAGTCCGGCACGACGCTGCCGGGTCGCAGAAGGCAACTCGCCGAACAGCTTTTTGTAACTTGCCGTGAAGTAGGAGTGATGCCAGAAACCCCAGCGGGCGGCAATTTCCATTACAGACGTGTCCGATTCTGCCGTCTTGATGGCCCGACGCACGGCGTTGAGCCGCAGTGCTCGCAGATACGCCAGGGGATTCATGCCCACCACGTCTTCAAACGCATACTGCAGGCTGCGCCGGCTCACGCCAAACAGCCGGCAAAGGTCGGCAACGCTCGGCACGCCTTCGGATTGCGCCTGTGCATAATCACGCACAGCCGCAACCAGGGCACAGCGCCTGTTCGCATTCAAGGTCACGGCCGTTTTGTGCGGATCTTCCTTCAAATCGATGAGTTGGTCATAGAGGGATTCACGCAGAGATTTCTGCACCTGTGCGTGCTGCAAGAGACGCGGTGTTTCGTCTGCAGTCCGCAATGTCGCATCGAGCAGCAGCGCGAGACGCGGATGGTGTACCGGAGAGCGAAGGAGTTGCGGGGTCTTGGGCGAGCGAAGCAAGGCCCCATCGGCGGCAACCGCCTCCGCATAGCGATAAAAATCGGCCGCATCTATGGCCACGGCCAGTATCTCGCCACACTTGGGCACAACGATATCGAACTCGTGGTTGCCGCCAAAACAGGCCACGTCCGTCGCACCCGCTGAATGGCCGCGCCAGAGCAGTGGCTCCGAAGTATTGCGCACCAGTGCCAAGACAAGCGAGCTTTGCCAAGACGCACCCACCTCATGGACGCATTGCGATGCGGTTTCGCTGAACACCTGTGTCTTGCCAAACTGGACCTGGTGCAGTTTTCCGGTGAACGCCCCCTGTCCGATTTGCTGGTATTTCTCCGCCCAGCCTGAGAGCATGACTGCCTGCTCGTCAGCATCGCTGGTAACGACACAGGATACGTCGACCGCATGGGCGTCGCTCACGTGATCAGGCCTCGCGCAGCCAATCCAGGGCAGACGCCCGCTCAGCCCAGGCGAAGTGCTTCACCTCAGCGGAGACAAAATGGCTGGCGAAGCGCGGCAGAAACGCCAGCACCGGGCTGTCGCTGACCAGCGCCAGCCGCCGGATCAGGCGGTGATGATCGCGGACGAAGCGCAGGTGATCCGTCAGCGCGCTGAAGTTATCCCAGCCCGGGAATGCCTGCGCCTCGATCATGATTCCCCGCAGCTTGCCGGAGCGCTCGATGACCGGATCGATCTCCGCCGCCAGCGCCTTGAAATCCTCGCTCGTCAACGCCGCGTGAGGCGCGATAACCAGAATGGATTCGTCGTCAATCAGTTCATGTTGCAGCATGGGTTCGCCTTTCAGTGCTCACCGTGGATCATTCAAACAGTTGCCCGCTTGATCTTTCCTGCCTTCGTTAGAAAACCTTCTTCAATATTAATGCTGATAGCCATCCAGCAAAGCGCCTCACTGCTTCAAATCCCATTCCTTGAGTTGCTTCGCCGCCGTGCCGAACGGACCTAACTGATAAACGGCAGCACCGGCTGGCGAGAACGTGAACGATTCGAACGGTTCGGCCAGCATGGTGTCGAGGTAGGCTTTGGGGGCGACGCCGGAGCTGACATGCGGATTGAAGTGATCGCCGGACATCTTCGGCACGAACGTTGACACGTATTCGATGATGGCGGCGTCAATGGCGGGATTGTCGTGCGGCGCAGTGAACGCGCCGATGGGGCCGGTTTGCACCATGAACGGCTTGGCAGCCGCGATGATATCCGCCTGCAGCTTGAGCAGTTCCGGAGTCGGCTTCGCGACGATGCCGGCGACACCCGTTGCGCCAGTCGGGGCGTAGTAGTACTTGAACGCATCCAGCTTCATCGCGTTCACCTTGGCGGCGGCGAGCACCTTTTCTTCAACGGCATAGACTTTGTCCAGGTCCGCGGTGCGGACGAAGCACTGCAGCATCGTGATATGCGGGCGGTGCGCCGCATCCAGGGCGAAGCCTTGCGGGTAAACCTTGAGCAGGCGGGCGTTGTTGGCTGCGGCATGCTTGAGCATGGTGGCGTCCGGCTCCAGCAGGATGTCGATTGCGGTGACCGCGGGCTGCTCGGCAGGAAAGACCGTTTTCCAGTCATTCTTCATGCTGATCACCGTCCAGCCCTGCTTCTGTGCCTGGTCATACAGCGCCTGGGTAAAGGCGCCGACCTTGGTTGCGGGTAATCCCTGCGCCGGACCGTAGACATATTCGCGCTTGGCGTCGTCGTGCAGCACCAGCATCGAAAGCCGCGCACCGTCGCCGGCCTTGGTGTATTCCAGCATCTGCTGGTCGCCGGGCGAATTGCCGAATGCGGCATGAGGCCGACGGCCGATCATCAGGTGGATGCCCTCGGGCTTGCCGGCATTGTTGTCGTTCAACAATAACTTGGGCGCCTTGGTCAGGAAGGGCCTGCCGTTCTTGTCATAGCCATAGGTGGTGCCGCCGGCGCTGCCCACCACCTGCTCGGGCGGAACGCCGTAGGTGGCCTCCGCATACACGCGCACGAAGTCCTGGCCGCCGCCGGTGACGATATAGGTCTTGTAGCCGTTGGCGCGCAGGTAGCTCAGCACTTCCTGCATCGGCTGGTAGGTCAGTTCGGTATAGGGCTTCTTCCAGCGCGGGTCCCTGGCCGTCGCCAGCCATGTCTTCACGGCAGCCTGGAAAGCGTCCACCGGCATGCCGGTGAGCGTGGCGGCCGCGATCTTGATGAGATCGGCCTCCGACAGCTTGGCCATCGCTTCGCGGTTGCCGGACATCACCGTCTTGAACGGCTCGACATTCGCGAGTTCGGGCTTGGCCTTGACCAGCGCCGGGACGCGATCGAGGCAGTACATCACCTGCGCATACATCGGGTGCTCGACCCACAGCGTGCCGTCCTGGTCAAAGGTAGCGATGCGCTCAGGCACCGGCACGAACTTCGGGCTGCCCTGCGTGGTCGTCGTCTTCACGAATTGAACGATGGCCTGCTTGGCCGCGCCGTCGTTCCACGAGGGCAGCGGGTCGCTCTGCGCGTGGGCGGGCGCGCCCAGAACAAGTAGTGCGCCCAGCGTAAGGACGCGGGCAAATGCTGACAAAGCACGAAGAAATATCACGGTTGATTCTCCCCTATTAAATGCATAACAAAACGGGCGGCCCTTCCGAGCCGCCCGTCTTGAGTTCATTGCGGTTTACTGGCCGGTGCCTTTGGCCGCCTTCTCCGCCTGGGCCATCTTGGCCGCCATCTCAGCTTTGATTGCGTCAAGGTTGAAGCTCGCGCCCCGCTGCATCGGCGGATAATCGAGGAAGGTCTGGATTTCCTTGCCCATCACATCCTGGACGAACACAAAGCGCCAGAATTGGAACTTGAACCAATCGAAGTATTGCTGCGCCCCGTCTTTCGTCCCGTTACCAGGCCAGCCCATTCGCTCGAACGGATCAAGGCGCAGGTTGGTGATATACGGCACGTCAGGATGGGTCTTTTCGCCCAGCCAGCCGGCGGGTTGGTCAATGAAGCGGAACTTGTAATCGTCAATGCGCACTGCACCGACCGTGCTTTCGCCGAGGTAGAAGATTTCGTGACGCGCGGACGGACCTTTGCCGGTGATGGCAGCCATCTGGTTGTAGCCGTCCAGATGGTTCTTGTAGGTTCGGTCACCGATCTGCTTCCCTTTCAGCAACTCTTCGGTGATGTTCGGATTGCCAGCTGCCGCAACAAACGTCGGAAACCAGTCCATGCCGGAGAAGATGCCGTTCTGCACCGTGTCCGCCGGCACATGGCCGGGCCAGCGCAGGATCGCGGGCACGCGGAAACCGCCTTCGAGAACCGTCCCCTTGGATTGCGCGAACGGGGTCGTTCCGCCATCGGGCCAGGTGAAGAGTTCGGTGCCGTTGTCGGTGGTGAAGACGACGATGGTGTTGTCATCCTCGCCCATGTCCTTCAGCTTCTTCATCACCAAACCGATGTCGTCATCGAGCTGGGCCATGCCAGCCTCTTCTTCCGACCAGCCATTCTCCGCGTTGCGCATCGCTTCATACTTCGGCGAGAGATGCGTGACGATGTGCATGCGCGTCGGGTTGAGCCAGACGAAGAACGGCTTGCCGTCCTTCTTGGCCTTGTCCATGAAATTGATGGCGAGGTCGCGGATCTCGTCGTCCACCGTTTCCATCCGCTTGGGATAGAGGGTGCCCGCATCCACGATCCTCTGCTTGCCGACCTTGCCCCAGCGCGGATCCACCGTGGCGTTGTCCACGTCGGTCGCCCAGCTGTGAACCATGTTGCGCGG
>Ga0326726_10004114_pt1 | contig 13322 bp, 12 predicted proteins | sample MHFenrmetagenome_2_FD_207603 | JGI IMG/M metagenome (GOLD analysis project Ga0326726, IMG submission 207603) | Lab enriched peat soil microbial communities from Michigan Hollow, Ithaca, NY, United States - MHF15MN | ecosystem: Environmental > Terrestrial > Soil > Wetlands > Peat | place: USA... | reverse complement strand
GATCACGACGGTACCGCCGTCGGTGACCAGGACCTGCGTGGTCGCCTGTTGGGTAATCAAAGTCGGGTTGCCCTGCACGGTGCGGCCAAAGTCAGGCGTAGTGTTTTCCACGTCCACGTTGAGGAAGATGGTGCCTTCCGACGTGATCTGCGGAGTCACCGTCAGGCGCAGGAACGCGTCCACGTAGGTGACCGTGGGCGGACCGCCCAACTGGGCCTGGGTCACGATGGGCACGCGCACACCCTGCTTGACGACTGCCTGGATGTTGTTCTGCGTGACCACTCGCGGACGGGAAAGAATCTTCAGCAGTCCGCGCGACTCCGCCATGCTCAACAGGAAGTCGATGCGCATGTTGTTGGTGGCGTTCGTGAACTGGAAGCCGCTGGTCGGCTGGGTCAAGCCCAGGTTCGAGAACAACGGAATCTGCGAACCGCTGGTGCCGGTGCCAGTGACGATATAGAGCGGATTGGGGACGAAGCTGTTGCCGACCACGGTGGGGGTTGTTCCCACGCCCTGCACGCCGCCAATGGCGCTCGGACCGTTGCCCCAGCCGAAGCCGAGCTGCGTGCCGATGTCGCGGGCGAAGCTGCGGGTGGCGGCTACGACGCGGGCTTCAATTTCAACTTCCTGGGTCTTGCGATCCATCTGCTGGATGAGCCGGTCCAACTGCGGCAGAACCGCAGGAATGTCCGAGATGATCAAGGCATTGGTGCGGTCATCGGAGACCACATCGCCGCGCTGGCTGAGGAACTTCTTGATCGTGGGCACGACATCCTTGGAGTGGGCGTAGCTGAGGAAGCGCGTGATCGTAACCTTGTCGACGGCGAGCGCTTCGGCTTCAATCTGGGCGCGCCGGTTCTCGGCTTCCTTCTTCAGCGTTTCCACGGTCGCGATCCGAAGCACGTTGCCTTCGAGCTGACGCGACAGATCGTTGTTCTTGAGCACGATGTCGAGCGCCTGGTCCCACGGCACGTCATCGAGCACGATGGTCAGGTTGCCGTGTACGTTGGGATCGAGCACTACGTTGAGTCCGCTGATCTCGTGGATGAGGCGGAAGAAATCCTTCAGGTCTACATCCTTGAGGTTGACCGAGATCGGCTCGCCCGTGTATTTCGGGCCGCTGGTCGCCTTACTCTGCGACATCTGGGCCTGCTGTTCCGCCGCCAGGTTCACGGCGGGCTGGATGGCTGCTCCGCTGCCTGCATCCTGCATGGTGGCATGAGCGCTGACGGCAACCAGTTCGGCGGCCGTCTTGTCGGCGAAGCGCGCGGCAGCTCCCTGAGCCTTGACGGCGGGCTCGACGGGCGCGGCGGCTTTGTCGTCCTTGGCAGTGTAGTTGGGCTCGACGAAGGCAAAGTCCGCCGGCTTGGCGGAAGTCTCCGCCGAAGCCGGCACCAGTTTCGGCGCGGGGCTGGCGGCTATCGGTTGGGCGGCGGGCGCAGCCGTCCTCTTGGCGAGCGCGGCATCCTGAATCTTCAGCGTGAAGTGGCCGTCCTTGCCGGCGAGCAGTTCGGGCTGGCGCGCCGCATCGAGGTCCACCACCACCCGCGTGGTCGGTGGAACCTGGCCGTTCATGCCAATGCGCACCGCTTTCACACCGTCGCTGCCGACGCTGATCTGGTGCTGTCCAGTGGCCATCACAGTGTTGGGAAGATCAACGACGATGCGCGCGGGGGAGTCGAGCGTCGTCACCTTGGGCGCAAGCACGCCCTTGGCGGTGAACTCGACACGCAAGCCGTCCGGGCTGTGCGCCACCTCGAGCCGCTGCAAAGCGGAGGCCGCAGCCACCCCTTTGCCCGGCAGGTCAGCCGCGGCTGCGATCAGCACGAACGCCAGCAGCGGAAGAATGAGACCCAGCAATTGCTTTCGCATTTCGTATCTCCCCATCGGAGGCTGTTTCGCCTCCCTAAAGTCTTTCAACTCGCAAACCTGGCCTACACGGCCGGGGTCGTGATCTTCTTCACCACTTCGCGTGTAAACGTCTTGCCTAACCGATCCTGCATCGTTTCCTTGAAGACGATGGAATCGCCGGTGATCTTGACCACGTAGCCGTCAAACACCGGATCGTTCTCCCGCAGGAAGTACGCCTTGTTGAGACTGTTCGTCACTACCGCAATGAAACCGGCATCGGAGCGAACTACTCCTTTGAGGTTGATCGCGCCGATTTCCAGGCATTTCTTGCCGGTGCTGCATCCCGAACCGCCGGTGTGATTCACCACCGGACTGATAAAAGGATCGCGCTTGCCGGTCATGCTCCACTTCTTGTCCTGCGAGTCCTTGGCATCGTCGCCAGCCTTCGCTTCATCGCTGGCGCTGGAACTGCTGGCGTCGCTGCTGCTGCTGGCCGCCGGTGCGGGCGTGGTGGCGCTCTTGGGAGCCGCTGCTGGTTTCTTCTGCCCAGCTGGCGCTTTGGTTTCTTTCTTGGCCGCAACCTTCTTGATTCCGACTTTGGTGGCCGGGGTCGCGCTGGCCGCCTTTTTCGGCGCGGCAGGCGCGGCCGACTTGGCCGTGGCCGGGGCAGCATTCGCCTTGGCCGGAGCCGTAGCCGCCTTGGAGGGAGCCGCACTGGTCTTGACCACGACCGGGCTCGACTTCACGGGCGTCGCCACCGGCTTGGCGGTTGGCGCGTCCTTGGTCGCCGGCTGGTTGATCCCCAACGCCTGGTTGGACGCCGCGGTGGCGTTCTTCTGCACCGTGTTCATCATGGTGCGCGTGTTCTGGATCACCTCGGGACTCTGCGCCCAGGCCAGGCCGGCAGCCAGTGTGCAAACGAGAATGCCGTGCTTCATCGTGTCCCCCTATCGCTTGGCCGGTTTTTGTCCCGGCTTGGCCGCCGCCGCAGCGGACGGGTCCATGTCATGACTGAAATACGTGGTTGTGAGGCACGTGGCCACCACACTCTCATTGGGCGCGTACTGGTAGGTGTGCTTCGCCTTGGCCTCGGAAGGCTTGCGGGTTGAAGCCACCAGCAGGTTGTTCACGTTGACGATGCGCTCCAGCTTGCCCACCCGGTCGAAGAACCCGAGCAGCGAGTAGTAGGGACCGTCGAGCTCGACTTCGAACGGCACTTCGGTATAAAAATCACGCGAGCTGACCGGTTTCGAGGTGTAGCGGCGGATCTCGATGCCGGCCTTGCGCGCTTCGGCGCTCACCATGCGCATAAAGTTGTCGACTTCCTTCTCGTCCGGCACGATGCGGCGCTCGATCTCGAGCTGCTGCTTCAGGCTGGCGAGCTGGCGCTCGATATCGGCCAGCTTCGGCCGATAGGCTTCCAGTTCCGCGTTCTCGCGCATCTTGGCCTGCAGCTTGGACTGGGCCGCTTCGTTGTCGTCGCGCTGAGCCTTGAACACGGTGTAGTAGAGCGCCGTGGTGCCGACGATCCCCGCCAGCACCAGCACACCCAGGAGCTTGACACCTGACAATTCGCCAAAATTCATAAGCGTCCGCCTTTTACGACTTCGCCTTTTCGCAGGTCAGCGTGAATTGAAACGCCTGCATGTCTTTGATCTGCTCGTCCTGAATGCTTTCCTTGATCTCGATGTTGCGGAAGTAGCCGGTCTTCTGCAGATTGGTGATCAGGTTCGCCACCGCGTCGTTGCTCAGCGCCATGCCATCAATGGCGACGCTTCCGCCCTGGTCCTGCAGGCTGTTGAGCCACACCGCTTCGGTGCCGTTGACGGTCTCACCGATCATGGCCAGCAGGTTGACGGGCCCGCTCTGGCTGGCGCGCAACTGGTCAATCACATCCACGCGTCGCTTGTAGGCATCGGCCTGTTTTTGCCGTTCCATGTAGCGCGCCTTGATATCGGCCAGTTCGCGGTTCTTTTGCTCGGCCAGCCGCATCTGGGCCTCGATCGCCTTCTTCTGGTGGTCCAGGCGGTACCAGTAGCCGGCGTTGATTACGCCGAAGATGATCAGCGCAACCACGATTTTCAGCATCGGCGAGCCGGCGCTGCCCATGTCCATCGTGGGCATACTGACCGCAGCGCCTTTCTTGCCGCTTTTCGGTTTCGGAGCACCCAGCAGGTTGATTCGGATCATAGCTTGTCAAAACTCCTCAGGGCCAAACCCACGGCCACTGCCAACTGTCCGGCATTCTGTTCCACCAGTTCCGCCGCCGGTCCATCGATCGGAGCCAGCACTTTCTGGAACGGATTGAACAACTCCACCGGCATGGAGAACTCCTGGCGCAGCGCTTCCACCAGTCCTGGCACCTTGGCCGAACCGCCGGCCAGGTAAATCTTCTCGATGTGCTCGCCGGCCGCGCTGGCGCGGAAGAAGTCGAACGTCTTCTGGATCTCGAGCACGATGATTTCGGTGACTTGCTGCAGGATCGGCGTCTTGGCGTCGTCGTGCACGGTGCCCACCTTGCGGCCCAGTTTCAGCGACTCGGCGTCATCGAAGCTGAGGTCGAGTTCCTTCTGCAGCGAGTCGGTGTACTGATGTCCGCCTACCGAAACGTCGCGCGGGAACAACGGAGTCGTTCCCTTCACGATGTTGATGTTCATCACGCTCGCCCCCAGATTGAGCAGGGCGACAACCTGTGCGGGCGCAGGTTCGTAGTTGTACTCGTAGCAGTTCTGCAAAGCCAAGGCATCGATGTCCACGATAGCGGGAGTTTTGCCAGCCATCGAGAGTACGTTGGTGTAGTTGAGAATCTTGTCCTTCTTGACGGCGACCAGCAAAACGTCCATCTGCGGGCTGGTGGCGTCGTCGGAAAGGATCTGGTAGTCGAGGTTGACGTCGGCCAGATCGAACGGGATGTGCTGGGCAGCTTCTTTCTGAATGGTCTCCGCCAGTTCCTGATCGCTCATGGAAGGCAGCGAGATCTTCTTCACGATCACGGAGTGTCCGCTCACCGCCGTGGCCACAGCCTTGGCTTTGATTTCGGTATCGGTGAACAGCTTCGCGATGGCGCTCGAAACCGTGCCCGAGTCCACGATCATGGAGTCCACGACGATATCGGGAGCGATCGGTTCCAAACCGAGGTGCGCCACTTCGATGCCCTGGCGCGTCTTCTTGAGCTCGACCGCCTTGATGCTCGAAGAGCCCACATCCAGACCAACAATCGTCTTCGATCCGAATCCAAACATGTGCCCGCCTTTGCTAGCGACCGGCTCTTGGCCGGCCGGTTTCTTACTGCTGTCCGGCAGCCTTCATCGCTGCCCGAGGTTTCTTCTTGCTGGCCCGCGGTTCCTGCTCCATGGACTTTTCTTCCATCCACTGGTCGAGCTTCGATTTCTTGAAGCGCCAGCGGTTGCCCAGCTTGAAGGCAGGAATCTTTTGCTCGTTCACGTACTTGTAAAGCGTGTCCGGACTCACTCCCAGGTACTGCGAAGCCTGGCGAATGTTCATGACTTCACGGGAGTCGGCCATATCGTTGTTCCCCTTCCACAGAATTCAGTCTCAGCACAGCCTTGATTCCCGGCAACGCTGAGGAAATTGGGAGAACCAGTTCCTCGATCTAAATGCGTTCGAGTGAATTTTGGTGTGCTGAGCATATCTCAACCGGTACGACGGGCCTGTCAACGTAAATCTCCGGGTTTTACCGGGTTTTATGGGTGTTTTCTAGAATTGAACGGACGCGATGTTGCAGATTATCTCTACTAATTGAGGGCTTACGAGCAGTCACCACTATTACTAGTAGTGTTTACGCGAATGATGCTCCAGTCACTAAGGTTGGAGTAACCAAGGTACTAGAGACGGTACGGAAGTACTTGAACCCGCGCGCAAACCGTTGCGAATGCACGCTCGGAACCCGCATCACGTCGATTACCACAAGAGCAGTTTCTCGCTTTCCCGGTGGTTTGCGGATTTCGAAACCGAGCGCCGATAATGGAGGCTGAGTTGACGATGATGCGACTTCATTCTTGTTCCACGGCGTCGGTTGTTTTGACTCTGCTGACCGGCATGGCTCTCAATGTTCCTGCTTGGGCAGCGGACCGTACCAACCTGAAAACCGTGACGCCCGAGGAAGTGTTGCGAACGCTCGCCATGCACAGCAGCAGTAGGAGGCCTCTCTTGTTTCAGGTCGGCTCCCACATGTTGTATGTGCAGGCGCATATTCCCGGGTCGGAATATTTGGGTCCGGCGGCGTCGCCCGAGGGAGTGCAGAATCTGCGCAACCGCGTCGCCAACCTGGCGAGGAGCCGGCCCATTGTGCTCTACTGCGGCTGCTGCCCCTGGAGCCATTGCCCGAACGTGAACCCGGCCTACGACGCGCTGTTGCAACTGGGATTCACCAACGTGAAGGTCCTTTATATGGCGAACAACTTCGGTGCCGACTGGGTGGATAAAGGATACCCAGTGGCCAGGGGCGACTAGCAGGCTTTGCGAAGAACCTTCTTCATGCTCGGGGTGATCGCTGTCCTGATGGCCTGGTTTTTCCTGCACCGACCTTTCCCGGCGCGGCCAACTTCGCGGGGAGATCTGCGTGCCGCCCCCGATTTTTCGCTCACCGACCTGTCCGGCGCCAAGCTCAGCCTGTCGGCATATCGCGGCAAAGTGGTGCTTCTGGATTTCTGGGCAACCTGGTGCGGGCCGTGCAAGACCGACATCCCGCATTTCATGGAGATGCAGAGCCGCTACGGTGACCGGGGGCTGCAGGTCATCGGTATTTCCATGGACGACGAGGAAAAGTTGGTCCGTGAATTTCAACAGCAGTTCCATATGAACTACCCGGTCGCGATGGGAAATGCAGACTTGGCCAGCCTGTATGGAGGCATTCTCGGGTTGCCGATCACGTTCGTCATCGATCGTCAGGGACGGATCACAGCCCGGCACATCGGGGAAACTGAAGCCTCCGTTTTCGAAGCGGAAATCCGGAAACTGCTCTAGAGTCGACCAACATTTCTCTTGGTTGTCATCCCAACTCTGAGGAAAGGCGAAGGGGGTCTGCAAAACCTATTCCTCCTCGATTGTCACTCTTTGCGCGTGAGCCCCGTCACATCTGACGTGGACGTGTTCCTGTAACCTGACTGGTCGGGCTTGGTCCCGTAGCAATGCAAGGAGCACGTATGAAATTGCTGGTCATCGGTTCTGGAATGATGGGCTCGGCGGCCGCTTACGATATGGCGCGTCAAGCTCAGGTGGAAGCGGTCACGCTGGCCGACAGCGACGTCAAGCGGGCGAAGGACGTCGCTGCCCGGATCAACCGGATTACCGGCGCCAAGAAGGTCCGAGCTGTATCGCTGGATGCTTCCAGGGAAAAAGAGGCGGCCCGGCTCATGAAGGGCCACGACGGCGCGCTCTCGGCCGTTCCCTACTTCCTTAATCTTGGCCTGGCCAAAGCGGCGATTGCGGCCGGATGTCACTTTGCCGATCTGGGCGGCAACAACACCGTGGTCCGGCAAGAGCTGAGACTGGCCAGGCAAGCGGAGAAGAAAGGGATCGGGTTAGCTCCCGACTGCGGCCTGTCCCCGGGCATGGCTTCGATTCTGGGCGGCGAACTGGTGCGCCGCCTGGGCGGCCGCGCTGACGCGCTCCGGCTGTACGTCGGCGGCCTGCCTGAAAAACCGATGTTTCCGTTTCACTACCAGCTCGTGTTCTCGGTGGAGGGGCTTATCAACGAATACGTGGAACCAGCACGGATACTGAGGAAAGGCAAGCTGGTCACCATCGAACCCCTCACCGAGCCGGAAGAATTCCACATGGACGGTTTCGCTCCCCTGGTGGCCTTTCAAACTTCGGGCGGCACTTCCACTCTGCCCGAGAGTTTTGAGGGCCAGGTTGGAGAATGTTTCGAAAAGACTCTGCGCTATCCCGGACACTACGATCTTCTCTGTGAATTGAAGGAACTGGGCCTGTTTTCCAGCGAGAAGATGAAAGTCGGCAACGCCGAGGTGTCGCCGCGGGCGGTGATGTCGAAGATTTTCGAGGGGAAGTTCGCGAGCAAAGGGCCCGATGTCTGCATCATGCGGCTGGAAGCTCACGAATCCATCAAAGCGCCGGGCGTGCGCGGACTGCTGGGCGGAAAACTGAAGGGGCGCGTCGCCACCTTCACGATGGTGGACCACTACGATCCTAAGAGCGATATGAGCGCCATGATGCGGACGACGGCATTTCCGGCTTCGATCGTGTTGCAGATGATGTGCTCGGGAGCGATCGAAAAGCGGGGCGTGGTGCTGCAGGAACGAGACGTCCCGGCAGAGGCGTTCCTCGACGAAGTGCAGCGCCGGGGAATCAGGATTGAGTACAAGATCGAGTAGCGAGTAGCGGGTAGCGAGTTTAAATCAATGGCTCCCGCTCGCGACTCGCGACTCGCTTCTCGCTACTGACTTTCCCCCACCACCGTAATCTTCGACTCGCTGCGGAACTTTTTGTAGTCGCGGAACGTCTGTTCGACATCTTCGTTAAAGTTCTTCAGCAGAGCCAGCCGGACATCGACGTGGAACTGGACATGTTTCGGCAGCCATACCTCATCATTGATCCGCGTCGTGTCGACGACGATCCGCGTCCCTTTGTGAATTCGCGCCAGGAACAAGCCAAACGAAATCGTATCCGTGGTGGTTATGTCCAGTTTCACCCACTGCGTCTCCGCCTTGTCGATCCAGATGCGGCCTTTCAGCTTGGGAAGAAACTTCGCTTCCTTGAATTTCGGCTCGTATCCCTGACGCGGCTCCGCGTCGAGCACCCAGGTATCGTGGCCGTCCAGGACCTCCGACCCTACCAAGTGGAAGTTGTAGGCGTCGGGCAACTTCCTTGACGAACTTGCGGCCGTCCTCGCGGTCTTTTTCTTCTTTTTCCAGCCGCTTGCGGCGGTCAGAGTCCGATTCATTCTTGCGTTTGTCGGTGATTTTCTGAATCCGCTCTTCTTCCTTCTTCGCGTCCTTTTCTGACAGCGGCTTGTCGTCTTTAGCGATCAGCCGCTCGACCTCCTCGCCATAGATCACGATCACCTCGGAGGTCCGAGACTCGATCTTTTTCACGTTGCCGCGGCCATCGAGCTTGTGCTCTTCTTCCCGCTGAATGTAGGTGTAGTCCCGCAGGCGCTTGTCGTTCTCAATGTCCCTTTCGGCAACCCGGCGCAAAAGCTCTCGGATCTGCTCTTGCGGGACGGTTCCGGAGGCATCGGGCTGCAGGTCGATCGGAGGCGGGAGAGGCGATGGTAGCCCGGCTGCCGGAGGCGGTAGCAAGGGCCGAGCAGCATCCTGGCTGAGCGCGGCGCTGGTGAGAACCGCCAGCATAAAGACGAGAGCGAAACTCAAGCGCATTGGGGTAGGTACGGTGCGAAGCGGTCTGAAGTTCAGTTTGTCAGGGCTTCCCGTTTGGAGCAAGGGCCATCACTGTTGATCGAGCGTTGCTCATGGACCACCCGGGCAAATGAGTTGCCTTGCGCGGGCGTCCGCGCCACACGTAACTACTTTTCCGCACGTTCCAGACACCCCGCCCGGAAGGAGCGCCCATCGAGCCGATGCAGGCGCTTGGCCTGCGCGCGCGAGATCAGCGGCGTGTGAGAGATGGTCAGCAGGTACTCGGCCACGAACCACACCGGCTTGTCGGTCGTCATCCAGTGGAGATGGTCGAAACGCTTCATGTGGACGGGCCGGGAAAAGGTCCGCAGCGTCCGCTCTCCCCGCAAATTGAAGTACACCTCGAAGTAGCTGAGCGCCAGCTCGCGGAGCGATCGATAGACCGGCTCGCGATAGCGGCAGCCGGTGTAGTTGGACTTGGCAACTGCGCCCCAGTGTCCAGCCACGCGATAGACGGCGATGACGTGGTCGGTATCGTGCTCGGCTTCCAAATCAACCAGTAGCGGCGGATACCCATTCACGCGCAGCGCCGCCGCCGCGAAGAGCGCGCCTTCGTAGCAATGCGAAGTGTTTTCGCGCAATACCCGCCGCGGAGACCAGGCCGTGTCGGCGAGGTGGTAGGGCATGTCGTTGAGCAGGCGCTGGATGCCGTGCGGAGTTTTCAGGCTGCGCAGCTTGCGCAGTTCGGCGGGGGTGAGGCCCCAGGTGGTGGTGTTGCTGCTCATTTTCGCGATGGTTTGAAATTAACAGGAAGAAACAAAGGTTGGGAATAGAGCGATGGGTTCACCTGGCCGGTGTCCGCGATACGAATTTACGAATTGGCAAGGGCGAATCGGGACGTCTACTCAGCTCACAATAAGGCCGAGTTCTTGTATACACATGAACTCGGCCAAGAGATGTCACCAGGAGTTACTTCTCGTCGATCTGTTCTACTTTCTTGCCGGTCTGGGCTTCGGCGCAGGCGACGGCTTCGCGCGCGTTTTTCTTGTCCAGATGAACAATGGCGTACTTGCCTTGTCCAGCCTCATCGGTGTACTGGAAAGTAAGGTAGTGCTTTTTCGAGTTCGACAACAGGAACAACGGCGAGATCAGCACCGCCTCGGCCATGCGGGGCTTCGATGCCTTCTCGTAGGTCATATTCTTGATTGCGTCATACTTGATGGTCAGTGCGGGAGTGCCAGACTCCTGCAGGAAGTTGACATTCTTTTTTTCTGCGTCAAACCACAAAGTGCCCTTCACAGCCGCTCCGGCTTTCTTCTGCCCCGACGAAGTGGCCTGAAGGTATTCGGCCTTGCCAAACCGGTGCTCATCCTGCTTGGGCTTAGAGGCCGGCTCGTCTCCCCATGCGGAAGGAAGCACGCAGAATAGCGCAGTCAATACGATCAGTATTTTTTTCATGGATTGCTCTCCTTTTGGAACTCGGGAGGCTAGACAGCGCGAGAGTTGCATCAAGGCGGGGAAAGAACGTATCTGCGCCAGATTATTTTTGGTGCTTGGTGACGTCTTGAAGAGGGCGCTGCGCGGAGGGACGATGCGAAACTAACAAACCGACAACCCTGCCAGGCTCCGCAGGTAGTCTCCCGCCAGTGGGCCTCCCGACCTAAACCCTTCACCGTGGTTTATACAGTCTTGCGGTGACGGAAGCAGTGACTCCTGTCACGTGGCTTTGTGCCGCGGTCGTTATGCGCTACCGTGATCGGACTTCTTGGTCGTGAACAAGAAGGCTCCCGGCCTTCTCGCGAGATCGCGGTCTTGGCCGCGCCCTACCGGAACAATTTCTCCAGGTCCCCCGGTGTTTCGATCAGCACATCGGGCGGGACCTCGTCCAACGTATGCGGAGCAAACCCATAAGTCACGCCACAGGTCCACAAGCCCGCATTGCGACCGGTGAGGACGTCGACTGCCGAATCGCCAATCATGATTGCCTCACCGGCCGCCACACCCGTCTCTTCGAGAATGGTCTGGACGCCCAGAGGATCGGGCTTCTTGGTAGTGAAACTATTGCCCCCATAAATGCGAACGAAGAAATCACCCAGCCCCAGCGTCTGCACGATGTCGCGCGAGGGATTGACGGGCTTGTTGGAAAGCACGGCCAGCAGGCGCTGCACACCGTTCCCGGCCGACGACAGCCCAGCCAGCGCCTGCGGCACTCCTGCATAGACTACGGTGTGGTCGAGCTTGTGAATGCGGTAATACCCCAGAAAATACTCCAACGCGGCCCGAAAGAGCGGCTCGTCCACCTGTTCGCCGAGCGCGCGTCGCACCAGGGTGGGAGCGCCATCACCCACGTAGGTGGCGATGAGGTCGCCCGGCAGTTCCGCCCGCTCGAAGTGCCGCAGCATGGCGTTGATGGAATGAATCAGGTCCAGTCGCGAGTCAATCAGCGTGCCGTCCAGATCAAAAATCAGCAGACGGATGGGCCGGGGATCGAACTGGCGCAGGAAGCGGATCATGGGACTATTCAGAATAGAAGAAGCAGGGGGCAGGTGTCAGGGGGCAGCTCTCGGCTCTCAGCTGTCGGCTCTCAGCTGGTGAGGGGTTCTGGTTTTCCTGACACGTGAGACCTGAGATCTGACACCTGAGACCTGACACCTGAAACCTGCTCCTGGCATCGGAATCTGACCTGTGGGAAACTATGGTTAGGGAGAACGTCGGAGGTCGCCGCAATGAGATCATGGCAAACAGAGTCAGGACAACTCGCGTGCCGCTGGTCTGAGGCGGGACAGCGGGTTCAATACCATCCGCGTTGGATGCAGGAAACTTCCGACGTTCAGAGCAGTTATTTGCCTCCGGTTCCGGATTTTGCCAGCCACAGTCCATTCGGGGGAGCACCCCCCTGGTTCCAGCTCCATATAGCCAAACGCGATTCCGATTAGGTCGCGGATTCAGACTGACGCACTACGTGTACTTCGGATTTCTTTCCTAACTACCCCGCCCCGTTTACAATAAACTCGGCCCAACTGCGTGGGGCGGATGGGACACGAATGGCGACCACAAAAGTCGATCCCAAGCTGAACGACAGCGAACTTAAGAAGAAGAGCAAGTCCTACCAGGGCCTTACCGGTCAGCAGCTGATTGACGGGTATCGCATCATGTACACCTCGCGGCGGGTGGACGACCGCGAGATCCTGCTCAAGCGGCAGCAGAAGGTCTTCTTCCAGATCTCCGGCGCGGGCCACGAAGCGGTCGGCATAGCCGCAGCTTACGCGCTCAAAACCAGCTACGACTGGTTCTTCCCTTACTACCGCGACCGCGCGCTCTGCCTCGCGCTGGGCGCGACTCCTTACGAGATGCTATTAGGTGCGGTGGGCGCGGCCGATGACCCCAGTTCGGGCGGACGACAGATGCCCTCACACTGGGCCTACCGGCGGCTCAACGTCGTAACGCAGTCTTCCGCCACCGGGACGCAGATTCTCCACGCTGTCGGATGCGCCGAGGCCGGACGTTATTTCGCCAGGCATCCCAACGCCACCCGCAAAGCCGAGGGCGATTACCGGCAATTCAAAGACGTCCAGTTCCAGGGTGACGAGATCACTTACGTTTCGCTGGGCGACGGCACCACCAGCGAAGGTGAGTTCTGGGAAGCGCTGAACACCGCGTCGAACCGGCGGTTGCCAGTGCTGTTCTGCGTCGAGGACAACGAGTACGCCATCTCGGTGCCGGTCGAGGTGCAAACTGCCGGCGGCAATATCTCACGGCTGGTTTCCGGTTTCCCGAATTTCCATTTTGAAGAAATCGACGGCACCGATCCAGTGGTCGCCTTCGCGGCGCTGAAGCGGGCCGCCGAGCACTGCCGTGCCGGACACGGCCCGGCGTTCGTGCATGCACACGTGATCCGGCCCTATTCGCACTCGTTGTCGGATGACGAGCGGTTATATCGTCCGGACAGCGAACGGCAGCGCGATGCCGACCGCGATCCCATCCCGCGCATGCAGATGTTCCTGCTGCGGGAAGGGATCCTCGACGAAAAGGGCATCAACAAGATCGAGCAGGAAGTCGACGAAGAAGTTCAGGCGGCCGCCGACCGCGCGCTGGCGGCGCCCATTCCGCAGCCGGACACGATCCATAATT
>Ga0326726_10004113_pt1 | contig 13325 bp, 9 predicted proteins | sample MHFenrmetagenome_2_FD_207603 | JGI IMG/M metagenome (GOLD analysis project Ga0326726, IMG submission 207603) | Lab enriched peat soil microbial communities from Michigan Hollow, Ithaca, NY, United States - MHF15MN | ecosystem: Environmental > Terrestrial > Soil > Wetlands > Peat | place: USA... | reverse complement strand
CGGGCAACCGCCGCCGCGGCGACCGCGGCGAGGCGACGCGACGCGGCCCGTGCCGCGCTCGAGCTGGCCCGGGAGGGAAGCCGTGCCGATCAGATCCGCGCGGCCCGGGCCGAGGTGCAGAGTGCCGAAGCGATGCTCAAAGGCGCGAACGCTGACCTCGGGGAGCTGGCCGTCTTGGCGTCGGTGGACGGTGTGGTCCTCTCGCGTCACGCCGATCCAGGGGAGGTAGTCGCCGCCGGCACGCCGCTGGCTACCATCGGAGAGGTCGGTCGCCGCTGGGTGCGGGTGTATCTGCCGGCGCGACTCCTCGCCGGGCTCCCGGCCGGCACGACCGCGCAGGTGACCGTGGCGCGTGCCGAGCGGGGGGACCGTGATGCCGCCGGGGCTCCCGTCGAGGGACGTCTCGGCGCCGTCAGCAGCAAGGCCGAATTCACCCCGCGCGCCGCACTCACGGAGGAGGAGCGCGCCGATCTGCTCTTCGCCAGCCGGGTCGAGCTGGTGAATCCACCCTCGACCTTCAGGCCGGGGCTCCCCGTTACTGTGCGATTCGCCACCGGAGCTCAGCAATGAGCACTCCCGCCCTTTCCACCGTTCCCACCGCCATCACCACCGAGGCCCTGCACAAGCGCTTCGGAGAGCTGGTCGCGGTCCAATCGCTGACCCTCTCCATCCGGAAGGGCGAGGTGTTCGGCCTGCTCGGCGCCAACGGGTCGGGCAAGACCACCACCATCCGGATGCTCACCGGCCTCATGCCTCCGACCTCCGGGAGCGCGATGGTGGCAGGGGTGGACGTCGTGCGCGACCCGGAGGCGGTCCGCCATCGGCTGGGCTACATGTCCCAGCGCTACGGGTTGTATGACGACCTCACCGTGGAGGAGAACCTCAGGTTCTACGCCGGGCTCTACGGTCTGGTGGGGCGGGATGGCAAGGCGCGAATGGAGGAGCAGATCGCCGAGCTGGACTTCGCCCCCCGCCGGCGGCAGCTCGCCGGTACTCTCTCCGGCGGCTGGAAGCAGCGGCTGTCGCTGGCCTGCGCCACGTCGCACCGGCCCGATGTGCTGTTCCTCGACGAGCCGACGGCCGGCGTGGATCCCGCCGCGCGGCGTCACTTCTGGGAAGTAATCAGGCAGCTGGCCGACGGCGGAACCACCATCCTGGTCACGACCCACTACATGGACGAGGCCGAACGGTGCGAGCGGCTGGCGATCCTGTGGCGCGGCCGGCTGGAGGCGGTGGGTAAACCCCAGGAGATCATCGCCCAGCTCGGCGCCGCCACGCTGGAGGATGCGTTCATCGCACTGCAGCTCCGGGACGAGGCGGCGGCATGAGCAGCCGCATCGCCCGCTGGCCCTTCTGGGCCATGCTCCGCAAGGAGTTCATCCAGATGCGCCGGGACCGGATGACCCTGGGCATGATGATCGGTGTTCCGGCCATTCAGCTCGCGCTCTTCGGCTTCGCCATCCGCACCGAGGTGCGCCATCTCCCAACTCTGGTGCTGGACGAGTCGCGTACCCGGGAGAGCCGGGAGCTGGTAGCCTCGCTGGTCAACTCCAGCTACTTCGACATCGTGGGCGAGGTCCGGGGCCGGGGGGAGATCGAGGCCCGGATCGGTCGGGGAGATGCGGCGGCGGCGGTGGTGATTCCGCACGAGTTCACCCGCGATCTCAAGCGGGGTCGCGGGGCGGAGGCGCAGGTGATCGTCGATGCGGCCGATCCGCTTTCGTCCCAGTCAGCGCTGCAGGGTGCTTCCCTCGCGGGCCTCAACTTCCGGCCTTCCGGCAGGGCCCGACAGGCGCTCGAGCTCCGCGTGCGCCCGTGGTACAACCCGATGCTGGACAGTTCCACCTATATCGTCCCTGGAATCATCGGCGTGCTGCTCTCGATGACCATGATCATCATCAACGCCATGTCGGTCGTGCGCGAGCGGGAGCGCGGCACGCTGGAGCAGTTGATCGTCACCCCGGTGGACCGCACCAGCCTGATGCTCGGGAAGATCATCCCCTTCCTGCTGGTGGGGTACGTGCAGGTGACGGTGATCCTGCTGCTCGGCCGACTCCTGTTCGACGTGCCCATCCGCGGCAGCATCCTGCTGCTCTACGTCATCGCGTTTCCCTTCGTGGTGGCGAGCCTGGGGATCGGACTGTTCTTCTCCACCCTGGTGCGGACCCAGGCCCAGGCGATGCAGGCAGGATTCCTGTTCATCATGCCCAACATCCTGCTCTCGGGGTTCATGTTTCCCCGCGCGGCGATGCCCGAGCCGGCCCAGTGGCTCGGCCTGGCGCTGCCGCTGACCTACTTCCTGGAAGTACTCCGAGGCATACTGCTCAAAGGGGTGGGCTTCGAGGCGCTGTGGCCCGAGTTTCTGGCCATGTGGGGCTTCGCGATCCTCATCGTGACGCTGAGCGTGCGGAGGTTCCACAAGACGCTTGAATAGGCCTTAGCCGTTGGCCATCTGCTTGGCCTGGCGGCTGGAACGGTGAACGGAGCCTCCATGCCCTCTAGCACCGGCTCAGACCCATTTTACTGGCGGACCTTCAATGTCCTCCTCCGGCTGCTCGGCCTGGGGGCGACCTTCGCCGGCAGTGTCGTGGTCGTCACCTTCGGACTCGGCATCCCCGCGCCCCAGGGCATCGAGCCCCACCTGAGTTGGGGCGCGCTCGCCTCCGGTGTCCTCCTGCTTCTGATCGGCTTGGGCTTTCTGATTCTGCCGCCATACCGGCCCGACCAGGGCGACACCGGTCCACTGGTGAGCCTGCTCCGGCCACAACGCGGGCGCCGGTGGTGGACCGGTGATCCCGCGTGACCTGAGGTTGAGTCAGCGGACCTCCGCCCTGGCGAGCATCGGCTCCAGGAGGAGAGCTAGCCCCTTATACGGTGTCTATTCGGGTCGGACTCACCGGATCGCCCGCCGCAGCCATACTAGGAAGTCCGGCAATGGGTTGCCGGCGAAATGAGCCGCCAGGCGAGGCCTGTCGGAGTTCCATCGGCCTTGCGATACGGTCCACCCCCCTCCTAAGATCGGCCCCTCACCCCACCCCGGGGTCTCATGTCTCTCGTCCGGGTCGCCGCGATGGCCACCGCCGTTTCCCTCACTCCCGCGATTCTCCCCGGCCAGGAACCACCGGTGCCAGAGCGGATCGCACACGTCGACACACTGCATGGCGACGTGCGGGTTGACGACTACTTCTGGCTCCGGGAGAAGTCCAATCCGGCAGTAGTGTCTTATCTCGAAGCCGAGAATGCCTGGACCACAGCCGGGCTCAAGCACACCGAAGGACTTCAGGAGCAGTTGTACCGGGAGATGCTCGGGCGGATCAAGGAGACCGACCTCTCGGTACCGTATCGCGATGGCGGGTGGTGGTACTACAGCCGCACCGAGCAGGGGAAAGCCTATACGATCTTCGCCCGCAGGCGCGGTACCCTGAATGCCGCTGAGCAGGTCTACTTCGACCAGAACGCGGCGGCCGAGGGAAAGAAGTTCCACGCCCTGGGGGGAATGGACGTGAGCCCCGATGGCCGGCTGCTCCTCTACCTGGAGGACACCACTGCCTTCCGGGAGTACACCCTCTACGTGAAGGATCTCGAGAGCGGAGAGATCCTGGATCGTATTCCGCAGGTCTGGAACGGCACCGCCTGGGCTGACGACAACCGCACCTTCTTTTACATGACCGCGGACTCCGCCAAGCGCGGCAATGCCGTCTGGCGCCACGTCATCGGCACCCCGCGGGAGCAGGACGTCAAGGTCTTCGAGGAGAACGACGTCCTCAACAACGTCTCGGTCCACCGCTCCCGAAGCGGCAAGTACGTCTTCATCTCTTCGGATGGATTCACCTCGAGTGAGTGGTGGATGATTCCCACCGCCGAGCCGGCCGCCGAGCCGAGGATCATCGCGCCCCGGCAGGCGGGAGTGGAGTACAGCGTTGAGCACGCCGACGGCTTCTTCCTGATCTATACCAATGACGCCGCGGTCAATTTCCGAATCGTCCGGGCCCCGGAGGAGAATCCCGGGCCGGAGCACTGGACCGACTGGCTGGCGCACCGCGACTCCGTGTTCGTAGAGTCGGTGGATGCCTTTCGGCGCTTCGTGGTAGTGAGCGAGCGAGCGGGCGGGCTGCGGCGGCTGCGGGTCAGCGACCTGGCGTCGGGCGCCAGTTACTACATCACCTTCCCGGAGGCGGCCTACGGCGTCTTCCCGGCGGCCAACCCGGAGTTCGACACGGAGGTCTTCCGCTTCTCCTATTCCAGCCTGGTGACGCCGTCGTCGGTGTATGACTACAACCTCCGCACCCGCCGGCGGACGCTCAAGAAGCGGCAGGAGATCCCCAGCGGCTTCGAGGCCTCGGCGTACCAGGTCCGGCGGTTCTTTGCCCCGGCACGGGACGGCGTGCAGGTGCCCGTCTCCCTGCTGATGCGCCGGCACACCCAGCTCGATGGCCGGCATCCGCTCCTGCTGTATGCCTACGGCTCCTACGGGGCCACCATGGAGCCAGTCTTCAACAGCAACGTCCTGAGCCTGGTGGACCGCGGCTTCGTCTACGCCATTGCCCACATACGTGGCGGCCAGGAGATGGGCCGGCGGTGGTACGATGACGGCAAGATGCTCAACAAGCTGAACACCTTCTACGACTACATCGATGTCGCGGAAGAGCTGATCCGCCGGAAGTACACCAGCCCCGAGCGGCTGGTAGCCAACGGCGGAAGTGCCGGCGGCCTGCTGATGGGCGCGGTGGCCAACATGCGTCCCGACCTGTTCCATGCGATCGTGGCAGACGTGCCCTTTGTCGATGTGATCAACACCATGCTGGACGGGTCGCTGCCGCTGACCGCGCAGGAGTGGGAGCAGTGGGGCAACCCGCGGATCCGCGAGCAGTACGAGTACATGATGCGCTATTCCCCGTACGACAACGTGCGGCCGCAGGACTACCCGTGGATGCTGGTCACCACCTCGCTCAACGACTCCCAGGTGATGTACTGGGAGCCGGCCAAATGGGTGGCCCGCCTCCGCGCCACCAAGACCGACCACAACCCGCTCTACCTCAAGACCAACATGGCCGGCGGGCACGGCGGCTCCTCCGGCCGCTACGACCGGCTGCACGAAGCCGCCTTCCGTTACGCCTTCATGCTCGCGGCGGTCGGCAACGAGGACGCGTTGCCCTAAGGGGGACGTTGGGAGGGTTGGAGGGCCCCGTTCAACCGTTCACGGCCACCGTCGACCTCACCGTTCTACGGCGCCCAGCACCCGCGTCTCCCCGTGCTGCAGGAGCCACAGATCTGCTGGTGACCTTCCGACCGCGTCCCACATCTCACGGGTGCGTCTCGGTGGCTCATCCATCGGCTCATCGGTGAGTTTGAAGGTGCCCCAGTGGATCGGGACGAGCACTGGCCCTGTATTGTCGACTCCCGCCGTTCCCGCCCTTCCCGCCACCTCCCCGAAGGCCTGGACTGCCTCTTCGGGGTTCATGTGCACCACCCGCATGAACCAGCGCGGCTCGTAGGCTCCCACCGGCAGCAGCTGCATATCGAACGGCCCCAGACGCCGGCCAATCTCCGCGAACTCAGGGTGATGCGCTGTGTCTCCGGCGAAGTAGACCGCACGAGACCCGACCCGCACGGTGAAGCCGCACCAGAGGGTGCAGTTCCGGTCGTGGACCCCGCGGGCGCTGAAGTGCTGCGCCGGAGTCGCTCCCACCCTCGCCGGCCCGATCGAGCGCTCGTCCCACCAATCGAACTCCTGCACCCGGGCCGCTCCGAGCCGCTTGAGCAGCTTTCCCAGCCCGAGTGGCACGCACCACTCGATCTGCGGCTGGCGCTCGGCCAGGACCCGCACGGTCCGGGCATCGAGATGGTCGTAGTGGTTGTGCGAGAGCAACACGACATCCACGCTCGGCAGCGCATCGAGACCGATCGGGACCTGTACCCACCGCCGGAGTTGCCCCGCCGGCACCGGCGAGGCGAAGTCGCCCCATATCGGATCGGTCAGGACAGTGCACCCTGCGAACTCGAGCAGCGCAGTCGAATGCCCCATCCAGGTGACCGCGAGGTCCCCGCGGGTCCGCGCCTGGCCCAGCCGTGGCTTCACCAGGGGAAACACCGAGGGATCAGGGTCGGGCGGAGGTCGCCTCGTCGTGTGCCGCTCGGCAAACCAGCGAAGCAGGTTGGCGAGGCCCCTGGGCTCCGAATCGGGCCAGGGGTTCCGGAAGCCGGTGGCGGTGTGGTGAGCAGGAGGCAACGTCGGACACCCGTAGGCGGTGAACGGTGAACGGTGAACGGTGAACGCTAAGCGGTAAGCGGTAAGCGATCCGGTCGGAATGTCAAACCCGCGCCCTAAACGGCATCCGCCGTTGCGAGGATTTGTCCGTGGCTTCCTTCGAGCCTTCCGTGTCTCCGTGCTGAATTTGGACCACCGGGACCCTCCCGCCGCAGTCAGCTGCCACTGTAGTGAAGGCGGTAGGTGGTGGGGGAGGCCTTCATGTACCGAGCATTGGGTGCCATTCTGGTTGAAAGTGTATCGGCGAAATCCACTTCGTGTCCTTGGTACACCAGCGCAAGCCTGTCCGACTCACACGGCTTTACCGGGACTTGACGCCGGCCGTACAGGATATTTGATTATCCGGATAGTAGGATTGACCAAGGAGCGCTGTGGGAACCACGATCGTCACCCGACTGCAGACCCTCGCCGACTCCACTCGGAACCGGCTGCTCCTGCTGCTGGAGCGGCACGAACTCACGGTGGGGGAACTGTGCGAGGCACTACAGCTGCCACAATCGACTGTGAGCCGGCATCTCAAGGTGCTGGCCGACGACGGTTGGGTGGTTTCCCGCGCCGATGGTGCCAGCCGGCTCTACCGCATGACCATTGCTGACCTGGACCCCGGCGCGCGGCGGCTGTGGCAGCTGGTGCGCGAACAGGTGGAGTCCTCCCCCGCCGCTGCGCGGGATGCGGAGCGGCTGAGGGGGGTGCTGGCGGAACGGCGCTCGCGGTCAGAGGAGTTCTTTGCATCGGCCGCCGGTCAGTGGGATCGGCTCCGGGTGGATCTGTTCGGGAGCCGCACCGAGCTGCTTCCGCTCCTCGGACTGCTGGATCCGGCCTGGACGGCCGCGGATCTGGGTTGCGGCACCGGCCTGCTCACCCAGCTGCTTGCCCCCTTCGTCCACCGGGTGGTTGCCGTGGACGCCTCGGCCGCGATGCTGCGCACCGCCCGCGCCAGGGTGGGTGACCTCGCCAACGTCGAGATCCGCCGGGGCGAGCTGGAGGCACTGCCCATCGAGGACCGCACACTCGACGTGGCGTTCCTCGTGCTGGTGCTGCCGTACGTGGCAGACCCCGCCCACGTCATTACCGAAGCAGCCCGGGCGCTTCGGCCCGGAGGGCGGCTCCTGGTGACAGACCTGATGCCGCATGAGCGCTCGGAGTACCGTCAGACCCTGGGCCATCAGTGGCAGGGCTTCGCCGAAGAGCAGGTGCTCGGATGGTTCAAGACGGCGGGTCTGACAGGCGGCGTCTGTCGGCCGCTGCCACCCGAGGCAAGCGCGAAGGGGCCGTTGCTGTTTACTGCTGCGGCGAGACGTGAGACGTGAGACGTGAGACGTGAGACGTGAGACGTGAGACGTGAGACGTGAGACGTGAGACTTACCGAGGGTTGGTCACGCGATGGATCCTGTCAAACCGACGAACTAGCGTCCTTCAGGACGCCGATGCCGAGCAAGGGCTTCAGCCCTTGACGCAGAGAAGACGATGCCAAGACTGATCGTGAGTCCGACCGTGGTTCCAGCAGCGGGGAACCCTCCCAAGCGGATCGAGGAATACGTGGGCCGGGTCAACACCGGGCACGCCGGCGTGAGCGTTGCGCGGATGGTCTCCCCCTGCGGATGGGTGGAGCCCGGACAACGGCCCGAGTTCGAGGAAATGACAGTGGTCCTGCGTGGGATGCTGCGGGTGGACCACCAGGCGGGATCGCTCGATGTCCGCGCGGGCCAAGCGGTCATCACCTCCCCCGGCGAATGGGTGCGTTACAGCACGCCGGAGCCCGAAGGCGCCGAGTACGTCGCCATCTGCCTGCCGGCCTTCGCGATGGAGACGGTGCACAGAGACAAGTGAGAAGTGAGAAGTGAGAAGTGACAAGTGAGAAGTGAGAAGTGAGAAGTGACAAGTGAGAAGTGAGAAGTGAGAAGTGAGAAGTGAGAAGGCCGATGGTCAGGCGAGCGACGCTGACTGTCAAGCACCTGACCGGCGCCCTTCAGAGCGCGGATGCGACCGAGCGCCCATGGGAGCGCACAGCGCGACCCGGCGCGAGGGAGTCCTTTAGGGCCGAGCAAGGGCTTTAGCCCTTGAATAGCCGAGCAAGGGCTGAAGCCCTTCAAAGATTTGACGCACGAACGACGCGAAATCACCAGACGAAAGGACCATGAGCATGGCAACAAGCGTGACGCTGATCCATCCGTTCCAGGCGACCCGGGAAGCCGGCCGCGAGCCGTTCAAAGTGAAGGATCTGTCGCTGGCGGAGTTCGGCCGGAACGAGATCCGGCTGGCGGAGTACGAGATGCCCGGCTTGATGGCGATCCGGCGGGAGTACGCCGGCCGGAATCCCCTCGCGGGCGCCAAGATCATGGGCTCGCTCCACATGACGGTCCAGACCGCGGTGCTGATCGAGACGCTGGTCGAGCTGGGCGCCGACGTCCGCTGGGTGAGCTGCAACATCTTCTCCACCCAGGACCACGCTGCGGCCGCCGTGGTGGTCGGCAAGGACGGCACCGTCGACAACCCGCAGGGCACCCCGGTCTACGCCTGGAAGGGCGAGACGCTCGAGGAATACTGGTGGTGCACCGACCAGGCCCTGACGTGGCCGGACGGGAGCGGCCCCAACCTGCTGCTGGATGACGGCGGCGACGCGACCCTGCTGGTGCACAAGGGCGTCGAGTTCGAGAAGGCCGGCAAGGTGCCGGCGTTCAACCAGGCGAGTGATCCCGAGGAATGGGGCGTGATCCTCGGCCTGCTGCGGCAGGAGCAGAAGCTCCACCCCGGCCGCTGGACCCGGATCGCCAGGGACCTGCGGGGCGTGTCGGAAGAGACCACCACCGGCGTGCACCGGCTGTACGAGATGATGAAGGCCGGCACCCTGCTGTTTCCGGCGATCAACGTCAATGACTCGGTGACCAAGAGCAAGTTCGACAACCTCTACGGTTGCCGGCACTCGCTCACCGACGGGATCCTGCGCGCCTCCGACGTGATGCTGGCCGGCAAGGTTGCGGTGGTGCTGGGCTATGGTGACGTGGGCAAGGGCTGCGCCCAGGCCCTCAAGGGCCAGGGTGCCCGGGTGATCATCACCGAGATCGACCCGATCTGCGCCCTGCAGGCAGCCATGGAGGGTTACCAGGTCACCACCCTCGAAGACGTGGTGGAGACCGCTGACATCTTCATCACCGCCACCGGCAACAAGCAGATCATCGCGGCGGAGCACATGGCGCGGATGAAGGACAAGGCGATCGTGGGTAACATCGGCCACTTCGATAACGAGATCGACATGGCCGGTCTGAAGAAGGTCAAGGGCATCAAGCGGGTGAACATCAAGCCGCAGTACGATGAGTGGGTGTTCCAGGACGGTCACAGCGTGCTGATCCTGGCCGAGGGCCGGCTGCTCAATCTGGGCTGCGCCACTGGTCATCCCAGCTTCGTGATGTCGTCATCGTTCACCAATCAGGTGCTGGCTCAGATCGATCTTCACCTGCATGCCCAGGGCAAGCCCACCGTCTCGGGCACGGCGTACAGTGAGAAGAAGGTGTATACGCTACCCAAGAAGCTGGACGAGAAGGTGGCCCGTCTCCACCTGGACAAGCTGGGCGTGAAGCTCACCCGGCTCACCCCTGATCAGGCGGAGTACATCGGGGTGCCGTTGGACGGGCCGTACAAGGCGGAGCACTACCGGTACTAGACCCAGCAGAAGGACTGGCAGCCCCACGCGAGGCCCGTACGACCGTACGGGCCTTTGCATTTCCCGGTAGCCGATTTCCGAACCCCTGCCGAAACATGTCGTTTCCGGTGGGGAGACCGCGTTCTAGATAAGAGGGGACCGTCGCGATCCGGGGTGGCAGAGCCAGGCAAATGTCAGGAGGGAAGCATGGGAGTCACGGGCGTCACGTTGCGAGTGTACGGTCAGGTGCTGCTGCTGCCTGACTCCCACGGAAGAAGGCGCCGCTTGGCAAATGCCGATGTGAAGCTGACCGCGCTGGAGTCTACTCCGACCGGGTTCACCCGGATCCGAGCGATCACCAATCCGGTTCTGGTCGGGACGAACGCGGACGGCAGATTCGATCAGCGGACCGACTGGGGTCCGATCGGCGCCGGACCCTCGCTGCCCGAGCCCGAGGCCTTCGATGTGGAGGTCACCGACCCGGACAGCGGCACGATTGTCGTGGGCGAGCGGGTGTTCTCGAACGGGGACGACATGGTGATTGATTCCGGTATCGCCCCTGACGAGCAGCCCCTGGCGAGCGCGCTAGGCCGCGACTTCACCGAGGTTGGGGAGCTCGCCGGATTCCTGGCCGCGGGCCTCGCTGCACCGGACAAGCTGGGGCAGATCAGCCTGTCCCGCCCGTTCCTCGAGGCGAAGGACAGCCGGTTTCCTACCGCGCCCGAGAAGCTGTTTCGTCATTTCGGAACTCTACTCGACCGGCTGCAGACTGTTTCCCTCGAATATCGCAGGCGCTCACCTGGCTTCGACCGCAACCACTTCGACCTCATGGTTCCCATGGGGTTCCAACCGCTGGAAAAGCAGATCGTCGCCACCCTGCACTGGCACCCCCGCCTTTCCGCAGCCGAACGGGTCGCGAAGATGGTCTCTTCCTACGCGGCGTCCGAGGTCAGCGAGGACGTACTGCGCCGGAATGTTTCACGTCTCGTCACCATGCTCAGCAGGATCCTGAGCCTGCCTGTCGAGTATCAGCCGAACTCGTACCTCTGGGAAGACATGGCCGTCATTCTGACGCTCTTCACTGGCATCGGGCTGGTGGCGCAGAGTAACCACATCGTGTGGGCCGAGTTCCTCAGCAGGTCCGACGGGAGGGAACTCATCCTGAGCACGCTGTGAAGCGATCGGGTATGGGCCTTGGTTGTGGGCCATCCTCAAGGCCCACGGCCCGGTTTGAACCCCCCGACCCACTGGCCCCCTGACCATCCCGGGGTAACTTAGGTCGGAGACCCCCCCTCTGCTCCAGCCCGCTGGCGATTCCGTGCCCGTGCATCGGGCCCCAGCTCCGCGTCTTGAGTATCAGCAGGTCCAGGGTGCCCTTCAGGAGCGGCAGCTCCGTGCGATCCTGGCTCACATCATCACTCTCCCCGTGAGTTCTTCGGTATAACCCATACGGCTCGGTCCCGGGCTCGTCAGGCGGCGCGGTCCGCACGTGCCCGCCTGAAACCGCCAGCTGATGCTGCGCGTCCGTGCGGTCGATTAGCTTCCCTCACCCTCACCCGACCCCTCTGATGCCGCGCCACTCCGTGCTCCGCTCCATCGCCCTCATCGCCCTCGTCGTCTTCTCACCCGCTGCCGGCCTGGCCCAGGCCGAGCCAGACTCCTCGACCATCACGCTCGAGCGGATCTTCGACTCCGACTTCTTCAGCACCCAGCCGGTTCCTCCGACCCGGTGGACCCCCGATGGCCAGGCCTACTACTTCTACCAGCGCCGCCCGGATGCGAAGGGGCCGGACATCGTACGGGTGAACCCCGAGACCGGGGACGCGACGGTTCTGGTCCGGAGCGAGCAGCTGATTCCCGCCGGGGACTCGGCCCCGCTCCGGCCGCAGAGCTACCGCTTCTCCGACGACGGACGGAAGCTGCTGCTGTTCACCAACACTGCCCGCGTCTGGCGGCTCAACACTCGTGGCGACTACTGGGTGCTGGACCTCGACCGGGGCGTCCTGCGGAAGCTGGGAGGTCCGAAGAGCCGACCCTCCACTTTGATGTTCGCGAAGTTCTCCCCCGAGGGAGATCGCGTCGCGTACGTGCGGGAGAACAACCTGTACGTCGAGCGGGTGAGCGACGGCAAGATCACCCAGCTCACCAGGGATGGCTCGACCACCCTGATCAACGGGACCTTCGACTGGGTCTACGAGGAGGAATTCGATGACCGGGACGGGTTCCGCTGGAGCCCGGACGGGAAGCGGATCGCCTACTGGCAGCTCGACGCCGCCGGGGTGCGCGATTTCCTGCTCATCGACGATACCGACAGCCTGTACTCCTTCGTGAAGCCGGTGCAGTACCCCAAGGCGGGCACCACCAACTCGGCGGTACGGGTGGGAGTGGTGAACGCCACCGGCGGCTCCACCCGGTGGATGCAGGTTCCGGGCGACCCCCGCAACATCTACATCGCGCGAATGGAATGGGCCGGGAACAGCGACGAGCTCGCACTGCAGCACCTCAACCGCCAGCAGAACACGCTCACCGTGATGCTGGGCGACGCAAAGAGCGGGAGGACCACCCCGGCGTTCGTGGACCGGGACAGCGCCTGGGTCGACGTGGTGAACGACTGGAACTGGCTCGACGGCGGCCGACGATTCCTGTGGATCAGCGAACGGGATGGCTGGCGGCACGCCTGGACCATTTCACGCGACGGCCAGGACCTGAAACTCATCACGCCCGGCGACTACGACCTCGACGAGGTGCTCTCGGTCGATGTGGCGGCAGGGTGGATCTATTTCAGCGCGTCTCCGGAGAATCCCACTCAGCGCTACCTCTACCGCGCCCGCCTCGACGGGGCGAGTCCCGCCGAGCGGCTCACTCCCCATGGCCAGTACGGCACCCACGGGTACCAGATCGCGCCGGGCGGGAAGTATGCGATCCACAACTTCTCCAGCTTTGGCGTTCCGCCCGTGGTGGAGCTGGTGAAGCTCCCATCCCATGAGGTGGTGCGGACTCTGGCCGACAATGCGGAGCTCCGCCACCGCCTGGGACTTCTGCGGAAGGGGCCGTCGAAGTTCGTGCGGGTGGATGCCGGCAACGGCACCATACTCGACGGCGTGGTGATGTACCCGGTGGGATTCGACTCGACCCGCAAGTACCCGGTGCTGTTCTTCGTGTACGGCGAGCCCGCGGAACAGACGGCGACCGACAAGTACTATGCCTGGGATGCCTGGCACGCCATGCTCACCCAGATGGGCTATGCTGTGATCACGCTGGACAACCGCGGCACGCCGTCGCTCCGTGGCCGCGCCTGGCGGAAGTCGATCTACCGCCGGATCGGGATCGTCAACTCGGAGGACCAGGCCGGGGCCGCGCGTACTATCGGACGATGGTCGTGGGTGGATTCGACCCGGATGGGCGTGTGGGGCTGGA
>Ga0326726_10004112_pt1 | contig 13325 bp, 14 predicted proteins | sample MHFenrmetagenome_2_FD_207603 | JGI IMG/M metagenome (GOLD analysis project Ga0326726, IMG submission 207603) | Lab enriched peat soil microbial communities from Michigan Hollow, Ithaca, NY, United States - MHF15MN | ecosystem: Environmental > Terrestrial > Soil > Wetlands > Peat | place: USA... | reverse complement strand
CGCCCGCACACATCGCGCACGGTTCAATTGTAGCAAACAGCTCACAGTCGCCCAGACGGTGGTTACCGACCTTAGCACCGGCATCGCGCAGGGCGACAATCTCGGCATGAGCGCTGGGATCGTTGTCCGCAAGGTTGCGATTCCATCCCTGCCCGACCACTTGCCCCTCGCAAACCACCACTGCGCCCACCGGCACTTCTCCCATCTCCAGCGCGCGCTGCGCGCAGCGGAGGGCTTCTTCCATCCAGAGTTCGTCCGTGGAAACCAGTTGTCAGCTGCCCGTGGCCAGTTGCCGGAAAATAGTTCTCAGTTCTCGATTCCCATTCGCTACGGGAACGCGCAGAACTGACAGGTCACATTCTAGTGGGAGGGCGACGGGCAGGGAAATCTTTGCCAATCGAAGGGGCTTCTTCAGATGATGCGCAGCACTGACCGCACCACTTCCGGTACGACCGCATGGACCACCTGGGGCCCGACCGTCGCCAGCACACAGCGGGTCACGACCAGCGCGGGCAGGGCAATGAGCGCCCAGACAGCGGTCGGCAGATTGGCGAGGTAGGCTTTCATAACCATGTCCTGGATCCTGATACGTAGACGGCCGGGAAAAAGTTCCGTGAGCAAACGATAGTCGACCAGACCAGCGACCGCCTTGTGATCCTCCTCACATTGGCCTGTTCGGCGACGGTGGTATCCTATCCGCGTTATGGGAATGGTCGAAATCGTCCGGAAAGTATTCTTGCTGGATCTGTTCCAGGGTTTGAAGGTCACCTTCAAATACCAGCATCCCAAGGAGATTTACACCGAGCAGTATCCTCTGGAGCGGCCACAGGTTGCCGAGCGCTATCGAGGCGCGCCGCGGCTAAACGTCAACCCTGACACGGACGAGTCGCTCTGCATCTCCTGTGACCTGTGCGCGCTGGCCTGTCCCGAGAACCTGATTGTCGTCACCAGCGAGCGCAACGAGAAGACCCGCCGCAAAGAGCTCATAAATTTCACTTACGATCTGAGCCGCTGCATGTTCTGCGGCCTCTGCGAAGACGCCTGCCCCACCGACGCCCTCGAACTCACCCAGGACTTCGAGTTGGCCAGCTACTCCCGCGAAGGCATGATCTGGGACCGCGAGGCTCTGGAAAAAGGCCCGCGGCCCACCGTGTACAAGAAGTAGTGCCAGGATCAGCTGGGTGCGAGAAAGCACCGCCCTGACTGGCTATTTCCGATTCCGTTCACTCAAACGCCGCGCGCGCCCGGCCCACCTTGTCCTCGTCGGAGCTTTTCAGAGAGTGCTCCAGCAATGCGCGTTTGAGATCGGCCGAAATCAGCATTCTGTCATTCGGACGCTTGGAATTGAATGCCCATCCTCCAAAAAGCCGCGCCACACCTTCTGTTTCTGCCTCACTCAGCGTCACTCCGTGAACCGCATCCAGCAGCTCCGAAGTTCGGTACTCGAGGAGGATTCTCTCAGCGACCTCTTCATACATCGGAAATCCCGACCATGGACCCGCCCCAGAGCCGAACCAGTTGAATAAAGCGCGGATCCGTTTTGGGGCTTCCGGAAACTGTTGCGTCAATGCGGAGTCGAGAGCCCTTGTCTCGATCTCTTGGCCAGGTTGCATGTTCTGCACTAAGTTGGGCCAAAGGGAGCGCAGGCTTTCCGGCATCGCCGCCTTCCATCGTTCTTCAGCTGCCTCATAGGCTTTCTGGTTGGCCTCTTCGCGCCGAGCCGCTTCGTGCGGCGCGGTAACGTTGCGCGTATCGAGCCACTGGAACCACCGTGCCTTGTCCTTGACGTGTGCATGGCTGGCCCAGCGTGCGAACTCAATGATGTCTCCCTCATAGATGCTGACCCAGCCGATTTCCTTGTTCCCCCGCTTGAAGCGTATTTGAGTGGAAGGCATGCACGTGCACAAGAACCAGTCTGGCGGGGGCTCAACCGCGATCGCGGTCTTGAGTTCGGAAAGATCTTTTTGATTGGAAGACGAATACAACAGCCGGGCGTGGTTAATGTCGCGCAGATCGTAAACTTCCACGCCATCGGCCTGATCGATAAGACGAAACAAGTCCGCGGCTCTTACGGGCCGTTTCTGTTCCTTGGCATAGGTGCAAGCAGAGAACAACAGGATTACGGCTACCGCCAGTAGCCGGCGCAAGGGCACGCCCGGAAGCACAAATCGTAATCGAGTCCAACAGAGAACGACCGAACCCGCCATGGACATGCCCAACCTCCCAGTCAGGGACGCGAGCGCTCATTCCGGCAGCAGCGGCAGCCCCTGAATGCCCCACGAGATATGGTGCACGGCGCTATTGGTCGCGAGGATGGCGGATTTGCCGGGCGCGAACGCCAGTCCCACTAATCCCTGCCCGGAAACCTGGAGACTGGCTTTGGCGTCGGGTGTGATCTTCACAATCCCGCGCTTCCCGGAGAGGGAAGCCGCCACGTAGAGATTTCCATCCGCATCGAACGCCAACCCTTGCGGACGCCCCAGCCCTCGATAAAACACCGACACGCTGCCGTGCGGGTCCACCTTGTGAACGCAGTCGAAACTGGATGTCGTCGGCCCCGTAACGAACAAGTCGCCATGCGGCCCGAATGCCAGATGGTAAGCGGAGACGCTCGGCTCAAGCGTGGCAAAAACAAAAATCTGCCGGTCGGGCGCAATCTTGAAGATGGTCCCACTGCGGTCGCCCACGTACAGATTCTGCGCCCGATCGAAAGCGATCCCGGTCGCGACCCCCATCCCCTCGGCATAGGACGACATGGTTCCGTTGGGTGCGACTTTGTACACGGTTTCGTCGTGGCGCGACGAAACGTACATCTGACCTTCGCGGTCGAAGGCGATCGCGGTCGCGTTCATCATTTCATTCAGAAAGGGCTTGACCGCGTAGTTCGTGTCAATCTTGAAAATTGCCACCGGCACTTTCTGTCCGCGCGATCCGGAAAAAGTCACGTAGATGTTTCCTTCATGATCGAGCGCGGGATTGGTGACGGGATGCAGGTTGTCGGCTACCGGAACGGCGACTTTGATGGAGTGCGCGTTGCTGACATGGCCGTTCGTTCCCACCACCACCGGCCCCGAGACCGCGCCTTCCGGCACGCGCGCAATCACGAAGTCGTCGGAACTGATCACGACCGAACCTTCTACCTCGCCAAAATGAACCCGCGGCCGGCGCAGTTCGGGCGGACGCAGCCCGCTGCCCACGATCCGAACCTCGCCTCCGGGCAGGGCAAAGCTCGGCGCCACCGCCTGGATATTTGGCTTGCCGTTCACGCTCTTCTTGCCTAACAAGCGCTCGGAAATACTCATCTCTGTTTTTCCAGCAGGAGCCAGTCGTCACCCGGTTAGAAGTCGAAAGTGCAGCAGTAGATGCATGCCCGCCAGGGCGTACAGCCCGGCTGCCAGGTCGTCTACTACGATTCCGATGCCTTCCGGCAGTCGCTCCAGCTGTCGCACCGGCGGCGGCTTCACAATATCGAAGACACGGAAAAGTATAAGGCCCGCGAGAAAAGTTTTCCAAGCCAGCGGGACAGCAATCAGCGCGACCAGTTGACCGGCCACTTCGTCAATCACGACAAACTGTGGATCCTTTAGGCCGGAAGCCCGCGCAACTCGGGTCGCCGCGGGAATGCCCACGAGCGTAACCACGAGCGCAGCCGCAATCGTCGCCCAGGTACGCTCGTCGGACGGAACACGCCAACTTGCCAGCGCCCACAGAACAACCGTGGCAGCCGATGCCCACGTTCCCGGCCCAGGCTTAAGCCGGCCGATCCCCAGGAAAGTAGCAATAAGTTCAGCCCACAGGTGCGGGCGGGGCGCCCCCGCGACAGCCGGCGGGACGCCGGCGCTACCGTCTGGGTTCACGCGTATGGCTTGAGGTCGATGTGTCACGAGCTTTCGTCCGCATCTGCGGGGTCGCTGTCTCGGACTGCTTCGTCGCTATCTTGCACCGGCGACGAAATTACATATGCCCCACTCGCCCACTTTCCTAAGTCGATCGTCCGGCAGCGCTCGCTGCAGAAAGGGAACTCGGGGTCTACGCTCTTCACGGGTTTCCTGCAGATCGGACAAGCGATGCGCTTGGAACGTTTGCGCGCCATACCCACCATTCTAGTTGGGGAACGAAAATAGTGAGTGGTGACCTTGGGGACGACTCGTCAATCAGCGACGGCTGGTGGCTGCACTGTTGTTGAGCGGCGGCCCGCCAATCTGACGACCATTGCCGCGATTACCCCGATTCCAAACGCCGCATAGGTGCGCGGGTCGCGAAAGCTTCCGCCGAGAAACGCCAATGCGAAAACAGCCCAGATCAGGTACATAGCGGTCGTCTGGAATGCGGTTAGGTGCGGGAGAGGAATTGGGGTCGCGCGCCGACTCCTGACTTCCACCAACGCCGCCCACGCCAGCACATAAATCAGCACGTAGACAACTCCGCCCCCGATCAGCCCGAATACTGGGAACTGCCTCCGGAAGGCGTCGGGGATCGTCCAGGCTAAGGTGAACACCAGCGCCAGATGAACGGTATGTGAACCCGCAAACGCCAGCAGAAACTGGGGGCGGGATCGCTCCATCCATGCCGTCCAATTGGTGGGCCACAAGCTCCGCAGTCCCTGTCCTGCAAACGCTGCCAGAAACAGCAGACACGAAATGCGCGCGGGGACGCGCAGCAAAAGACGGATTAAGTCCGGACTCATGGCGGGGTATCATGGACCGCAACCGCAAGCGCCGCAAGAACGCGTTTAGACGATCGCGGCGATCAAATCGTAGTCGTGCGCTTCGGTGATCTGGCAGCGGTAGAACTGGCCCTCTTGCGGCTCCAGTCCCGCCGGGTAGTCGTTCACGAAGACTTTGCCATCAATTTCGGGCGCGTGCATCGCGGTGCGGCCTTCGAGAAGGAGATCGCTTTCTTCTGAAGGCCCCATGAGCAACAGGTCAAACTCGCGGCCGATGAGCGCTTTCTTCTTGGCGCGGCTGATCTTCTTCTGAATCGACATCAGAGACTTGCGGCGGCGCTCGATTTCCCGCGCCGGGAGCTTCTTCTCAAGCATGTACGCCCCCGCTCCCTCCTGGTCGGAGTAGCCGAACGCGCCCATCCAGTCGAAGCCGGCCTCCTGTGTGAACTCGCACAGATCTTCAAATTCCTTCTCCGTCTCGCCGGGAAAACCCACCACGAATGAGGTTCGCAGCGTCAAGTCCGGAATCGTGCGCCGCATCTTCTCGATCGAGCGCAGAAACAGGTCCGCGCCCCCACCCCGCTTCATGCGCTTCAGAACTGAAGCGGAAGCGTGCTGGAGGGGAACATCGATATACGAGCAGATAATGTCGTGCGCCGCGATGGTGTCAAGTAGCCTCCCCGTGATTTTGTTGGGATAGGCATAGAGGAAACGAATCCAGCGCAGCCCGTCCACGCTCGCCAGCTTCTCGAGCAGCAGAGCCAGGCCGTCTCTCAGGCCGAGGTCTTCGCCGTAACAAGTTGTGTCCTGGCCAATCAGCGTAATCTCCCGCACGCCAGATTTCGCCAGCCGTTCCGCTTCGGCGATGACCGACTCGAAACGCCGCGACCGGAATTGCCCGCGCAGCTGCGGGATGATGCAAAACGTGCAGGGATGGTCGCAGCCCTCGGCAATCTTGATATAAGCCGCGTACCCGGGAGTAGTCAGCACTCGCGGCGTCCCATCGTCGTAAAGATAGTTGGGGAGGTCGGCGATCGCGCCGTCCCAGGAATTGCGCGCGAAGCGCCCGTGTTCCCGGCGGTGATCGCCCTCGGGCCGCGAGGTCAGAATCGTGAATGGACTGGATGCAGGTGTGGTGTCGGCAACCCCGGTTGCGGCCAGGATTCGGTCTAGCTCACCCGTCCCGACCACTGCATCCACCTCTGGGATATTCTTGCGGATTTCATCTCGAAAGCGCTCCACCAGACAGCCCGCCACGACCAGCTTCCTGGTCTTGCCGGTGGCCTTGTGCCGCGCCATCTCGAGAATCGTGTCCACCGATTCCTGCTGCGCGCTGCCAATAAACGAGCAGGTATTGACCACGATCACGTCGGCATCTTCGGCCGCGGGCGTAAGCTCGGCGCCGGCCCGCGCCAGCATGCCCATCATGACCTCGCTGTCGACGAGGTTCTTCGGGCAGCCCAGGCTCACGAAGCCCACCTTGGCTGGAGCAGTCTGCTCCGTGCTTACGGATTGGTTTTTCTTTGCAGTCACGGGAAAACGATCAAGCTGGAAAAGGAATCTCACTAATTTTAACATCCGCTGCCGTCGCGGCTGCGGAGCGCGAAGCGGAAGCGCCCCCGCACCACGAAGGGTACTTTCGTTTCGACCGAAGGGGGTGCGCCCCGTGCTACTCTTAGGAAAACAAAGTACATCCCTCAAGACCTCGGAGGAGTGATGTCGCCCAAACGCCTCGCTGCTGTGCTTGTGTTCGTTGCAACTCTCATTTCCGCCGCGTCCGCGCAGCGCAATGAGGTTTCCGCGACACTGGGGCGCACCTTCGTCAGCTCTCAGACTATTAAGGGAGCGAATTTCTTCAACCCGAATATCCACTTCGGAAATGGCCTCACCGTCGCGGGCAACTATACCCGCTACCTCAAGACCTATGGCCTGTTCGGAATCTCCGGGGAGGTCCCGTTCGCCTACAGTTTCGATACGGACCTGAACACCGGAGAAAATCTTATCCCCGAGGGCTACAGGTCGTTCTTCGTGACACCCTCGGTGCGGGTGAATATATTCCCCGAGCAGGGCGTAACGCCCTGGGTCAGCGCGGGCGGCGGTTACGGTTATTTCAAACAATCGGACCAGCTGGTTTTTGGCGGGCCCAACCCGGGCAAGACCAGCACCAACACCGGCATCTTTCAGATCGGCGCCGGATTGGACGTCTGGCCCTGGCACAGTTGGGGATTGCGGCTGGAAGCGCGCGATTTTTATTCCGGCGTGCCTGACCTGAACGTCACCACCAACCGCAGCCGCCAGCACAACATCTACGTCGGCGGCGGAATCATTCGGCGCTTCTAACGGGCGGGCAACATGGAGGTCGTAGTTCCCACATTACGACCTCTGCGACGTGATGCCTTCCGAATCACAAACTAACCACTACGTTTCAGCTCCCCGGCTGCGATTTCTTCATAGAGAGTAGGCAAGGCACGAGCGTCCTCCACGGACTGTCCGAATCGGGCGGATTCGTAGGCGCGTGTGAAGGTCGCGACCTTACCCTGCAGCGATTTTTCCTGGATGGCCGCCACGAAATCCTGGGGCGTTTGCGAGGGTGACTTTCGCCAGCCGCGGCGCGCCAGCCGGCGCAGCATCTGCTCATACCAGAGCGCCGCCGATTCCCGCGGGGCGCGGTCGGGATGGGCGCGCAGCCGGCGGTGCGCTAGCGCCCGCAATGCGGCGCGCAGGTTGATCAGAAACATGAACAAAACGGTCACGGCCACACTCCCGCCGACCCAGCGGCCGGGAGAGCGAGTGATTTTCTGATGAGTCCGGCGGGCAGAGTTCAGCAGCGCGTCATAGTGCCGGGAATACCAGGCGCGCAGTTCATCGTAGAAGCGTTTGGTGCGGTGGGCGGCATCTTCGCTCAGGGTGCGCTGGTGGGCAACATCGTAGTTGACGATCCATTCCCGCCAGAAGGACGCCGCGGCGTCCGCGTAAAGTAGCAAGCGCGACCATCCCGATCGAACCTCCAGATTGCCGCCCGGGGTCGGATCGAAACTGACCCAGCCGTAGCCCGGGAAATAAGCTTCCACCCAGGAATGCGCATTGCTGGCCCGCACCACGTATTGGTCGGTCAGGTCGTTGAACTCACCGCCGCGGAACCCGGTCACGATGCGCGAGGGGATGCGCAGCGAGCGCAGCATGACCGCCATGGAACTGGCAAAGTATTCGCAGTGACCCCGTTTGCGCTCGAAGAGGAAATAAGCCAGAGGATCGCGCGGAGAACTGCGTGGCTGTTCCAATGTGTAGCCAAAGCGCGTGCGCAGATATCGTTCCAGCGCCACCGCCTTGTCATAGTTATTGGGCGCCGAGGCGGTGATTTCTTCCGCCAGCTTCGAGATCCGGAGATCGAGCGGCGGCAGTCTGAGATAGTTCTCCAGGCTGGCCGCGGCGGTGTTGGGCGCCAGGCGGAGTTCGCTGGTGTCGGGCTCGGTCAGTTCTGAATCCGCCTCGTAACGGCTGATGGGATGGTCAGACTCGAGGTTGTACACCGCTCCCCCAGCATCGGTGCTGATGTGGCCGAAGTTGCCCATGAGGGCAGCCGGTTTTTCTGCCAGGAAAAAGACATTCGTCCCCACCGGTTCCATGAGCACGTGGTAATGCAGTTTTCGTCTTGCGGCGCTCGCAGCGGCACCGTTGCCCGGAACCGTCCCAAGCCGATAGCTTCCATTGTTGGCCCGGCGCAGTTCGCTTTGCGCGAAGGGATTCGACCATACTTTCCCATCGAACAGGCTGAGGGCGACGCCCCGCCATTTCAGGTCGTAGGCGCCTTCCAGGTCGTTTTCGATCTGGATGTGCATGACCACCGCGCTCGACTGCTGAATCTGCCCGATCCGCCCCAACTGCACGCGGTCGCTGAATCCGGTGGAAAGATCGCTGCCCGGAGCGTACGCGCTCAAGTAACGCGACGAAACACGCGGCAGAAGAAAGAAAATCAGCGAGCCGCCCGCCAGAATCAGCAGCATGAGCATGGGGGCGGTCGCCAGCAGAACGCTGGCCATGCGGCCGTAGGGCGCGCTGTCTTTCGGTTCCTGCGCCCGCCCCGAGTCTTCCGCAACCGAGTGCCGCATCTCCATCAGGACGAACGTCACCACTGCGACCAGCAGGAAGCCCGCGAAGCAGAACAGGAAAACGCTGTCCACGGTGAGAACGGCGGCCGCCAGCACCATCAGGAAGGAAAGCATGGCGAGCATGAAATGGTCGCGGGCGCGTTGCAGCGAGAACAGACGAATCACCATTCCAAACAGCACCAGGTGCACGGTCGACACCAGGAAGCTGCGCGACACGAAGAAATAGTCGGCGAAGGCCACGGCGGCGTACGCCAGCGTCAGGTAGGTCGTCCAGCGTTCGGGAATCGTGAATTGTTTCTGGGCAATTAAGTGGTATCCGCGAACGAGCAGGGCCAGGCCCACCACCAGGACGGCGGGCAGATCCAATCCACCGGTGGCGGCGAGCGTCCCAAAGCCTGTGAGAACCAGCAGATAGAGCGCTACATTAAAGTAACGCTCGATTGCCATGGCCATCGTGATGTGGCCCGGGTTAGAGGCAGCGTTCGACACGGAAACCTCTATTGTTGGCGAAAGCGCCGCGGAAGGGAAGTGTCGGCGGTAACGAGAAAAGACATTGCCCGATCAGCTTCGTTTCTTGCCTGCTTTCTCCGCGAGACGCGCCTTCACAATCTTCTTCACCAGTGTAGCCGGCAGCGACTTGTCCACCGGGAAGTGGATCGTGCCTTTCGACACTTCATAGCCCGTGAGTTCGTTCTTGAAGGCTCTGATCACGGCCATACTTCCGGGGAACAGACTGCAATGGTTCTTAAAGGCGGCGTACCACACGAGCGATCCCTGGTATTTGAAAGTGGGAATCCCATAGCTGATGTCTTCGGTGGTCCCGGCTGGCACCACCGACCGAATCATGGCCCGCACCTTCTTCAACGTGCCGCGCGCAGGTTGGGGGACGCCGGCCAGGTATTCCTGCACAGTCTTGGTAGCGGCTTTGGCTGTTTTCATACGGGCAATTATCCCAAAGAGAATCGCTTTTCACCTCTGCAATCTGATCGCTGACCTCTGCAATGCGTCACTGATCGACGATGACGTGCTCTTCGCAAACGAAATAGGCAACCTTGTTGCCGTCAATAAAGTTGCCTTCGTCTGCCGTGGACGCTTTCCACTCAGCCGACTGCCGAGCCGTCCGCAAAGCGTCCAAGTCATCGAACCAGAGTTCCGCCATGCCGTCATAGGCGGGCGCATGGGGATCTCCGGGTACGGTGAGGCGGTGACTCTGCACCAAGCGGCGCAGGCCCGGAATGCGCGCTCCGATCGCACCGTGGACATTCTTCCAGTACGGAAAGAATTCCTCGTCGGTTAACCCTGCCTTCCTGGTAATGAGGTAAACGACCTTGACCATAGCGAAGCTCCAAGCTGGAATCCGCGGAATTCGGAAGATGGTCTTTTTCTACCACAGGGGCAGGTGGCCGAGCGATGGGGGTCACCCGCCCCGCCCGCCTGTTCCCGTGAAGGGAAAAGCCCGTGTTTCTCGTTCTACACAGCGGGGGGGACTCTTGGCCGCAAAGAAAGATCCGGGGCCATCAGAACGCCGCGCCGTAGTTCACGATCTGAACAACGACCTGAGCGTCATAATAGGGCAGTGTGACATGCTGCAAGGGTCACTGACGCAAGCCTCCGACGAAGCGGCCCGGGTCAATGTAATCAAGACAACAGGCGCAGCAAATGGCCGCTAAACTTTCCACTCGTGCGTGGCCGGCGAATCCTCCAACGGTTGAGTCTGAACCCTAATATCCATCGCATGGCAGGGCAGCTTGATGTGCAGCGGAGGGAATGGATGGTACGTCCATCATTCACGTTTGTCAGTGTGGCAACATCTCATAAATAGTGCGAGTGAACGGCTTGGCCACCTGCTTAGTCAAAAAAGCAAAGGCGGCGGACAGGAATGTCCGCCCCACACGGGCAAAGGCGGGGCTGACGGGATTTTGGCGAGGGCTGCCGAAGGGTCGGCATTCTCTGCCAGTATCCCGGCAGCTAACGGCTCCCCTACCAACTTCTTCCCTCAGGATTCAGTCACTTACGGCGACGGGACCTTTGGCGTCAGTCGTGCCTCTTTCTTAGTGAGCTCTCCCCCTTTTGGCCTGAAGACAACGTTTCAGAAAATGGGAGTCGTGTGTTCACGGTTTTGCTGGTCGATGACGACGACGCGCTCCGAGAGCTGATGCAAATCGGGCTCGGGGATTACCACGTGATCGAGTCCCGGGACGCCAGTGGCGCCCTGTCCATCCTTCGCAGTCAGCACGGAAAAATCGACTTGCTGCTGGTCGATGCGGGCTTGCCCGATCTCAAGGGATGGGATCTGGCCAACCTGGCGCGGCAGTTACGTCCGGGAATCAAGTGTGTGATCATCTCGGGCAACCCGGTGGGGTCAGACTCCGCACCGCACCGATTTCTCGCCAAGCCATTCCAGTTAACCGAATTGCACGCGCTGGTCACGGAAGTCCTGGGCGCGTCCGAGGATGAATGTGGGGATGGTCAGCGTCAGGCAGTGGATGAGGCGTAGCGGCTAGGCGCCGGCGCTTGCGGAGGCTGCTTTGTCGTTCGAGCGCGAGTGGTTCTTGTCTTCGTACATGGCGCGATCGGCGGCGGCCAGAACTTCGACCACATCGGAATTCGGCCGGTAGGCGGCCGCGCCACAGCTCAGACTCATGCGATATCCCGCGATCGACTCGGCGTGGTTCCACTGGGCTACCTGGTAGCGCAGGCGCTCGATAGCGCGGCTGGCTTCGTTTTCTTGCGCATCCACCAGCAAAACCAGAAATTCATCGCCTCCGTAGCGGCTGACAATGTCGGTGGCGCGGAAGGTGCTCTCCAGCAGCAAGGCTACTTCGCGCAGGATGCGATCGCCGACCAGATGTCCGAGCGTGTCGTTGACGCTCTTGAAGCCATTGACATCGATCATGACGAGCGCGAGGCGGAGATCCTGGCGGTCGGCGCGGCGCGCTTCCCGGGTCAGAGCCTGCATGATGTAACGGCGGTTGTAGAGCTCGGTGAGGGGATCGATGACCGCCAGCCGTTCCGCCGTCTCGCGGCGGATCAGCTCCTGGATCAGGCGGTTTTGGGTGCGCTTGAGGCGGCGGCGCTGCTCGAGCACGTAGCAACTCAATAGTCCCACCAGAAAGAACAGCCCCACCAGCAGCTGCGGCACATAGTTCCGCTCGGCGTCCGTGCCTTGCAGGTTCCAGAAAATCTTTGGATAGATGCGGAGCAGGATGCCGGCGGTCAGCACCATCATGACCAGGACAGTCAACGACAGGAGATGAAAGTAAGAGCCCTGAATCGAGTCGATCTCCTGGCGGAGTCTGGGCAGTTCACCGCTGTCGAGTGGGTGCGTGGTGGGTTCGTTATCAGTCACACAGGTATGCCGATGCTAATCGTCAACGGGAGTGCAAGGGCGAAGATAGATAACCGAAGTAATCGCGACGTCTTCGGCGCACAGGAATGGGCCGCGCGAGCTACTTGAACACCACGAACACGGTTCCGCCGGCCTGGTTGCACTGGGCGTCAAGGGTATGGTCGGAGTTGAGCTTGAGCTTGCATTCGCCGCCTCCGGCGCCGCGCACCTCGGCCTGAGGGGAGTCGGGAGTGACGATTCCCGACTTATGCGTGTTGTCGACCGGCATGGAGAGGATAGCGAGCACGAATCCCGGATACATGCGGGAGTGCTGTGGGCCGATGATGGGCAGGGTGTCCACCTGTGTGCCGCCCCGCACCTCGGCGACGCGCAACGTAGCCGGAGTAGCGGTGGGCGCAGCTGCATTGGATTCGACCAGGCAGTTCACCGACTTCACGAGGGCGCGCATGGTGGCGGGCGTCTGCGTCGTGGTGCCGACTTTGGGGCAAGGCTGGGCCAGGCTGGCGACCGAAGCCAGCAGGGTGAACGAGAGCACGGCGATAATGGACAGTTTCATGGCCCTACTATGTTGGCCGGGAATGGCGAGACGTTCCATGTCACGGGAGTACTACGAAGTGGGCCACATCCGGACAGGCACTAGAGGACGCCCTTAGACGGTCAGGGTTTGGGCTGGCAGACCGGTACGCCCCGATCGTTGGTCGAGACGGCGCAACCGCACTCCATCACCTGTTGCAGCATGCGGTGGCCACGGTGGAGACGCATCTTGACGGTGGTGAGCTTCAATCCCAGGAGCTGGGCGATCTCGGCGGCGGTGAGGCCATGAGCTTCGTAGAGCAGAATCGCGGCGCGATAGTGATCGGGCAGGAAGTCGAGGCAACGCTGCACGCAGGCGCTGGTTTCCGCGCGCTCGGCGACTTCAAGGGCGGAGGGCTGGGGCGCGCGGGCGGAGGCGATCCGGTGCGCGCCTTCCTCGCTGTCCATGGAGACTGCGGGCATGCGCTGCCGCAGCCGGTCGAGACAGACGTGGGTGGCGATGCGGTAAAGCCATCCGCGGACGGCGGCGGGGTCGCGGAGGGAATCGCGACCGCGATAGGCGCGCAGGAAGGTGTCCTGGGTGAGGTCCTCGGCCTCGGCCCGGTTCTTCACCATGCGCAGGACATAGCGATAAATTCGGTCGTGATAGGTCTGGAACAGCGCCCCG
>Ga0326726_10004111_pt1 | contig 13327 bp, 12 predicted proteins | sample MHFenrmetagenome_2_FD_207603 | JGI IMG/M metagenome (GOLD analysis project Ga0326726, IMG submission 207603) | Lab enriched peat soil microbial communities from Michigan Hollow, Ithaca, NY, United States - MHF15MN | ecosystem: Environmental > Terrestrial > Soil > Wetlands > Peat | place: USA... | reverse complement strand
CTCGTGATAAGGACAGGAATGCATCAAAATCTTCTTAGGAACATGGTTAAATCGATGTGTTCAAAAGGGCAGGCTATTGTTATAGACGCTGATGATTCCAGGATTATATCTTTTCCCGTCTATCAGAATCTAAAGAATCGGATGCTTCTCGAAACGCGGGAATACCACGAAAAATATCCTTTAAAAGAAGGTATATCAAAAGGAGAGTTAAGGAATATAGTAGGACAATTAATCAGTACGAGGCTATTTAATATGGCTGTAAAAGATCTCGAGAATAGGAAGGAGATAGTTGTCGATAGGGAAAATCTGCGCATCTCAGGACACTCTGTCGATCTGAAGGGAGAACTGGATGATCTGCGTGTCGAGATCAACGGTATCTATATTGGAGCAGGGCTTACTCCTCCTACTATAAAGGAGGTCATGGAAAAATATGCAGATCGGAAAAACATGATTGAAAGTGTCATTAATGTAATGCTCAAGGAAGGTTCTTTGATAAAAATTAATGAAGACCTTTATTATCACAGAGACGTATTAATCAGACTCAGAGAAAATTATAAAAACATCCTTATGAAAGACGGAAAGGCCACACCGGCAAGCTTCAAAGAGTTGACGGGTCTTTCAAGAAAATTCATCATACCGTTGATGGAATACTTTGATATAACAAAGCTGACAATCAGAGCGGGTGATCATCGTATCCCGAGAGAGAAATAAGTGAATGGCAAAAAAAGAAAAGGCGGATTTGTTTATGAAAATGAAAACTGTATATATCAAGGATATAAGACCTGGGGAGAAAATCAGCGGTTCATTTCTTGTGGCAGAGAAGAACATGGCTTTCTCTCAGAAGGGGGCTCCGTATCTGAATATTCGTCTTAAGGATAAAACGGGGGAGGTTGACGGCAAAATCTGGGAAAATGCAGTCGAGTGGGATAAACGGTTTAACAAGGGGGATATAATCCAGGCTAATGGGGGAGCTGTCAGTTTTAAAAGTACCGTTCAACTTTCCATAACGGGTCTCAGAAAAGTTGATGAAGCTGACATTGATCTGGCCGAATATTTACCAGTTGCCAAAGAAGACATCGATGTGATGTTCGCAGACCTTATGGTCTTTATTGAGCAAATCGAAACCCCATGCCTGAAGGCGCTGCTATATTTATTTTTCCATGACGAGAAGATAGCAGCCCTGTTCAAAAAGGCTCCTGCTGCAAAAGGTTTTCATCATGTTTATATTGGCGGCCTCCTCGAACACACTCTCTCTGTGATACGCCTGCTTGACAAAATAAATAACCACTATCAGGGTATTAACAGGGATCTTCTAATAACGGGCGGGATACTCCATGACATAGGGAAGATTTATGAATATTCCTATGACAGCATTTTTGATTACAGCGATCAAGGCAGGCTGATCGGGCATATTGTGATTGGTATAGAGATGCTAGATGTCAAGATTGCCGCAATAGGAGACTTTCCGGAGCCGTTGGCTATGGAGCTCCGCCATCTCATTTTGAGTCATCACGGCACTCAGGAATTTGGTTCGCCTAAACGTCCGAAGACCCTGGAAGCATTAATCGTACATTTTATTGACGATCTCGATGCAAAAGTTAACGCCTTTCAGGAATTCATCGAAGAATCCAGGAATGATGATTCAGCATGGACCCCGTTCCATAAGCTGTTTGAAAGGTTTATATACAAGGGTTAGAAAATAGAATATGCGTATTACTTTCTCTGGTTTTTCTGCATAACAGACTTCCGTTCCTTTTCGTTCAACAGGCATCCGGTCAAACAATTACCGACGCACTTACCGTCGCAGGGTTCGGTGTGAATGGTGACACTCGTTTTGGGGAAGTGATTTTCGATGCTTGCGGATAACTCATCGGTGATCCGGTGCGATTCCTCGACAGACATGTAAGGATCGACCTTAATATGGAAGTCGACAAAGCGGATATTTCCGGCCTTCCGTGTGCGTAATTGATGGAAGCCGTGTATTACGGGCTGGTGAGTTATGATCAGGTTGCGTATCCAGGATTCTTCTTCCGCCGGAAGTTTCACGTCCATCAAATCCTGCCCCGATTGAACTGTCAATCTGTAAGCGGTTCCTAAAATCAGCAGAGCGACGCCGATAGCAGCAACCGGGTCCAGCCAATGGATATTGGGGTTAGGTGTGATCTCGTGACCTATCCAGATCAGGGCCAAGCTTGCCATGACGCCGAGAGAGGTGTAAACATCGGTTCGCAAATGCCAGGCATCAGCCTCCAGGGCTATGGAGTCAGTTTCTTTGGCGACCTTGAAGAGCATTTTTGATATTATTATATTAACCACAGTGGAGATTAACATCACGACTACGCCCCAACTCACATATTCAATCGGCGCCGGGTACAGAAGCTTTTGTATGGCCTCGTAGATGATCCAGATGGCCGCCAGAAAAATCAGCAGCGCCTCGATGGTGCCGGAAATATTTTCCACCTTTCCATGACCAAACGGATGCCTGGTATCGGCAGGTATACTGGATGCGCTGACGGAGAATGTGGCAATAATAGCAGCCAGGAGGTCTACGCCGGAATGAATAGCCTCCGACATTATTGATACAGATCCGATCGTCAACCCGACAGCCAGCTTCATCACCACAAGAGCAGTATTTGATAGCACGGAAAGCCGTGCGACGTTTAATTTTCGGTTCTGCAAATCCATATAAGCGGTTTATTATAAAATAATGTGGACGTTATGTTTTCCTTTCAATAACGGAACACTGCCGCTATTGGTGCATCGTCAGGCATTTTTTCTCGGGGAAGAGAAAAAACAACGCCGCCATTTAAAAAAGTCTGGATTGCAGAGAAATCTAAAAGGCCCTCGCAGCCGGGTATCATTTTATCGTGTAATTGCACTTCATTGCACTCCTGGTCAAAAACCCCCCATTGTTGGTGACCTGTAGTGATAAAGAGTAACGCAACCCGGCCATGATATGCTGCCGTGACAATTTCTTTAATATCATTAGAAGTCAGTCCGGTACCGGAAGATTGCCTGTATTGGGCAATAGCTTCATTTTCAGCCATCTGAAAATATGGTTTTACGACATCCAATGCCTGACTGTGCAACTGATCCGCACTTATTCCCTTGGGATTTCCTGTGATTCCTCCATCCATAAGATTAGGGTACGTATTTGCCTCTCTATATATCGGGAAAAGGTAATCGACGCCCGCCAGAACAAGAGGTATCCGTTCATCTTTCAGGAGATCATGTAAGCCTCTGTCGATCAGGCGGAAATATTTCAAAATGTTATCCTTTGCATCATCCAGTTCAGCGCCGCCTCCCGAAAGCATAGCGCCATGTTCGCCGCCCCGCTGTGATCCTCGGTGGAAACGGATCTGTTTTTCCAAATCATCATACTGAAGGGCTTCAGCAAGACTTTTGGGGATGGTTTCAAGTTCAATTTCTCTGATGCTCTGTTTTGTGCCTTCATAAAGACGGCTGCCCTTCTGGCTTAGGGTTAAAATATAGAAGCGCCCATCGCCGCTCAATGCCGGCAGAAGAGGCTTAACATGAAAACGGTCTGCGACGACTATCAATTCATCAAAATTTGTCGGTAGACAGTAGTATCTAAATACGTCGGTGGATAAAAATATGGCAAGGCCGTCGCTCTGCTGTCGCCAGAAAATAACATTACCTAAAAGTCCGGAAGCATTTTCAAGCAATGCCTTTGCTTCCGCAGGCCGGAGTCCACTTGCTAATAATTTTTCTTCAGCTTCACGAAGCAAATTTCTGAGTCTGATTTGATTTTGCTGAATTTCAGCACCCGCGCGACGAGTGGGCATAAACAATGAAATACAAGGCCCTTTCTGCTTGTTAATCAATGATTTTAGATCATCTTTCGATATTGATTTCATAGATACAATCTCCTTTGATACAAAAACTACTTTTCGTTATGGTATAAAACGGAATTTATTAAGATTCAACAAATGAGGGTTCCATTCAACAGGGCCATTCTCTCTGTCAGACATTATGGTAAGAGTAGTGCACACGTGACTACGAATTCCGCGTTATTTTCGGATAACCGAACTCACATCTCCATATATTGTTTATTATTACCTATTCTGTATTATTATGCAATGTCTAAGAAACGCCCTAACTATTTCCTCTGCCTCGCTAAGACTCTTTATAATATCCATACAAAGTTTTCGCTCAAAGACTACGTGATCCTATTAATTGAACATTTCCATAATGATTATAAAACAATGAGCTCAATTCATAACCAAAATCAATAAATTTTGGAGTATTGTTCTTTCAGGTGAGGTCTTGCATAAGCTCTTTTCATCGATTAAGTTAGTCAACAATAATTTTTTCCCTCATTTTTTTATATAAAGAATAATGCTAAAAGAAAGCAACATTTTATTTGAGATTTGATTTTTTAAGCATTTATTTTTTCACTAAGAAATTTTTAAGTTCTCATTTGTAATAAATAATGGTTTGATTTATAAATTCTATTATTGAAATTAACTTTTTTAAATCCCGTTTAGAAATCTCTCAGACTATGAAATCCAGAAATCACACCAAATCTATCAGTACATGGGCAGATGTATCATTGAAAGATTGGTTTGATTGGAAATGGCAATATAATAACCGTATACAAACCGTTGCTCAATTGGCCGGATGTTTCAACGTGACTCCAGCGAAGCTCGATGAATGGAGAACCGTTGCCCGATATTATCCATTTAGTATAACTCCGTTTTATTTTTCTCTAATGAATACGGCTGATGAAAATGATCCCATTCGCCTTCAGTGTTTTCCCGATCAGAAGGAGACCACTTTTTCATTGGGTGGTGTAACTGATCCCCTTGAAGAAGAACGGGACATGCCTGTTTCAGGTCTGGTGCATCGTTATCCTGATCGTTGTGTTGCGATCATTACAAATATCTGTGCAACATACTGCCGGCATTGCAATCGCAAGCGAATGTGGAAGATCGATGTGATGGAGAGCAATAGAAGATACCTCCGGCACATGATTGATTATATTTCCAAAACATCACATATCCGTGAAGTTATCGTTTCAGGAGGCGACCCTCTGACTATGAAGGAAAGTACCCTTGAGTGGTTTCTTGGGTCTTTGCGTTCTATTCCCCATGTAGAGGTGTTGCGTATAGGAAGCCGTATCCCGGTGGTCATGCCGATGAGAATTACTCGACAATTGTGTTCCATGTTGCGCAGATACCGCCCGCTTTGGTTCAATACCCAGTTCAATCACCCGAAGGAGATTACTCCAGAGTCAGGGCGTGCTTGTGAAATGTTACTGGAGGCAGGGATTCCTGTCTCAAATCAGTCAGTTTTGCTTAGAGGTGTCAACGATAACTACGAAACTATGCGGGATCTGGATCAGGGACTTCAACGGATTTCCGTCAGGCCGTATTATTTGTTTCAATGTGATCCGGTAAAAGGTGCGGATCATTTTCGAACGGACATATCGTCTGGGATACATATCATGGAAAAATTATGGAAAAATGTATCAGGTCTTTGTATACCACAATACGTGTATGATATTCCGGGCGGCAGAGGCAAATTTCCTCTTCATCCGTTTTCCCCGTTTCCTGCAGAAAGACTTGAGGCGGATGAACATTTTTTTGACAAGAGAGATAAAGTAAATTAAGGAATCAGGATCAGGATGAAAGGAGTGGATTTGACATGTACAACGCTAGTGATTTGAAGAAAGGTTTAAGGATTAAACTTGACAATGAACCTTATATCGTCACTGAATTCAACTTTGTAAAACCTGGGAAAGGCCAGGCCCTGTACCGTTCCAAACTGCGGAATATGATTACGGGGGCACAGTTTGAGCGGACATTCAGATCGGCTGATACATTTGAACCGGCGGATCTCCAGCAGAAAAAAATGCAGTACCTGTATGAAGAAGAGGGGAAATACTGCTTCATGGATAATGAAAGTTACGAACAGGTTTTTCTCACTAAAAGTCAAGTTGGGGAGGCAAAAAATTTCTTGATTGATAATCTGGAGGTGGAAATTCTCTTTTTCGAGGATAAGCCTCTGGAAGTTAGCCTGCCAAATTTTGTTGAAATGGTTGTAGTTAAAGCTGAACCATGGGCTAAGGGTGATTCAGTATCGGGTAAAACAAAACCGGTGACCCTGCAGACAGGTTATCAACTTCAGGTTCCTCCTTTTATCGAAGAAGGAGAGAAGATAAGGGTTGATACACGGAGTGGAGCATATCTCACAAGAGTCAAGGACTGAACTATTGATAGAAGATGACCATGACCTGTTAAAGCAATCAAATGCCTTATGGACGCGCGCCAAAATGCTCGGAGCCATACGGGATTTTTTTGTCAGCAGGGATTATCTGGAAGTAGAGACTCCCAATTTAATTCCTGCACCAATCCCGGAACAACATATAGACGCAATTTCCTGTGGCGATTGGTTTTTACATACATCTCCTGAACTGTATATGAAGCGATTGCTTGCAGCAGGTTATCCAAGGATATTTCAAATCTGCAAGTGTTTCCGTAAAGGAGAACGAGGTTCATATCACCTTCCTGAGTTTACCATGTTGGAGTGGTATTGCCTGGGGATGGACTATCGTCTATTGATGAAAGAGTGTGAAGAGTTGATTATCGCTATTGCCAATGATCTTGGTAATAAAGAAGCGATTCATTACCAGGGTAAAAAAATAAGGTTGCAAAGACCATGGGAGAGTATATCCGTCAGCGATACCTTTACCCGCTATGCGCTGGTTCCGATGGTTGAAGCAGTGAAGGAAAATAGTTTCGACGAGATCATGGCTTGCCATATAGAATCTCATCTGGGGTTAGAACAACCAACCTTTATATATGATTATCCAGTATCAGGGTCAGCCTTGGCAAAGGCCAAGAAAGACGAGGCCGCTGTCGCTGAACGATTTGAGTTATATATTGGAGGGAAGGAGATAGCAAATGCGTGTTCTGAACTTATTGATGCGGACGAATATCATACACGCTTTAAAAAAGTTCAGGAATATCGCAATTCTATGGGTAAAGCTGTTTATCCGATACCGAGGTTTTTTTTACAGGACAATGTGGACATACCGAAATCAGCAGGAATAGCCCTCGGTATAGATAGATTAGCTATGATTTTTTGTGATTCGCCCATTATCGATAACGTTGTGACTTTTACACCGGAAGTTATGTAATGAATCTTATCATTCTATGTTCTGTTAATTATGTCCTTCATAAAGTTGATTGTTCCCGATGCCCCTTTTTGCAAAAGCCCTTGATCCTAAATCTGTTGACAAAAATGTTTTTTTTCATTACAGCTAATGACCTTGTGAAAAATAGCAAATTCAGGTAGAAAAGAATGGTTTCGTAGAAAGTCCAGAGGCAAGTCCTATCTGTTGGCGGGCTCAGGATAAACTCACCAGGGAAATGAGAGACATATTAGACACGCACTGCATATCATACCCCGTGCGTAACGCAGGAAAGAATGAAACGCAGCACAGCATGTGGAACTTTTACAAAGCTGCTACATGTAATTCTGTTAATAATTGATTTAGGAGAAAAAAAGTGAAAGAGATATCTTCTGTTACCGGAAGCCTTGGAGGACATTTCCATGGGGGTCTTCTCAACATGATCCTGGATGCAGGGTTAATGGTGAAGTTTGTTCTGCTGTTGCTCCTCTTTTTTTCCGTGGTTTCATGGGCCATAATTTTTATAAAATATAGAAACATTAAAAAAGTTAAAAGGGAAAATGACATGTTTTTAGATGTCTATATGAAGAGTAATAAGATTTCTGATATTTTCCCTGAAGCGAAAAAATACAAACACTCGTGTATCGCCGAAGTATTTCAGGCCGGCTATGCGGAACTGGTCAAGATAACCAAGGCTATAAGAGGGTCCACATCATCTAAAGATACCGATGAATCATCTATGCCCCAAATGGAGATGAAAGGTATAGATAATGTGGAGAGAGCCTTAAATAGGGCGTGCAGCTCAGAGGCAACAAAACTCGAAAGTACTCTCGGATTCCTGGCAACAACAGGAAGTGCATCACCGTTTATCGGCCTGTTCGGAACAGTCTGGGGTATTATGGATACATTCAGGGGCATAGGTACAAGGGGCTCAGCAACACTGGCGGTTGTAGCACCTGGCATTTCGGAGGCGCTTATTGCTACTGCTGCAGGTCTTGCCGCCGCCATACCGGCTGTCATTTTTTATAACTATTACCTCAATACGATCAAGAACATCTCCACGGAAATGGATAACTTTGCTTCTGAGGTATTAAATATCATAGAACGATATTATGTGAAAAAATAGAGTATTTATGAGATCCAGAAGAAAACGTAACAATGAAAGCAAGCCTTTAGCTGATATCAACGTAACCCCGCTTGTCGATGTCGTTCTGGTATTGCTCATAATATTTATGGTAACAGCCCCGATGCTTCAAATGGGTATAGATGTAAATCTTCCCCGGGTTAAGTCTAAGAGTATTGATGTGAATGAGGAGAAACTTGTATTGACTATTAACAGTGGGAAAGAGATATACATAAACAAGAATAAGACTTCTATTACTGATCTCGGTGCAAAACTGGAAAGTATTTTTGCCAACAGGATCGATAGAGAGGTTTTTATGCGTGCCGACAAGAATGTTCCTTATGGATTTGTGGTTGAAGTGATGTCCGCGGTTAGAAAAGCTGGTGTTGATAAACTGGGGATGATCACAGAGGCACCAGAGGAATCAAGATGACATATAACAGGATGATAAAGGAGCAAAATGGCAATGATATCAGCTTCAATAGGATGATTTTTATATCTCTGTTAATTCATACCATCGTGCTGACCATTATTTTTTTTTCACCTTCTCTTCCTTCTCCGAGATGGACCTTCGGGCCTGTTTATTCCGTTAATCTGATCGGTTCTTCTGAATTTTTTCAGGGGCAAAAAACAGCGACAGCATTTTCAAAAGCAATCAATGAAACGATTCCCAGTGATCATTCCGCCATTTTAAAAAGGCGTCTTGACACCATTCCATCTGTTCCCATTAAAAGGATTGATATTCAAAAAAAGCAGATTAGTAACGTTGATAGAGCAATCGATGATATTAGAAAGAAGGTGAGTTCTTCCGCAAACGCGACAAATTTGCAAGCACAATCAAGCCAGATTGATAATGCGGAATCCGGCGGAGAGATGAATGCGTATTACACGTTAATCTGGTCCAGGATCAAGGGGAAATGGGCACTGCCCCAGGGCATATTACCAAAAACCAATATCGAAGCTATTATCCAGGCGAGGATACTCAAGAATGGTGCCGTGGCGGATCTGGGTTTTGAAAAACATTCGGGCAATCGTTATTTTGATGAATCAGCAATGAAGGCCATTAAAAAAGCAAGTCCTTTTCCTCCTCTGCCACAATGGATTAAAGATAACAGCATCGCGGTAGGTATTAGATTTCATTCATCGGAATTCCGATAAAAGTTTAAACAACTGTAAATGAAGGGTTGTTATTTCAAATATGAATAACGGCAGAATCAGCAGACTTTTTTTAAAATTGGTTGTGTGTTTGGTTTGCGTATCAATCATTCTATGTATGGACTTCAGTGCCTTCGGCAAGGTATATATAGACATCAACTCTCCTGCCTTTCAAAAATTTCCTATAGCCATCACAGATTTTAAGAGACCAAGTGAGGAAGGACGCCAACCAGACATGTCAAGCTGGTTTTCAGATAACCTGGCAACATATCTGAGTATGACGGGATTCTTTAATATAATCAGCAAAAAGTCTTTTCTTGAAGATCAAAAACAGACCGGCCCAACGGCTGATGTCATCAGATTTGCTGATTGGACTGCCATTGGCGCAGAATACCTGGTAAAAGGTTCCTACCTATATAGCGGCAAGGATCTTATTACAGAATTTCGCCTTTTTGATGTAATAAAGGGAGAAATTATCACCGCCAAACGATACACTGGGACGAATGAAGATAAGAGTGAAATGGTGCGCAAGTTTGCCGGTGAAATTCTTTATGCCCTGACAGGAGATAAAGGTGTATTTGATACAAAGATCGCGTTTGTATTAAAGAAGGGCCAAACTTCAAACATCTACACCATCAACTTTGACGGGACTGATCTCGCCAGAGTAACTAATCACCAGTCTCTAACTCTCTCACCACGCTGGTCACCTGACGGTAAATATATTTCATTCACATCTTACAAGGATGGGAATCCTGATCTCTATATAAAGGCCGTTAATGGTGCAAAGGCTGAGAAGATTGCAGGTTTTGAAGGGATCAATCTGTCCGGTTCCTGGTCGAGTGATGGCAAAAAGCTCTTGCTAACCCTAAGCAAGGATGGAAGTGAAAATCTTTATATTATGGATCTCGGCAATAGAAATCTCAAACGCCTCACCAAAAATTTTGCCATCGACGTTTCCCCCACCTGGTCACCTGATAACCGGAAAATTGCCTTTGTGTCGAATCGTTCCGGTTCGCCCCAAATATATATAATGGATGCTGACGGGAATAATATCAAAAGACTTACTTACGATGGAAATTATAATACATCTCCATCGTGGTCACCGCGGGGTGACAGAATTGCTTATGAAGGATCGATCAACAACCGATTCCAAATATTTTCTATAAATGAGGATGGCAGCGATCCGTTGCAACTTACTTTTGATAACGTGAACCATGAGTCCCCTTCGTGGTCCCCGGATGGCAGATATTTGGTCTTCAGTTCAAGGGGAAACGGTAAATACAGAATTTGTGTAATGAATGCAAATGGATCAAATGTGAGGATACTGTATGAAAGTGCCAGTGGTTGTATCAGCCCATCCTGGTCTCCTCGTAAGAAATGACCGTAAACAAAAAAATATCTTTTAAAATGATAAATCATCGCCTGTCCGCAAAGAATGATTTGTCATACAGCAAATCCTCTATTTAGAATTAATCTTTATTGTGAAAGGTTCTAGTCTGACCATTTGCAAGGAAATTTAACTATTTGTTGAGAAGATAAAAAAGTAAAACTTAAATTTTTGTGATTGACCTTTAAGGTGGTTTATGGTTTAGAGTATCAAATTATTAAAAACTCGAGTTTCAACAATTGAGAAAGGAGATAACATAATGAAAAGGAATTTTAAAATAATAGGGATATTTGGTTTAGTGCTGTGCCTTTCGATTATGTTTATAACCGGATGTGCCAAAAAGTCTACTGTAAAAGAACAGGCGGTCACTGAAGAAAAAGCTGGCAAGACGGAAGAAGCTACCTCAAAAGAAGTGTCAAAGCCGTTAAAGGAAGGAGAAATAAAGACGGGCGAAGAAGGCACGCCGGCCATTTCTTCAAAAGAAGGAATAGCATTTAAAGATATTCGTTTTGAGTTTGATAAATTTAATCTCAAACCTGAAGCCAGGGACATTCTTAAGCAGCTTGCGGATTGGCTCAATAAAAGTAAAAACTATAATGTGCTCATTGAAGGCAACTGTGATGAAAGAGGAACGACTGAATACAACCTTGCGCTCGGAGAAAGGCGCGCTAAGGAAGCCATGAAATATCTTGTTGAACTCGGGATTGATGAGAAAAGGATTAAGACGATAAGTTATGGTAAAGAAAAACCCCTGGATCCAGAACATAATGAAGAAGCTTGGGCGAAAAACAGGAGAGACCATTTTGTCGTAACTCCTAAAAATTAGGTTCATGATGAGGAGATGCAGCAATTGAAAAAATGTGTATCCTTGCCATTGCTCGCGTATTTAATATTCATAGCAGGTTGTGCTTCAACAGGTGATCTTCGGCGGGTTCAGGGAGATGTTGATCGGAAAGTCCTGACTTTAAAAGAGGATAATGCAGGTGTTCGGAAGGATATTGAAAAACTGAACGAATCTACTACTGCTTTACGAAAAAGTCAGGCCGAGATCAATGCCAATATAACTGAAATGAAAGACAGTATCCAGAGCTTGAAAGGGATTACTGAAGGATTAAAAAAAGACATCTCAGTACTGAAGGAAATAAGAGAGAAGCTGGATAATGTATCTTTTAAGATAAATTTTATAGAGAACTTCCTCGATATTGGAAAAAAGGAAAACCACTCTGAGAGTGATAAAACAGGAAAGATAGTCGCAAAAAATGCTGTAAAAGGGAAAACGGATAAGGAATCGATATATGCATTAGCCTATGAAACTTTTAAGGAAGGAAAGTATGAAAAAGCCAGGATGGAGTTTCAAAATTTTCTGAAGCAGTATCCTGACACAGAATATTCTGATAATGCTCAATTCTGGATTGGGGAGTGTTATTATTTTGAGAATAAATATGAAAAGGCTATCATTGAATACGAAAAAGTTGTCAAAAGCTACCCAAAGGGTAACAAGGTTCCTTACGCTTTGTTAAAACAGGGATTCTCTTTTCTAAATCTCGGTGACAAGTCAAGTGCGAGACTGATTCTTCAGCAGATAATAAAAAATTATCCGAACACCAACCAAGCAAGAATAGCAAGGGAAAAGTTAATAGAAATAAAGTGACGGTTAAAGCAGACTTTTTCATCCGTCCTATAGTCTTATATTGTATCAGTCCAGATGAATAGGTCTGATGCCAGGAGGCGGTTGGAGATCAAACTGCGCTGCATCTACACTTGTTGCCACCTGAATATCAGAGTAACGAATAATAATGTTTTGATTATCATCATCTCCGGTTACAACCACAACCTTCTGGGGCATGGTCAAACCCTCAATGCTATTGTGTTCCGTGTATTTGGCACTATAGAGCCGGGAGTTATCACGGGCGTATGATTCGACCATAACCATGCGGTAGTCCATATCCAGCCAGATAGATTGAATTTTTCTGTTTTCAGATAATACGTCAATGTGATAAAGATTCTCTTCAAAAGAACCATTCAGAGTAATGGATTTTCCTGTAATATGAGAATGTGTACCGAGTAGGATAGAGGTGATGTCTTCCACTTCAAGTCCCTTAGTAAAGAGAGGTAAGAAACAGCCTAAATTTTTCGTCGTTGCCTGTCCAATGTAAAATTCACCTTTCTGTGGCAGAAAAACCTTCAACAAATTGTCGTGAACAGTCAAGAGGAGATTTGGTGAGCCTATGATAGGTATTACCTCTAATCTCAATGAAGATGGTCTTTTCAGCATCACGGCAACTTTCAGCGGATATCTCCCCTCAGAAGTATTCACTTCAACACGTGCAATGGCTTTTAGTGTATTTTTACGGTGATCATTCCTGTCGGTCTCTTCCAGAACTACGCGAGGAGAAGGTAAGCCATTTCTTGAGATGTTATTAAATGGTAATGTATTTTTTATGCTACATCCAAAAAAAATAAAAAAAATTAACAGGATGAAAAAAATGGGTGGTAATTTTTTGAG